>OGEO01000488.1_pt1 | contig 37336 bp, 36 predicted proteins | sample 1570661 | NCBI WGS metagenome assembly OGEO01 (sample SAMEA2582142, study PRJEB24529) | metagenome | biome: Human gut stool | place: China | collected 2011
GACGAGTTTCAAGCATAGAATCTACTGATTTGGATGATTGCGGATATTCATATTATATTTTCGTATTCAGTTCCTTTTACTGCATTGTTCTTCTCCCAAAGGACTTCGCGTGATAACAACATGGCTTGATTGGGTGCATTCTGATCACTCCTATCAAGTAATAAGGCCTGCATCTCCTCATATGTCAAAAGCCAGTAAGGTAACATAAGTATGCCTTTTGGTAATTTAGCTCCCGTTGTGAGGTCAGATGGCGTCGCAATTCGGTAATGTTCTATGCCTTCTTTTTTAAAAGTCTCTGTAGAATATTCGCCATGCAAATCGAAGAGTATTGCATTAGCATTTGGAAGGTCTGCCATTTGCTCAACTATTTTTGCCACACAATAAGACTTTCCGCTTCCCGTAGATCCCACAATGGCTGCATGACGTTGAAAAAGCTTATCCCCATCAAGAAAGGCCTCAGAACTCTCATCCATAGTGTATTTGCCAAGTGACAATGGATGATCTACAGCTGCAGCCCCAGAAGATATTGTCTTCATCAAATTGGATAGCCGATCTCCTTCAATTTTGAAGCATGCTGCATCAACGGATGGTACAGCTGTTACATTACGACGGAATACATTTGAATGCATTCCATATTTGTCAATAAACTCGCCTATGAAAACGATTTTAATTTGATTGAATGCTTTTGTAGCTATTTCTGAGTTTGCTTCTTCATCATTATCAAAATCATCTAAATCCACACCTTGCTTTCGGAATATCTTTACAATCATTCCGATGATATGTCTTCCTGGGTGCGGACTCTTTATTGCAAGCAATTGATTTACTTGCAGCTTTGACAATTGAGCATCTTCGCCTATATTCGCAAGTGCCATTCCTGTATCAACAGATACGATAGTTCCAATGCTCTCACTTGAGCTGTAATTTAGTATATTATCTTCGTTTGTCATTTTTCTTGATTGTTTACATGATTATTGAGCAGAAATCATTCAGCATCCAATACTTCTTATCTGTAATTTCTAACTTCTCTCCAGGACACTCTATATAGCAACCATCATGACCATTGTCATAAATAGCTATGTAATCGTGGTTGCCATCCATAACATTCCGCCGAATAGGATCGGTAATATCTTTCGTTACAATGATGATTGTCGCATGCCTCTGTTGTGCATTCTTTAAGAGAAAAGGATGTACATGTTCGTCATTGAAGCCATAGCCGATGCAGAGAAATCCTTGAGCAGCATTAAAGCATTTATCTATACGCTCTAACAGTTCTCGATGCGGCGATTGGTGAGTTTTTGCATACTTGTTTGTACCTGGAGTAATAATACATGGTTTATACCCTGAAGGAATCTCATGCATATTAAGTATATTGTAAACTTGGTCACCTTGCTCAAACCAATCTAACGATCCGTGTACCTTCCAAATATTAATTAAACCAATATATGACTTTTTGAAGTTATTAGGATAAGCATCCAAATTGCTCTTGAATCCTCCTAAATATGTAGACGCAAACCCCATGTTGATATATGCACCTGCCTGCGATGCCGCATACTCTGCAATCTTGTCGTAGTTAGTGGAAACGACATTGAGTATGGTATCGGGTCTCTTATAAATAAGATAATCAAACAATCGCTTCAAGTCGATTTCCTCACCATTCAGAACTCTTTTGAAAACCTCATAATCTTGACTTTCTATTAAGTTCCAAACCTCATCAACGATATCTGTCTCTACTTCCTCGGGCATAGAGACATGTAGCAGTGCCTCTTCCAATCCCATGCCTTTGGAAAGATTATCCAAGAATTTCGCCACTGCATCTATTGATTCCTTATGAGAATAATCATGAGCTCCAAAAAAAACTTTAAGCCGCTCTTGAATATCCAACATTGACGCTATGCCATAGGAGATGGAAGCACCGCTTCCCAAGACAATAACAGGCGGGCTTCCTGCGGCATTGACTATCTTCTGAATCCTTTTTAGTACGCTGTCTATTTTATCCTTGTCAGCCATTAAACCTTATCTTACTATTTGCTCCAATTGTTTTACAACGTTTCTTGGCATAAGCTGCTCTTTAGCTTTTTGTAATGTCTGATTATATTTGTCGATTACATTTGATGCTTGTATGTTATTGATATACTTCGTAAGGTTCTCAAGAGAATCACAGAGTATTCCTAAATCCCCAAATTTATTAAACAAGTATCTAAAGTAATAATTCTCTAAAGCTATAATAGGCTTACTGTCCCATATTGCTTCAAGTACCGCACCACTTGCTGTCAGCTTGTAGGAGTCTTTATCGTAAAGAAGTAAGAGCAAGTCCATTTTTTGAACATTGGCATTATATTCATCAAAAGGTAACAGACCTCCTGTCTTATTTAATTCGACGAAATGTTCTGAGTTGATGTTTCCGTTTACGAAGCTTAAGGAATATATAATCACATTTTCATTAGTAAGATGCTCTAAGATATACTTTAATGTGCCCAACCCTCTTGTCGGGGTAATGGCACCGGGAATACCTATTCTTATCTTGCCATCGTTAGATTTCTCTTTTACTATAACGTTATTCGGTCGTATGTATGCATGATCTAATGAGAAAATCAATTCCTTATTAACAGGGAGTATGTGTCTTGAAAAGATTTTGACCATATCTGAAGAAAGCAAGATAAAATGAATTTTACGGCTGATTTTTGTATGCTTAAAAACATGACGAAGATACCATCCGAAAAATTTAATTGCCAACGTATCATCTTTTTCTTTTTCGATATGTTCCATATCACTATGGCACATATCAAATACCCTGTTGCTCCTGCCGAATGAAAATAACTTTATAAGACTGATACCCTCATATAGATTGTTGTTATAGAAGACATCACTATCATCCTTGACCCGCATATAATAGAGATAATCAAGCCAACCCGTTAATATCATAAATAACAGGTAATCTAGACCGTCCCAGCCTGTGTGAATCCTTGTGAAATGCTTTTCCACAAATACGACATTACTATAATCGAAATGACATTCAGTCAAGAGTTTCTTAAGGTTTTCGCAGGACGACTTGTTAGCTATATATATAACTCTTTCATACAACGAGGCTATCATCATGAGATAAGACTGATTAATCACCTCATGATAGCTTCCTCTTGAGTATGGGTCAATGACGTATGCGCTTCTCGATTTACTCATAATTACTTCTTCATTTGATTGAAAAGGTCTTCCCACTCGTCTGCAATATGTTCAACAGTAAATTTCTTACAAGTCTTAAGACCATTCTCTGCAAGTTGCTTGCGATAAGCAGGTTCCATCATCAGTTTCTCAACCGCTTTTGCATATCCATCGAGGTCATTGTCGGATATGATGATACCATTCTTCTCTGAATCTATGATTTCATGCAAACTACTATATGTGTCCATAACAACGGGAACAACTCCATATTGTTGCGCTTCCACCAAAGTCATCCCAAAGCCTTCCATAGCAGATGTCATCATGAATATAGCAGCTTCTGTATAAAATGGTTTAGGATCTTTAAACCCCTCGAAAACAACTCGTTGAAGACTTAATTTTCGAGATAGTTGCTTGGAAGTATCCATATCAGGACCATCACCGACTATTTTCAAATTCCAGTCACTCAATTCGGGATTACTCTCAATTAGCTTCCAAATCCTTAAAACATAAGAGATCCGTTTTTGGTATTCGTAAATTCGACCAACATATAGCACTTCCTTTTTTTTATTCTCGAAGTTAGCCATGTCATAGGAATAATGATATGTCAGGGGATTGTTGATTGCGTAGAACTTGTTTGCCTTGTCTTCAATACCAGAGATAGATTGGTACTCTTCCATAAATGATTTGGCAAGGAAAACATATTTATCACTACGATTGTAGTTGTTCAAATGATTAGCCATTTGGTTGTTACGCCATCGACGCTCAAAGAATTTCTTACCCAAAATTGGTTGAGCCAATTTTCTTTTCCAATTCATTTCTTCACCAAGGGGAAGAAGAACGCTAAGGTGCCAACAAGTGATGAGCTTGCATTTTGTTCCTTTACGAGCAAGGTCACATAGAGTTGTATTGCCCCATTGGTTAATCATAATGTCTATATCATTATCGATTATATACTGTCGCAACTGGTCAATGTCTGTTTTTTTGTAACCTTCAATGGTAAACAGCTTCTTACTTTTTATCTTGCCAGCTAAAGAGTAGGGCATAGGGTCGATTGTATTATAGTAAGTATAAGATATAAATACATTATGACCACGTCTTACGAACTCATTCGACAATGTAACTGTGATAGTCTCACCACCACCATACACTGGCCAATACCGCATGATGTATAGAATGTTCATTTTCTCTTGAGGATATTTACTATTGTTGATTCTGATTTGTCTAATACTTTCCCTAAGAGCAACGCTCTTAGCTTGTCAGCTAATGTGGCTAACAATAAGATTGATATTGAAATCGCAAATACGCTTACTATAGGTGAAATCAATACCAGCCTTTTGAAGTCTATTATATTGAGATACAATAAAATGACATGACTAATATATACTGAAAACATATATGGAGCAAGTCTACCTACCACTCTTGATAGCTTTGATTGCATCTTGTTCTTTGCTGCCATAAAGAGTGAAATCGAAGATAATAGTACAAGCGGATTTTTATTGCTCTCCAACATTCTTGTTATGTGATCTCCACCTATCTGAAAATAACTACAGGCGAACACTATGGCAACATTAATTCCTGTAGCTATCATTAAAATTTGTACTGGGGCTTTCTCTATCTTTTGTATAGGATACTTACGAAGATATTGACCTATCATGTAAATGAAAAGTAATTGCGTCAGCGTGGTCCCATTATAATGATATAAAGTTCCACCTACAAATTCAACCAATAATAAGAATATCAGTAAGGCTTGATATTGCCTTTTATCAATATTCTCAATGCCCCTATTCAAAATTGGTGAAATCATTAACATGTACATATAAGCACTAAAATACCAACATGTTCCTGAAGCCGTAGGTAATAATAAATCAAGAATGTGCCGTGGGTGTATGCCACTGAATAAGATGTCTATAACAATAAATATGATTCCCCATGACCATGCAAGAAGCTCATATTTTACGACTTTGTTGTGCCCCCCCCCGAACAGAGACGGATCTAATGCCAAAATAGCCAGAGATAAAAGCAAACGTGTTCACACCAAGTATAAGCAACATTCTTAAAGAAAGTACACCAGAATACTCTATGCTATGCCCTGTTACCCTACAGGCATCTATGTTATAGTATTGACCTGACATATGAAGCATAATGATGAAAAGCATCATTATCACACGAAGAGCCTCAATGTTGGCATTACGTTTAACTTTTACATCATAAGATACTAATTTCTTTGAAGTCATAGAACGCTTTATTATTTTCCTAGTAGAATTTTGGATTTTATTAACGGTTTCCCAATAGCATAGGGAAATAACGCTTTACAATTGTTATTACTGGATATATAATAACCAATGTAACAAATGAAATGATGCAAGCTTCAAGAATGTTTATGCCCCCCCCATTATATTTAATGAAAGGCTGATGATAAAGAATAAAAAATTCCAATATTTGATGCAATCCTACTATAGCAATCATTCCAGAATTATATCTTCTAAAGATAGGTACACTCTTATTAAATAGCAAGCTAAAAAGAGACATAATGCTACATCCAAATACGAAATTATTTATATAAAAGACAAATATATTATTACCATAATAGCCATTAGATATATCGGTATGATTACCTGATTTAGTTAGCAAGAATATAATAGCACAGGAAGATAGAAAAACAATACTTGTTGGCAAAGTCTTGGACTTTAATATAAGGTTTTCCTTCTTTAAGAAATAACCAAATCCAAAGAAAGGCATTGCCAAAAGTGCTGAATCTATGGAAAACAACATGTTATTACCATCATTAGGTAAAATCATAGATAAGCATATTACCAAGATGAAATCAGACAACCAGACGATCATAGAATTCAAACTTGAGGCCAATCTTATCCAAATCAAAGCTATTATGAACCACATTGGCTGACAAGGGATATACCACCATGATGTGTCGTAATTTTCACCAACACAAAGTCCTACAATCAATTTAATTATATTATAATGCTTGGTAATTGTACACCAACAGACACCAATAAGAGAGAAGCCTAAATAAGGAATTAAGAGCCTTTTATAATCAATTTTCACTTCCTCTTTCAAAGGCCTTGACTTGTAGAGATACCCACTAATAATAAAGAATAACGGCATATGAAACTGATAAATAAAATTTCTCGCTTCTTGCTGCATTGGTAGATGACCAACAACAACAAGGAAAATTGCTACGAATTTTAAGTTATCAATCCAATATAATCTTTTTTCCATTATCAAAATCAAACTTGACTGCCGATATTATCTGTGAATTTTGGAAATCATCGCATGAACAACATCATAAAGTTTTTTTCTTTCATCTTTGCGAAGTCCTATGAATAATATTAAAATGGTACACCATATAAAGGAAACAATCACATTTAAAATAAGCCTTGTTAAAGTCTCCTCCCTAAAAAGATATGTAATTGACAACGGAAGAGATAAAGACAAAACAAAAACTATCAATGATGGCAAAAGAACGTCTGCAAAATAGCGTTTAACCTTGAAATTTATTAATTCCTTCAGAATGTATACTCTATAAATCAGTATTATAAATGTAGATAGGCTCATTATAACATATGCAGAATAAGCAGGAAAACCCAGATAAAATGCGATATATGTAATGATAAAGTTCATCCACAACAAACATCCTGTAACTGCTTGCGATTTTCTTAGTTTCCCAGTAGCAAACATTGCTGTTATAGGCGCATTCATCAAACTTAATAATAACAGATAGAATAAATCTATTCTTATAAAATTAGCAGTATTCTCCGGTGGATTAACTAACCATAATTTTAAGATTTTATCAATTTCAACATAGAGTGGCACTGCAACGATTAATAAGAGAAAGAAGGCTATTTTTGACCCATAAATAATGAGTGAATTTAGATACTTCCTATCGTTTGAAGCATATGCTTTAATAATTTGTGGATTTAATGCTGTCGTAAAATTGTTGACGAATGTTCTTGTAGCGTTTTCTACTTGGTTAGTAACACCTCGCGCAGCATTAACCCTTACTCCAAAGAACATATTACTAATAACATTGACACCTTGACCATTTAATGTATCTGCAATGGTTGCAAAGAAATTCCAGCCCGCAAATGACAACATCTGCTTGTAGAGTGCTTTATCCTTAACATGCTTATAATGACATTCTTGATAATTGTATGAGCAAAATATAGAATAGAAAATTCTAAGTATTATAGCTACCAGAACAAGTGCAACTGCCCAGCCAATTAACCGATCTACGTCCAAAAATTTTAGTACATAGATTAAAACAAGTTTGGCAGCAGCCTCAAATATAGATGTATAGGCAAAAATATCCATTCTTTCGTGAGCAATAATTGTTGCTGAATAAGGAATACTCCAAATGTTTAGCGCGAAGGTAAAGACAGAAAGCTGAAATACAATGTTAACAGCCTTCATTCTGTCATCAGCAAAATTCATGTGCTCATTGATAAACCACAATCCGACTGTTTCGCTCACTATTAGTAGAACTAAAATAAGCATAACATGAATGTTCATCGCGGCAGAGAATACATCTCTAGGTTTCCCATTTTTTTTCCCAAGTTCAAAATTCAAAAACCTTTGGGTAGAAAAAGTCAGCGAACCGCTTATCATTGTAAACATGGCTACAAATCCCCCAACGACATTATATGTACCGAAATCATCTACCCCTAAAACTTGGAGAACGACACGAGAAGTATATAACCCTAACAGCATCGTTATAATCGTTCGGGCATACAACAAGATTGTGTTTTTTGCCAATCGTTTTTTTGGAGACTCCTTTTTTGTTTCCATTTTCACAAGGTTATCCTTATCACCAATTTATAATACTCAAGTTTCTGAAGACTTTTGTTAAAGTCTCTATGCCTTTACTTTTTGATTTTCTGTATCATGAGACTTTCACTTGAAATAAATTATTTCGGATTCGTCTTTCATTCCCTCTGGTAACAAATAGCATGAAGAGTGAGGATTTCTTTTGAAATATTCATCTATTCCAGCCTGTATTTTCCCTGAAAATATTCTTTTTCGATTATGCCCTATGATTTTAGCAGGTGCACCTGCTAAAACCACAGATTCATTTTTCCCATTTAAATTCAGATAATCCTTATCAAGATAAGAACCATGAGCAACTAACGAATTGTCAGGTGTTACTGTTCCCTTATTAATATAAGAGTTATTGCCAATCCAATTATATTTTCCAATTGAGATTTTCTTGGACATAGGATTGACCTTTTGATTAGTCAAATCTATTACGTAATGATGATTTGAATCACTGATAATAGTATTGTAAGTAATTGAACTACCTTCGTCTATAAATATTTGATTTGTACAATCGATATTTACCGATTCTCCAATCCAAACTAAAGGTCCCAAAATAAGTTTTCCTTGTTCTGTAATTCTTAATAAACAATTTCTTGCAATACTACATAAGCCATTAAACTCTACTGAGCAACCCGGCCGAAGTATTAGCGTAGAATAACGGCCGGGGATTGTATAATGATCTTTATGTCGACCAATTTTTATCATACCTCTCTCAACTTTTCCCTTAATGATTATATTGCCCCCCCCAATAAAGTGGAGTCTTCCATAAATGAAAATTGGTAATTTAATTGCAGTAAGAAAGGGTAAAGTTCGAAAATTGACATATATGGTCTTAGTCACATTTAAGTGTGATCTATCTAAACGGTTCTCTAATATAGTAAAAACTTTTTGGATAATAGATAAAATTCTCATGAGTTCTTATGATTTATTATAGTAAACGTCCAATTGTTGCTTATCAGCTTTAAACAGAGTACTTTCGAGTACCCCGTTTTATGCTAGGCTGAGTAAGATTTAAGACTTGTTAATCAATAGCGAGTTGTCCGGGCAGCATCTGAGCGTAGTCACGACATCCCTCTGAGAACTTCTTGAAGAAGCTCTGAAGATACTTCAACACTTTCACACCCATCATCCGGCAAGTCTGGATAATGGTATGATAGGTAGCCGCGCAATCGATGCACTCCTCACTTCCGAAGGTCATTGTATTCTTCCGGTCTACGGTAAACGGACGCACATTTCTCTCGGCAATGTTATTGTCGATACTGTACTCTCCGTCTTCCCTGTATTTCATGAGACCATCCCTCTTAAGGAAGTTGCGACAGCCCCATCTTTGGTGATAGGTTTTTGCTGTCACTCCTTTATTTATAATCGTACTTGTCTTTACGGGCCTGCTTGTTGAGGTCCTTCTGTCGCTTGAGTTCAACCAAGAGATCCGCATACTGGTCATTGGTCTTGTTCAACTGACGCTGCATCTCTGTCAGCTGGTCCATCAGCTTTACCTAACATTCCATCTGTCTACGGTTGGCTCTCATAAATTCCTCATTGCGGGCTTCAGCTTTGGCTTCACGTTCTTCCGCCTTTGCCTCACGCTCCTGAGCTTCCTCTCTGAGCTTATCCAACTTGTCATGGAGCTTCTTGTTCTCCTCCTTGGAGGCAAGAAGCATTTTGACCAAAGTAATCTTATCCATATTAAGGTACTCCTGCACCGGCTCAGAAGTTGTCTCCTGGGCCTCCAGCTCCCGCCGCATATTGATGTTCTTGGCGAGGCCTTTGCCGTCCGTCTTATAAAGGAAGAGCAGCTTTTCAAAATCTGACGTTCTCTCCATAAATTGTGTGAATTTAAGTTGAGGACAAAAGTAACAGATTTTAAGGCTTTTAGCAATACGTCATTTTTGGACGCTTACGTTCAAATTCTGAAGTTCTCTCCATAAAGTCTACGGTTTAATTCGAGAGCAAAAGTTTCAATTTTAATTCTATGTACAACTCGTTATATTTTGACGACTAATCTATTCTTTACGGATGATTTTAGGACATAGTCATAGGTATCACGATATAAATAATCCCAACCATAGATATATGAAAATTGCTATTGTTGGTAAAAATGCAATGAGCCAATATAAAAAACTCACATCAAGTATATTCCACCGAAACCACATTTTGATTTTAACTAATGTATCTACCGTTTCTGAACTGTTATTTCGTTTATCATCATAGATAGCATAAGCATAGTCAAACTTTGTGTGATTGAGATTGCTTTTACTTAGTATCTTCTCATAATCGTTAAGGAACTGCTTGACACGATTATAAGATATAGGAATATCTGCATCTTCGGATTCTTTAATACAAATCTTTATGTGCTGATTAAGAGACTCCAAAGCCAAACCACAATTGTGATAGTTATTTTTTCGCTCTGAATATTTTAGCAGAGTTACTACCAGTGATAAGACAAGTGCCAACACAGAGAGAACTATGGATATAGCTGTCACATTATCACTTGATACGATGGATTTTCCTTCTTTCTTAAAATAACAGAGAATACTCACAGCAATAATATTTGCAGAGGACATCGCTGTTGCTATGACAGAAGCTACATCACAGCGTTTCATACGCCGATACGCTGTAAACCTAGCAATCTTAGTACTCCAAATCTTATCAGAAAGTTTGTACAAATAATCATTAGAATTTGCCATTGCTTATATAGTTAAAATGGGAGAAAACTGGAATTCACGAGCACGAATCCCTACTGAGAGGGCAATAAACATCAGTTTATTCAATCTTTACAAATACCAGACATTTAGTCTGATCCTGGCAAGCAGCCCAGTTTTCTCCCTAACTTATTCTTCCAATACTGAGTTCCATCTGTCTGATTAAATTAGACTTATATTGACGGAAAAGTATCCGTAAATCTCTTTCCGAAAGATTATTAGTCTCATATCCTTTATCATTCAGATAGTTGCGAATGTCATTTGGCCTGACTATGGCATCGAAGTCTATGACATATTTACTACCTTTATTATCTAAGATGTCGTAGTATACATCAACAAGGGAATACAATTTGGACTTAATCGTATCGGGTAGTCTTTTCATTATTCGCTTCTTTATCACTCTATCCATAGCATAGAGCAGACTAACATCATCTATTCCCTGATAGTAAGCTATCCAGCCATAGTTGTGGTTACCATTTCTGAATCCTCCTAATCGCAAGTTGAATTCAGAAATAAAGAACTTCTCAAATTTATCATCATCCTTACAGAAGATATATCGTTTATTTTTGTCAGTGGCGCCTTCCAAACATTTCTTCGTAAGACCTGCCAGTCTTGTAATGAAATTAGTTGCATTTTTCTTTATCGCAGATATTTTCCTGTCATGTCCGATATGATATCCAATAAAGTCAAGACTATCGTCCTCAACAGTTCCTTCCTTGACCTTTCCCTCAGAAAAAGCAAGGCCAAGATTCTTATTCGATATTTTATCTTTTAGGTAAGTCAACATGTTATCATGCTTTGGATTCAAGAAAAGCATGTCATCTACATATCTTATATATAAATCTGCCCCGACCTTGCCTACGTTATCATCAAAATCTTTGAGATAGACATAAGCTAGGATGTTCGATATAGACAGTCCTTGCGGTATGCCCTTCTCCTTAGGTAGTGCATCCTTTGAGTTTGTACCATGTGGAATTGTAGGCATTGCTATGGCTTTATTAATTAGATCAAGTACGACCGGATTTATGTCTATAGCAAGTTTTTCATGTAGGAGTTCTCTATTGATACTCCCATAATAGTCATGAAAATCTGTCTTTAAGAATTTTATCTTTTTATCTTTTGGATGGTTCCTGAAGAATTCTTTCAGACGCTTAATCTCCATGTTTGGGATTGTCTGAGAATAGCCTTTTTTTCTAAAGGTATCCTGAAGATACTCGTTAAGTTCACCCAATACCAATCTATCACGCATAGATGGGATGGACAGAATCCGAGGAGCTTTACCCGCACCTTTTAGTTCAAGTCTCTCCCTATAGCAACTGAAATGATACTTTCCACTAAGACATCTTTCTGCAATCTCTTCAAATTTATCATGGTTCAGTTCATAAAACTTCTGTGGCGATAGGTTGTCGATTCCACCGCCTTTTTTACCAAGAAGATGACTTAGAAAGTATTTTTCCAATCTTTGGCCTGTAAAATATATTTGTGGGTCTAACATGTAAACGTCCAATTGTTGCTTATCAGCTTTAAACAGAGTACTTTCGAGTACCCCGTTTTATGCTAGGCTGAGTAAGATTTAAGACTTGTTAATCAATAGCGAGTTGTCCGGGCAGCATCTGAGCGTAGTCACGACATCCCTCTGAGAACTTCTTGAAGAAGCTCTGAAGATACTTCAACACTTTCACACCCATCATCCGGCAAGTCTGGATAATGGTATGATAGGTAGCCGCGCAATCGATGCACTCCTCACTTCCGAAGGTCATTGTATTCTTCCGGTCTACGGTAAACGGACGCACATTTCTCTCGGCAATGTTATTGTCGATACTGTACTCTCCGTCTTCCCTGTATTTCATGAGACCATCCCTCTTAAGGAAGTTGCGACAGCCCCATCTTTGGTGATAGGTTTTTGCTGTCACTCCTTTATTTATAATCGTACTTGTCTTTACGGGCCTGCTTGTTGAGGTCCTTCTGTCGCTTGAGTTCAACCAAGAGATCCGCATACTGGTCATTGGTCTTGTTCAACTGACGCTGCATCTCTGTCAGCTGGTCCATCAGCTTTACCTAACATTCCATCTGTCTACGGTTGGCTCTCATAAATTCCTCATTGCGGGCTTCAGCTTTGGCTTCACGTTCTTCCGCCTTTGCCTCACGCTCCTGAGCTTCCTCTCTGAGCTTATCCAACTTGTCATGGAGCTTCTTGTTCTCCTCCTTGGAGGCAAGAAGCATTTTGACCAAAGTAATCTTATCCATATTAAGGTACTCCTGCACAGACTCAGAAGTTGTCTCCTGAGCCTCCAGCTCCCGCCGCATATTGATGTTGTTGGCGAGGCCTTTGCCGTCCGTCTTATAAAGGTAGAGCAGCTGTTCAAAATCTGATGTTCTCTCCATAAATTGTATGAATTTAAGTCGAGGACAAAAGTCACAGATTTTAAGGCTTTATACAATACGTCATTTTTGGACGCTTACGTATATTCCAACTTTTTTCGCAGCCCATAATTATTGCTCGCCAAAATCGGGGTTGTCTGCATTATCCCATATGAGGTAAGTCGGTAAGAACATTAATTGGTAAATGCCTGTTTCGATATAATTCAGATCTGCACATCCTAAATCTTTCATCACAGAGAGATTTGTGTCCAACTCACCACATATCTTCTTATCGACCATATCTTTGGAATACACTGTCTTCAGTTGCTCTGCCAACTCCTCGAGACCTGAATTGACAATAGCCTTAACGACATGGCTTACAACGTATTTATCACAGATATTTCCTGTAGGGTAATCAGAGATATAGACATCAAGAACCTTGCTGAAGATGCCAGATAGTTCGTCATGTACCTTCTTGTTATTGGCTTCAGTCTTGGTCTCTGTATCACAACCCATCCTTGCCAATAGATCGGCTACAATTCGTTTTGAATAGTCAGTTAAACCTTCTTCCAATAAGAATTGCTCAAGTTGTTTTGGTTCATATTCAAAAACTATTGACAATATCGGCAATATGTACGTAAAGCCATTATAGTCAGGAAGGTTGAATCTGATTATGTCTTCCGACTGACGCAGCACTTCAAGTACTACATCAAAAGAAGATAAAGAGTATGAAGACAAAAGGGTTATGAGAGTATTCCTTATGATGAAATGGTTGACAGTCGTATCTGATTCCAACTGCTCTGCACTTTTGTCCCATTGCTTGCCAAGCTCCCAAAGGATTAACTGTTCTTCATCATCACAGAATTCTTCTGTAGGAATGTCGAACAGGTGGTCAAACTCACGTCGGGTTATGTCCAAAGGGTCTTTTGAAAGTGTAGTAAACACCTCCTGATGTTTTATGTTTAGATCCTTCGGGTAGTCCTTACCTTTATATGTATATTCCACAATATCTTGTCTTAGTTATTTATCTGAACACGCACGGTATGGTGTTTTTATGGTACAAATATTAGCCGCAACGTTTTTAAGGTCATTCCACATCCGAGGATTGTTTATCCTCTTCCGTTGGGAGTTTGTGCAATAAGACATATCGTTGTGCCAAATCATGCCAATCTGTAAGTCGGGAGATCTGCCACATCTCAACAGCCGCATGGATGGTAGGCTTGAGAAAGTCTATGATGGGCTTGAAGTTTCGTAAGAATTTATAATTCAGAGGAGCATCCTGATAGGCATGCATCATGCGAACTATCTTCTCTATATTAATGTCTTTCAACTCCTTCTTAAAACCGGCTAATTCGGGAGATACATAAAAATCTGTATTGCTATTAAGCAGTTCCGGCATATAGACATGACCTCTTTTAATCATGTCTGATTTTAGTCGATTTTTTTCTTCTTTCTCCATTTTATGGTACTCATCCATAAAACCGCTCCAATTCACGAAAAATATCAGACTCTTGCACTCCTCATCCTTTTTGACTCCAATATGTGCATAGTAAGTGAAATCACCCTTTTTAGGTTTTAATCCATACGGAAATTTATACTTCTTATCAATGAAGACTTTCGTAAGATCGAGATTGAGAATGATTTCAGTAAAATCCTTATGTTCAAGCAATGTATATATGCCATCCTTACCAATCTCTTTACCTGGTGTAGGAGTGAGGAAAGGACGAAGCTGCACATTGGGTACAAGGTCTTTTAGACCCATGGAGACACTTTCGTCAGAATTGATAAAATATGAATTGAGCGCCTCTAATACAGATTCTGTGGTGGAATCGGCGTTCTCAATGAATGCTGCCTGCAAGGCGAGGGAATTTCTCCGTTCATTGTCCTTTTCAGCAAGTGAAGAAACTAATAGCATGCGCTTGACATCATCCATTGCCTTTCCCTTGCTGAGATTGAGAAGGATATTACGGAGTGCAGGTCCTACGTCATTGGTAAAGTAGGTTGCCTGAAGTTTGCCTATCAGGTAATCTATGAACCTCCATGTGTTAACTTTTTTGGCGTTTTCACCTTTGGGGGCCTCACGGACTATTAGATAGTTGAATTTTCTGATGTTTGATATGCTTACCGCACAAGAACCAGTACGAATAAAAAGCCTGTGATCCTTTTTTCCGTTTCTCTTAACCTGTTTGATAACGCCTTGAAATTTGAAGAAAGGTCCGTTGACCATACATACCGTATCATACTCGGATTCAATTTCTTTATATGTCTTAGAGTCTATGATTTCAACATCTTCCAAGGATTTCTCGGCTTCTTTCTGACTGTTAAGAATCGAGAACAACCTCATAGATTGCTCAGGAACTTTAGCCATTGATAACCGTTCGTCAAGAGTTATGGCTTCAGAAGAATAACTTAACAGGTGTGCGTTTGATTCATACTGGGTTCCGTCTTTGTGGATAAAAAAGCCAGAACCTTTCATCATGGCCTTCAATATCCCGATATCTTTTTTAAGGACATGTATAAACAAGATACCATCAATGAGCGGTTTGAACCTTACGCTCTGTTTCTTTCCTTTAGTGGACGTTGTAACACGCCGTAGAGGAAGCTTGGCAGATATTTGAGGGACTTTGCTCAGTTCCTCTTTAGCGCTATGCTCCTTGCCGAAATCAGTCTTTATAACGTACCACATGAGCCTATCGTAGTCTTTAGTCTTATAAAAAGGTGGTACATTCCTCTACCTCCCTCGAAAAGGTGATGTCCTTCCCAGGTCAAGGTCTTGTTGAGTCAGACCCAAGTACAGATGATTCATAGATACACTTCCACTTCTCAAATGTACTAATTGGCTATAAAGATAGCCTATACTCTCCACCGAACGAGTCGGCTTTGATACGCAATTCAACAAATTAAAGACCATTACGACGCTTTTTGAGTAAACAATCGTATATTATCGTCCTCTCTATGCAGAGATGTCTTACATCATCGCTATAAGAGTTTGACAAGCTTTTTTACTAAATAGAATCAAGCTTTTCCTGCTATAATCCCACTTATGCATAAAAACCGCTGCAAATATACAGATTTTTCTAAAGACCAACAAATTATTCCCCCCTTTTTTAGGCTTTCATAGGCAAAAATTTTAAGCCCCATTATAACGTTCTACCAGACAACGACTAACCCTCCTATGCGAATAGAGCTCATAGTGGCATAAAGAAAACTAAGTCTGATAGTGACTGGTAATCAAAGTATTCTGATCTCTTCATTCCCAAACGAGGGCTAATAAGCAAGCAGGTATTGTCAGTTGGCGAACTGACAATACCTGCAATTTTACTTCCAGTCGATTTTAATATCACGAAGGCTAAAGAGCGTAGTCCCGCCGCCACCATAGAAAGAGATGTTTGAAATACGCGCATTAGCCGATACATTCGTGAACTTTAGGTATATCTTCGTATTGATATTCTTTCGGAGAACTTCATAGTTGCTCAGACCGCCAACAGACATGGAATCCTCCGAGCACTGATAGATGTTGCCGTCATAATCATTAAGGGATGCACCATGGAGAATCTTTGGGTAAGTATCCTCTCCAGTGTTAAGTGCCATCAGGGTGACTATAACATTGCCAGTCTTGGCATTTCCTTCAGCAGAAGCAATTCCATACTTGACACTATCTACTGTTGCCGAAAGAATCTGACGAATGTCCAACTGCTTTTTGTACTCAGCATTCCGATCTGCGAGCTCGTTAAGTCGGGATTGCATTGAAGCCATCTGACCATTCTGCGTTTCAACTTGACCCTTCAGGGTCTTTACTTCTCCTTCAAGTGCCTTGACACGGTCTTCTACTTTTACTGTCTGTCCTGACACCGTGGCGGAGAAAGCCACACACATGATAAGCGTAATGATTTTGTTCATAAGATACGTTGTTGATGTATGGTACAAAGGTAATGATAATTTGGCAAAGAACAATGGGATATTCCCTACAGATTGAGAGAATATCCCTATTGATGCTTAATCACTTGTGATAACTTACTGAGAGTTGAGCAGGCTTTTTATCATCTCGTCAATCTCACGGTTCACTCGGGCAAAGTTACGGTTGAGCATGACTTCCTTCTGACGGGCATCCTTAAATGCGTATATCTTGGGGAGGTCAACGTATTGAGCTTCTTCCTTCTTGATTTCTGCCATATTGAAGTTGGTCTTGCAAAAATACTTCGTCGTCTTGAACTCAGGGCTTTCCTCAAGGTTGATGCTGCTGAAGGAGCTGCGCTCTGTGGGTGTGAAGTCACGGGCAGCCTGTCCGGCGAGCCAGCCGGTGGCCATGTCGGCAATCTTGGCGGCAGGGACGAGGTTGTCCATCTTCTCGCTGATGGAGGTACTGACCTTTGAGTCATTGATGGTAATGGACTTCGATGTCTGCTTGGCCTTGCCGAAGACATCGTTCTGTGCCCATTCGAGGGTCTCCTTGTTGCGGGCTGCGCCCATGAAGATGTTACCGCAAGTGGTGATGATCTTCTGCATACCGTTCTTGCCGTAGTCGGCCTCCAACTGTGGGAGTTCCTGGAAACCGAGGGTGACAGCTACCTTGTTGCTTCGTGCCGTACCGATAAGGCGGTCTATCTTATGGAAGTAAAGCGTGGGCAGCTCATCGACGATGATGCTCACGGGCAGGTTGCCCTTGCTGTTGATACGTGTTACGAGACGGTTGAGGATGAGGGCGTTGAGTGAGCCGATGACTTGTTCCTTTTCTGGGTCATTGGCGAAGACAAGGTAGCTGGGGCTGTTCCTGTCGGAAATTTTCAGGTCGAAGTCATCGCCGGTGAACACCCAGTAAGCCTCCGGGGAAACAAGACGGGCGGCATTGACACGGAGTGTACCCACCATACCCTCAAGCTGGTCGTTGGCCTTGTTCTTGTAGGCACTTTGGAACGGTGCCATCAGCGACATGATTTTGGGGTCTTGCATGAGTATGTCAAAGACTTCGCTGTAGCTGCGGCCTAAGAAGCTCAGCACATGGGGCATGTCGGAGTACTCGCCCGTGATGGTGTCTGGCTCCACCTCATTACCGTTCTCGTCCTCATACCAACTGCGGGAGATGACGATTTCCTTTTGGTTGCGGTCGAGATAACTGAAGCCGTTGAGGTCGACGAACATGCCGTCGGCATCGGTGGAGACGTTGTTGCTCTCTCGGTCGGTAAAGTCAAGGACTACGTTGCCACGTTCGTCCAGGGCCTTGTAGTCGCGCCACTTTCTTGTGACGAGTTTCAGTTTCCTGCCGTCGTAATCTACATAGCGGGTGAGCTTCCTGCCGTTCTTATAGCCTGTCGGGTGGAAGTTGACAAAGAAGTAGATGATGGCGGCAAGGAAGTTCTCGGCTGAGTTCTGGAAGAATGCCTCACTGCCGCCTTTCTTCTCGCCACCGCCTTTGTTGAGGGAGGACAGAAGGGTGGCTGCTGTCTCGGAAGCTGCCGCCAAGTCGGGAATGTACTTCCGCTGGATGGGGTTCACACGATTGCTGTATTCCACGTCGGTGAAGTTGACGATGCGAAATCCGCAGTTCTTGGGCAGCGTGCCCTGCTTGCGGTTCTTGCAGTACTGGTAGAAGAGGTTGCGGGCCAGTGCCGGGAACTTATAGTCATAGACCATCATGGCAAAGCCCTTGGCACTGTGCTGGCGGATGAACGGGTCGATGATGCCGAAGGACTTACCCGAGCCGGGCGTACCCAGGACAATGGTGGCACGGAAGGGGTTGATGATGTTGATCCAACCGTGGTTCAGTTTCTTTTTGTAGTAATAGACCATGGGGATGTTGACGCTGTACTCGTTCTCTTCCTTGTTACGGCTCTGCTCAAAACTCTCATTGTCAAAATTCCATTTATCATCGCCTATCTTCATGCCCAAGTACTGGGCGATGGCATCAAAGCCCTGATGGATGAGCATTGTACCAACAACAGAACAGAGGACATAGAGACAGCGGTTGAGGGGATAACCGGCAAAGGCACCGTTGAGGGGCATGCCGTAGAAGACGAAGCACAGGACAATCATGGTTGCCCCGGCGAGGACGGGATAGAGCACCATGGTCTTGAGATTCCACTTCAGGCTTTTGCGTGCTTTCGTGCCGATGCAAGTAACGGTGATGCAAACGAGCTCCATCACCTTGCAGGTAGCCACGGAGTCAAAAACCTTGAAGCGATGGAAGAGCTCAAGGACAAAGGCAATCATGGAGTTGGAGGTCGTGACGGGCAAGTTCATCACAATCTCTACAATCAGTATCAGGTAGATGCACGAGCGGAACATGTTGTACATCTGCTGTTGTTCACGGGTTTCTTCCACGGTTTAATGAGTTAGGAGTTAGAAATTAGGAGTTAGGAGTTTCAGACTGTCAGATTGTCAATGCACGGCAAATGCCAACGAAATCGCTGGCATTTGCCATGTAAGTCGTTGGCATTTGTCGCAGATTTCATTGGCATCTGCCACGCATCAGAACAGCATATTTGCTTAAACTTTGAAAAGCTCTATTGGAGGTTTATAAGTAGCTCCGGTGCAAAGCTGTCGGCATTGAGGATGTCACGGTAGTTGATGTCGAGATAGCTGACACGGCCGCTGATCTGGTCCTCGGTGATTTCAAGGCGCAGTTTCTTCTCTTCGGGGAAGGTGAGTTTCTTGAGGACGATGACATTGCGATACGCCTTGGTGAAGTGGTCGGCATGGTTGACCATGTACACCGGGGTGAGCTCGATAGTTTGCGAGTTGGTGGCCTTCAGTTCCTTCTTGTCCATCAGTTTCAGACGGATCTCGGCAATGTCGTACTTAATGTTGCTCTTGTTCTGCAACGAGAAGTCGATGAAGAAGTAGTCGCCGACGGTGTAGATATTGTTCACCTGCGCACGGATGCCGTACTGCTTGCTGTGCACACGGAAGCACTTGCGGCGGCTCATGAAGATGGACCAGCAGAGACGGGACATGTCGCCCTGTGTCATGCTCACCTCCGGGTTGGTGTAGTCGCGGATGTCCTCCTGGCCGACGGTATAAACCGAGTGGGCACGCTTGGGGGCTTTGGTGTAATAGACGGTGAACTGCGCGATGTGACGCTCTCCGATGACAGTCACAGTACCTGCCAGTTCGTTGTCCATCAGCGTGGACTTGGGTTTCAGGCGGACGATGTTGTCGGCGCACTGGTTGCCGACGAGCTTGTCGGTGGAGATGTCCACGAGTTTGATGTTCTCCGGCATGATGAGATGGGTAGTCACCTGGTCGTTGACGTAGATGACCGTCTTCTGCAGGTTGCTCTCGAAGATACGGGCATCGTCCTCCGTGAGACGGTGGATGTAGCGGATGCGGACGGTATCGTTCTTCTCATTCTTGGTGCAGTCACTATTAACTGCATTTTCTGCATGGGTTGGCAGGATGGCGACGGCCATCAGTGCCATGATGATAATCTTTTTCATTCGTTCTGTGTGTTTATAAGATAGACAATGGTGTTGTACTTGATTTTGGCTTTGTTTTTTCTAATGTTCTTTGACACGGCCGAGCTAGCTGACTGGTACATGTTCTGCAGGGCTTGCAGGGCGATGATCTCCGGGGACACGCCGCCGGTGCCGTTCACGTCAAACTGGATGTTCTGAGCGGCGACATTAGAACCGGCATCCTTCACCATCTCACGGAACGTGGACTCGGGAACGTAGAAGCCCTCCATGCCGTCGTTGTCAAAGACGCTTAGATTGACCTTTATGAACTTGTTGCCGACAAGGATGCTCGTGATATTGGCCATGACACGCTGCTGTCCGAAGCCAGTGACGATGCCGTAGAGGTAGGAGCCTTTCCTGAGGCGGATGCCCTTTACGGTTACGTCATCGAGGAGTTTGAAGCGCAGACGGGTGCCCTCACGTGCCTTGGTGGTCTTGTCAATCATCGCCTTGATGAGCGGCTCATCGACATTCTCGGTGCTGGCTACGGTGTTGAATTTCTCGCTGTTGTTCTCCTTGACCTTTTCGACGACCTCGGTTTTCTCTTCCTTCTTGTTTGATTTCTTTCGGGAGTTGCCGGTGAGCGCATCGATCATTGCCTGTTGTTGCCTTCGTTCCTCGGCTTCCTCTTCCTTGTCGCGCTGTTCCTGCTCGGCATAGTAGCGGCGCTGGCGATCCATGCTGCGGTTCTGGATGCGCTCCAGCTCACGGGCATAGTCGTTGAGGTCGTCCTGCTGGGTGCGTCCGCCATAACTTCGGCTTCCGTAACCGCTGCTGCCATAGCCGTTGCTACCATAGCCGTTGATGCGGTTCATGTTGGCCTGCTGGCGCTCGCGGAGGTCCTGCTCGGCTTTCATCTGGCGGAGGCGCTCGGCGTTGACGGCATTGATGTCCTGCCGCTCCTTGTCGTTGTAGCCGCTGCCGGTGGTGTCTTTCTGTTCATAGTCGTCGCCGATGCCATCGACGGCGGTGAAGGCCCCGCCCTCGGCAAAGTGCTTGTTCATGGCCGTCATCTTGTCGTCCATGCCCTCGCTGCGTGCTTCGGGGAGGCTCATGTTGATGGAGTCGGTGACTACGTTCTTGGCGGTCTTGCCGTTGCCCTTGAAGGTCTCCATGCCGAAGTAGATAAGCCCCAGCAGGGGCAGGAAGATGACCAAAGGGAAAATGTACTTGGGTTGTCTAAGGTTTAGACGTTTGAGTTTCTGTAAGTCCATATCATATATTTTTTATTGTTTTGCGTTTATTGTTTGTTGTCGAGATACTTGACCACGAGCTCCAACTGGCGGTACTTGACTACGATGTTCACGGAGTCCTGGTGACTTTTTATGGGCAGACGGACGAGGGAGTCGAGGTCGTGCTTGAGCTGCTGGCCCTTGTTGGTGAGCTCCACGGTCTGGTCCACCTGCATGGACTTCAGACGCTGGATGCGGCGGATGCCGTCGAAGGCGGGTTTCACCTCTGTGAAGTCGGATAGCATGTCGGCCTCGTTGTAGGTGCTTGTCAGCGTGAGCCAGCTGCCGATGATGAGTGAGAGCATAAGCATGCTGATGGTGATGACGGACACTCGCTTCTTATGCTTGTCGGCCCATTGGTTGGCTTTGTCTATCTTCTCGCGGAGCTTGAATTTGTCTGTCAGCAACTTGATGCCTTCTGCTATCTTGGCATCTTTTTTTGCCTTGGTGCGTTTAAATATCTTCATGGTATTCAATTTGTTAGTAGTCTAAATCTTTGTTTTCGAGCGTACGCCAGTTGGTGATGAGCAGTCCGTGAGGATTGTTCTGCGTTCTCGGTACGTTCTCTATCTCCCCAACGGTGATGATGGAGCGTTTGAGGTCACGGCTTCGGCGCTTAATAAGCTGCGTACCGAAGTACTTGAACTTCTTCTCATGCTCGTTGAACTGGATGGAGTCGCACTTGATGGTGCAGACGGCAGAGGAAGAAATAATGTCGGAGTAGAAGCCGTTCTCTTCCATGGCCTGTTTCTGCTTCATCGCCGTGCCATCAGCCATGTAAAGTGCCTTGCCGAGTGTCCACTTGATGTAGTCATTGTCGGGAGGCAGGTTGAAGAAGTACTGGTGAAAGAGCTGGATGTGAGCCTTGGCTTCCATTACAAAGTTGGCTTCCTGTAAGCTTCGCTCGGCGAGGAAGGGGATGTCACCATCGAGGATGTATATCTGGCTGCGCTCCTCACTGACAAGCTTTGAGCTCTGATAGACAGTGAAGATGCAGATGGCGGTGCAAGCCGCCAGCGTGAGGATGACGGTTGTAAGTGCCAGCTTGGTTTTCTGTTCTAAGGATTGTATCAACATAACATTATATGAGTTAGGAATTAGAAGTTAGGAGTTTGCCAGTTAAAGAGTTAGTAAGTTGGAGTTAGTAGAGTTGGGGAGCTGCCTCACTTTGGCTTGGCAACTCCCAACTTCTCACTCCTAACTCCCTTCGGCTCCTCCAGGCTTGTAGTTGGAGTCGGACTTGCCCACATTATTTATACTGCGTGCTGAGTCCGCGCCACGGCTGTAGGAGGCTCCAAGTCCGGTCTGTGCCATGATGGTACGGGCGGTCTGGTTGAAACCGCTGCCACCATCGCTGTGCGACTGTTGTGCCGCGCCGATGATGGAGGCTGTGCCGGTGGCCACTGCCGCTCCTGCCGCTGCCGTCGTGGTTGCCGCACCCATCGCATAGCTTGCACCACCAAAGACAAGGGTCTGTGCCATGCTGCCGGAAGCTGTTCCTGCGCTGGAGCTGATACCGCCGGGGATGAGCCATGAGGCTACTTCGGGCACGAAGCGGAGAACATAAGCACCCACGAGCATGCCCATAGCGTACATACAGTTGGAGCCGATGCCCTGCAAGCCCAACGCGCCTATCTGCTGCCATGAGTTGACCGTGCCGCGAAGGAGGGTGTCGTAGGCTTTGATGTCCTCCATGAGGTTGTACATCAGGATGAAGTCGATGTAGTATAAACAGAAGTACACGACAAATCCCCATAGGGAAAGCGACAGGTACTTGCCCATCCACTGGGCCCAGGCGTTGTTCCAGGGTGGTACGATACTGAGCGCGAACATGATGGGCGCAAAGGTGGCGAGGATGGTCATGAAGATACGCTGGGCAACGAGCATACCGTAGTAGGACATCTGGAAGATGAGCTCGCCGACAAACCGTATCACGTCATTGATCCACTCGCTGACCTTGGTCTCGGCGGCAACGGCGGCGCGCTGGGCGTAGTTGTTGATGGTGGAACCCAAATTTTCCATGTTGTAGATTAATTTGTCCCACCAGTGTGCGTCCTCACCGATGGCCTGCACCTGCTTGGCTGTCTCGATGCTGTCCTGCACCTGCCGGAGGCGTTTGAGGTAGTCGTCCTGCTTTTGGGCGACCTTGAGCTCCAGTGCAGCCACTTCCTTGTTCTTGCTCTGTGCCATCTGACGGGTCACCTCTTCCAGTCCCTTGCCGGGCATCTTGAGCGACTCGCAGATGTAGCTGCTGTAGGTGATACACAGGGAGAGGCCGATGATACGGGCGAGCTTCATCACGTCCATGCCGCGACGGCCGAGCATCATCATCCAGCACTCGTAGGAGCCCATGCAAAGGGCAAGCAGCAGTCCGAGCATCTTGGCGAAGCTGACGGCACTGCCGAGGATGGCGGACTTGGGGAAGGTCTCCATCGCCGTCAGCAGTCGCATCAGACTGTCGTCGATGGCAGGGAGGCCCATCGTCAGCAGCTGGTTGATGAACATTGAGGATAATTGTAAGTCTATCATGGTACTTTACTTGATTAATTCTGCATAATTCCTTGATTTTTACCTTTTTACTTTTTCTCTCAGTAGTATTGCTGTGCCATTCCGACGAGGTGTGCCACACGGGAGACAATCTGTTCCATCTGTTTCTTGTACTCTATGTAGGCTTCCTGCCGTTTGGAGTTTTCAAGTTCGTTGCCAATGCCCTGCTTGTGGGTGTAGGCGATGGACTGGCAGATCATGTCGTTCTGCCGCTGGAGTTCATTTACTTGCGGAGCCATCTTGCCCTTGCTCTTCGTCAGGCAGTAAGTGAGCCCCTCGGTGATGGACTTCTGCATACGTGTAAAGTCGTCCTTGAAGGAGTGATAGACAAGGTCGACGTTGCGGTCGGCGGCACGGATCACTTCCTCGTCGTGCATCTCCTTGACTTTTGCACGCTCTTCCTCAACTTTCTTGATTTTCTCCTTCTGCGTCTCTTCCTGCGCCACACGACGGGGCATGATGGTCTTGACGTTGGACTTGTGCTCCTTGAAGCGGACACGCCAGCCGGACTTGAAGCCCGACCACTTCCAGTAGGTCTCGGCGCCGGAGTATTTCTTGTGAAGGAAGTAGTAGTACCAGTCGGGCTCGAAGTCCCAGGGACCGGTCTCCATGCTCCGCCACTGCTTTTCCTTCTGCTTGTCGTGGACGACCTTCTGGGCATAAGCGCTCCCGCATCCCCCGATAGGGAAAGCGAGAGCTAAACAAACAATTAGGGAAGAAAGTATGTGTCTCATGGTATTGTCGTTTTGAAGTTTACTCTTTTTACATTGATATTGAATTAATAGTTGGCTTGTTGTTTCGAAGCGATTATGCTCCATACCACTTGTCGATGACCTTTGTGGCTATCTCGTCCTTCACGTCGCTGTTGAGGATGTCCCAGATGTAGTCGTAGTGGAAGCCGCCCATGACAACGATGCTGCACCAGAGGTTCGCGGAGTCGATGATGCCGAGCATATTGGAGATGTAGCTGTGGAGGGTGTTGACGAGCTCCAATTTCTCATCCATGCTGGCACGCATCACGTTCAGACCACTGGCGGTGAGGGTCGCGTACATCTGCTTGATGTTCTTTATCTCACGGGCACAGGCGAAGTTGGCCTCGGTATAATACCATGCCACGGCTGGCTTCTTGAAGGCGTACTTCGCCGTGTTCTTCGTGAACTCGGCATAGGTGTCGATAAGGCGGTAGAGGTCGGTGCCTGTCGATGCCAGCGCCGTACCGAGGATGACGTAGCTGTAAGCGTTGTTGAGCTTGGAGTTGAGCGTCATGCGCACGTCGTTGAACTTTGTCGCGCCCTTGGTCACAAGGCTTTGCTCGCCATAGCTTGCCGCCACTTTCTCCAGTGCCTTCTCCTCTTCCTTCTTGATGAGCTTGTGCAACGAGATCAGTGCCTCGATGGTAGGCTGGTCGTTGGGGTAGTCGAAGGCATGGGCTTTCGAGGGGTAGAGGATGGCGACGGCCAGGATGCAGATTATAATGGTATGGTACTTCATAGCTTTCATGTTCCAAGGTTATTCCAGTCGTTGATAATGCCGTCCACCATGTTGCTTGCCTGATAGACGGAGGCCCAGCTCTCAGGGTCGATGGCAAAGAACACCTCGCCCCAGGTGCCGAACTGGCACATCATCACCATCACGTCCATCTTATACTTCATCTCCAACAGTTGGGAGTAGATCTTATTGGCCAGCGTCAGACGGGTGTAGCGGTCCATGAAGTTGTAGCCGTCACCCTGGCCCATGTTGTAGCGTCCGCCGCCGTTGGGTATCTTCTGGCGGATGATGGGATTGTCGGGCAATTTTATCTTGCCGTTGTTCACCACGTCGATGAAGTCATGGATAAGTCCTTCGGTCTCAATGACAATGTCGGCGAGCTCGTTCAGGCAAAGGACGTAGTTCTTCACTGGATTGGAGGCGATGTACTTCGTCATCGTGGGGATGCCGGAGAGGATGTCGGCACTGAGGAGGAAGATTTCCTTGTAGTAGGCCGACTCTTCACCGAAGCCGCGGACATTGGTCATCGTCAGATGGTAGAGTTCCTTGATGCCCTCCATCGTGGCGGTATACTGCAAGATTTTCTTCTGCTTTTCAGAGATGGTGTCGAGCCGCTCGTTGTGCTTGTTCTCTATGAGCTTCTGGGCGGTGGTGTTGGCACTGACCTGCCCGGTCGTCCAAGGGTCATAGACCACACGCCATCCGGCAAAGGCCTGCGAGGTGGCAAGAAGGAGCATGGCGGCAGTCAGGGTACAGCATTTCTTCTGTTTGCTGCTTATCTTGTTGGTTTTCAATCTGATTTGTCCCATAGTGGCATGATTTTCTGTTGTTTGTTCACTTTTACCGCGAAGTCAAGGTACTTCTTTATACACAACTTCTTGCGGTCTTCCTCAATTTTCGTGATGGCAGTCTGTATGTCACCGTAGTGCCGCTCATAGACTTTCAGTGCTTCTTTCTCGGCGCGTTCCGTGGTGTAGGCCCAGTAGCATTCGGGCGGTTCCTCCACGCCATAGACATCGGAGTACTGGCCGCGGCATATCCACACCTCCTTGAAGTAGTTCCGTCCATCGTGATTGTTAAGTGCATTGACGGTGAAAATCTGCTGCTTCTGTACCTGTGTCAGTCCGAGGATGGCGCTGATAGCATCGTACCTGTCCTTGAACTTGCACTGGTCGAGGAGGATTTTCACGTCAGAGTTGTTGATGATGGCTTCCTTGACGATGGGTGAGTCTATCACGTCATTCAACTCTTGGGTTACGACTCCTGCTATGCCGTGGAACTTTCTCACCGTCTTATAGAGGTATTTTATATATTCCGCCATAGTCGGTGAGCTAATGGCTTTCCATGCCTCTTCGATGATGAGTGCCTTGCGGCCTTTCTTGATGCGCATCTTCTGCAGAAAAACGTCCATGATGATGAGCACGACGATGGGGAACAGCACGGGGTCGTCCTTGATCTTGTCAATCTCGAAGACGATAAACTTCTCATCGAAGAGACTGGCATCAACGTCGTTGTTCAGCGTATGCTCGAGTTCTCCGCCCTTATAGAACTGCTCCAGGATGGCAGCGAAGTTGTCGATGTCGAAAGTGATGCTCTTTTCCCTCATAATCTGCGGGATGCGCTCGATGGCAAACTCATAGTAGCTGTTGAAACTGAGGTTGTCCACGTGCATCTTCTGCCGCTGTTTCTCCATGCGGTCGATGCGCTGCTCGATGGTGACGAGGTAGTTGCCCTCGATGAGCTGGGGCATGAGGCGCATGAGCTGGCGGTTGGCGGCAACCTTCTCACCGTCGGTGGCGGCCTTGTCGTTGATGAGGTCATGGAGTTTGTTCACCTTCCGCTGGATTCGTGCGTAGGCTTCCTTCTCCTCAGCAGTATGTAAAGGACCGTCATCGGCCACACGACTGCCATCAGCAGTATGGAGAGAACCGTGTTCAGTATCCTGTCCGCCAAAGGCAGATGGATCTTCGGAGGTTGGAATGTCTGTTTCATATTGTTCGTTGAACATTTTGGGCTTCGTCTCAGCATAAGAATCATATTCTTCTGCATTCGGCTCGCACCAAAATTCTGTATGTTTGTATTTTTCTTCGAGTTCTTTGCTGTGCTTCTCGTAGGTGCCGTTCTTCTTGTCCTCAAGGAGCAGGCGCTTGCGGAGCTGGTCGCGCTCTGCGTCGGTGAACTCCTTGAATGGGGTGAAGTAAGACTCGTAGTACTCCACGATGGTCTGGTTGATGATCTTGTCCTCTATCTTCGTGGGTGCCTCGCTGCCCTTGAAGATGAGGAAGATGAGTGATTTGAGGAAGTTCTTCTTCTCGCCGAAGTTCTGGCCATACTCGGTGTCCGTTATCTTGAACGGGTTCATCGAGATGGGCTTTTCCTTCGAGTAGGTGATGTAAGTGCCTTTGAAATAGCGGCATATACCCTCGTAGCTGTCGCCGGTATCGACCATGACCACGTCGGTGTTCTGCTCCAAGAGCTGGCGGACGACGCTGTTCATGTGGAAATAAAATGTTACTTGATAATCAGACAGTTACAAGGTAAATGGTACAAAAATGTGCAAGAGAATATACGCTTCTAATAACGAATTTTTGAGCTGGTGTTTTACTTATGTTTATATAATATTAAGATAATACATTGATGATTTAACTTTTTTATAAGCACCATTTAAGTCAAAATATCCCAGTAAAGCTATTTGTGTGGTGGGGGGTACGCAATTCGATCGAAAAATCTCGTCAAGCAGTAGAAAATCTAAAAAAATATGTACGAATATACATCACTTTAAAAATAATGTTGTATCTTTGTACACAAAATAAAGCAGCATGGCTACAACAAAGACCTTTATCTCTTCTGTCGGTGCTAAGTCACAAGGCAGATACAGCTATTATAAGATGTTGTCAGAGGCTAGGCAAGGCGACTTGGTCAAGGTAAAGCGTGGCGTATATGCAAGCCCGGAACAGTTGGCAGACACGATGGTTGACATCGACACGCTCGTGCCAAACGGTATTCTTTGCTCTTTCTCTGCATGGAGTGCGTATGGTTTGACCACTGTCATTCCACAGGCCTTTCATGTGGCTGTCAAGAGGGGAAGAAAGGTAACGCTACCAGCCTTCCCGGCCATTGAACTGCATTATATGACGGACAAACTCATGGAACTTGGCTTGACAACTCAAGACATCAATGGCTATCAAGTCAGGATCTTTGATATGGAGCGTAGTGTCTGCGACGCTATCAAATTCCGTAATAAGATTGGACAGGATGTATGTTCTGAAGTGGTCAACAGTTATCTCAAATTACCGGAAAGGAATCTTACCAAACTTGTTGATTATGCCGAGAAACTACGTGTAAAGAATACGTTGAACCACTATCTTGAGATTGCGCTATGAATGAGAAGACGAAAAACTACGGGAAATCCATCAGAAGCAAGTTGCTGAATGTATCCAAGCAAGAAGGCATATTCTACCAGACGGTTCTGACAAGATATTTTCAAGAGCGTGTTCTCTATAGACTCTCGCAGACACGCTATCGCGACCACTTCTTTCTCAAAGGAGGAGCCTTGATGTATGCGCATGAGAAGTTTGCAGCCCGTCCTACCTTGGATATTGATTTCCTCGGATCGGGCGTCAGCAACGATGGCGGTCATATCGTCAGTGCCTTTCAAGAAATTTGCTCTGTTGACTGTCCTGAAGATGGAGTAGCATTCGATGTAGAACACATAACTTCTGAGAATATTACCGAGCAAAAGGATTACCATGGCATACGGCTACACATTCCCGTTGCTATGGATACTATCTCCCAAATGCTCTCTATGGATATAGGCTTTGGAGACATCATCACGCCTTCACCTGTTCAGCTGGATTATCCGCTGCTTATCAGCACGCTTCCGCAAGCCAGCATTATGGCGTATTCTGTGGAAACAGTCATCGCAGAGAAAATGCACGCCGTGATAGACCTTGGCAATCAAAGCAGCAGGATGAAAGACTATTACGACCTGTTCCATCTGCTTCATGAAGGAAACTACGACCCGGAAACATTGACTGATGCCGTTGTCAACACATTCCGTAACCGGCATACCGGCTATACAGAAGATGCCGCTTTCTTCTCACAATCTTTCAAAGATGATCTTATGCTGACCACCCGTTGGAAAGCTTTCATGAGAAGAATTAAATCCGACAATTCACTTACTTTCTCTGAGGTGGTAGTTTATCTGCAAGATGCACTTGAATCTTATTGGGAGGTATTACGCCATGATTGATAAAAACATACCGCTATTCCAGTTTCCTGATGCCAAGCAGATAGTAGTCTGTGGTGACATTTACGGCGACTCCAACCTCGTTGATTGTCGCTGGGGACTGCGGCTTTGGCTTTGAGAACAAAGGCTACTACGACAATATCGTCAGGAGAAACAGCCGGCGGATGGACAGCTATAATAACTGGATGGTGTTTGTTAGAGGCAATCAAGACTATCCCACATATTTCGATGGTAAAGTATTTGCGCACAAACGCTTCTTGGCCGTCCCCGACTATTCCGTCATAGAAGCCTGTGGGCATCAAGCCCTTTGCATAGGCAGAGCCATCTCTATAGACCGTCGATACAGAAAAGAATGGTAGGAAAATGCAAAACATCATATTGACCGTTCTTGCGCATTAGCCCCCAACGTCTATTGAGAGAATGAAGCACCAGTATATAATGAGGAGCTTCTTGGCAAAATTGGTGAACATTATCAGATAGATACTGTAGTAACGCATTCTTCACCATCGTTCTGCGAATTGCTCAATAAGAACGGACTTGATGATTGGGCACAGCAAGACAAGTCGCTTCTTAGTGATGTCGGATGTGAACGGATGACGATGGATAATATCTACGAGAAGCTGAAGGCCATGAATATGCCATTATCTAAATGGTATTACGGACACTTTCACCAGAGTCATCATGAAGCTATCGACGGCATGCTGTTTAGTATGCTTGACATCATAGAGATAATGGAATTGACAAGCTAAACATACATGCGTAAAATCTAACGTATAACAATGTCGACGGAAAACGTAATATTCACGTATAAGTATGGAATAAAGTTTCATAAAATGATATTCTCATACACCGGTGCGAAGATTTTTTATGCGTAAATTTCTATATCAACTGCTCTTTATGTCAAGAATAGAATATTTTTTGTTTTTTTCTTGCGTATATCGTATTCTTTTATTAGCTTTGCTCTAAAATAACGAATTGCGTATGGAAAAGTGGCCTTTTAGGCGATAGAAACGCGTAATTTTGAACTAACAACTTGCGAGTGGCGAACCTTATCATACCAAAGGAGAAAAATAGTCTAATAGACTAAATGACGAACTTGCACCTATGTTATGTTCGAGAACGAGGCCTCTTGAAGTACAAAATGAAAAGGCTAAACATACAAATATGGCAATAACTCATATAGGTCCAGATGCTTTCGCCACGATGGGCATGTGCGAAGAGGCAAAGAAGCCTTTTGGAATCACTATAGATCCCAAAGGCAAGAACCTTAATTTTGTTTGGGCTTTCAAAATTGACAAAGAGAAGGCTCATCGTGAGCATTTTGACGAGAAGCATGTAAACGGCTCCATCAGTATTGACGAAAACTTCCCAGGATGCCCATATTGTGGAAGCAAGCAATTTATTATATGTGGAAACTGTGGAACGATTTCATGCTACCATGGTCAGAAGCAATTCACCTGTCCTAACTGTGGAGCTCATGGAGAAGTTACTACTGTGGATTCCATAGATATAAAAGGTGGTGGATTTTAATATAGAAAACTAAAAACTACACATATGGCAGAACTAACAGTTGGACAAAAAGTCAATTTGACTATAGGCAGCCAAGCAACTGTCCTAAAGGAGCTTGGACGTGGTGGTCAAGGAATCGTCTATCTCGTGGATTTGGGCGGAACCAAGATGGCTCTCAAATGGTATCACACACCTCCTGAGGATGCTTTCTATAAGAACTTGGAGCATAATGTCAATGCAGGCGCCCCTTCAGATGCTTTCATTTGGCCAGAATATGTTACGGTAAAAGAGAATGGCAGCTATGGCTACATCATGAAATTACGTCCTGAAGGCTATTACGAATTTGGCAACTACCTTCTTGCTCTCAAGAATTTCAAGTCACTTGACGCTATGCTTGCGGCTGCAATGAAAATTTGCGAAGGATTCCGTATGCTACATCTTAAAGGGTATAGCTATCAAGATTTAAATGATGGTAACTTCTTTATCCGCCCTTCGGATGGAGATGTACTTATCTGCGATAATGATAATGTTATGCCTCAAGGACAGAAATCCGGTATTATGGGTAAAGCCCGTTACATGGCTCCGGAAATAGTTGCAGGTGGGGTACCTGACAAATATAGCGATCGCTTCTCGCTGTCGGTTATTCTGTTCATGTTGTTCTTTGCAAATCATCCTTTTGAGGGAGCTAAAGTCGTTTCTTGTCCATGTATGACAGAGGCTTTTGAGAAACGCTTCTACGGCAGTGAGGCTGTTTTCATCTATGATAAGGATGATCCCTCGAATCGCCCAGTTCGAGGAATCCATCAAAACGTTATCAAGCGATGGCCTCTGTTCCCGTCAATTCTGAAGAACACTTTCATAGAGCAGTTCAGCAAAGAAAAACTTCAGAAACCAAATGAAAGGCTGATTGAGCAGGAGTGGGAGAAGATAATCAACCGCGTCCGTGACGAACTTGTCATTTGTCCTAACTGCCACGAGGAGACATTTGTAGATATGGATGCCTCCAACTATAATTGCATCAATTGTGGTAAGTCAATTGACACTTCTAAACGTCTGAAATATGGACTTCGGGAATTAATTCTGACTCCGCAAACAAAGCTTTTCATTGATAAAGACAACACACCTGATGCAGAAGTAGGCTTTTTCCCAACGGATAAGAATCTTCTTATCCTCAAGAACCTTACAACTGGAACGTGGAATGTGGATACTCCTAAGGGGAAAGTAAAGGTAGTAAAGCCAGGTGAGTTTATGCCTATCTTGAATGGCTTGAAGATTGCTTTTGGCACAAGCTTACCCAATGATCCTAATGCCAAGGGCGAGATTGAGGCATAGATGATGTGAGTACTGAATAAAATTAAAAACATATAAATATGAGTCTATTAGACGATACTGTAAGTGTACCTCGTAGAACGATGACACTGTTTTTCCTGATTGACACATCAGGAAGTATGGAAGGCAACAAAATCGGAGCAGTTAACGATGCCGTTGAAAATGTGTTGCCGATGTTGAATGACATCTCTGAGTCAAACCCTGATGCTGAAATCAAGGTCGCCGCATTGGAGTTCTCTAATGGTGCCAAATGGTTATATGACGAGCCGAAACTGGCAAAAGACTTCGTCTGGCAAGATGTGGCAGCAAGTGGCCTCACTTCTTTGGGTGAGGCATGCCAAGAGCTTGAAAAGAAATTGCATCGTGAAAGTGGCTTCATGAAGAATGCCAGTGGCTCCTTTGCACCTGCTATCATACTCCTCTCTGATGGCGGCCCAACTGATGACTTCCAGAGTGGACTTGCAAAATTAAAGACCAATAATTGGTTCAAGGCTGCAATCAAGATTGCCATTGCCATCGGTGACGATGCTGACAAAGAAGTCCTCAAAGATTTTACTGGCTACTCGGAAGCAGTTATTACCGTCCACAATATAGATGCTCTCAAACAGATCATCCGTGTAGTTGCTGTGACATCTTCTCAGATTGGCAGTAAGAGCAGTTCGGCAGGTGATACAACAAAACAGGATCAAGTAGTAAAAGATGTAAAGAAAGAAGCTGAAAATATTGATGGTGCGGAGGCTGCTCCAGCTCCGGGTGACTCAGCATCGCCTACAGGTACACCTGACAGCAGCTCCTACGTTGACGATTGGGGATAAATTGATATGGTTAGCGGTATATACTTTTCCTGTCAGGGCGAAAGTCACAAAGCGACAGATAAGCCCTGCCAAGATTTTTCACTTAGCTATGCTACCAGTAGTGGCATAGCAGTGGCAATTGTCTGTGATGGTCATGGTGGTGAGCGCTATTTCCGTAGTCAATACGGAGCTAAGTTCGCTGCTAAAGTCACAGATGAGGCTGTGTGGCGTTTTGTGCAGGTTATTGATGGCGACCTATTTAAAGGAAAACAATATACAGCAGTAGGTCCAATTTTACCGGACAAAGGCAATACCGAGAAGCCAACAAACAAGGAATTCATAGTATTCCGTCAGCTTTTCTCTAACATATTATATAAATGGAATGAGAAAATAAATGAACATGCGGAGGCACATCCCATTAACGAATGGGAAAGGAAGCATGTCAAGGAGAAATACCTCAATGAATTCAAGAGTCAAATGGCTATGGATAGAGAGCAACGTACAATCTTGGAAAAAACGTACGGCTGTACATTGATGGTCTATGTCCAAACTCCTGACTATTGGTTCGCTTTTCATATTGGAGACGGAAAGATGATTGCCTACAAGATTGTCAATGGGAAGGTGCAATGGAAAGAGCCTGTGCCTTGGGATGACCGTTGCTTCTTGAACAAAACGACTTCTCTCTGCGACTCTGATGCGCTTAACGAGTTTCGTTTTTGCTATCAGGGTAACGGTGAATTCCCTGATGCTGTGTTTCTTGGTTCAGATGGCTTAGATGATTCCTTCGGTGAGGAGACAAATCTGGTTAATTTCTATATCCAAGTTATCAAGATGTTAGCCACCGATGGTATAGAAGCTACAATCAGATCCTTAGAAGAGACCCTGCCGCAACTTAGCAAAATCGGCAGTAAGGATGACATGTCAGTAGCTACGGTTTTTAACCTTGAAATGTTGAAGGCTAATATTCAACTATTTGTCGATTGGCAACGCGAGCTTGTGTCGAGCCGTATCGATGAAATTAATAAGCGAATAGATGGCCTTAAAGATAAACGGGACAAGATTAACAAATCAGGAAAAACTGACAATAATTCTGTTATCGAACTTAACTATGCTATAAAAGATTTGGATCGAGCCAGGACGGACAGAAACGATCTCATAAAGAAATATGACAGATTAGCAGATGAACTCGGAGATAGTCACTATTCCATTCCAGATGATGAAGAATCTAAAGAAAATCCAGAAAAGGATGAGATTCCTTCAATAGAAGCAGCAGAGCAAATTGATTCAAGCAATTCCTTGAAAGAATCTGACGATAATTCTGTTGATATGGACAAGGAACACACTCCTGAAGCTGATGCGTCTACTGAAAAAGTACAGAGTTCTGGAGTTGAAGACGGTGCATCTCCATGTATGTCAACAACATATGATAAATCATATCCACGAAACATACCTGTTACTGGAGATTCTAATGAAGTAAACGAGTAAAGAAGATAAGACAATAGTTATTGCACACCACCGATAATGGCAAATAATAATAAGAAATTGCACGAGGCGATACGTGACATTATCACCCAGCAAGGAATATCTGTCATCAAGGATGTTCGTTTGGTGAATATCCTTAGTGATACAGTGTCTTTCGACGACTTGCCAGCAGCTAAAGCGATTCTTAGAGATATTCTAAGGAGTGGCTATGGGGGAAAACTATTTGAGTTAGGTGATAGTGGAAACGGATGGAGATTAAAAGTTAAGTCTTTTACTACAGAATTGGCTAATGACCATGGCTACAGAACAGACATAGTTGAATATCTGTTCAACTGCATAGCTTATGGCATGGGATGGATTGACAGAGTCGACGATTATGCACCTAATGCTTCGGAAGAAACAATATATGCAGATTTCAAAGCACCTAAGGAGACGCTTGACCTAAATGCAGAACTCAAAAAGGCAAAAGATCAATATCTTCATACACTTGAAGAAGGCATAGAAATTCCTACCGAAGGATCTGGCTATTATCCAGCAATGGTAGTTAATCAACTTGATTTCCTACAAGAGAAGATTAAGATGCTCAGTGATGCTCTGCATACAGACAATACTCAGTGGTGTATTGACAAACGCCAGGAGATGCTTAATCGTTATCACAAAGACACAGCAGGTTTGAAGAGGCGGGCAATTGCTAAAGTTGCTGTGCCAGCAGTCGCATTGCTAATTGGCGGTGGCTTCGGTACTGCTTACTTATCTGCCGGCCCAGAAAGGAAGCAGTTCAAACAATCGATAAATGAAGGTGATAAGTTCTATGCACAGAGTAACTATCTCATGGCTATTAATAGCTATAAGGATGCTTACACGAATTATGATGCCTTCAACGAAAGCTCCTATAAATCTGATGCATTTAACAAGATTTCAGATGCTACAGATAAGTTGGTAGGAGAAGCAGAAAACAATCCAGATAAGCTTGCGGAAGCCAGAGTGGCACTTAAAACTGAGCAGACCATGGAATTAAGTGATGCTGATAAATCTTCTGTTAATCAAAAGCTTAATCAAATTGACACAAAAATAAACACGACAGTTGAGAATGGTAAAAATTCTCTTGTACTAAATATCTCGAGTAATGGGGGGAAACTTAATGCTGAAGGCAAATCCTTGCTCAAGCAACTGCTTAAGCTTTCACCAGATGACTATTGGTTGAATTTCATGAAAAAGAAAGAGCTATGAACAAGATAACAAAGAAATTAATGAAATCACTGCTTGTTACCTCTGCTTTGTCTCTGTTACATAGCACAACTGTCAATGCACAAGAGTTGAAGCAAGGTTCCCTTGATGATATAAATAATGGCGACAATGAGGATGAAATTCAATCTCTGAAGCGTAAAATTATTAAAAACGTTGTAAAGGTTAGTCCAAGTGGACGAATGATGATGGTTAATGACCATTATTCTCATAGTTCACATAGCTCCCATTCCAGTCATTATTCGGGTAGTGGAGGTGGAGGCGGACACTATTCACATAGTTCACATAGCTCCCACTATTCGAGTTCCGGCGGCTCTTATGGCGGCGGATACAGCAGTGGCGGTGGTTATAGTAGTAGTTCTAGTGAAGATACCTATGTAGCGCCTAAGCCAAAGCCAAAAGTAAAAACAGCTGCCGATTACACTTTAGGGGGTAGGACGATAAAATCTGGCACATACGGAGCTGATGTCAACACACTGGCAGAATTGCTGGTTAAAAACTTATATATCAAACGTAATGCTTTGTCTCGAAAGGGAGGCTATTATGTTTGCAATGCTGCGATGCTTGCTGCTATTAAGCATTTCCAGCGTGATGCGGGTTATTCAGCAACGGGTACTGTAGATTCAAACACAGCAACAGCGTTACAGGCTTGGTCTTCGTCAAAAACCTCTGTATCCCTTGGATTTAGGGAAATTAAAGTGAATACGGCAGGACAGGATGTTAACCAGCTCATTACCTTGCTAAATAAAGCAGGATATCCACCTGACCCCAAGAAATTGAAATATTCTAATGGCAATGCTGTGTTTACAAGTGATGTGCAAATGGCAGTTAAGATGTTTCAAGCTTATAATCGCATACGCGTGACAGGTAATCCTGACGCCGCAACATTGGCTAAATTGAAAAGTATTAAATGAATATCCGCAATCATCCAAATCAGTAGATTCTATGCTTGAAACTCGTC
>OGEO01000490.1_pt1 | contig 37263 bp, 30 predicted proteins | sample 1570661 | NCBI WGS metagenome assembly OGEO01 (sample SAMEA2582142, study PRJEB24529) | metagenome | biome: Human gut stool | place: China | collected 2011
CTTGCATGTGTTAAGCACGCCGCCAGCGTTCATCCTGAGCCAGGATCAAACTCTCGTTAAAAGTGTTTGTATCCAGTTCAGAACCAACTAACTAGCTAATTCTTCCCTTTTTACTGTTGTTTTGGTTTGTTTAAAAACCGTTCTTAAAAATCTTCTCTTAAAGAAATTTTCAAGGGTTGTTGTTGTCTATTGTTCAGTTATCAAGGTTCTTTGTTTGTGTCGTTCTTTTCAAGCGACAGCTTTTATATTTTATCAAAAGCTTTTGTCTTTGTCAAGAACTTTTTTATTTTTCTTTACTGTTCGATTTGCTTGATTGCTCCTCACTAACAGTGTATTTATGCTATCACATTCAAACTTCTCTGTCAACCACTTTTTAGAATTTCTTATAGGTTTTTATCTTCTTCACTTATAAATCTTTTCTTTGAACTTTTTCTTTCCAAGGGACTGTCCGCCTCCGCGCCTTCCTCTTATCAAGTCTTTGTTCTGTAGTTTTCAGTGCCGTTCTCAGCAACGAATGTTATCTTATCACAGCCGCTTTTAATTGTCAATGTTTTTTATATATTTCATGCAATTCAGAATTTTCTGAAAAATCAGCATCTGCGTTCCCAAACACTAACAGGTTTTGCATGCTTGCTTGCAACAAGCTGATAGGGTTGGGGAACATAGGGCGAATGCCCTTAACCGAAAAGACGACAGTTCTTTCGGTTGTTGCAGATGCGTAACCTGCATTTCAAAACACATCAGGTTTTGCAAGCTTGCTTGTATAATATACTTATTTCATGTTAAGATATTATTAATTTATGATATGAAAGGATTTTCTCATGCCTGGTTTTATTTTACATTTAACTGCAGCCCAGATGCTGCGAAGCCATCTTCACGAGTACCCTGATTTTCCTTATCCGATTCAATCTGTAAATGATTTTCTGATTGGGAATCTTCTACCGGATGCGACAGACCAAAAAGAGCTTTCACATTTCCGGAATCCTGTTTATCGTGATAAGATGATGGTATTTCCGGATTTAACACGTTTTACTGCTAAATATAACTCTCTTCTTTCTGATTCCAGTGTTTTGGGATATTATTTTCATTTATATATCGACCGTCGGTTTTTCAAGGATTTTATTCCGGAGATTGTTGATTTTTATGATGAAACCGGACAAATTACAGATATAAAAGAAAAGATTTCAACCGTTTATATCAGAAATTTTCAGACTTATATCCCTTTTGAAAAGTATCTTACTGAGGAATATTATTACGGTGACTATACAAAGATGAATACTTATCTTGTAAAACGCTACCTGATTCCGTTAAATCTGAACCCTCAGATAATAAATCCTGGGATTAACGAAGTTCAGTATGGAAATGTACAGCAAATCTTAGATTCATTACATGAATACCTTAGTGTTACCGAAGATGCGGTAAATGACCTCAAGGTGTTTCCACTTAATAAGCTTCTTGCTTCACTTGAACAATATACGATTGAGTTTTTATCCAATCCTTTATAGAAAAACTCTACCATTCTTGCTACATTTCAATGTGCAAGAAATGATAGAGTTTCTTTTTCATCTTTTTTACAAACTACTTTATTCTACCTTCATAATGACGGAAGAAATCACACTCTGCATCATTACACCTGTCTGCATCTGCCAGCTTCATATTCAGGTGGAACACATGCTCCAATTTCTTTTTCGTCCCCTCGTAGCAGGAATATATATACGAAACTTTCTTTTCTTTCAAAACTTTCTCCAGTAGTGGTGCCTGCTCTTTCAGGAAATCTTCCTCTGCTGTCATCAGATATACCGGTGGAAAATTCTCTGTCACATATGGATCTACATTAACCAGTTCCAGTTCCTCCTGTGTACCGCCTTCCGGGAGAAATTCTTTCATCAGATTATCTGTCATCTCATTACTCATTTCTTCCAGGTCGGAATGATACTGACCACAATTCAGGGCTACTGCACGAATCTTAAGATCCTGCGGTGTCTGGATTCCAAATTTTTCTTTGTAAACTTTTGCATATTTTGGATTTGTACATAAATTCGTATACAGGCCAAGCATATGTGCCCCGGCAGAGTCACCGACTGCAAATACATTCTCTGTATCGAATCCATATTCTTCTGCATGATCTAAAATCCAGCCAAACACAAGGTTCGTATCTATAATAGATGCCGGAAATTTTGACTCTGGGGCAAGACGATAGGAAAAATTCACTACTGCGAACCCTCTTTGTGCAAGACTCATGCAATAAAACTGGTAAGTCTTCTTGTCTCCATAGACCCATCCGCCGCCATGCACACTGACAATAACCGCAAGTTTTTCTTCTATATTAATTGCTTTTGGACGATATACATCCAGAGACTGCCAAACCTTATCTTCTCCATAAACAATGTTGTCAAATCTCTGAATGTCGTCCGGTGTTGTTAAACCGGCATCCCTTATCATATCTCCTACTGCAAAAGTTTTACGGACAATTGCACTTGTTTTCATATCGTTTTCCTTTCTCAAAGCTTCTCTTTACGCGATCTCTGTCGTACTCTCGAACTGAGAATTATACAGATCCGCATAGAATCCGCCTCTTGCAAGGAGTTCTTCGTGATTTCCCTGCTCGATAATGTCTCCGTCCTTCATAACAAGGATCAGATCGGCATCACGAATGGTTGACAAACGGTGGGCAATAACAAAGCTTGTTCTTCCCTTCATCAGATTATCCATTGCTTTCTGGATCATTTCCTCAGTACGAGTATCAACGGAACTTGTTGCCTCGTCAAGAATCAGGATCTTCGGATCTGCAAGGATTGCCCTTGCGATTGTGAGGAGCTGTTTCTGTCCCTGGGATACATTACTTGCTTCTTCATTCAGTTCCATATTGTATCCACCCGGAAGTGTCTGGATGAAACGATGCACATGTGCCGCCTTCGCTGCCTGAATCACTTCTTCCTCTGTCGCATTCAGTTTTCCGTAACGGATATTGTCACTGATCGTACCATGGAACAGCCAGGTATCCTGCAGAACCATTCCGAACATTTCACGGAGTTCACTTCTATTGAAGTCCCGGACATCGTGTCCATCAATCTTGATCGAACCTCCATTCACATCATAGAAACGCATGAGCAATTTGATCATTGTTGTCTTTCCGGCTCCTGTCGGACCAACAATTGCGATCTTCTGACCTTCTTTCACATCCGCTGAGAAGTCATTAATGATGATCTTATCTTCATTATATCCAAAACGTACATGCTCAAATTCAACATTTCCCTGAAGGTTTTCTACGGAAACCGGATTCTCTACTGTCTGATCTTCCTCCGGTCCTTCCAGGAACTCGAAGACACGCTCTGATGCTGCAGCTGTTGACTGAAGCATATTCGCCACCTGTGCAATCTGCTGCAATGGCTGTGTAAAGTTACGTACATACTGAATAAAGGACTGGATATCTCCAACCTCAATTACATCCTTAATTGTCAGATATCCCCCAAGGATTGCCACTGCCACGTAACCCAAGTTTCCTACAAACTGCATTACAGGCATCATCAAACCGGAAAAGAACTGGGATTTCCATGCGGAATCATACAGCTTATCATTTGTTTCATTGAATACTTCAATTACTTCCTCTTCTTTATTAAATGCCTTGATGATGTTGTGGCCACCATAGATTTCTTCTACCTGTCCATTCACATTTCCAAGGTATGTCTGCTGCCCTACGAAATATTTCTGTGAATGTTTCATTACGAATCCGATCAATCCAGCAGAAAGCGGAAGAATCAAAACTGCAATCACTGTCATCAGCGGGCTGATTGACAACATCATGATAAATACACCAATCAGAGTTGTAACCGATGTGATCATCTGAGTCGCACTCTGGTTCAGGCTCTGTCCAAGCGTGTCAACATCATTTGTCACACGGGAAAGCACTTCACCTACCGGCTTTGTATCAAAATAGCTCATCGGCATACGGTTGATCTTCTCGGAGATTTCTCTTCTCAGACGGTAAGTTGTCTTCTGAGACACACCTGTCATCAAATATCCCTGAACAAAACTGCACAATGCGCTGATTACATACAAACAAAGAACGGTCAGCAGAATCTGTCCGATTTTGCCGAAATCCATTCCGTCTCCACCGGAAACTTTGCTTACAAGTCCATTGAAGATCTCCGTCGTTGCTTTTCCTAAAATCTTCGGTCCGACAATATTGAATATGGTTCCACAGATAGCAAACACGGCTACGAAAAATACATGTACCTTGTAAATTGCCATGTAGCGGATCAGCTTTTTCATTGTTCCTTTGAAGTCTTTTGCTTTTTCATTCGGTCTTCGACCGCCATGCATTCTAGCCATAAATCTGATCCTCCTTTCCATCTGTCTGCTCATTTAACGCTGCTTCTAACTCTTTCTTGGACAGCTGGGATTCTGCGATTTCACGGTATACCGGACAGTTTTTTAGAAGCTCGGCATGTGTTCCCTTGCCTGCCACTTTACCTTCGTCCAATACTATAATCTGCTCTGCATGCAGGATCGTACTGATTCTCTGTGCAACGATCAGCACCGTACTTCCGCTTGTCTTTTCAGCCAACGCACGGCGGAGTGTTACATCCGTCTTATAGTCAAGAGCTGAAAAACTGTCGTCAAAAATAAATACCTGTGGGTGTTTTGCAATTGCTCTTGCAATAGAAAGTCTCTGCTTCTGTCCACCGGATACATTCGAACCTCCCTGTGAGATCGGACTCTTATATTTCTCCGGTTTTGTATCAATAAATTCTGTTGCCTGTGCAATCTCTGCCGCCTCGATCATCTCATCATCGCTTCCATGTGAATTACCAAACATGATATTCGATGCGATATCTCCTGAGAACAGAACTCCCTTCTGCGGAACATATCCAAGTTTCTCTCGAAGTTCATGCTGTTTTACTTCGCGGATATCCACCCCATCCAGCGTAATATCACCGGATGTCACATCATAAAAACGCGGAATCAGATTTACCAGTGTAGACTTACCACTTCCGGTACTTCCAATGATTGCTGTTGTCTCACCCGGCTTCGCCGTAAATGTAATATCTTCCAGAACATCTTCATCTGCACCTGGATAGCGGAAGGATACATGATCAAATGTAAGGACACCTTTTCCATCTTCCGGGAAATGTTTTTCTTGCTTTGGATCGTGAATCATTGTCTCACTCTTCAACACTTCCTCAACACGGTCTGCTGCCACAGCTGCTCTTGGAAGCATAATTGAAATCATACAAAGCATTAAAAATCCCATAATGATCTGCATCGTATACTGGATAAATGCCATCATATCTCCAACCTGCATCTGTCCATCACTGATTCCGTGTGCTCCCGTCCATACGATCAGAACAGATACACCGTTCATGACAAACATCATCACCGGCATCATAAATGTCATTGCACGGTTAACGAAAAGATTCGTCTTCGTCAGTGTGCGGTTCGCATCATCAAATCTCTCTTCCTCATGCTTCTCTGTACTGAATGCACGTATAACCGGAAGTCCTGTCAGAATCTCTCTTGTTACAAGGTTCAACTTGTCAACAAGATTCTGCAGCACTTTGAACTTTGGCATAACAACAAGGAACAGCAACAAAACTACAAATGCAATGATAATAACCGCAAGTCCGATGATCCAGGACATGGATACATTCGTCTTCATAACCTGCAGCACTCCACCGATTGCAAGGATTGGCGCATACAGAACCATACGAAGCAGCATAACGATCAGCATCTGAATCTGCTGGATATCATTCGTACTTCTCGTGATCAAAGATGCTGTTGAGAAGTGATTGAACTCGTTGTTTGAAAATCCAACAACCTTATGGAACACTCCGCTTCTCAGATCACGTCCTGCACTTGCTCCAACTCTTGATGCCAGAAATGCAACCATAATACTTGCTGCCATTCCAAGAAGAGCAAGTGCAGCCATCTGACCTCCTGTTTTTAACAGATAATGAATCTGTGTCTGATCCATGTCCATTCCAAGGTCTTTATATGCACTCCTGCAGAAGCTCACTGCTGCCTGATCAAGAATCGTATCTGGCATCTCTGACATCTGCTCTTCGATTTTCTCAACCATCGTTGTTCTCTGCTCTGCTGGAAGCATTTTCAGAAGATCAAACATAGACATATCATCGAGTGGCACTGACTGTTGCATTCCCTGGGACATTCCTTGTGACATCTGCTCTTTCAGTTTCTCTTCCATCTGCTTTGTTGTATCACTTCCGGACTCAATTCCTGATGTCATCATCATTGGAATCTGAAGGATCTCTTTCAGCTTTCTCAATGTATGTTCATCTTCCGCAACAGAATCTTTCAGGACATAAGCTTCTTTCTTATAAGATGTATTATCTTCTGTATATGCATCCATTACTGTCTGTTGATCGTCTTCCGACACAAACAAAAGCAATTTTTCCATTTCTTCTGTTGCAATCTGTCTCGGTACTTCATCTTCAATACCGCCCTGCTGGATTCCTACATTTACAATATCTGATGTGTAGGCCGGCAAGGACAGATCACAATACGCCTGCACAACCAGAATCAGCACGATCGCAATCATCGCTTTCCGGTATGATGCAGCATATTTGAATAAATTCTTCATAATCTGCGTATTTCCTTTCCTGGTAATTCTCTGTTACTGTTCGCAATATGTGCGAGCAACAACAACTCTCTTCAAGTTACATAATCTATCACTAACCGCTGATTCTAAGCGACAGCAATCTATTCCATTTATTACTCCACATTCTCTAAAATCTGCAAGAGCAGCCGGCGAAAAAGCATCTTCTCTTCCGCAGTCATTCCTTCAAACACGATTTCTTCCAGTTTCTCAGCTGTCTTGATTACATAAGCTACGCAATCTTTTCCTTTCTTTGCAAGAGTGAGACGCATCACCCTCTGATCCTGCTCATCCGCTTTTCTTATAATATATCCTTCCTGCTCCATCTTCTTGATCATTGATGTAATTGACGGCGGCGTTACATTCAAGCGCTTCGCAAGTTCCTTCTGAGACATGGAATCTTCCTGATGAAGGGCAAATAAGATACCTGACTGGGCTCTGTTCAAATCGTATTCTGCATACAATTCCTGTGCCCTCTTCCCTATCAAATGCATGCTCTTTCCCATCAATCCAAGCAATGGAACATCTTCTTTCTGACACTTCACGTTCTTTTTCCTCCTTGATTTATTGATACATTCTACAAAAAAAATTCTGACTATCACTTTTTCCACAGAATGAATAGTGAAAATTAGTTAGTTAATTAACTAAATGAAAATATAGTACTTTTCACAAAGTAAGTCAATATTATTTCTATTTTTTCACATTTTCTTAATACTTTTTGTACACAAACAAGTTAGATAGTTAATTAAATTTAATGTATAAAAATGGTGAAACCAAATGACTGACTCCATCTGATTTCACCATTTCCTCTTAAAACTCATTACTGTTCACACGATGTGCGAGATGCATTCAAGCCAAAACATGCATCCTCCGTGTCAATCAGCGAAGTGATTGACACGGGAGTGAACAATAACTAAAACTCTTTCTTTTTCATGACTCTCATACTGTAAATATAAGAAATGAACCATACAAACAAACTCAGCACGATAAGTGCAATCGCAATTTCAAAATCGCCTATCCCTTCTATCATATACAAAATACTTTCTTTTAATCTCAGGTTATCCATCACAAAAGAGCCAATTGCATAACAAATTGCAAAAACAATTAAAATTGCAATTGGTATCGCTAATCGTCCTTTCTCTCCTTCAAACCTTAACCGAATTGCAATCGTAATTCCCGCAATTGCCTGAAATACAAAGATTGTGATCAACTCCATTGCCAGCATTTCCGGATCAAACACCTCTTCTGGCTTTATGAGTACAGTGATTCCTGCACAGATTACTCCAATACACCATCCACACGCTGTCATAATAAAGGAAAAAATATATTTTTCTCTAACATACACTTTTCTATTTACAGGTAAAGAAAATAAATACATATATCCATGATTGTTTTCATCATAACTAATTGTATTCCCCACATATACTGCTATAACAGATGGGATATAGATTGCAATAAAAGTAGCTGTCTCCTTTTCCGTCAGCGTAAAAAATAACGCCACAAACGCTAACACAAAAAAAAGATTGCCACCTTGCCGAAAAAACAACCGAAAATCCTTTTCCAAAAGTCCTCTGATTCCTTTCATCACATCCCGCCTCCTGTCAACATCAGAATCACCTGATCGAGTGATCCGCTTTCCACTACAATTTCCGGATAATTTTCTGTATAATACTGCTTCTCATTTGTCAGACAGGCAATTCCGAAATTTTCTTTTCTCTCTTTCAGGATATAGTTTTTATCTAAAGCCTGATACTGTTCCTCGCTGACTTTCAACATGGCATACTTTTCAAGAATTCTATCCATCTCTTCATGAAGTACGATCTTTCCTTTATGAATCACATAAATATCATCACACAGATGCTCTAAGTCTGAAGATATATGTGAACTGATCAGGATACTTCTCTCCGGTTCTTCTTCCATATATGTTCTCAAAATATCCAGCATCCCTTCTCTTGCTCCGACATCAAGACCGGCTGTCGGCTCATCCAGCATCAGGAAATCTGCCTGATGCGTCAATGCAATGATCAGATTCAGCTTTGCTTTCATTCCAGTTGAATACTCTTTTAAGAATTTATCCAGTGGAATCTGATATCTTTCACACATCTGAAGAAATTTTTCTTCTTCAAACTTTGGATACAGTTTGGCAAGAACTGCCTTAACATCTTTTCCTTTTAAATATCCGCTGAATCCTGCTTCTGCCAGGACTACTCCTATCTGTTCTTTCTCTTTCTCGTTTAACTCTTGCGGTGTTTTTCCAAGAATCTTTATCTCGCCGCCATCATAGGAAATGAGTCCGAGTACTGCCTTGAACACAGTGCTCTTACCGGCTCCGTTTTCTCCGACCAGACCTGTGATCCTTCCTTTTTCTACATTTAGCGAACAGTCTAACTGAAATTCGCCGTAGCTTTTCTTTACCCCTTTGATATCTAACATAATTATTCGTCCTCCATGATGAGTTCAAACAAGGAGCGGATCTCTTCCTCTTTCATTCCGCAGCGTCTTCCTTTCTGAATCGCTGCTTCCAGATCCGCCTCAACTTCTTTTCTGCGCTCTTCTTCCATCAACTGTGTATTCGAAGCTGCAACATAAGTTCCTTTTCCATGAACCGTGACCGTCATGCCCTCCGCTTCCAGATTGTCATATGCCTTCTTTACGGTAAGTGCACTGATCTTCAGTTCCTTTGCCATCGTTCTCACTGACGGCAGTATATCATTTTCTTTTAATTCTCCGGAGATGATCTGCGCTTTGATCTGCTCCATGACCTGTTCATAGATCGGTACCATCGATGAATTATTGATTATAATCTTCATAAGCAACCTCCTGTTGTAAACAGTATATAACAGTGTATCACTGTTGTCAACTGTTATATACTGTTTGTTTTTTCAATTTTCAGGGCATTGTTTTATTGTATTACTCCGTATCCAATATCCCCAGCATATTGTAAACTATTTTTTTCTTAAAACATAAAAGAAGTTTCCAACACAAGCTTTTCATCTTATATTAGAAACTTCTTTCTTCATTTGCTCTATTTCATTATAACCTTGCAATGTTTCTTATTACTAAAAAATCGCCACAGCCTCATTCACACTCTTCACACCCAGCAGCTTGATTCCCTTAACATCCTTCACCGTCTTCATGCACACTTCCGGAAGGATACACGTCTCGAATCCAAGCTTCTTCGCCTCAGCCACACGCTGCTCCGGCATATTCACCGCACGTACCTCACCACTCAGACCAACCTCACCGAACACGATCGTTTTTTCATCGATCGGACGATTCCGGTAACTTGACACAAGTGCCATCACGATTCCGAGATCGATTGCCGGCTCATTCATCTTGATTCCGCCCGCAATATTTACATAAGCATCGCAATTTCCAAGATTCATACCAAGTCGTTTTTCAAGTACTGCCATCAAAAGATTCACTCTGTTATAATCTGTTCCTGCTGCAGTTCTTCTCGGCATACCAAAGTTTGTTCTTGCAACTAGTGCCTGAATCTCCAGAAGAATCGGGCGTGTTCCCTCCATCGAACAGGCTACAACAGAACCGGATGCATTCTCCGGTTTTCCACTCAGCATATATTCGGATGGATTCTCTACTTCTACAAGTCCATTCTGTCTCATCTCAAAGACACCGATCTCATTCGTAGAGCCAAAACGATTCTTCACAGCTCTGAGGATTCGGTAAGATGCATGACGATCTCCTTCAAAATAAAGTACTGTATCCACCATATGTTCCAGCACACGCGGACCAGCCACGGTTCCTTCTTTTGTCACATGGCCAACAATGAAGATTGGGATACATAGTCCCTTCGCCAGCTGCATAAATACATTCGTAGACTCACGAACCTGGGAGACACTTCCCGGTGCGGAATTCACATCTTCACTGTACATCGTCTGGATGGAATCAATGATCACAAGCTCCGGCTTCTCTTTCTCGATCACGCTGCGGATAATCCCCAGATTCGTCTCACACAAAAGCAACAGATTCTGGCTGAATTCACCCATACGGTTTGCACGAAGCTTAATCTGAGTCTGTGATTCCTCTCCTGAAATATATAAAATCTTCTGCTGCTTCGCCATCCTCTGGCAGACTTGCAAGAGCAAAGTTGATTTTCCAATTCCCGGATCTCCTCCTACCAGAACGAGTGACCCCGGCACAATCCCACCACCAAGAACCCTGTCTAATTCTTTAATTCCAGTCTTATTCCTTGTATCATCATCCGCGGAAACTTCTGTGATTGGAACCACTTTCGCTTCATTCACCGCTCTAGCTGCTACAGTCGTTCCTTTCGTGATGCCACTGTCAATTCTCTCCTCGACAAATGTATTCCATTCCTTACACATTGGACACTGACCGAGCCACTTCGCTTCCTCATGCCCACAATTCTGACAGAAGTAAACTGTTTTCTTTCCTTTTGCCATTCATAATTTCCTTTCTGTTCGAAGCAAGCGTAATACAGCTTGCCAGATTTATAGATTAGAAAAGGGAAAGGCGCATCTTGCAATTCCTTTCCCTCTGTTTTTACACTACTCTTGTTTCTATCCGAATCTGACTGATTAGCATTTGACAACTTTGATTGCAGCACTCTGATCTGCGTTAAGTTCAACACTTACACTTAATTTTCCGCTTAAGTTTGTTCCCATCTTACCTGCAGACTCTCCGGCGATAAATACTTCATATTCGCTCTCCGGCTCAAGTTCCAATGTAAACTGTACGTCTTCCGGTGCGGAAACTGTGAACTCAACTTCTGTGTCTGTCTCTTTGAAGTTCTCTACTGTACTTCCCGGAACAGACTCATAAACGAACATTCCATTTTTCTCCAACTTTGTAATCTCCGCAAATGTCTTTACTTTATAAAGATCTCCTTTAAATTCAAATCCGTCCTTCTTTGTCTTGGATGCAAGAGTGTAATCTCCAAAGCTTAATGTTCCGTCGTTCTCTGCACGCAATAATTCTTTCACTGTTGCCATTTTTAATTTCCTCCTGGGTATATATATGTTCCTATTATATACTACTTAAAATAGTTTTTCTATAGATTTTATTTATTCTTCACATTTACAATTCGATGTAATTTTAAGCTTCTGTCTTCACAAAATGAATTCCCTTTTTGGATGCTCCTGCTGCCACATGATCCCCTTCCCGAATCTCTCCGTTCAGGATCGCATCTGCCAGCTTATCCTCCAGTTCTGTCTGCAATGCACGTCGCAGTGGTCTTGCTCCGTACTTCGCATCCGTTCCTTTCTCCACAATGAGAGCCTTCGCAGATTCACGCAGTTTCAGATAAATATTCATCTGTGATTCCAGACGTTTAGTAAACTGATTGCATAACAAAGAAACGATTTTCTTCATCTCTTCTTTGCCGAGTGAATGGAATACAATAATCTCATCAATTCGGTTCAGGAATTCCGGACGGAAGATCTGTTTCACTTCGTCCATCACATTCTGCTTCATCTTCTTATAATCACTCGCCGGATCTTCTTTTGTCGCAAACCCAAGTTTCTTCGGTTCAACAATTGCTTTTGCACCGGCATTGGAAGTCATGATGATCACTGTATTGGAGAAATCGACCTTTCTTCCCTGAGAATCTGTAATATGCCCATCATCCAACACCTGAAGAAGCACGTTGAATACATCCGGATGCGCTTTCTCGATCTCATCAAATAAGATGACAGAATACGGATGCGTACGAACCTGATCACTAAGCTGTCCACCTTCTTCATGACCGACATATCCCGGAGGGGATCCGATCATCTTGGAAACAGAATGCTTCTCCATATATTCTGACATGTCAACACGGATCATTGCATCTTCTTTCCCAAATAATGCTTCTGCCAGTGCTTTCGATAATTCTGTCTTACCAACACCGGTTGGCCCGAGGAACAAGAAGGAACCGATCGGGCGCTTCGGATCTTTCAGTCCTACTCTTCCTCTCTTCACGGCTCGTGCAACTGCGCCGACAGCCTCGTCCTGTCCGATCACTCTCTTCTGAAGGACATGCTCCAGATTCTTCAGACGCTGGGCATCGCTCTCTGCGAGCTTGCTTACCGGTACTTTTGTCCATGCAGACACCACTTCTGCAACCACATCTACAGTTACCGGCGGGTTCGCCTTCGCCTGTTTCTTCTCAAAGCGTTTCTTCACTGAGTCTAATTTCTTCTGCACTGCATCCTGTTCTTTCTGAATCAGAGACGCTTCCGCAAAATCTCCCCGTTCAATGCTCTCTTCCTTCTGCGAAGCAAGCTCTTTCACTGCCTGTTCTAACTGCTTCAGATTCTCTGGAACCTCATATCCCTTCAGACTTACCTTTGAGCATGCTTCATCCAAAACATCGATAGCCTTATCCGGAAGATTCCGGTCTGTAATGTAACGCTCTGACAGCTGTACAGCTGACTCCAGTGCCTGTTCTTCAATCACAACTTTATGATGCGCTTCGTATTTCTCTTTCAGGCCTTTTAAGATCTCAACACACTGCTCCTGTGTCGGCTCTTCGATCGTCACCGGCTGGAATCTTCGCTCAAGTGCTGCATCTTTCTCAATGTACTTCCGATATTCTGCAATCGTAGTTGCACCGATCAGCTGCATCTCACCTCTCGCCAGTGAAGGTTTCAGAATGCTGGATGCATCAATCGCTCCTTCTGCGCCTCCGGCACCGATCATCGTATGGATCTCATCAAGGAACAGAATTACATTTCCACAGGCTTCTACTTCTGAGATCAGGCCTTTCATACGCTCTTCAAACTCACCACGGTACTTTGAACCAGCGATCAGTCCCGGAAGATCCAGACTGTAAATCTTCTTATCTTTCATCTTCTCCGGAACCACACCGGATGCGATTCTCTGTGCTAAACCTTCAATAATTGCTGTCTTACCGACTCCCGGTTCTCCAACCAGACATGGGTTGTTCTTTGTTCTTCGGCTTAAAATCTCCATCAGACGGTAAATTTCCTGGTTTCTTCCCACAACCGGATCCATTTTTCCTTCTGCCGCACGTTCTGTCAGATCCGCACAGTACTGCTCCATCATCGCACCGCTTCCGCGATTATCCTCCTGAAGTTCTTCCTGATAGATCTTCGGATCGATCCCTGCTGCATTCATAATGCTCTGGAATAGTTTCTGAAGATTCACATTCAATGTGATCAGAATCTTTGCTGCCACACAATCCACATCACGAATCATCGCAAGAAGGAGATGTTCTGTTCCGATTTCCGTTGTACGGAGTCTTTTACACTCCTTCGCGCTGTTCTCTAACAGATACTGGAGTCTCGGACTCTCTTCTAATCTCTTTCCTTTGGCTGCCGGATGTTCTTCTGCCGGAGTGATCAGCTCATCCATCAGCTTCAGGATCTTCTCCGACTCTACTCCACTGTTCGCAAGTACCTGTCCTGCCACTCCTGTATATTCTTCTCTCAATGCCAGAAGCAAATGTTCTGTTCCGATATACGGATGCTTCATCTCTCTGGCAGCTTTAGCCGCATACTTAAGCGCATGCTGCGCCGGCTTTGTATATGAAATCTGCATATATGTCTCCCTTATGTCTTTCTACTTCTCTGCTACCGGTTCTCGTGCAGCTCATATTCGTCAAAAATCTCATCTACCAGCTCATGAACCTCCTGCCGTGAGATGTTCTTGCAACGCCCTCGCGCAAGTACGATCCTTAACTGCTCTTTCATCACTTCGAGCTGCTGAAGTTTATCTACATCAACCGCGATCACTGCGCCTCTGCGTTTATCCAGACTGATATATCCTTCCCGCTTCAACACATGATACGCTTTGTTCACAGTATGCATATTCACTCCAACCGTATCTGCAAGCTGTCTGACAGATGGGAGTGAATCCCCTTCCTGAATATCTGACATAGCAATACCAAGAATGATCTGGTTACACAATTGAATGTAAATCGCCTCATCACTGTTGAAATCAACTTCTATCAGCATACGCGTAACCCCTTTCTCTTTCGTGTAAAACATATCTTCTGTAAAATCAGCCGCAGGAGATATTTTCCACTTGTTATATCCATCCTAGCACAACCTCTTGTTTGATTCAAGCAAAAACGCAGAAGAAAAGGAAGGTTTTCTTCCTCTTCTCCTGCGTAAAGCATCACTATTTTATTTCTCAGGAAATACAATTTCCATTCTTGTTCCTTTTCCGTACTCACTATCCACCTGAACTTTTGCCCCATGCAGAATTGCTCCATGCTTCACGATCGACAGTCCAAGTCCTGTTCCACCCCGTTCTTTCGAATGGCTCTTGTCAACTCTGTAGAATCGTTCAAAGATTCTATCCTGATGTTCTTTTGGAATTCCGATTCCTGTATCACTCACGCGGACTTTCGGTCCTTCCAGTGTATTTCCTACCCAAATGGTTACATTTCCATTTTCTTTATTATACTTTACAGCATTTTCTGTAATATTATAGATCATTTCATCCAGAATCTGACGTATTCCATGTATTTCCACAGATTCTCCTGTCAGTTCCATATGAATATTCCGCTGAGCCGCAGTAAGAGAAAGACGACTGACAATTTCTCTCGTCAGTTCAAATAAATCTACATCTTCTTTCTCAAGCTCAACAGATTCGTCATCTAGCTTTGATATCTTAATAATATCTTCGATTAAGGTCAGAAGTCTGCGTGCCTCCTTATAAATAGTCTCAGAGAATCTTGGGATATCCTCCGGACGTACCAGTCCATTCATCATGATCTCTGCGTATCCGGAAATCGAAGTGAGCGGAGTTTTCAGCTCATGGGATACATTTGCAGAGAATTCTTTACGCATATTGGCCACAGCTTCTTTTTCTTTATTCTGCTTATCCATAGCTTCCAAAAGCGGGGTCATCTCCTCATATACAACATTATCCAATGGGTTTTCCAAATCCAGATGAATTACAGGTTCCATCAGTCTGTTTGTCTGCCATTTTGCAAGAAACCAGGCAAGTACAAGTCCAATGATTCCAATCCCTATAACCACCGGCAAAATATTTAATGAAGTCCACATCAAACTATCCATTGATTTTGAAACACGAAGAACGTTCCCATCATCCAGAAGAACCGCATAATAATACAATTCTTTTCTTACGGTATCTGACATACGGATCTTCTCGCCTGTCCCATTCTTCAAAGCCTGCTGTACTTCGGCTCTGGTCTTATGATTCTCCATTGTACTTCCATCATTTCTGGAATCATACAGAACCTCTCCCGTAGATGCAATCAGCGTCACCCGCGTTCCCTGATCCACATCATCCAGCTGTGCAAGATACTCTGTTCCTGACAGATCGACTGCCCGTTTGATATACGATGCCTCCTGTTTGATCTCACCCTCAAGGATCTTCAGGTTCCGCTGATACACACCAACAGACATGATCAGATATATCGGAACTAAAATTGCAATCAGTATAAACATCATGCTTTTCTGAATTCGTTTTCTCACTTTCTCATATCCTCCAGACTTGTATTACGCTTCTCCACCGATCCGATATCCAACACCACGAACCGTCTTGATCAAACTGCCCTGCTCACCTAACTTCTGGCGAAGCGTCCGGATATGAACATCAACCGTTCTTGTCTCTCCATCAAAATCATAGCCCCAGATCTCTGTCAGAAGCTGATCTCTTGTCAGCACGATTCCCTGATTGCGCATCAGTTTCTCAAGTAACTCAAACTCTTTCAATGTCAATACAGCATTCTCTCCGTCTACTTTTACTTCATGTTTCTTCGTATCTAAGCAGATTCCTCCAACAGAAAGTTTCGTCTTATCCTGCTGCTTCCCACTTCTGCGAAGCACTGCTTTGATTCTGGAGATCAGCTCCATCATACCGAATGGTTTTGTCACGTAATCATCCGCACCGGAATCCAGTCCCACTACCTTATCATACTCTGACCCCTTCGCTGTCACCATGATCACAGGGATATCCTTTGTCTTTGATGAATTTTTCAGTTTCTTAAGAATCTCAAGTCCATCTTCCCCCGGAAGCATAATATCAAGCAAAACAAGCTCTGGCGTGTCAAACGCCAAAGCCTCCATAAATGCCGTCCCGTCTGCAAATCCTTTGGCTTCCAGACCGGTTGTCTCCAGAGTGTAGATTACAAGTTCGCGAATATTATCGTCATCTTCTACACAAAAAATCATATATTTCGTTCTCCCTCCTGATGCATCACAGAACTATCCTTATGTACTCCGGTAATTGAAAATTCTACCCACTCGGCAATATTGGTCGTATGGTCTCCAATTCGCTCAAGATATTTTGTCACCATGATCAGATCAAAGATTTTTCTTCCATCACGGCTGTCAGCCTCACGGATCAACTGAATCATCTGATCTCGGATCTCATCAAAATAATCATCGATCTCATCATCATCTTTCATAACTGTACGGGCAAGTTCAAGATCTTTTTCAACATATGCAGTTACACTGTTGCGTACCATCTTGCTTACTCCTGTTGCCATTGCTGTCAGCTTATCAAGATTCTCCTCCATCTTTTCCCACTTGGAAGAAATGATGATCTCTGCAATATCAGAAGTCTGATCTCCGATACGTTCCATATCTGTGATCATCTTAAGTGCTGCTGAGATTCTTCTAAGATCTCTTGCAACCGGCTGCTGCTGAAGCAAAAGTTTCAGACAAAGTCTCTCGATATCTTTTTCAATCTGATCGATCTCTTCATCTTCCTTGATCACAACCTGAGCCTGTTCTGTGTTGCCGTCCTTTAACGCCTGTGTTACCTTTGTAATTGCTGCTTCACACAATTCACCCATATGTGTAAGCTGTGTATCCAATGTATGAAGCTGCATATCATATCTGTACCGCATAAATCAACCAAACCTCCCTGTGATGTAATCCTCAGTTCTCTTATCCTCAGGAATGGAGAACAATTTTTCAGTGTCATTATATTCGATCACTTCTCCTAAGAGGAAAAATGCTGTGTTATCCGATACCCGGACAGCCTGCTGCATATTATGCGTTACCATAACGATAGTATAATCTTTTTTCAGTTCCATCGCAAGGTCTTCAATCTTAGATGTTGAGATTGGATCCAGTGCGGATGTCGGCTCATCCATCAGAATTACTTCGGGCTCAACTGCCAGTGTTCTTGCGATACACAGTCTCTGCTGCTGTCCACCGGAAAGTCCGAGCGCACTTTTATTCAGACGATCTTTGAGTTCATCCCAAATCGCTGCCTGACGAAGGCTTCGCTCAACGATCTCATCCAGCTGATATTTTTTCTTGATTCCGGAAATTCTCGGTCCATAAGCCACATTGTCATACACACTCTTTGGAAATGGATTTGGCTGCTGAAATACCATGCCAACACGATGACGCAGTGTGATCTCGTCCATTTCCTTGAAAATATCCTTGCCGTCGAGCAGAACATTTCCATCAATCTTACAATTTTCCACCAGATCATTCATACGGTTCAGTGTCTTCAGAAATGTAGATTTTCCACATCCGGAAGGTCCGATAAATGCAGTGATCTTATTCGCCTCGATCTTCATATTCACATCTTTGAGTGCATGGAAGTCTCCATAATGAAGATTCAGATGGCTGATATCAAATTTATAATCATTTGCTTTTTTTGCTTCCATTTTTATTAATTATCCTTTCCACATGCCAGTCAACGAAATGATTGACATAGAAATTATCAGTTAGCTTTCTCTTTCATTTTCTGTCTTTAGTTTCCTGAATTCTTCTTATTAATGTGTCGACTCAATGCATTTGCACCAATGCTGAACAGTAGAACAAGAATCATCAGGATTGCTGCTGACAGGTTTGCAAGGTTCGGATCCTGTCCATTGATCTGAAGTCCCCAGATCTGCAAGGACAATGTCTCTGCCGGACGGAAAATATTCAGTGGGCAGGTCGGTGATGTCAGATTCCAGTTATTCCAACGCAGATCTGTTCCTGATCCTGTTGTATACAGAAGTGCTGCTGCCTCACCAAATCCTCTTCCGGCTGCCAAAATAACACCTGTCATAATTCTTGGAATACACGCCGGGATCAACACATGATAAATGGACTGCCATCTTGTTGCTCCAAGTCCAAGACTTGCCTGCAGATAATGTCCCGGCAGACCATTGATCGCGTCTTCTGTCGTTGTTGTGATAACCGGAATTGCCAGAATGGAAATGGACAATGCTCCTGCAAGAAGACTCTTTCCAAGTCCGAAAAATACAAGGAATACCAGATATCCGAACAGTCCGACAACAATGGATGGAAGGGAAGAAAGTGTCTCAATACAAATTCTCAGAAATTTTGTAAGAAATCCTTTCTTCGCATACATTGCCAGATAGATTCCGGCTGTCACTCCAAGCGGAACGGAGAATAACAGCGAAATAAATACCAGATAAATTGTATTGAACAACTGGTTTCCGATGCTTCCTTTTCTCGCAAAGGCAAACATCTCCGGTGTTGCTCCTGTAAATCCTTTGATAATTACATAAAATGCAAATCCAATCAATAATGTAAAGAAGAACACTGCGATCAGATAAAACACGCCGGTCATTATTTGATTTATTCCTCGCGCACGTTGCACTCGATTCATCTATTTGCTCCCCCTTACTCTTTGTCTTTCTTCGGTCTTGAGAAATAATGGATCAGCAGGATGAATAACAGAGATAATAAGAACAATAACAATGCCATTGTCCAGAGTGCTGTCTTCATCTCACCACCCTCAGTTGCATTTCCCATCTGCGCTGCAATTTCTGTAGTCAAACTCTTTGTTGTGGAGAATAATCCCTTTGGAAGAGCTGTTGTCTGTCCAATTACCATTGCAACCGCAAGTGCCTCACCGAATGCTCTCGCAAGTCCGAGAATAATTCCTGAAAGAATTCCTGAACCTGCTGCCGGAATGACAACTTTATAAATGGACTGCCATCTTGTAGAACCCAGTCCGTAGGCTGCCATACGGTAATCTTTTGGCACAGAATGAATGGAATCTGCCGCCACATTACTGATGGTTGGGAAGATCATCAGTGCCAAAACAATCCCTGCCGCAAGAACTGAATGTCCAACCTGTAAATGAAATACTTTCTTAATTGCCGGAATCAGGACCGTAAGTCCAACCCATCCATAAACAACTGATGGAATTCCTGCGAAAATTTCAACGATTGGTCTGTAAAACTTTTCTCCGAATTTCGGCGCGATCTCAATCATAAAGATTGCAGAACCTACTGCAAATGGAGTCGCGATCAGAAGTGCCAGACCACATGTACACAGAGAACCCACGATAAAGATCAATGCTCCGACAGTTCCACCACCCTGTGCATTATCTTCCGGGTTCCAGTCTGTCGATCCTAAGAATTCAAATATGGAATGACCAAATATCGTAAATGTACCGGATCCCTTATATATAAGAAAGGCTCCGATACAGATTGTGATGGCAATAACAAGCAAACCGCCCGCTGTCATCAGTCCTCTCCATGCATACTCTTTTGTAAACATGTTTTGTTTCTTCATATTTTCACCTTTTATCAGTGAAATGTACTGCTGTTCTGATTTTTTCCGGAACACGCAGTACATTTCATAGCTTTTCACTTTATGCTATTAGGTTACTGTTCACACGATGTGCGACCAGCAACGCTATTAGTGCTCTGTTACAGTCATCTTAGATGCAACACCATAACCAAGTTTCTCCATCTGAGTGCCATATTCATCACCTGTGATATAATCAAGGAATGCTTTTGTCACTTCATTTGGTTCACCCTTTGTGTACATATGCTCGAATGTCCATACAGGATATTTTCCGCTGTAAGTATTCTCAAGTGTTGGCTCAACATCATCAATTGCTACTGTCTCAACACCTGCATCTCCTGTCAGATAAGAAAGTGCTACATAACCGATTGCTCCGTTTGTACTCTTCACATTTGTAAGAAGAACTCCGGAATCATCTGTTTCCATGGATGTGTTAGAAGCTTCTTCGTTTCCGTCCAGTGCATATTTCTGGAATGTTGCTCTTGTTCCTGAAGACTCAGGACGTGTTACAAGAACGATATTCTCATCCGGTCCTCCAACATCTTTCCAGTTTGTTGTCTTTCCTGTGAAGATGGAGATCAACTGCTCTTTTGTCAGGCTCTTAACACCTGCTTCTGCAACATCTTTGTTTACGATCGGTGCCATAGTTACAACACATACCTGATGATCTACAAGCTCTTTTGCTGCTGTCTCATCCAGTTTATCTTCTGCTGCCACATCAGAGTTACCGATATCTACAGTTCCTTCTGATACCTGCTTCAGTCCTTCTCCCGAACCGCCTGCATCAATTGTGATAGATACATCCGGATGATCATTTAAGAACGAATCTGCTGCATCATCAGCAAGTGGTTTCAGTGCTGATGAACCTGCTGCTGTGATTGTTCCGCTTAATGAGCTGTCACTGCTCTCTGTATTTGTACCTGCTGCATTATCTGAAGTTCCGTTTGATGAACTTCCACATCCAACTGCCATTGTGGCTGTCATACCTGCTACTGTAAGTAATGCGATAAACTTTTTCATTTTCATGTGAATTATCTCCTTTACATTTCATACACATTTCTAATCCCGCTGCATTTTCTTTTTTATTTTCTACAGCCATTTGTGCTTCCCTCAAGCACAGTACATATGTTACGTAAGAAATGTAAAGTCTGAAATCAACCAAACGTTAAGTTTATGTAAAACAACAATAGGTGTTTTTTCGGATTTGTGCAGATCCCTGGCGGAGCGTTTTTATATATTAGGAAAGAACTTTCCTAATATATAAAAAAAGAGAGGTCTCTCAACCTCTCTCACAAATCATCTCTTTATCTGAAGCAAACACATAAGGACTACGCCCAGAATCAGACCACCGAGAAAACAGACAATATATCCAAGAACCACCTTCCGATTTCCCCTTTCACAGCTTGTCTTCCTGATGTCATTATATGAAGCTTCCTGCGAAAATATTCCTTCTAATCTTCGAGTGTTCCACTTGCCCAACGAATCAGCCATAGAATACTCCAAGTCAGCAACACTCCCATGATCACACCGACAATATTGATTCCTGCTTCATCCCACTGACAGTGTCTTCCTACGATCAGAACCTTGTGTGCCTCATCCGCAATTGCCAGGATCGTACAAAGTCCGAATACCGCACACGCCGCTTTCCAGGCTTTCATCACATTCTTCATTGCCAAAACCAATAATCCTGATTCTATGAAATAAACGATAAAGTGTGCCCATTTTCTCAGATACATGTGCACACCGTCCACACTGTCCTGTGGAAAAAAGTGCTGTTGGATCCATTCTGCCATCGGCAGACTGGTTGCTGCTGTCTGTGGTCCATTCTGGCTTGACAAAACCAAAAGAAGGATCAGCCAGATGATTGCCGGCAAAAACGAGATCATCGTCAGCTTCCTGTTCTTCTCTCTATTCGTTTTCTTATTGCTCTTCAAAAATCTACTCCTAACTGATATACTGCTTTTCTTTTTTGCTCATTATACCATGTAGAAATACTTTGTCAAATTTTAGTTTCTTACCTTACTTATACGTTAAACAAGTAGTTCGCAATCCCATACATCTACGCCACTGTCCTGGAACACGCCATGCAGACGTTCATGCAGCTGCTCCTTTGTCACATCTTTCTTTAGAATCACCTGAATGAATCCGCCTCCACCGGCTCCTGATATAAACTTCCCATCTACCAGGTCTTCACATACAAGAAGGATCTGATCGATACAGGTATTGGTTGTACCGGCATCCAACATACAGGATAATTTCCAATGTTGGTTTAAAAGCTCAGCAAATTCGTCAATATCTCCCTGCTCCAGCGCAAAACGCATTAACACGGCGATTGCCTTCATCTCCTTTAATGCCTTCAATGACTCTGGTCTGCTTCCGATATAGCCACCAACTACATCACGCAGCAGATTTCTTGCAAGACGTCTCTGACCAGTATAGATCAATGCAAAACGTTCTTTCAGTTCTTTCTTTCCCTCTTCCGGCATCTCTATCTTCTCTACAACAAGATTCTGGGCAATCCCCGGTTTTGTTGAGATCAGTTTAATTCCTTCTGTCAGTCCGCCAACCTGATCCTGCCAGCCGCCTCCGGTACTCATGATCTGCTCCATACCAAGGACAACATCATAGATCTCTGCATCTGTACGCTCCTGACCAAGGAATTCAAAGATTCCCTTTACGCACGCTCCTGATAAGATACTGCTTGTTCCAAGTCCTGATCCTTTCGGTACTCCGTAAACCTGGGTAGAAAGATAGATTCCTCCTCCCATCCGCTTTAAGATCTCCTGAAGATCTGCTTCTTCCTTGACCGGGATAATTCCACAGGCGATCAAAGCTGCTTTATGCAGTGCAAATGAATCATATGGATTATGACAATCCTGGATCTCAGCTACACTGTCTACAGTTGTATAGACTCCGATATCCTTACTTTCAAATTCCACATGAAGCTCATCTAATCTCTTTACCGTGATCTGTACCGGACAGATTCCTCTTAATTTCATTGCAGCATTAAGAACTACTCCACCCTTTTCATTACAATGTGGTGGTGTATCCGTCCAGCCTCCGCCCCAGTTCACGCGGACCGGAAGGGCGATATCAACCTGATCTTTTACAATTCTATATCCTGCACTATCTGGAAGCTTCTTCTCTGCTTCTTCATAAATTGCCTCCTGGATTGTTCCAAAACAGTCATTTTCGAGTGCATCATAATGCAGATCATCATAAATCGTTCTTGTCTTTTTCATATAACAGGAAACTGCATGATAGATTCGGATCTTCAATGAGAAACCTGCTTCTTCCGCATCTTCAATCAGCAACTTAAAGATTTCTTTCGATATTCCACGCTTTCCAAATATCTTGAGTGCATCCGCATAATACATTCCCTGCTCCAGTTTTCTGATGAAACACTTTGCAAGAATACGGTTTTCAAGAAACCTCTCCTGATCACAGGATGCCTCAATATCTGCTGCATTAAAACTGGAATATAGACTCATGCGTTCACTCTCGCGCCATCTGGAAATCTCTTCTTCTGTTGCAGTACCATGTGCCATCTTGTAAATGATTTCAGCCATATCAAGGGCATCTTCCCAGTCATCACACACCGGATAAAGATCTGCAAACCACAGATAGGTCTCTTCTCCTTTCCAGAGTTCTTCTTTCATCACTTCATTCTGAGTCATAAACTGATTCAATGTCGTGCCGAGAAATGAAACCTCTCCCGGATATTTTCCCTTCGGATTATCTGGTACACCATAAATTCTGATTACTTTTTTCCCACCTGTCAGTTCGATTCCGTGCATAACAATCTGTTCCGGAATCTTCCGATCCATAATACGCACATGCGAAAGAACGGTTCCGTCGCCGACCTCAGAATTACCAAGAATATAACAATTCTCCAGATATGCTTCTTTTCCTATCTTCGCACGGCTTCCTACATAAGCATTATGCGCTGCAAATCCTTCTTTTTGCACTGCTGAATTCACCTGCATCTTCCAATCCAGGAACTCGTAATCCTGCACATCTTTTGTTACAAGACTTCTCAATTCCCTTGTTGTTCCGAAATGAATAAATTCCGCCGGTGACAGACACAACAGCTTCATTGAGAAATGATGGATCGCATTCCAAATCTGTGTCCTACATTCATGCAGTGCTTCATTGAGCTGTCCTTCTGCTGTCTCTTTATAGAAATCTTCTAATGTAGAATCATTTGCAAGCGGATATAAAAAATCCCCATAAAAGCTGATCCTTGCTTCTTCATTACAAAACTGCCGGAATTTCTTCTCGTCCACCTTGCCCTCTGTTGAAATCAGACGGAACAGTGCCTGCAACAATGCGCTGCCAAACAATACCGCACCTGTATCAAGGTCTACATTTCCTGCTTTATTAACAGCTCCCATCTCTCGCAAACGCTCTTCTGTCTGTTTATGAAGAAAACACTTTACATAATCATGTCCATCGTTCAGAAATACGCCATGATTCTTTCCTGTAGCTACCGGCTCTTTAATGGAAATTGCTGCTGCTCCGTCAAACTGCGCATCGATCTGAAGCGGATTAAACAGGAGCAATACATCACCTGACAAAACAAGCATTCCCTCCTGGATCCTGGATGGAACTCCTGACATTCCTACAATAAACTCATCAAATAAAGTGGAACTTCTTCCATCCGGCAATTCTCTTGGAACCGGTGAGAAAAGCTTGCCGATCGCAGAATACTGCGGCACTCTCTTGCTGTCACCACCTGAATGAATCACAAGAATTCTACGATTCTTAAAAGGATTCTCTCTCTCAGGCTCCTGTTCTGCAATATAACGCATCACCTGAAAGGTAGCGCCTCCGGATCCCACACGTTTTCCCTCCGGATCTGGAAGAACCGCATACGTTGTCTCTTCCGGAAGAAGACCTTTTTCCAGACGGTTCTCGATCTGATTCCGATAAGCCGTTGCCTGTGCTTTATTTGATGCTGTCAATATAATATAATCCCATTTAATAAAGCTTTTTTTCTTTAAACTTCTTTCATAATCTTCCCAGGAATCTAGATAGGACTGACGTAGGAAGAGATTGTTCATCTTCTCGTATTTCATTTTCTTACTCCTTATCTAACCTTTTCTTTTTTCTTATCTTAGTTAAACATTCAAATAACATCCAATGCTAGGATAACACACATTTTATAAAATTGAAAGTAATTGCAACCCGAGTAGACGTTTTTCATATACAAAAAAGAGCTGTAAAAAACGAGATTATCCTCTATTTCTCACAACTCTTTTCAAAAATCAGTTTAACTCCAGCTCTTACTGCTGTGTAAAATCATTATTCGCTGTCGGCGCTACTGCGCTTTCCTGAGCACTGATCGACTGAACTGTCTCAGAAGGTGTATACGTTTCTGTCGGATACAAAAATGTATGCATCTGTGTACTCATGTCATTCAATGTAACCGGAACTTCATAGAACACACCATCAATCTTACCGGAATAGAATACCTTTGGAAATGCATCCATTGCTTCCACCTTGTATTCTGTGATTTTACTTAAAAGACGAAGTACTTCGCTCTCTAAATAGTTTGTATTAATTTTATCAAGCATGCTCTTGGCAATATCGATCTTTTTCGCTTTGTCAAGCTCCTGTGCTTTTGAGAAAATCTTAAAGAGAACTGTTCTCTGTCTTTCACTTCTCTTATAATCTCCTCCTTCTGTATAACGGATACGGCTAAATGCAACCGCCTGTGTTCCGTCTAATGTATAAGTACCTGCTTCTGTAATGTGTGCAGAAGATGTTCCCCTGATTCCATTAAGCTCATCAATATAACCATTGATATACTTTGTTTCTTCTTCTGTAATATCCTGCTCGATTCCATCCATATCATCAACCAGTTCTGCTACATTCATGAAGTTAACTGTAATATATTTCTGAATATCCAGATCAAAGTTTGTATTTAATGTATCCATTGCAAGCTCCGGTCCTCCGAAAGAGTGTGCATGTGTGATCTTATCCAGACCATGACCTTCAATCTGTACATAACAATCTCTATAGACAGAAGCAATATACACTTTTTTATTTGTATTATCTACATTTACCACCATCAGGGAGTCTGATCTTGTTCCCTTACCAAGATTATTTTCCCTGGAGTCAACTCCAAAAATAGCAAATGTCTCCTGATTCACTTCCGGCTCTTCTTCTACTTCTTCTGGCTCTTCTTCCTCTTGCACTACCTGATTTGTCTCTTTCTTTTGCTCTTCCTTTTCTTTCTTCTTTCCGCAACCGGAAAAAGAAGCAACTGCAAGTGCAACAATCAAAAGAACTGCAAGTATTCTTCTCTTTTTCACCTGAATTTTCCTCCTTCTCTCTGTCTTATCTACATATTTGCACAAAATGGCTATGTTTCTTTAACAAACACAGCCATTTTAGCACACTTTAATTTAGAATGCTATAGGAAATCCTCAGTTCTCGCCCGAAAACGGTTCTTTCTGACATTTTTCACCGATTTTCTCACCCATCTTTATCAATGTCTCTGCACCGTTTGCACTGTTTCTCACCAGATCTTCATCCGTCTGCACTTTTCCCGGCTCTGTCAAAAGAACGACTGTAGACCCTCCAAACTCGAACATTCCTTTTTCTTCCCCTCGGTGTACAACAGATACCGCCTCCTTATGGTTCTTGATCCGTCCAACCATAAGAGCACCGACTTCCATCTGCAAAACGGTTCCCAATTCTTCTGTCTGTACAAGACAGTATTCCCTTGTATTCATCTTGTAAATCGGAGCATAGTCATTTGCCACCGGATTCACTGTATGGAATACTCCTCTGATCTTTCGCTGTGCAGATTTCACACCATCTGCTACATAACAATATCTGTGGTAGTCATCTACCGTGAGACGGATTATATAAGCTGTTCCACCTTCATAGCGTTTCGCAAGCTTTTCATCCTTCAGAAGACTACGGACTGTATACTGTGTCTGTTTGATAAGAAAAAGTCCATCCCTTTGAATCGGACAAACTGTCACTTTCCCGTCACAAGGACTGATCAGTACTTCTTTTCTTCCGTCAATCGGACGTTCCTCTGCTAAAATCTTACGCGTAAAAAAGTCATTATAAGAAGAATAATGATTCTTATCATAGATTGACAGATCAATCTGATTCTTTCGGACAAACGATGGAATCAACAGCCTGGATACTCTGCTGTCCAGCACTTTTCCACCAAGTCGGGATACCCTGGAACCAAGCAATGGTTTCAGCATCATTCTTGTCAATGTATGTCCATAGATATATTCCAGGAATCTGTCCTGTCCTGTTGTTTTCTCCGTCCTGTTTCCGTTTCTGTCTGCATAAATCATAATCTCTCCTCTTACATGAATCTTCGTCTCAATGTCCAGACTACTGCAACCGCTACTACTCCGACTAATGCAGAAAGTGTCTTATTCCCCGGCTTTTTTAATTTGAAATCCATAACAAACAGAAGTCCTACAAGAAGAACCATCGCATGCAGTACAATTCTGAAATCACAGTGCAGAAATGGGCGAAGCACAACAAGAATCGGTAATGCGATCGACATGGATGTGATTGGCAATCCCTGATAACACTTTCTGTTCTCTGTTGTCTCATCCTGCCTGGACTCTTCTGTTACATTAAACCATGCCAGACGGATCAATCCTGCCAATACATAAAACATAAGAATAAGAACACCGACAATCCCATTCATTCCCATACAATAACAGATGATCGCCGGTCCAACTCCAAAACAGACAATGTCACACAGGGAATCAATTTGGATTCCAAAACGTTTCTCTATTTCTGTTCTATCCTTCTTTGTTCTTGCAATCTTCCCATCAAACATATCACACAGACCGGACAGTGCAAGACACAATACTGCAAGATCCAGATGTCCATTCAATGACAGCATCATCCCACCAATCGAAATCCACAGACTGATATATGTAAGTATAACTGTGTAATCATAAACACCTAACATTTTATTTCCCCCTTGTTTTTATCCTTTTCAGAATAACTCTCCATTTATTTATGCTTTCTTTCTTAAGTTTCTTCCTATTGTAAAATTCGCCACGATCGTGAAAATTGCACTGATCAATAATTCTGTATAATATCCAAGTCCTCTGCTTAAAATCATTCCCGGAATCAAAAGTGCACTTCCGAAAACTGGTTCAAAAATCATCGAAAACAGTTTTTCACTGATTCCCATACCGCCCGGCAGTGGCAGCATATCCACAGAAACCGAAATCACAGACTGCAGAAGAATGATCACGAACGCATTCGTTCCGGACAGTCCAAATGCCTTATATACAAACCAGGTTGCTGTAAACAGTGCGAACCTCTGAAATAGTGTGATTGCAAATACATTGACCAGCACCATCATATGATCTTTCAGATAAACCGCTGTTGTATGATACTGATCCATTGATGCATTCAGTTTCTCAATTCTTGTACTCTTATGTCGCATCAGATTCATTTTTTCCAGCAGTTCCATCCCTTTTACAAGAATAGAACGTGCAAGCACCGGATGAAATACAAGGAGCAGCATAGAAGCCACACAAAACACATTTAAACCTGTTCCAAGATAAAAAATATGACGGATATCATACATATGTGTTCTGATAAATCCCCTGCCGAAGATCATAAGTCCAAGGCCGATCACAACGAGAACCATCTTATATGTAATCGTGACAATCATCAGCACAAGTGTTGATACCGGGATTGGAATTTTCTCTTTCCTCATATAATAAATCTGCGCCGGCTGTCCTCCTGTTGCGGATGGTGTGATACAGCTGAAAAAGAATCCTACAGAGGAAAACAAGAAACATTTCCATTTCTTTAGATGAATACCAAGCGTATGCATCATATAAAATATAATAATTGACTCTCCCCATATAAAGATAATCACACAGACAACACCCGGAAACAACCAGTATAAATTCACTGTTTTCAGGATTTCTGCAATCTCGCTTAAATCCTCTCCATGGAACACTCCATAGAGTGTTGCCGCAAAGACAAGAAAGAGAAAAAGTACATTAAATATCATTTTCTTTTTATTTTCCATTTTCTCCTCCTGCTTTTCGAACCAGATTTCTGTAAATTTTCCATCCGTTTGTCCGGCAGCTTACAAACCAGGTAAGCTCCGCTACCACAACTCCACCGATCACATCCACAATTACATGTTGTTTTGTTACAAGCGTAGAAACAAAGACCAACACCGCGATCATTACAGATACTATCTTATACCACACCGGTATTTTTTTATCTCTCCTGATTCCAATACAACAGAACCAGCTTGCCATACAATGGATTGATGGAAATAAATTCACCGGTTTATCAATCTGATATAAAAAACGCATGCCATGAACAAAAATTCCATTTCCGACAAGTTCTGGTCTTACATTTGTTGTCGGATAAAATACAAAAAACAGAAAACAAATGATTCTGGCATACAAATCAGCCGTAAAAAATCTATATTTTATCTCTTCCTCCCGCAATGATACAAGCAGATAATTAATCACCCAGAAAATGTAACATCCAAAATAAACAAGAATAAAGGCTGGGATCAACGGGATCTTTGCGTCTAATGCAAGTGACAGGTTATGGTACTCATCTGTATCTGCCAATCTAGGTGCTCCCCAGTAGACAGCTGAATTCACCAGAAAAGTAATTACCGGTGGGAGTAAGATTTCTATTATTCTCTTTCTGTCCAAATTCCCTGTCCTTTGTCTCACTTCTTGTTTTCTCCATTCTTTTCCCATTTTATGATGTAACCGGATTGCTCCATTGCTATGCACTTCCCGCAATCCTTGAACATTATTTTATCCCACTTTTTCATAATAACAATAGGCTTTGGCATTTATTAAAGAAAAAAGTGCCATTCTTTAAGGAACAGCACTTTTTTCTTTAGAATATCTTCAGAATTTACCACAAATGCATTTCAGGGCTTACATCTCGTCTTCCCTGTATCCAAAATTTTTCATCATATAATCGCTGTCTCTCCAGTTCTTCTGAACCTTCACCCACAGCTTCAAATTTACTTTGCAATCCAGCAGACGCTCGATCTCAAATCTTGCAGTACTTCCGATCTTTTTCAGCATACTTCCCTGTTTTCCGATAATGATTCCTTTATGGGAATCTCTTTCGCAAATGATTGTTGCATCAATATGACACACTTTATGATTCATTTTCATCTGATCGATTGCTACTGCGATTCCATGTGGAATCTCTTCATTTAAACTATGCAATGCTTTCTCACGGATAATCTCCGCTACAATCTGACGTTCCGGCTGGTCTGTGATTGTATCTTCGTCATAGAACTGTGGTCCATAAGGAAGATATTTCATAATTACATTTACAAGCTCGTCCGTATTATCGCCTCTTCTTGCAGATACCGGAACGATTTCCGCAAAATCGCATTCCTTGCGATATGCATCTATAAAAGTAAGAACCTCTTCCTTCTTCACCATATCAACTTTATTAATAACAAGAATAACCGGTGTCTTTACCTTCTTTAACTGCTCGATGATATGCTTCTCACCTGCACCGATAAATGTAGATGGCTCTACAAGCCAAAGCACAACATCCACTTCATTCAAAGAACGTTCTGCAATATTCACCATATACTCACCAAGCTTATTCTTTGCTTTGTGAATTCCCGGTGTATCTACAAACACAATCTGACCTTCCTCTGTTGTCAGAACTGTCTGGATACGGTTTCTTGTTGTCTGCGGTTTATTTGATGTAATTGCGATCTTCTGTCCAATCAGACGATTCATCAAAGTAGATTTTCCGACATTCGGTCTTCCGATCAGTGTGACAAATCCTGATTTAAAATTCTCCTGCATACTTTTTCCTTTCTTTTTCCATCTTAAAGTGTCTTTATTTCAAGGAACATCTCTTTCTGCTCCTCAATCTTCTCTTCACTTCCGATCACACAAAGTTCATGTGCATCCAACAGTGCCTGCAGCACATCGGCAAGCGCTCGGATATCTGCCTGCTGTGCATCAAGAATCTGATTTCTCTCTTCCCTGATCATCTCAGCTGATACATGATTCATATAAAGATTCATTGATCTGCTTCCCTTTGCTGCCGGATTCATCGGACGGTCGATATTACTGATCGTTCCGATAATAAACTTGTTCATATCTCTGTCATCTACATTGAAGTTCTTCAGATAATCTACAACCCCTTCGTAGATCTCCATTGTCTTCTCCAGATTCGGGTCACGGTAAGATACCAGATAACCTTCACCGATTCTGTTGAAGCTGCTCATACATCCGTAAGCTCCGCCCTTCACACGGACATTCTGCCACAGATAATCATAGCTTAAGATGACTTTCAGAATCTGAAGTGCTCCTGTATATTCAACACCACGGTCGATAAAATTACCTGTTCTTGCAACGTACTGAACTTTAGAAGATGTCTTGAATCCCTCGTTGCGTTTCACACAATGAATTTCACACAGTGTCTCTGCTTCTTTTTCCTCTGTATGAAGTGTGTCTGCAATCTTTGCAAATGCTTCTTCCATCGGTGCAAGACCATCCGCTGATGAAGTATAACTGATGATCAGATTATCCTTACGGAAGATCTGCTGTGCAATCTGTCTTAAGTTTGCAATCAGCTCAGCCTTCTTCTCTTCAAAGTTTTCCTCCAGTTCTTTTACAACCTCATAGTAACCGATTCCATCTGTATCATCTTTGAACTTCGCCATCGGTGAAGTATAAGACAGAGAGCGAAGGGCTGCTGTCGTATGTCCGGATGACAGGAAGGACATCTGCAGTCTGGATTTGAGCATTGCTAAGATCTCTTTTAGACGCTTCTCGTCTCCAAGGTCAGATTCCATTAAGATTTCACGCATCATGGAGAACAAAACATCCATCTTCGGATACAGCGCTTTCCCTTTGATTTCAAATGTCGCACAGAATTCTTTCTCTTTTACCTTTGTTACATCTGTATAAAGCTCCAGAGAAGTTCCGATTCCTCCTGTGTGTACATTGATCTCATTAAATAATTCACTGTATTCATAATTCTTTGTATTAATAATTCCAAGCACACTCTGCAAAATACTGATATATGGAAGTTTCTCTTCCGGAATACCGGACAAGTCAAACAAAAGCGCTGTGTATCCGATTCCATTCGTCTCAACTTCATGGTGTACCAGCTTCACTCCGCTTGTCTCAAGCTCTTTATTATAAATCGGTGCAATCTCTCTGGAAATATCTTCGCGTCCGAGTACAGGAATCTTCGCCAGATCTTCCGGTGCCGACTCTTCTTCCTGATATTCTTCCAACTCTTTCGTTGCTTTCACAAGTGCATCGATTTCTTCTTTTGACAAACTGTCTTTGTATGCCTGAAGCTTATCTGCAAGTTCTTTATCCATTCTTGCAGTACGTCCGCGCTCCGGTTTGATAATAACGATAGAACCATGTGTGTTATCAAGAAGATATTTCTGAATCAGTTCTTCAAAATATCCTGTCTCCACCTGTTCTTTCAAGAATTCAAATGTCGGAATTGCCTGCATATGGATAAATGGTTTCGTCTCATCATACAGCCAGCTGTCAAACAACTGCAATCCATACATCAGTCCACGCGGATAATTTCCGAAATCTGCCTCACGGAAACGGAACTCATGATAGTTGATTCCGGCACGGAGTGCTTTCTTATTGATTCCATTTTTCACAATGTCTTTCAGTGTGTCTTCAATCACACGAACGAATTCTTCCTTCTGCTCTACATTCGCATTCTTAGAAATTACCGAGAAGATCGGCTGATAAACTCCATTGTCATAAGATCCGGAAATATCCTTTCCAACACCTGCATCCAGAAGTGCTTTCTTCAGCGGTGCTCCCGGTGCGGACAGAAGTGCATAATCCAAAATCTCAAATGCAAGATACAGCTTCTCATCCAGTGTCGTACCGATCACTTTATTATAAGAAAGATATGTGTTGTCCTCCTCACTTTCCTCACTCGCGATGGAATACTCCTGAACCACTTCCTTCATCTCTGTAAATGGCTTCTGCAGATGAATCTCTGAATCCACCGGTTCATTCTCAAAATCTGACAAATACTTCTCGTCGAGCCATCTTAATTTTTCTTCCATATCCATGTCACCATACAGATAAATATAGCTGTTAGATGGATGATAATACTTTCTATGGAAATCTAAAAATTGCTCATAAGTAAGTTCCGGAATCACCTCCGGGTCTCCACCGGACTCTACGGAATACGCATTATCCGGGAACAGAGAATTCAGAACCACGCGGTCAAGCACACCTTCCGGAGAAGAGAATGCTCCTTTCATCTCATTATAAACAACACCACTGATCGTCAATTCTCCCTCTGGATCATCCAGCTTATAGCTCCATCCTTCCTGGCGGAATGTCTTGTCATGCTGATAAATATTTGGATAAAATACTGCATCCATATAAACATGCATCAGATTCTGAAAATCCTTGTCATTACAGCTTGCCACCGGATATACTGTCTTGTCCGGATAAGTCATCGCATTCAAAAATGTATTCAGAGAACCTTTCACAAGCTCTACAAATGGGTCCTTCACCGGAAATTCTTTTGATCCACACAGAACAGAATGTTCCATAATATGTGGAACTCCTGTACTGTCTGACGGTGGTGTACGGAATCCAATCGTAAACACCTTGTTCTCATCATCATTTTCCATAAGGAGCACTCGTGCTCCGCTTTTCTTATGCTTCAGAAGTGTCCCCTTTGACTTCAGATCAGATAAATCTTCTGTTTGGAGCACTTCATATGCATTCAGATCATATATACTCATTCTTTTTCTCCTATTGCTTTTTTTCTCAATTTCTTTATTCTTCTGTTCCTATTAGAACTTTTTTCCCACGAAATGCAAATCCATAATGGCGGATTCGCTCCTTTTTAATTCCTCTGGCAAGCAGTTCCGTATCATATTCTTTTTCTTCAATCTGACGCAGTGCATTCTCCACTGTCTGCTCAAGTGATTTTTCTTTTGTTATATTCTGAACCTTAAATTCCATTACAATTGCATCCAAATCTGCTTTTAATGGTTCCATAACTACATCATAACGTCCAAATCCACTTTCCCTGTTGGAAGTAATCCTGTATTTGTCAGCCAGATCCACGATCAGTCCAAGAACAAATCCGTGGTAGAATCTCTCCGGTTTCTGTTCTTCGGATGGCTTATTCCCGGTATCAAAACTGCTAAAGGTCTGAAGTGCAACCTGATTCATGAACTGATTCATATAATCTAGATTTCCTGCAATCAATGCATCTTTAAAGTTGCCATATGCAGAATCTTCTTCTGAGAACCAGTCTTCGATCATCTTCTCAAACATCAGCATCGTCTCATGGTTTGTGATTTTCAGATAATATTGACGCTTACCGGTTCTGTTATCCATCTCATACCGGTCAACTTTCAGGTAACCACTGGCAAGCAGAAGACTCCAGATGGCTCCACGTTTTCTTCCAAGCTGCTCAAAAATCACCTGTTCATCCAAATCTGTGCTGATTGTTCTACCTTGCAACAGATCTTCCATCTCCGATTTAATCTTTGCCGGACTTCGACGAATCAAATTGGATACAAGTACATTTCCACTGGTATCTGCCCAGTAAGTTCCATATTCTCCTGTATCTAGATATTTTGTAATCGACCACGGATTATAAATGTCTTTCCGCTTCCCAAAAGAAAATCCATCATACCAATAGCGGACATTTTCTTCTTCCCTTGACAGTCCATTGTACTCTAAAGCATTAAAGACCTCTTTTTCCGTAAATCCGAAAAAACCGCTATATTTTTCGGATGTTGTTGTCACGACTTCAAGATTGTTCAAATCTGAAAAAATAGATTCTTTACTTACTCTTGTAATCCCAGTCAATAATCCCCTCTCCATATATGGATTCGTTTTAAATGTTGAATTAAACAAGCTTCTGACAAATGCAGTAAGTTCTTTCCAATATCCATGAACATAAGCCTCCTGCAAAGGTGTATCATATTCATCCAAAAGAATGATTACCTTTTTACCATAATATCTTTCCAGGTAATCAGACATATAGTTAATTGCAATTGCTGCTGCATCATCAGACATTGTTTCCTCAACTGAATCAAAATATGCACGATCTTTCTCATTCAGCTGCTCACTGTTTCTTAGAAATTCAAACTGGCTGTACATTCTCACAAGCTTTCGGATAATTGCTCTTCTGGCTGACTCATATGTTGTTGCTTTAATATCAGCAAAACTAAGTGAGATTACCGGATAGCTGCCTTGAAGTTCACGGAATTTTTCATAGCTCCAGATATTAAGTTCCTCAAAATATTTTCTGCTATCTACATGGTTCACTGAAAAGAAGTATTCTGTCATACTCATATTTAAAGTCTTTCCAAACCTTCTCGGACGGGTGATTAGTGTAACACTATCCTGATTTTCCCACCATTCCCTGATAAAATCAGTCTTATCAATATAAAAGCAGTTGTTTTTTCTGATCGATACAAAATCCTGATTTCCAATAGATATTACTGACTTCATATAATCCAGATCCTTTCCACATGTTATCATCGCATTACTTTCCCTATTGTATCATATTTTTTCACTTAAACAAAGAGTATAGTTTGTAATAACATTTGGCACTTAATGATATGTTACTGTAAATCAGAACCTTTCCTTTTGCTCTCCTTTGTACGCATAACTCACATCCTGGAATATAACTTCTCCCTAAAGACCTGACAACTTCTCCTTTTTCCAGTTATCCTCGACATCACTTTCAATACCTTTTAATATTTATAGTTTTTATCTATAAATATATTCTTCATATATACATTATCTATTGGAAAACTTCGTTCAAAAACGATAAAATTTATCTATAAACACTTTGGTTATGAGTAGATTGTTCCCATCGTTTATTTTTTAGAAAGTATACGTTAAAAAAGAATCTATCTACACCAGCTATCCACAAATCAAACAATAAGGAGAACGATATGGAAATTATCAAAGATTTACCGGAAGTATTTGAAGAATTTGCAGAGCAGCGTCAGAAATCATTTCTCGCTGTAAAACAGTTAAAGGACAAAGGAATTCCTGTGATTGGATCCTACTGTACTTATTTTCCAAAGGAGATCGCCATGGCAATGGGCGCAGCAACAGTCAGCCTCTGCTCTACATCTGATGAGACGATCCCAGCAGCAGAAAAGGATCTGCCACGTAACTTATGCCCACTGATCAAATCCAGTTATGGATTTGCGAAGACAGACAAATGTCCTTTCTTCTACTTCTCAGACGTTGTTGTCGGAGAGACGACATGTGACGGTAAGAAGAAAATGTACGAATACATGGGCGAATTCAAAAAAGTCTTCATCATGGAACTGCCACAATCCCAGAAAGCTGAAGTACTCGACCTTTGGAAAGCTGAGATTCTCCGCTTTAAAGAATATCTCGAAGAAAAATTCGAGGTGACGATTACAGACGAGCAGGTTCGTGAAGCAGTTAAGCTGGAGAATAAAGTGCGTGCATCCTTGAAGAACCTTTATGGAGTAATGAGACATGATCCTGCACCGATCAAAGGACATGACCTTTTCCGCGTTCTGTACGGAAGTGGTTTTAAGCTCGATCGTACATTGATTGCCGGAGAAGTTGACGCACTGACAGCTAAGATCGAGAAAGAATATGCGGAAGGAAAACGTGAAGATAAGAAACCTAGAATCTTGATCACCGGATGTCCAATCGGCGGTGCAACAGAGAAGATCATCGACGCTGTTGAGAATAACGGCGGAATCGTCGTTACATTCGAAAACTGCTCCGGTGCAAAATCCATCGATCGTCTGATTGACGAAGATGCTGAAGACATTTACCAGGCAATCGCAGAGCGTTACCTCTCTATCGGATGTTCTGTTATGACTCCAAACCCGAACCGTCTGGAACTTCTCGGAAGGCTGATCGACGAGTACAAAGTAGATGGAGTACTTGAAATGACGCTTCAGGCATGCCACACTTATAACGTAGAGACACTTTCCATCCGCCGCTTTGTAAATGAGGAAAAAGGAATTCCATATATGAACGTTGAAACAGATTATTCCCAGACTGATGTCGGACAGCTGAATACACGTATTGCAGCCTTTATCGAAATGTTATAATCTGCTATACTTGAATTATTACGGTTACTGTTCACACGATGTGCGACCAGCAACGCATCTCGCCATTTTAAATCGCC
>OGEO01000497.1_pt1 | contig 36785 bp, 31 predicted proteins | sample 1570661 | NCBI WGS metagenome assembly OGEO01 (sample SAMEA2582142, study PRJEB24529) | metagenome | biome: Human gut stool | place: China | collected 2011
AATTCCTCCATTCATGGCCGTATTATACTTCTTATTCTAATTAGATAACGTAATTTTAGAATTTTATACTAGAGCTTCCCATCTCAATAGCACTTACTCAAGATGGTTTAATTCTTAGTCATGGAGGACAAGAAATCGTTAAGCGCATCTTCCCAGTTCGGCATCCGATAAACACCGCTCTCTTTTAGTACGAGTTTTTGCAGACGCGAGTTATGGGGTCTCTTTGCTGGAGTTGGGTATTGATCCGATGTACATGGAACCACTTTCTGGTTTATGCCCTTTAGTTCAAAGATCTTTTGAGCAAAATCAAACCAAGAAGCCTCTCCTTCGCATGTTAAATGTATCGTGCCAACGAGTTCTGGACATTTCAAGATAACTTGCAACGCATCCGCAACAGCTTTTGTACTGGTTGGGTTTCCGATCTGATCATTCACGACTTTAAGTTCAGGGCGTGTTCCATCAGCAAGACGAAGCATCGTATGGACGAAGCTAGGACCATTACCACCGTATAACCAAGAAACTCTTGCAATTAGATGATTAGGGCACAATAATCTCACCGCCTGCTCAGCTGCCCATTTAGATTTGGCATAAATATTCAAACCACCATTGGCTTGGTCATACTCATGATAAGGACGGTCGAGTTCGCCATCGAAGACATAATCTGTCGAGATAGAGATTAATTTCGCTCCTACCTTGTTACAAGCATGGGCGACATTCGTCGTGCCAAAGGCATTAATCTTCCAGGCCTCGAATTGCTTGGACTCACATAAATCTACAGCCGTCATTGCGGCACAATGAATCACGACGTCAGGTTTGATTTTTTCAAACACCGAGCACACTAGTGAAGGATTCGTGATATCGCACTCTTCTCGATCTAAAGCAAAAAGCTCATAGCCTTGAAGTGTATTCATCAATGTGGTGCCAAGCATACCCTTGGCACCAGTAATAGCCACTTTCATAGTCGATTAACCAAGGAGTGATTTTTTAAGATCATTAAAGGAATGTGCAACGCCGTCCTTGGCACTTACCAGCGGTTCAAAATCAATGGGCCAATCGATTCCAATTTCCGGATCATCCCATTTAATCGAACCTTCATCATCAGGATGATAGTAATCAGTGCATTTATAGTGGAAATGAGCTACGTCGCTTAAAACAACAAAACCGTGCGCCATTCCAGGAGGAATCCACAGCTGGTGCTGGTTTTTATCGGAAAGGACTGCTCCAAACCATTTTCCTAAAGTAGGAGAGTCTTTTCTGATATCAACGGCAACATCAAAAACTTCACCCAGAGAAACCATGACTAATTTACCTTGAGGATGCTTTTTCTGAAAGTGAAGTCCTCTCAAAATACCTTTTGTGGACTTACTATGATTATCTTGAACAAACGGGAAATCTATGCCAGCCTCTTCATAGCGTTTCTTCTGCCAAGTCTCTACAAAATATCCGCGATTGTCTCCAAAAACTTTAGGTTTAATTAAGAGCACGCCTTCGATCGGAGTTTTTACGACTTCCATTTCCTACCTCAATAAATTTAATAAATATTGGCCATATTCGTTTTTAGCGACCGGCTTGGCCAATTCTTCCAATTGAGCGTCAGTGATATAGCCTCTTCTCCACGCGATTTCTTCGGGGCTTGCAATCATGAGACCTTGACGCGCTTGGACGGAATGAATAAAAGAAGCTGCTTCTAAAAGGGAAGCATGAGTTCCAGTGTCCAACCAGGCGATTCCTCTTTCCATGATTTCAACATGAAGAGAGTTTGCCTTCAGATAAGCCAAATTTACGTCGGTGATTTCCAATTCACCACGAGCAGACGGCTTAACTTTCTTTGCAATATCGAGAACTTTCTCGTCATAGAAATAAAGTCCAGTCACGGCATAATTGGACTTAGGAAGCTTTGGTTTTTCTTCAATGGAGACAGCTTTTTTGTCTTCATCGAACTCCACAACGCCGTAACGCTCAGGATCTGAAACGTGGTAGCCGAAGACCGTTGCGCCTTCTTCTCTGGCTTTAGCTTGCTCCAATAACTGCTGGAATCCTTGACCAAAGAACAAATTGTCTCCTAAGACTAAACATGTGTTATAGCCTTTTATGAAATCCTCGCAAAGCAAAAATGCCTGTGCGAGTCCCTCCGGTTTGGCCTGAACAACATATTCAAAGTTACATCCCCACTGAGAGCCGTCTCCCAAAAGTTCTTTGAATAGAATCTGCTGATCAGGAGTCGTAATAATGGCAACATCTTTTATCCCAGCAAGCATAAGAACTGATAAGGGATAGTAGATCATGGGTTTATCGTAAACAGGCATCAGCTGTTTACTGATACTTTTGGTTAACGGATAAAGTCTAGTTCCGCTACCGCCAGCGAGGATAATCCCTCTCCATTCCTTAGACATTATTGGCGCTCCTTATAATTCTTCTCGATCCATTTTTGATACTCACCGGATTGAATATTTTTAACCCAATCTTCGTTATTCAGATACCATTGAATAGTTTCTTTTAGACCATCTTCAAAGTTATGTTTGGGCTTCCAACCAAGTTCTTTTTCAATTTTGCTGCAGTTGATTGCGTAACGAAGATCGTGACCTAATCTATCCTTAACAAAGGTAATTTGTTCCTTGTAGGATTTTCCGTCAGAGCGAGGCTTGATTTCATCAAGAATTTCGCAAATTTTATTAACGATGAAAAGGTTGTTGCGCTCTGCTCTTCCACCAATATTGTAGGTTTGGCCTACCCTTCCCTTTGTCAGAACTTCATAAATTGCATCGCAATGGTCTTCAACATGCAACCAATCTCTGATGTTTTCTCCAGTACCGTAGATCGGAAGAGGTTTACCTGCTAAAGCGTTCAGAGTCATTAAAGGAATTAGTTTCTCCGGAAACTGTCTCGGCCCGTAGTTATTAGAGCAATTAGTTATGACGGTAGAAAGTCCATATGTTTCGTGATAGGCACGAACAAAATGGTCGCTGCTAGCCTTGGAAGCAGAGTATGGGCTATTGGGAGCAAACGGCGTTTCTTCTGTGAAGGCCGGATCGTCCATAGACAAAGTTCCAAAGACTTCGTCGGTAGAAATATGATGGAATCTGAATTTATTCTTTTTTTCTTCGTCAAGATTTTTCCACCAATCTTTAACTACTCTAAGAAGAACTTCAGTCCCAAGAACATTCGTCTTAACAAAGACATCAGGATACAAAATCGACCTGTCTACATGGCTTTCAGCCGCAAAATTAATTACTGCGTCAGGTTGATATTTTTCTAAAACTTTTCTAACTAGCTGCTCATCTCCGATATCGCCTCTGACAAAAATATGATTGGAAGCGTTTTTAATCTCATCGAGATTTTCCAAATTTCCGGAGTAAGTCAACTTGTCTAAATTGATTACGTTATCACCAGCTTTTACCCTTTGAAGAACAAAGCAAGAACCGATAAAGCCGGCCCCTCCCGTAACGAGATAGGTAGATTTCATTTTCTAAGACGTCCAATAAGTTTATTGAGCACCGATTTGAACCCTGAAAATCTAGACATTCTCAAAAATCTAATAAATAAGGGCACAAACGATGGTAAATACAAATACGCGATTTTATAACACTTATGCTCAGTTTCCGAGCGAGCTAGTAACCGCCTAACTTCTCTTCTAAACCGGCTATATTTACAGATATATTGAAAAAAACTTTTCCTTCTGTTCAGACTGTCACTGTGTTGGCGCCAAAAGACTAGCCTATCTGCTATGAATGATACTTTTGTTTTTTGGCAAATTTGAATCCAGAGGTACCAATCAATCCACTCGGGAACTGGACTATTGAAATTAACTTCTCTAAGTAATTTTGTCTTCACAGCAGCGCAGGAGAAAGTAGGTATTAAATTTTCGGTGAGGATAAGAAAATCCAGATTTACAGGTTGTACATTAGCTCGAAGTTCGAGCATTTTTTTACAAACTCTTGGTACGTATGATTGGAACCAATTTGAATCATCGTTGTTCAATCCAACTGGTTCAATGTTACAAAAAACGATGCCCGCCTCTTCCTTTGTTTTTTCTAACAATCGTTGCACTGATCCATCCTTAGAGAAGTCATCTGATTCCAAAAAAGAAACCCAAGGGGTTTCAACTGCATTGATCGCAAGTTTCATCGAGTTAATGAGACCTTCATTTTTATTACCTGGATGGGTTAAAAGAGTGACAAAATTGTATTTGTTTAGATAAGAATCAATTATATTTATAGAATCATCTATTGATCCGTCGTCCACGACAAGGACGTTAAACGGAGTTTCCTCTGTCCATTGTCTGCAGAGACTTGTTAGATTCTCATTAAGAAAATTGCCGTAATTGTAGCTAGTAACTATATAAGTGAGCTCAGGAGTTTTCATAGATAAAACTCTGCATTTGTTTATAATTCGATAATTTAAGAGATTAGTTCAACAGCAATGCGTTTATCAATATTTGGAGCCGGACTAGAAGATATTATCATGTCTTTCAAAGGTAGCCGCCTACCCGTCTTTTTGGCTTATTCTGATATTAGGCAAAGATACAGACGATCCAGCTTGGGACCCTTCTGGATCACAATTTCTATGGGCGTAACCATCGCTTGCATTGGGATTATCTTTGGAAATATTTTTAAAGCCCCAATGCAAGAATTTCTGCCTTTTCTTTCTGTTGGTTTAATTCTTTGGAGCTTCATAAGCACAGTTCTCACTGACGCAACCACGGTTTTCCCGAGCGCCGAAGGGATTATCCGACAACTTCCTATACCTTTATTTACTCATATCTACAGAATGATTATGAGAAATATTTATATCCTTGGCCATAATCTTCTTGTTTTACCAGTAGTTTATCTTAGCGTCGGGAAAACTGTCGGGGCCGACTGCTTTTTGTTTATTCCTGGTTTTCTTATTCTTCTACTTAACTTGGCGTGGATGAGCCTCGTTTTATCGATTTTATGCGCCCGATTCAGAGATCTGACACAAATTGTGGCAAGCCTTTTACAAATCTTTTTTTATATCACGCCCATTATTTGGATGCCAAGTCTATTACCGGCGAGGGCATCGCTAATGATACTTGACCCTAATCCGTTCTTCCATTTGCTCAGCATTGTGCGTAATCCTTTATTATCTCAGCCTACTACGGCCGCTAATTGGGTAATTTCATGCCTTATCGGTCTTATCGGAACTGTTGTTTCGATAATCTTTTTTAATAATTATCGAAGAAGAATCGCTTATTGGATCTAAGTGAAAGATGTCAAATATAAATTTAAAAGATGTGAGCGTCGAGATCCCAGTCTATAACTCTCAGGGAAGATCCTTAAAAAAAACTATTATGGGAATCGCAACAGGCGGCAAGATAGGACTTACGGAGTCCGGGAAGACCGTTGTTAAATCTTTATCTAACATCAATCTCAAAATTCGAGATAATGAAAGAGTTGGGTTATTAGGGCATAACGGAGCGGGAAAGAGCACCCTGTTGAGAGTGTTAGGTGGTGTTTATACACCCACTTCGGGACTTGCAGAAATTCGTGGAAAAGTTGGGTCTTTAATAGACATTTCTCTAGGTATCGATTCCGAGGCCACAGGTCTCGAAAACATATTTCTTCGAGGTGCTCTGTTAGGTATTCAAAAGAAAAGAATTGAAAAAGAATTAGAAAACATCATTGAGTTTTCTGAACTTGGGGACTTCATAAATATGCCGGTTAGGACATACTCAACAGGTATGCATATGCGTTTGGCGTTTGCAGTCTCAACAATGATAACGCCTGACATCCTCCTGATGGATGAGTGGTTATCTGTAGGAGACCAAGGTTTTCAGAGTAAAGCTGAGAAAAAATTAAGTGAATTGGTAGATAGAAGCAATATTCTGGTAATAGCAACTCACTCGCGAGAATTAGTTGAAAGATGTTGCAATCGGGCTGTCTGGCTAGAGCACGGAAACGTGATAATGGACGGCAGTTCTGAGGATGTTTGCAATAATTATTTTGGAAGATCTTAACGTAAAAGTTATTTCTTAAGCTAGAGATCGAAATGTCTGAAAAAACATTTTCAAAGAATGGAAGCGTTGCTATTTACTTCGACTCCTCTCGAAGTGATCATCTTAGCACCAATACATTAAGTTACATACGAGCACTTACTGAAATTGCCGGTCAAGTATTAATTATTTCTAACTCTAGCTTCGATCATAAAGACATTGTAAAACTCACCGATTCAGGGGCAATTTTTCTAGAAAGAAAGAATATTGATTTTGATTTTTTTGGTTGGAAAGAGGGAATTAAATACTTAGAAGATAGAATAAAAAAGTCTGAGAACCTCATCCTTTGTAATTCTGCGTGTTTCCTAGCCTTTGATAGCCTTAAGTCTTTATATTGCAAGATGACCCCAGATGCAGATATTTGGGGAATTTCGCCTTTTGGATCTAGCAAAGATTCCTCCTACATCCAATGTTATTTTTTGGTAGTAAAAAAGAAAATATTAGAAGACTGGAAATATTTTTTCTCATTTTGGGAACAACTTCCTCAGATGAGAATCAAAGAATCTGCAGAAAAAGAAAGCGAGTTGAGATTTGTTCATTTTTTTAGAAAAAAAGGATACAAATCTAAGGCTATTATTGGGCAGGCACTTCTTCCTTCTATGGACGGGACTCCTTCTCTCTTATATCCCATAGAATTGTTCAAAAATGGTTCCCCTTTTTTGGAAAAACAACTTTTTTTGGAAAGTTATAGAAAAATACTTTATATCTCAGCAGGAGGAATTTCCTCTTCCGCACTGAACTATGTTAGAAATAATGGCGGAAGGTTCTCTGAAATACTCGAAGACTTAATTAAGTTGTTACCACCCTCTCAACTTATCCAGGTTTTACATTTAAATTATCTCGTGGGTGGGCAAGTATCCTACAAAATTAGACCTAAAAATTCTGCTCTGATTTGCTTTGTGTACTTTGAAGATATGATCGATTATATGGCAGAGGTTATAAGGAGATTCATCGGTATTAGCGAAATATTCATTGTTTCTCCGAAAAAAGAAATTATTTCACGTTATAAACTCCTTTTTCAGCCAGAAAACTCCAATTTCCATTTCAGACTGCAAGAAAATCGCGGCCGTAACGAAGCCGGATATTTTTTAACTTGCAAAGATGTTTGGATAAATCACAGAGTTATATGTGCTTTGCATGACAAAAAATCAGCACACATAAAACCGTCACTTCTTGGTTCAGAATTTATGAGGCACTGCGAGCAAAATCTTTGTCCTTCTTCTGATTCAATTTTAGAGGCCATAGATTTATTTGACAAAAATCCACTTTTGGGATTATTAGTCCCTCCTGCTCCTTTTTTCGGAAATTTTATCTTCAGTCTTACTAATCCAATAGGTCGAAATCTCAGTTCTATTAAGCAAATCAACAATAAAATATTCGGTGGTAAATTATTTTATTCCGAAACGGATATTGATGCATTTGCTGCACCTTTTGGAGGAATGTTTTGGGCCAGGTCAGAAGCATTTGCACCATTATTGGAATCTTCTTTGTGCGTCCAGGACTTTCCCAAGGAACCTTTAATTAGTCAAGATGGAACTGTTCTCCATGCACTTGAAAGATCTTACCCTATGATTGTCCGTAAGGCAGGCTACTATACGGCGCGTTTACTAAATGTCGAATTATTACCTTGCTTTTATGACAATTTGCTTTATTTTGGAACTCGAAGAAGTTATAAAGAGCGCTTTTTGTTTTTTGTTGGAGAATTATTACGTCGCAACATTTTTCGAAGCCCCACCTTGTATAGAATAGCAAAACGTTTACACAAGTTTCTTTTACAACTTAGTTCATCCTAATGCTTTTTCATTTTCGTATCTGAAAATAAAGTTGAGGCTACTGACATCAGCGCGTCATAAAGCGATTACCACCTAACGATGATACCGAAGGTTCCAGTTAATAACCAAAATATCTATTAAAAGTCACATCAGGATTCTGGAGGCAGACCTATCGCTGACCGTTAAGTGACTGCATCGTACTGCAAACAGCGCTCTCACTGGCGCGAACTCTAGAAATATTTCATTCCATGACTTGTAACTTAGTTCTATTTTGGCCAAATGGTCATGGGGAACAAAGGCAGATATCAGAGCCTAACATATCTTAGTAATTTTTCGGTACGTGTCCTTATGTCGTCGTTTGTCAAGCACACTCCTGAACACCTTTTAAAACCTAGCCTCATCTCCTTATCCAGCCTCTTGTTGCTCAACGAACATTCGAAAACACATCCCTTATAAAATTTAATAAATCAAACAGTTAAGCTTGTTCAACGTGTTCTAGGGGTTGGTGCTGATTGGTTTCTAGTTTTAAAAACAGAAATGTGCTTGTCAAACAAAAATACTCTCCGCCCAGCTTCAGTTGGGAGCCAATTTTTGCCTTTCTCGGCTGTCAAAGAGAGTCGGTGCCTTAGTTAAAGTCGGAGCTAAATCTTCTTATCCGGTCTGTTTATCTGTTCTCAACTTCCTAGAACAGTGGCCATAATGAATCCGGTTCTTTGTTCCTTTCTTTTATCAAAGTCTGATTTGACTTGACGCGTACTCAGGCTAGTCAAAGACCGGTGCAACCGTTTGTCTCATTAGCTTTTTCGCTCGAGATATTTAGACGTTTTAACTACTAATTGAAAGTACGTGTCTTATAGATTTCTTTCCTAAATAATTCTACTGACGGATACTGCCTCTAATTAAAAAAGGAGGCAGAAGATGCAGATTGATTGGCCGCGGTACGTTAAAACTGCAAAAGAACAAGGACTCACAGGTCGTTCGGCTCATTCAGAAAGAAACGAACCGCAAAGTTAACATTTCTGAAGTCAAGCGGCGCTTGGCCGGAACAGAATCTTCAACGCTTGGCTCTGAAGCCGATACCGTTGACGTCATCGACTTAATCGAAGAAGACCTCCCTCAGGAGACAACGCTTCGCGTCAATGCAAACGGCGTGACTTTTGAGTTCCGGACGTTAAGTCCGGAAGACTCTGTCGTTGGCATTCTAAGGAAGATGAACGGAGCAGCCGGATGAACATTCATCTTCAAGATGTGCATGTCACGCTGGTTATATCACCGACAGATCTGCGATGCGGCTACCACCGCCTTCACTCCATTGCACAAGACCAGCTTGGAATCAACTTAAATGGCGGAAAGAAAGCCGTTGTTTTTATTTCTAAAACGCGGCGGATCTGCAAGATCATCACTTCCGATAATCGAGGAACAATGCTTCTGACCAGAACACTGCACCATGGCCGATTCGAAGAATTGTTGGTTCGAGTCGGCGAGCAGGCGAAGTGCGCTTTGACGCTGCCGGAGCTGGAGCGTTTTTTAAACGGAGAGCGCCTCTATTACAAGGCAGAGTCATTCTGGTAAGTCTTTTAAATTTAATACCGCCGCATTGATTTTTAAAGAAATTGATGCGGCGTTTTAATTACTTATCGCTTTAATTTATCTTTAAATTCAAATAACTAGTTGTATTTTAATAGTTGGTATGCTATAATTTACCCAATATATGGCAGTGGGTTTAATAATAATGAAAGACCTCAATTCACTCTCTAAGGAAGAACTGATTAAACTGGTTGCTCTGCAACAAGAGCAGCTCCGAGTTGCCGAAGAAAGGGCAGAGAAAGAGCGGATTATCGCGGAAAAAGCTCAGAGAACAGCTGAAATCAAAGAGCAGTCACATTTGAAATTTGCGCACGGCGTAATCTTCATGGCTCAAAATCTCAAGGAAGTGAATGGAAACTACCTTGCACAAGTCGAAGACTTCTTGAGTTATGCCGATGACGATGAATCCAGAAAGGCAATAAGAGTTCTCTACGACATGATTGCCCACAGCTTAAACACGATCGCGGCTGCGTCCGGGCAGATTGCAGGCTTCTTTGCTCACGGCAATGAGGCGATGAAGTCGGGAGAAACATCTGAGCAAGCCTACGAGAATGCAGCCCGTTCACTGGAGGAACTAAAGAAAGTCCGCTCTTTTAACAACAACATCAAGGGAGTTGCTAGATTTAGTGCCGCTATCTCGAAGGCTGCCGAGGCACTTAGTTCGACGACAAATTTAACGGTCGAATCTCAGCAAAAGATCTCTTCCATTGTGCGTGCCTCTGCACCGAGTACAGATCAAATAAAGGAACCTCTGCACAAAAGGTGGGTGATGTGATATAATTAGCACACTACCGAAAAGTGTGACTATGAAGATTAAAGCTCCCTCATTCGCTGATTTATTCGCAGAAACTTCACCGCAGCTGGGCGGTGCCAGAAGAACGAAGTTCCTTGAGACTTTGGACCGTATCATTCCTTGGCAGGATTTGAAATCGCTGATCGGGCCTTACTACAGTGAAGGCAAACGCGGCGCGCAGCCTTATCCGCTGGAACTCATGATCCGCATTCATTTTCTTCAGCTGGTCTATAACCTGTCCGACCCAATGTGTGAAGAGACGCTGCACGACTCCTTCGCATGTCGTCGCTTTGTCGGTCTGACGATGGATTCAAAATGTCCGGACGAAACTACGATCCTGCGTTTCCGACATCTCCTTGAGAAAAACGGCTTGGATAAACAAGTCTTTGAATTGTTCAAGAAGCAGCTTACCGACAGAGGTCTTCTCTTCAGCAAAGGCACGATAGTTGACGGCTCTTTCATTGAAGCGCCGAGTTCGACGAAAAACGCTGACCAAAAGCGAGATCCTGAGATGCGCTCGGCCAAGAAAGGAAATAATTGGCATTTCGGAATGAAAATGCACATTGGTGTGGATAAAGCTACCGGAATCATCCATACAGTGGCAACGACTCCGGCTAATGTCCACGATGTGACAAAGGCTGATGAATTACGCCGCCCCGATGACTGGGAAGTAATCGGCGACTCGGGGTATCTCGGCATGGAAAAACGCGATAGTGCAGATCCTGAACGAGTAACTTACACGGCCGCGAAACGTTACAGCCAGAGAAAGAAGCTCACGGAAGAAAGAATTGCCGACGAAAAGGTGCTGAGTTCGATTAGATGCAAGGTCGAACATGCCTTTCATCGAATTAAGGTTCAGTTCGGATATAAGAAAGTCAGATACAGAGGGCTGGCCAAAAATACGGCGCGCTTAACAATGCTGGCCTCGATTGCCAACATGTTCATCGGAAATTGCTTCGAAAATCGAACCAAGGTTAGCTTCGCCTAGGATAATTGTATCTATGAGGGAGGAAACTGATTGATTAGGCTCTGATCAATTCCTCCCCGATGGAAAATTCCCGTCAGATTCTTCGAAAATAAAGCCTCCGAAGGGCGATTGGGAAAAATTACGTATTTTGCAGAGCTTCCCTAAAAATTTTTGTTACCGTGGCCGAAGAACGGACGCTTAAAGCAGCGGCTGTAAAAATAGGTCAAACACCTTCGGCGATCAGCCAAAACATCAAAGCATTGGAGAACTTTCTCGGAGTAACGTTATTCGAACGGGATTCAAGACCGATTCTGCTGACTAAAGCCGGAAGGCGTTTATTTGCCCTAGCAAGAGAACTTTTACAGAAAAATGATGAAATCTTAGAAGCAGTCAGAAGTGAAAAGAAAAAATATGAGATCCTTCGCTTAGGTCTCGGGGAGTCGGCGGCAGGTTCTTTCGGCCCCCAGCTTATTGCAGAGCTCAATAAAATCATCACTTCCGTGGATGTCGTTTCCGGCCTGACGCTCCCACTGGTATCGGCATTGATGTCTGAAAAAATAGATGTTCTTCTTTCACCTTACCCGATTAAAGACGAAGAAGAACTCGAACGAGAGGTCCTTTTCCAAGAAGATTTTGTATTAGTTGTGAAAAAGGGTCACGAACCGATCATTTCGGAAGAGGCGTTTCAAACGCTGATTATCTCTCGGCCCTTGATTGAATATAACCAGGACAGTTCCGATAGAATTCAGGCCGACCGCTTACTTAGATCTCTTGGGCAGAAGCCGGCATTGCACACTTCAGTGTCCACTAGTTATTTAGTCGTAGGATTGGTATCTCAATTGGACGGATGGTCGTTGATTCCCCCATTCAATCTTTGGGCTGCAGGCCTTAACAGCAGTGAAGTTGATTTTTATCCGATCCCGGGCCGTTCGCTGACCAGAACTTACTGGATGGTTCGTAAACAGATCAGGAATCATGCTCTCTCTCAATTGGTCGGAGAAATAACCAAAAAGGTGCTGACAGAGCGTTTTTTGGTCAAAATGGAACGCCAGCTTCCGGGACTTTCTCGATTTATTCATGTTCACGGCAAATAACAAAAAGGGCTTTGGCAAATATAACCTTGCCAAAGCCGGGGAGGATTTAGAAACTTTTATAAAGGGTTGCTTTTCTCACTGCTTTTGCTTTTCTCCCTTCCATCGAGCGATGACTTCAGCCATTTTCTCGGGGTTAACCAAAAGTGCCGGATCCAAAAGCATATCTGCTTCTTCCTTGGTCATGATTCCCATCTCAAGAACGGCATCGGCAACAGCTAAATTGTGTTCCTGTGCATACTTCGCAACTTTGACGCCTTCAGGGTAGCCTAGCGTAGCTGCAACGACGGTGGACAAAGCAATGGTTTCTTTCGCTTCTTTTGCACAGCGGTCACGATTTGCTGTAATACCATTGACACATTTGTCAATAAAGAGCGGAATCACTTTCGTCAGCAAATCGAAGGACTCAAAAAGATTCTTGTAAAGTGTAGGAGCCCAGACACTGATCTCTAACTCACCCTGTTCAAAGGCCATGGAAATAACGACATCATTACCGCAGGTTTGCTGAGCGACTTGACTGACGAGTTCAGGGAGGATCGGGTTGATCTTTCCAGGCATGATGGAAGATCCCGGAGAAAGAGAGGGCAGAGTAATTTCTCCGAACCCAGCTCTCGGACCGGAACTCATAATTCTCAGGTCTTTTGCGATTTTTGAAATACCGCAGGCTGCCTGCTTCACGGCTGCAGATACTTTTACGCAGAAGTCATCGTTTTGCATACCGTCAAAAAGGTCGGCCGTGCTTTTAACGTCTTCACCGAGCTGAACGGAGAGATGTTTATAGAAAGCTTCCTGATACCCTGGAGCTGCACCCAAGCCCGTTCCGACCGCTGTAGCACCGACCAGCAGATAGAAGCACTCTGCTCTTAAACTGCGGATGTTTTCTGCCTGACGGCGGCAAAATTCGGCGTAGCCTCCGAATTCTTGCCCAAGCGTTAAGGGAACGGCATCCTGAAGGCACGTTCTGCCAACCTTGATGACATCGGCAAATTCAATAGCTTTCTTTGCAAAAGCGTCTGCAAGCTTGTCGAGTTCCGGTGCTAATTTATCCAATGCCGGATAAATGCAAAGGTGTTCTGCACTCGTAACAATATCATTAGTTGACTGTCCCATATTGACATGGGTATTGGGATGAACTTCATCTTGTCCTTTATGACCGGTCAGATGTTCGTTCGCAAGGTTGCCGATCACCTCATTTACGTTCATATTGACGCAGGTGTAACCGCCGCCTTGGAACATATCCAGCGGAAATTGGTCATCATATTTGCCGGTAAGTACTTTGTCGCAAGCCCAAGCAATGGCTTCGGCTCTTCTTTCATCTAAGGCACCGATCTCTTTGTTTGCTAAGGCAGCGGCTTTTTTCATCTGCACTAAAGCTCTGTGGAGGTAGGGATATTTAATAACCTTCTCACCTAGAATGCCCGATACTCCCATGACGCGAAGGGTCTGGATTCCGTAGTAAACGTCATCCGGGACTTCCATTTGGCCTAAACAGTCTTTCTCAATACGGCTCATAACTTTCCTTTAGAAATTTGAGGTTAACGTTTTATCTTTCTATGAACATTCTCCGATAAAACGGTTAACATCGTTAAGTAGATAAGTGATTTTTACCGATGACGATTTGATTTCCTTATAAGAGCTTCGCCAGACGTTCAATATGCTTGAGCAGAAGGTAGTTACTCACGGAAATTCCGATTGGAGTCTGGAATGCGAAATTTTTCTCTCGAATTAAATCAGCTGAAAGTGTTCATGGAAGTTGCAAAGGATTGCAATATGACACGAGCCGCACAAAAGCTCGGCCTTACTCAGCCGGCAATTTCGACTGTCATTAAAAAAATAGAGAATGGTCTGGGAATTGAACTTTTTGATCGGGCCTCTCGTCCGATGAGACTTACTGCAGCCGGACACGTTCTTTTTAAACGAGGTAATGGCGCTATTGAACTCATCGAAACCATCCTTGCGGATATGTACAGGACAGCCAATGGAAAAAATCCCGATATCAGGCTCGGTTGCTCTGAGGCCATTATGAATATTTTCGGGGGTGAATTAGTTTCTCTTTTGGCTTCCAAACCCGGCAGACTAACGCTATCCAGCGGAACCTCTCTTGAAGTTTCCGATAAATTAAGAAACAAAGAAATTGACATCTCTTTGTCCACTGATCCTTTAACAAAGGACGACGGAGTTCAGAATATTCAGCTTCTTGAGGATGAGTTTCTTTTGGTTATCCCGAAAGAAATCCACGACAAAATTCGGCCGAAGTCAATTTCCGACTTAAATGAATTTTTAGAGAAAACGCCATATGTAAGAGCGGGAAAAACTACGATGGATTACTTTCAGACAGAAAGGCTTCTTCGTACGCTCAACTTTCAGAAGTTCGATTCGATCGAGATCGATTCGTGCCTCGCTATGGCAATAGTCGTCGCGGAAGGCAACGGCTGGGCCATTTTGCCTACTTTCTCTTTACTCCAGGCAAGCTATTTTCTGCCTCAGCTTTCTTTTCTCTCTTTTAAAGGAAAAAATGCTGAACGACGATTCTATATTTCTTATGAAGATACAGTATTTGAACCGACGGCAGAGAACATTTCTTCAAGCCTAAAAACATACCTTCATGAAAAGGTAATACCGATGGTTCGTGAACTCAAACCCGGACTCGAGAAGTTCATTAAGGCTTAATCCGACAGAAAGCAGCGCCTGATTAAGCCTTACGGAATTATTTGAAAGACTTTCGATAAATTTCAGCGCAGTCTTCAATTGTTAAGAGCGTCGGATCGCATTCAAAAGCCGGCGCTAGAGATTCTCTGACTTCTTTTGCCATTGCAGGAAGCTCTTCGGCTTTGATTCCGAATTCACTCATTGTTAAATTGGAGACTCCGCAGTCTTCTAATAATTTATCGAGCGCAGAAAGAAAATCCTGAGGTTCGGAGGCATTTTTATTCCCGAGAGCGCGAGCCATGTCAATGAATTTTTGGCGGCAAAGGCCTTTGTCGATAAAAAAGCCGAAATAGGCACGAGATATAAGGATCAGTCCGGCACCGTGGGGCAAGTTCGGATGATATGCACTCAAGATATGTTCCAAAGAATGCTGACTGAGGAGTTTTCCTGTGGACATCACAAAGCCACCGAGCGTATTGGCGAAGGCCACATTTTCACGAGCTTCTAAGTCGTTTCCTTCTATAACGGCTCGCGCCAGATAGGCTCCGATCTTTTCGATGCCCGTGATGGAAAACATCTCGTTAAAGTAATTTGCCTTCTTCGAAAGATAGCCTTCTGCTAGATGGAAGAAGGTATCAAGGCCTTGATAAGCAGTTAAACGAGGAGGCACGGAACGCATTAATTCCGGGTCTACAACAGAGAGAACGGGGAAGAGACTTTGGAAGCCGATGCCCAATTTTTCGTGTGTGATCGGATTTGTGACCATACCACTGTTGTCTGCTTCGGAACCGGTTCCAGCTGTGGTGGAAATACATACGACAGGAAGAGGCTGATTCGTCGGCAGCTTTCTTCCGCCGGAGCCTTTCTGGCAATAATCCCAAATGTTTCCAGGATTGGTCGCCGCCAGAGCGATAAGTTTAGCCGAGTCCATAGGGGAGCCGCCTCCGAAACCGATAATAAAGTCGCAGGCAGAGTCCTTCGCGGTTTTAGCTGCGTCCATGATGCTGTCAGTAGTCGGATTCGGGGTAATACCGTCAAAAACTTCATACTCTTTGCCGGCTAAGGAGAGTTGATTTTCCAACTCCGCGAGATATCCGCTGTTCCGAATGGATTTACCGTTAGTTATCACAATGAGAGCTTTCTTTCCCGGCAGATTGTATTTATGAAGTTCTTTAAAACAACCGGTGCCGAAGACAAACTCGGTAGGGATGCAGAATGAAAACATAGCTGACCTTTGAATAAAAGGGGCAGAAAGGATTAACCTTGCCGCCCCGAAAATGAACAAATACCTATTTAGGCAAGAAGCGCTTGAATTTTAGCTTCGGTTTTTTGTTTGGCTCCTTCTAATTGAGCTCTGCGCTGAGTTACTACTGAGATGTTTTCTTCCAAACGTGCCATAAGTTCATCGAGTTGGCGGAGGACCTCTTCAGGTGCTGAGCCGCCTAAAGAGTCCTTTGAGTTGGCGTTTTTGACCGGATCAAGGCCAAGCTGAATTTCTTCATTGGTCACCTTGGTCTCAATGTTAAACAACTGCTTAGCAATCGGTGCGATAACATCCACGTCAATCTCACTGGCTTTCTTTCCATGTGTGAGCATGAAGTCAACGACGTGCGCAACAATATCATGAGCGGTACGGAAAGAGATATGGTCTGCGCGAACAAGAGTATTGGCAAGTTCAGCCATAGTGCAGAAGTTATTTGATGCGGTCTGAACCATCAATTCTTTATTGAGCTTAATTCCGCGGAAAGTTATGTTCAAAAGCTCTATGCAGGCTTTCATTTCATCGAATGCATTCCAGAGGAAAGTCGGGCCTTCTCCGCTGCTTTCGTTATTGTGAGTATACGGGGTGTTTTTCATAACAGCCCAAGCGCCGACACAAAGACCTTCGATGTTGGCAGATTTCCCCTTAATGTGTTCCAACGTCCAGGGATTCTTTTTCTGCGGCATGATGGAGGAGCAGACAGCGACTTCATCCGCAACTTCGACGTATCCGTAATCAGGTGTTGCCCAAACGTATAAATCCTGACAGAGGCGGGTAAAGGTGCTGGCGGCAATTCCGAAGGCAGACAGAATTTCCAAAATGTAATCTCTAGAGCCGACGGCATCAATGGAGTTGCCTAAAGGTGCATTAAAACCGAGAAGTTCAGAAGTGAACTGGCGATCGATCTTCCATGTGGTTGAGCCCATGGAGCCGCCGCCCAGCGGGCAAAGGTTCAGCTGTTCCCAAGCATTTTGGATTCGCTGATAGTCACGGTCCATTCCATAAAGAATAGCTGCGCAATACTGAGCAAAGGTGATGGGTTCGGACGGCTGAAGGTGAGTATAACCGGCCATAACGGCGTCTGTATTATTCCTCGCCACCTGCTGAATCGTCTTGCGCATTTCGTTGTAAAGTTCACATACTTCCAAATAGAACTTACGAACATCCATCCTAACAACGGTAGCGTATAAATCATTGCGGGAGCGGGCAGTGTGCTGCTGACCGCCGACTTCAATGCCAACCTTGGAAATCAAGTAGTTTTCAAGGTTGAAATACATCTCTTCGAGTTCGGGACGAAGTGCAAAGGAAGGTTTGCTTCCCATAGCAGTCATCTCTTCAGCGACTTCAAGAATCTTTTTAGCGACTTCCTTTTTGATAATACCTTGTTTTTCAAGCATTAAAACGTGAGCTTTGTTGCATTCGACATAATTTTGGAAGGAGCGCTCAGCCTCAGCGTCAGAGATGCTCGGATTGATGATGTATTTAATGACCTCTTTTGCAGGGGGCTGTTTAATTTTTCCGCGATTATTACCTTGAATCATTTTTACCTCTTGGGAGTTGAAGAAATTATGTTTCTATTTTGGGTTAGGAAATTCAAAAACGAAATCAGTATTAACAAACTTTATTCAGAAGTATTAAAAAACGATAAGCTGAGTGAGTCCAAACCGTTTCAAATCTTTCTGCGTTTTCGGTTGCTCGGAAAAGAAAAACCTGACCTTCGCCGTAATTCAAATTCTGTTAATTAGAGCAACTCTTCCAATATCTGAGCTTTTCGATCGAAGTTTTCAAGCTGCATGTAGTATTCACAGCAGTCCATCAGGGCGCTTTGGGAAACCATGCCGCAAATGTCTGTTCCGATGATGGATAAGCCGTAACGCTTAGCTTCAGAACGCACCATTTCGATAATTCGGTAGAGCGGTACGATCTGCGGATTGATCATGCAGCTGACCTGGCAGATGTTTCTGTCCTCCAGATAAACGCCGATTGCCCGGGCCTCTGCATAGCCGCCTTTGGCTTCGCGGAAAGATTGTGCAATTTTTTTAGCTATAGCGACATCCGAAGTATTTAACGAAATATTGAAGGCGACCATGGGATTGCGAACGCCGAGCGGCATGGCTCCGGCCGTCGGGTGCATCTTTGCCTCACCGTAATCAGGCGCCCATTCCGGTTTGTCAATTAACTCCAACAAACCTTCATATTCCGGGTGGCGGATATTCTGTAACTTCACTCGTTCCAGTCTTTTAGCCGCTTTTTCATAAAGATAGACCGGGACCTGAAGTTCTTTGGCGACACGTTCGCCTAGGCGATTGCAAAGATCAACGCATTCTTCGGCCGTCATATCTTCCAGAGGAATAAATGGAGAAGCATCTACAGCTCCGATACGAGGATGTTCTCCTTTATGGTGATTCATGTCGATCAGCTCGACTGCTTTTTGGCACATGCGGAAGCCTGCTTCCAATACAGCTTCGGGATCTCCTACAACCGTATGGACACAACTGTTATAGGAAGGCTCAACATTGACATTGATAAGTTTGGCACCGGGGACGCCTTGAGCTGCTTCACTTATTTGATCGATAACTTCCTGACGGCGTCCTTCAGAAAAGTTGGGTATGAATTCCACAAGCTTTGTCATGGCTTTTTCTCCAAAGAATTTATTGATTGAGTAATTGGTAACCAATCTCCGTTATTTCTTTTTCCTGCTCATTGGTCAAAGTTTCCAGGCGCAGAACTTCTTCTAATGTGGTTCGAACGAACTCGGGATCATGGATTGAACGCAGATTAATGCGTACATTAAGTAGCGCTCCGATAGCTGCTGTTCTAGCGGCCAGAGCGCTCACCATTGCATCGGTTGCCGCGTTTTTATTTCCTCGTTCAAGCATGAGACGCGAAAATTTGAAAATCCTGACAGACTGTCCGGCCACTTTCAAAGGGACGAGGGAGGCAGTTTTTAAGGCTTGGGACATGGCGGTTTTCCTCAGCGCTTTTTCTTCCTCGGTATTCTTAGGCATTTTTAAGGCCGTCATAAAGCCGATAAAGCTTTCTGAATCTTCATCAATCGCTTTCAGGAGTATGGTGCGAATTTCTTCGAGCTCAGCTAAGGCTTCCCTGATTGATTCTTGAGCATCATCGCAGCCGCGGCGTCCAAGAGTCAAATTTCCGACCATTTCCGCGAGTGCTGCTGCCAATGAGCCGCACAGTGCAGAGACACTGCCCCCGCCCGGGGCAGGTGCGTCCGAAGCAGTCAAAGCACAGAACTCATCAACAGGCATAGAACTTAATCGCATATGAGAACTTCCTTTAGGGAAAGCAGCCGCGGCAATGACACAAGGGCCATGTAAAGCGGCTTTAATACTAAAAACCGTTGCTTCATTTATATCGTTGAAAACAATAAAATCACCTGCGGGCACTTCTACGGAAAAATCTCCGCTGCGGATTTCGGCATCCTCAACCGCATAGAAGCCAATAATTCCCGATTTTTCTATCTTGATGGATTCATTTTGCAGAAGTGGTTTCAGCCTTCCGGTCCAGTTTTCCGAACAAAGAAGATTAAAGTCAACGGCTTTCCCGATGTGATGTGTGTTCCAGCTGCCGTCAAAAATGTCAATGTCAAACGGATTGAGCAATACTTCGTGATGACCTTCATGAAACATGTGCATCGAACCTCTTAAAGGCAGGATGTGACGTGTGAAGCCGGTAAAGTCAGAGTAGGGAGCCCCGTCAACACGACAGTCCGCTGAGGAAATCCTAATTTGAAAGTCTTTCTTCTCCCAACAGGAAGAAGGAGGAAAAAGAAAGATTTCAGACGTTGTTCCTCCGGACCATCGGTGGACAATAAAATCTTCTCTTTTGATGATTTGATATTGCATTCAGAACTCTCAGGTTTGAATCTTTAATCAAATAGTTAAGTCGAATCACAAAACTTTAAATAGATCACATTCCGCCGGCGCTGCTTTCAGCTTCACTGACGACAGGTTCGTTAAGTGAGTTAAACAACATCAACGTATAAACTACACCGCTCACGAGCAATACCATTCCAATAAAAAGGGTTGCGGTAGGAAAGGCTCGGGCGTAAACACATCCCCAGGTAACAGAGAAAATGGTTTCAAAGACCAGCATAGGTCCTGCAACGGCGGTCGGTACTTTCTGACTCATAGCATTCCATAAGGCAGTTGCGCCGAAAGAGCAAACCACACCGGCAAAAAGGGACCATCCGATAAAGGCGAAAGGCGAAGGACCGAAAAATTCCTTGAGATCTCCTGAAAACAGCCAAAGAGCAACGTATAGAACGATTCCGAACGGAAGCAGCAGACTGCATTGCATACTGGTAAAGAAGACAGGACTGATTTTAGGATGGTCAAGCAGCCAGTCTGCATTGCGAATCGGATACCAGGTCCACATCGCTGTCGAGAGTACGGAGTAAATCACGCCGATAAGAAAATTGGGGTTTGACTTATAGTCTTCCAGGACATTGATGAGGCCCTCGAAATTGGCCAAAATCAGTCCGATGAAAATGACAGACAGCGGGAGGATGAGTTTTGAAAGCGGCAAGTACTTTTTCCCCTTCCGCTTGTCTCTTTCATTCGCAATTAGAGCAACTAAAACCGGAATTAAACCGAAAAAAGTAGCTGCTAAGGCCACACCAGCATACTGCACCGCGGAAAACAGACACCAAGGCTGAATCAGATTGCCTATTAAGGTGAGCCAGAAAGCTGTATTCCAATCTTTCAGATTTACCTGTTTTAAATACTGCCTCTGCAGGGCTAAACCCGCAAGAGCGGTAACGCCCATTACAATACCCCTGGCTACCGAAATATAAGTTGTGGGATAGTCAGGAAGCAGAAGGGGTAAGAGATATGTAAAGCCCCACAGCACACAAGCAGCAAGACCGAAAGAAATACCTATGAGCATATTTTTATCCAATATTAGAGCGGACTATAGCCAAAGCATATTTCTTTGAAAACCTCAATTAACAACTCTAATGGCCAGATATAAATCTGATTTATACGAAGAATTTTCCGAAGAATTTAGCGTTAAAGATCATCATGGGGTTATTATTTCTCACTGAATATCTTTGGAATGTTAATAATGAACAGAGAAGGAAACCTTGACTTAACCTCGTTGAGGATATTCATCGAAACAGCAAAAGACTGCAACATGACGAGGGCCGCTGCTGCTCTTGGCATCAGTCAACCTGCGGTTTCTGCTGCGATCAAGAAAATTGAAAATTCATTAGGTTCTCCGGTATTTGACCGAGATAGGAGGCCGATTCAGTTAACAACGGCCGGACGGCTACTTTGGAATCGATCCTTTTTGATTCTTGAGCAGTTAGATGATCTTACCCGTTCTATTCAGTTTTCCCTTGAAAATGAGAAACCGGATTTAAGGTTAGGAGCTTCCGATTGCATGAGCGCCTGCGTCTGTCCCTCTCTTATAGATTACTTATTAAATGAGACAGAGAATATTTCTGCTTGTACGGGAAGCACGCCTAAGGTAACAGATCTTCTTAAGCACAGAGCTGTCGATATCGGACTTTCTTCCGATTCTATCGAAGACGTTCCTCACTTCCAGGCTTTACACTTCTTGACAGAACGATTCCTCTTTGTCTTGCCAAGGAGCCTTACTAAACAGAGGAACATTTCTTGTAATCAAGACCTTGTTGCTGCGGTTGAAAGTCTTCCTTACCTCCGTTTTGGAAAAGAGACGTTTGACTTCGTGCAGTCAGAAAGAATTTATCGTTCTCTACACTTTATTGATCAGCGCAGAATCGAAGTAGATACGAATTTTACCATGATGGAGTTGGTTGCTCGAGGAAAAGGCTGGACAATTCTTCCTCCTCTAAGTTTGTGGATGGTCAACCGTAAGTTAGAAGACGTGGATTTTTTACCGCTTTCAATCGAAGCTACTCGTCGGTACTTTGTTGTTTACCAAGAACAGGCCTTCACTGTTTTAGCTAATAAGATCCTGAAAAAGACGCGCAAAATATTTGAGAAAGAAATCTTTCCGGAGATGAAAAAGGTACGCCCGGAGCTTTTGCAATTCATAGAACTCGAATAGACATCTCCTAGAAATCCTTTACTTATAGAAGTTTTCGGACGGAGTTTTTTGATTCAAGCACAGTGAAACGGCTGCTTTCTCGAATGAGAAGGCAGCCGTTCAACTTATTCAGAAAAAACTGTTATTGTTAAGCGAAAAAGCTGACAAGTCCAAAGGCAGTCACGACGGAGATTGCAACCATCACAAGACCGGGGAGTTGGAATGAATGGTTGAGAATGTACTTGCCGATGTAAGTCGTACCTGAACGGTCCATACCCACTGCAGCCAGAGCCGGACCTGTTGTCGGAAGAATAAACAGGCAGTTAACGGCCGGGAACATAGCGATAAGATACCAGGGGTTAATACCCAAAGCAAAACCTAAAGGCATAATGGCACGAGTTGTAGCGCCCTGGCTGGCCAGAAGAGCTGACATACCGGCCAAAATGAATGTGAAGAGCCACGGAGCTACCTGAGCCAAAGAACCGGCAACCTGCATGAATACGTCTTTATTGGCAGCAATAAAAGAGTCGGACATCCATGCCACACCGAAAACGCAAGTGATAGAAACAACGCAGGCTTCCATTACAGGGCTCTTGACGATTTTCTTAACGTCGGGTTTGCAGAAAAGCATCATAAAGGCGCCTGCAGCAAGCATAACGGCTTCAATGACAAGAGCCATACCGACAGCCTTTGTTCCACCAGGCAAAACTCTGAGATTCGGGAAGAAGCCGGCTAAAACGATGACAACGATAGCACCGAAGAAAATAAGCACGGACCAAGCAGCCTGAGGAGGAAGCTTTCTGTCGGAAAGCTTTTCGGGAGGAAGAACGAGGCCGGCCTTAAGACGAGCTTGATAAGCCGGATCATTCTTGAGATCTTTGCCGAAGAATACGCAAATTATAGATCCGAGGATGACACCGATCAAACAGGCCGGGAATGTGATCATAAGAATCTGACCCAATCCGATATCGCCGTGACCGTTTTGTGCAAACAAGCCGATCATCGCAGCCATAGCAGCGGCAATCGGGCTGGCTGTAATACCAACCTGACCGGCGACTGCCGTTCCGGCCATTGCGGGTTCAGGACGAACACCCGCGTTATAGGAAACTTCATAAACGACAGGAAGAAGAGCATAAACAGCGTTACCTGTACCGGCGAAGAATGTCAGGAAAAAGCTGACGACCGGAGCAACCACTCCGACCATCTTAGGTTTGGCACGAATGATTTTTGCTGCGAATCTAACGAGAATGTCCAAGCCGCCGACAGCTTCCATGCAGGAGGCGGCCGTGCAGACGGCCAAGATGATCAGCATAACGTCGATCGGGGGCGCCGTCGGGAAGACGCCGAAAACTACAGCTAAGACGATTAAGCCGAGACCGCCCCAAAAACCGAGGGCCAATCCGCCATGCCGCACGCCCATGAAAATCGCCAGGAATACGATTGCAAGTTCTATTAAGGTGACCATATTTGTCGAAGCAATCGAAAAGACTTGCTTCTCCTCCGTGGGTTAAAAGTTATGTAATGAGATTGATTGGGAAAACTCATACCACTATCGGTTTTCCCTTCATTCATGGTCAAAGTTTTTAAGCCTTTCGTCATTTTTGATAACCGAAAATAAGGTATTCGGATAAATTTGCTTTATGGCGAAGGACAGTAAGACAATTGATCACGAAAGCAAGCTCAGATTAAATTCACGAAGAAATAGTCAAAAGAAGCGTTAGCTGAATTAAGGATAAGTTAAAGAAATCTAAATCTATTTAGTCCGACGAATAATTTGTCGAATGGGAGAGCGGGGCCAAGCAACGTGCAGCTAAAAATTACCTCAACGACTCAAAAGTTAAACTTACATCGTCACTGCATTACGTCCCGCAATCCTTCCAAAAACAAAGGCAGAAGTTAATGCAACACCGCCTAACCGATCATGTCCATGAGGACCGCCTGATGCTTCACCGCAAACATACAATCCGGGAATAATTGAACCATCAAGTTTCACAACTTCAGCATTTTTATTTAACTTGATTCCACCGCAGCAAAAATGGACAGCCAGTTTTTCTTTGCCGAAATAAAAAGGCGGTTGATTAATTTGTTGAGTAAAAACCTTTTTGCCAAAAATCGGATCCATTCCTTCGGCAGAAAACTTGTTGTAGCTTCGAATTGTTTCTTCTAAGTTTTGTATAGGAACGCCCATGGCTTTTGCCATTTCTTTAATCGTAGAAGCCTTTTTTACAGTACCGTTCATTAATTTCACACCAAGGCTGGCTCCTTTTTTAGATTGGGAATCTGTAATAGCCCACATTTCCCGCTTGTCCTGTTCCAAAATCGCGTTGGAAACATCTCGCCAGGAAGCCGCTTCATTTACAAAACGGAACCCTTGGTTGTTGACGTAAATGTCTGCGCCTACATAATCAAGAAGACGGCCGCCCCAGAAAGGTATGAGCTGAAGGAATTCCGCATCCTTGGTCGCGGCGCCTAATTTCTGAGCCATTATCAGACCGTCCCCGGTGGCACCGTCAAAGGATTTTCGATTCGGATTTGCCGTCGTCGGGAATTCAGACCCTAATCTCGGATCAAATTTGCTCCTTAATTCGACATTGGCGGTGAAGCCGCCTGTAGCAAGGATAACTGCTTTTGCAAAGAGATCGGTTATTGAACCATCGGGGTTTTGAACGCGAATTCCGATAACTCTCTCGTCCTTTTCTATTAGGTCTAAAGCTTTTGTGTTCAACGCCAATTTGGCGCCCATTCGTTTTGCCGAGGAGAGCAACGCCATCACATAGTCGTATCCGGCTCGCACAAAATTCGTTATATGGCTGCGAGGATGAAGACCGGCGACAGTTTGATATATATTACCGTCCCACTTAACACCCATCCTTTCTAACCAATAAACGGTATCTTCGGAATTCTCACAAACGATTTTTGCAAGCTCTACATCATTCAGGTAACCGCCGACCTCAAGCATGTTTTGAAGCATAAGAGAAGGAGAATCTTCAATGCCGGCTCTTTGTTGTCTCGGCTTGTCCACAGCTGCAACGTAGCCGGTCGATAAGATGGAATGACCTCCGACAACAGGAGATTTTTCAAGAATGAGAACATTTCCGGCGCCGGCCTCTAATGCAGAGCAAGCTGCTGCAAGACCTGCGACTCCCGTTCCGACAACAATGACATCCCAATCTTTTACTTCGGAAGCAAAAGCGGGTATGCCGGAAAGAAGCATAGAAGCAAGAAGGTTTCTCCTGGACAGCATCAACGATCCTTATCTTTTACTGCATTCAGCTTATGAAGGGCCTCTATAGAGGAGTGCACGGACATTTTCTCAAAAGCATTGGCCCGGTGCATCTTTACGGTCGCCACAGCAATATCCAAATCTGAGGCGATTTCTTTATTGGATTTGCCGCCGGCTACGAGCTCAAAGATTTCTTTTTCTCTAGGCGTCAGAGATTTGAAAGCTTTTATTACTTCTCGATCTTCGAGAGATGCTCCGAAATTATCCAGACTTAATCGACATGCTTCTTCGATAGTCTTATTGAATTTCAGTGGATTCACCGGTTTTTGGAGAAAATCAAAGGCACCTCTTTTTAATGTATGCACTGCTGATTCAACGTCACCGTGGCCGGTAAGAAAGATAATGGGAAGAGCTTTCTCTTTATCATTAATAAGTTGCCTTTGAAGTTCTAAACCGGTCATCCCAGGCATCCGCATATCTAGCACGATGCATCCGGGAACCTTGAAGTTTTCTTCTTGTAGGAAATCCTGAGCAAGAGAAAAATCTCGAACCTTCCAGCCCATCATTTCCAGCATTAACTTCATAGAACGAAGAAAATCCTTGTCATCGTCGACGAGGCGAACAATGACTTTGTCCTGAAGTTCAGGGGTATCTAAAAATTCGGACACGTTTCCTCCTTAGACATGCAGCTGATCGATTCTTAATGAGGCGATGACACCGCCTTTATCTCGTCCGGTGAAACCCAAATCGGCCCCATGAAGATCGGCAATGCCTCTAATGATCGACAAACCTAGGCCGAGGCCGTCCGGCTTGACGCTTTCTCCTAAAGATACCAATCTCGATAAATCCTTGTCAGTCATGAGTTTCCCCGAATTTTCTACTAACAGAATAAAGCTCTTGTTATCGTTTGATAAGGAGAGTTCTACTTTCAGAATCGGACTTCCTTTTGCTGTGTTTGAGACGGCTTCCTGGGCCCCATTTCTCAGGAGATTAAGTATCAGTAGTTCTAACGAAAACGGATCTGCCAGAACAAGGGCTGTCTTAAGCTTTGAGTTAAATGAAATTTTTACTTTTTCTATATCCGGCTCTGTTGCCTCCAAGCTCCTTATCGCTTTTTGCGTGATGAGAACAAGGTCGGTTTTAATCTGAGGATTCTGCTTTTGTTTTGCGAAATTCCTAACAGAATTCACCAAAGTATTCAAGCGAGAAACTTGGTTTTCCATATTTTCAAAAACATCTTTGGAAAAAGCGTCGTTATCGTTTTTTCTATCCAAATACATCTTGAAAATCTGTAAGTAATTCGTCAGAGTTGCGATTGGCTGCTTGGCCTCGTGCGCAATAATCGTGCCCAACTGGGCAATAATTCCGTTTTTTTCCAATGTTGCGAACTTTTTGCGCTCTTCTGCCGCTTCTCTATCAGCTTCCTCTTTTGCTTTTAAAGCATCGGAGAGCTGGCGAGTTCGTTTGTTAACTAAACGACGTAGATTAAACTCGTTGAAGATAAGAAAAAGCAAGATACCGACAAAGGCGATGATTTCGGTTTTATACCGTTTTGCCAATCCGGTTAATGAGTTATCTCTGAGGTATGAGTAGGGTCCGAGCCGAAGCTCCCGGAGAAGTTTACGGATGGAATACTGATCATTCTCTACAGACCAACGTGAATGATCAAAAACCGGCATAGAAAGAAGGGCAACAGTCACTTCTCTAACTAAAGGCTCCGGAACACCTTGAAGGCTGACGAAAGACATGTCGGAGTAAAGCTGGGTAGATCTCGCACAATGAATTGGAGATAAGTCATCCGTCTTTTTGTTAATCACACGAAGGCAGCCTTTTTCGATCATCCCTAAAGCCTCCGCCTCTTCCAAAATGCATGTCGAAAGAATGCCGACATCGGAAGATCCGCTAAGGACTGAATTTAGTACATCAGGTACCTGGAACTGTGTAAAGTTTTTTGTTTTAAAGAAGTTGTCCGGATCGAATCCGTGCTCCTTAATTTCCCCGAGAGCGGCAAGCCAGCCCCCCAAGGAATCGGGAAGGGAGGCTACGCAATTTTTACCTCTTAAATCTTTGATACTTTGAATATCATTTCGCTCGGCACGAACAACGAATGTACTTCCGACGGTTTTTGCTGGATCTTTTGTACCGTCGAAAATCCGAGTTGCTAGGTGCGTGAAGGGAATGCCTCCTGAGAGTTCTACAAAGAAATTACTTGGCGCGATTAGAAAATCTATCTTTTCTTTCTTAATGTCTTCCTGAGTATCTACGGAGGATATCGGCAATAACTCAAACCGATAATTTGGAATCTTTTTCTGGAGATACTCCAGAGTTTCTTTCAATATTGAAGATTGATGGTAAAGCTCAAGCCCCTGCGCGTATCCGATTTTGACGGTTAAACCTTCATAAGCTAAGCAAGGGACGCTGATCACAAGGATCAGAACCCATAGAAAAGTACTCAGTAGTTTCTTGAGATTCATAGGCAAAATCCGAAAGGAGGCTTTTTAGTCTCCCTTCGGAATTGTGGATCAAGGTTCTTAGAACTTAATCTTACTTGTTCAGTGACTGGACGGCACGTTCGGCAGCTAACTTACCGCTGGTCATAGCCCAGGCCATGTTGCCTCCGGGAGGGGAGTCATCGCCCATAGCGCCGCCGACGAGTTCACCTGCTGCAAACAAACCTTTTATCGGCTTGTTGTTCTCATCCAAAACATTGAGGTTCATGTCAGTGACCACACCGCCCATCGTTGTAGCAAAACGAGGCTGTTGTTCAACGATGTAGTAAGGTCCTTTATCAGCAATGACTTCTTTCATGAACTTGGCCGGACGATTGAAGTCTGCGTCTTTGCCGGCTTTCACGAAACCGTTGTAACGAGCAACTGTCTTGAGAAGTTCTGCGCCGTCAACACCGGCTTTCTTAGCGACGGCAGGAATGCTGTCAGCTTTAACAACGATCGGATAGCCTTTGCCGTCCTGGGCGAGCCACTTGTCCATGTCACTTTTGCTGATGCCGGTAATGGAAAGTTTGGTCAGGAAAGCATCGTAAGAGGGCTGATCCATCAGGATGAAGAGCTTGCCGCCTTGTTTAACTTCTTCATTCTTAATGTTGTGGTTCGTGTCGAGCTCGCTGATGACGCGCTTACCGGCTTTGTTGACCATAATGCCGCTGTGGTCCTCAAAGGCTGCCTTGTTAGACCAAATGGTGGACTTAGCAATTCCGGGAGCGACTTCCATGCCGTTCGGGTAGATCTTGCCCAGATCCATCATCTGAGTCTTGGCACCGATCTTCATCGCCATTTGGTGGCCTTCGCCGTTGGAACTCTTTACACCATAGTAGAGAGAGTTCTTAAGGCTGCCGGCAAGCATCGACTTATTGGCACCGAAACCACCTGTCGTCAAGATAACCACAGGAGCCTTAATGGTGTAGTGGATGCCGTTTTCGCCTTCCGCTTTGACACCGACCACGCGGCCATTGTCAACGATGAGTTCTTTCGCCGGAGTAGCTAAAAGAACTTTCGCGCCGGATTTTTCAACAGAAGCTTTGAAGTTACGAGTTGCTCCTTGAGCACCGTCCACCCAGCGCATGACGCGAGGCTTGCTGTGTTCAGCTTCATTGGTGAAGCCTGCTTTTGTATTGAGCTGCATTCCGCCTTCGGTCGTTGCCCAGTCAACCATAGGTCCGACGTTATTGACGTAAAGCTCAAGCATTCTGCGGTCGTTCAGATTGTGGCCGTTTTTGATGTAGTCCTCGGTCATGATGGCAGGAGAGTCATCTTTAACACCGGCTTCTTTCTGAATCTTAGAACCCTGAATCACAACCGTGCCGCCGTTAACCGCTGCAGCGCCCCCAGCAAAAGGCATCTTTTCAATCAGAATGACTTTCTTGCCGAGCTGGCTTGCACGGATAGTGGCAGTCTGACCAGCAGCACCGGCGCCGACGACTGCGATGTCAGCATTCAAAGTTTCATTTTTGACGACAGCTTTCTGTGCTTTGGCTTTGGAAAGTTCGTCAACATTGCCGCCGGCTTGTTTCACGCAGGCAGCAACAGCTGCGAGGATTGCGTGACTTGTGATGGAGGCGCCGCTCACACCGTTCAGAGCCAGACTTTGGCTATCAACGATTGCTTTAGGAAGTTTTTCGATGGCAATAGAACCGATTCCCGGTGTTTCTTTGTTTGCACCGATCTTGACGGATTCGATCGCATTCTTGGTAAAGGTCACCGTGACCGGAACTTCACCGCCGTTGCCTTTCGAAACGGCTGTGTAAGTTCCCGGATTGAACGTTGCTGCCTGGGCTGCCCCAGAGAGTGCAACAACGCTCAATGCGGAGAGAAATACTAATTTATTCAGCATGTTTGTTCCTTGAGAGGAGGTTCTCTTAAGAATTATTGAGCCGGGTACATGGCCTTGTGAATGGAATTCAGGATCTGTTCGGCTTCTTCACTAGGGATCTGGCCCGGAGCGGAAGGTTTGCCGCCAACCATGCAGAAAGTGATGTCGGAACCTGTGAATTCACCGGTCATGCGGCTTAAGACGCCATCTTTACCCATAGCCATTGTGAGCATCGGTTTGCGGGAGAAGTAATTGCGTGTCTTCCAAGTTGCGTTCATCAGGTTGAGTGCGTCACCGGTGTTGTGGGCCATTACAGCAATCTTCAGAATGTCGGAGCCTAATTGTTCCTGAAGGAGAAGACGACGAATGATTTCAGCTTCAGAGGGAGTCCATCCGAATTCGTGGTCGCTCATCACAACTTTGACGCCTTTTTCTTTGGCTTTTTTCACGATCTGCTTGCAGATATCGGCGTTGCGGAACATTTCGATGTCGATAAGGTCAATCTTGCCATTGTCGAGAACGTCAAAATAGAAGTCTCTGTAGTATTCGTCGGAAACGTGTCTGCCGCCGCCTTCGGTCTTGTCTCGGAAGGTCATGAGAATCGGTTTGTTCTTGACGATTTCATAGACCTGCTTAGTGAGCTTGGCAAATTCTTTACCGGAAATTTCACCGATGTAGTCAGGGCGGAGCTCGATCATCTGAAGTTCAGGACGACTGTTGTAGTCCTTAACCAACGCGATGAAAGCTTCGGGCGTCTTAGCAGTCGTGGAAGCAATGATCTTAGGACGGCCTTCACCGATTCTGACGCCCTTGATTTCCAAGACTTCGACGGGTTCTTTGTCCCAGCCGGGTTCGTGGTTCAGGGTGTCGACCGGCATCATCTTTTCATTGCCTTTCAATTTTGTGCTGGCAAAGGCAGAGGCAGAGAAGGCAGCAGCCAAACCGCCGATGCCGGATTGAATCATGGTTCTTCTTTTCATATTTCCTCCGAAACAGATTGAATTGAGATTCGATCAATAAAGTCATTGTTGACTTTTTCAAGAGGATCAAAAACAGATCAAAGGCGGTTAAATACATCCCGTGGGATGTATTCGAAGAGAGTTTATGCGGGATCAGGCTATGGGTGTTTTCCCGAAAAACTTTATTTTTTGATTCACCAGGAGTTGAAATCGCGCACAGTGTTCCAAGCAATACGCTGTAATTTTTTACCGGTTTCCGGAACCACAATCAAATCGTCAAAACGTCCGTAGAAATCGCAATCCGTCGGTGTGATTCCTGTCAAGGAAGCAAAGAACACCGCTGCCTCTAAATAAGTTCCGGCTACCGTCGGATGTCTGTTATCAGATCGAATGAGCTCAATCTCGGGAAAATCTTTCGAAGATCGTTCAAATGCCATGCCACAGGGTATGACGGAAGCAGAATTTTCGTTAGCCACTTCAATCGTTGCATCGGCTAAAAGACTGGTCATCTCAGGTTTGTCTTTGTAGGCCCAGGTCATCATAAAAAACGGTCTGGCGCCGGCTTCACGAATATCCTGACAATGTTTCCTAGCCGACTCCCGAAAAAGCTCTTTTAGCTCCGAATGAATCGGCCCTTGACTCGAATCTTCTAAAACAACGGCATCAAAGATCTTTCCGTCTGGATAATCCAAGAACGTTACTTTGTTCGTACCGTCGCTCGCGATTTTGTAGCTTCTTAGAGCATTCGGTCGCAAATAACTCTTCACGTCGTGCCAATACAGGCTAGCGCCTCCGATACCGACAAGCGTGATGACGAGATCTCGGTGTTTTGCTTTTGCAAAACCGTTTATCATTCCGTTAACACCGCAGTTATAGAACATGAAAGAGTTACCAACAAGAAGAACATTTTTTATGCCGACCGGCTTATCAGTCATTAACGGTTTCATAACGTTTTTATAGAACATGTTGAAAAATTTAGATGCAGGATTATCCCTCCGACACTATTTTTTCACGGCCGTTCTGCAGCGCTTCGCCGGGAGCTGCTTCATGAATCTGAAGTAGAGGAACGTCAGGCAGATCGAAGTCACGAGCCAACTGAGCGGGTAGACCATCATCAAAATTTCATAGGTCGGCTTAGCCGCGAACACCGAATACACCCAAACGATTCGGATGGTACAAATGACCACTACTGTGATAATGGCAGGCGGCAGGGAATAACCGTAACCGCGCATTGAGTCGGAAAGAACTTCCATAACGGAGTTCAAGGGTTCGGGAATCACGACCCAGAGCAGTCGAATCATACCCAAAGAAATAATCTCTTCGGATTGTGTGAAGAAACCAAGCAAATATCGGCCGAAGCCATAGATCAGAACGCTCAACACCACCGTGATGCCGATATTCAAAGCCATGTTGACGCGAGTAATTCGTTTGCAGCGTTCCAGATTGCCGGCGCCGTAGTTCTGACTAATAAACGTCGTTGCTGCCAGGCCGAAACCGTTAATCACACAGTAGCAGTTAATTTCGATCGTGAAAGCTGCAACGGAGGCCGCCATTACATCAGCGCCCAACGAGTTGATGGCGCTCTGAATAATTAAGTTAGAAAGGGAGAAAACCGAACTCTGCAAACCGGCTGGCCAGCCGATTTTGATCATGGAGCGCAGGGCCTTCTTATCCATCTTGAAGAGGCGTTTGGGATAAAGACAGAGCGGTCCGTCTGTGCGCATGAGCCTGTAAACAAGGATGCCGGATGCCAACAGATTGGCTAACGCCGTCATCAATGCCACGCCGCCGATACCCCAGTCGACAACGGTAACGACAAATAAATCTCCCAGAGCGTTAAAGACGCTGGCGATACAAAGGGCCCACAGAGGTGTCTGGGTGTCGCCCTGGCTTCTCATGACGGCAGACAAGAAGTTATAGATGGAAATGAAGGGCATCCCCAGCAAGTACATCTGAAGATAAATCTCTGAATGGCGTACAACGTTAGGAGGAACCTGCATCCATACCATCAAAATGGAGGAGCAAAGCTCTCCAATCACCATAGCGATGACGCCGAATATCACAGCCGTGGCAAAAGCCGTGTGGACTGCCTTGGACGCGTCATCATATTTGCGCATGCCCAAATACCGAGCAACCACAACGTTTGCGCCGATGGATAGACCGATACAGAAGGCGACAATAAGACCGACAATCGGAACATTAGTACCGACGGCAGCAACGGCTTCGTTAGATACAAAATGTCCGAGAACGGCAACGTCTGCAAGGTTGTAAAGCTGCTGAAGTACGCCGGTCAGGGCTAGGGGGATTGCGAAGACAACCATCTTGTCCCAGATGGTTCCGTTAAGCATGTCGATATTCTTGCTAAAGAAAGCCATGACCGATCCTTATTTTTATAGTTTGTTTGAGTTAGAAATAAGAATACTCCTACAAACACAAAGCCTGCGCGGTTTTAGTTCGGCGCAGGCACTTGATTATCTAATTAAGAAAATCGGACAAAGATTGTCATGCTTTAGGCTGAGGCACAGTCTCTTCTCTAATCTTGACGGTAGGCAGAACGCCTTGGAATTTTTCTACTTCGACGAGTCCTGAGGAGGCGACGTTGCCGCATGCAAGCTTCGAAGTCGGTACATCCATGGTCAAAGTGTTCGCGTTGCCATGAACATCCAGAGTTGAGCCGTCTGCTTGTTTTTGCGGCTCAAACCAGCCGCCGTGACGAATAAGAACAACAGCTTTTCTGACCTTATCGGTAACAACGGCGCCGGCGAGAACGTTTCCACGATCGTTGCGAACAAGAACGACATCACCGGTTTGAATTCCTCTCTCGGCAGCGTTATCGGGATGAATCCATATCGGCTCTCGATCTCCGATGTTATGCGAGGCTGTATGTGTTGTTCCGTCTAACTGACTATGAAGTCTGTGAGCGCTTTTGCCAGACATGTAGGCCAGCGGATACTTCTTCTTATTGTTTAAAGATTCGCTCGGCTCAAAATAACTCGGATATCCGCGGCAGTCGTCATAACCGTAACTTGCGATCCTAGGACTAAAGATTTGGATTTTGCCGCTCTCGGTCCTAAGAGGATGGTTTGCAGGATCTTTTCTAAATTCCTCAAAAGCTACGAACTCCTTGCTCGTTTCATCTTCCGGATAAAAAACGATGCCCTTTGACCAGAACTCTTCGAAGGTAGGGAGTTGGATTCCGGAGCTTAAGCCTCGATTCTTTGCTTCTTGGTAGATCGCCTGAATCCATCCGATCTCATCTAGACCAAGAGTAAATTCGTGCTCCACTCCCATACGACGAGCCAATTCTGAATAAATCCGGTAATCGGAACGAGATTCACCAATCGGCGCAATCATTGCGTGGTTTGCTGCTATGCCGTCGTTCGTGTAAGTGCCGATCGGACAGATGTCGTTGTGCTCAAACACGGTTTGTGCCGGAAGCACAATATCCGCATGACGAGCGGTAGCCGTCATAAAGCAATCGGTGACGACGATGGTTTCCGGTTTTTTCCAAGCAGAGAGAAGGCGATTCGTTTCCGGTTGATGCGCAAAAGGATTACCACCCGTCCACATCACCATACGAATGTCAGGATAAGTAAGTCTTTTACCATTATGCTCGATCGTCTTTCCCGGATTCAGGAAACAATCCGCAAACCGCATAACCGGAATATAAGCACTTCCTTTCCAAGGCTTTAATCTCGGAAGCACAGGTTCTACTCGAGATGCTAAGCCTCTGATCATCGGGCCGATATGGAAAGGGCAGCCGCCGGAAGAATAGTGATAATTCGTGCCCACGCCTCCGCCCGGCAAACCGATTTGGCCCAGCATACTTACCAGAGTAAAGGCCATCCAATGCGGCTGCTCGCCGTACTGAATTCTTTGAATGCCCCAGCCCATCATGATCATGGTGCGGTTGTCGGCCAACTCATGCGTCAAGGCACGAATTTTGTCCGCAGGGATTCCGGTAATGTCAGAGGCCCATTCAGGTGTTTTAGGAGTTCCGTCAGACTTCCCGAGAAGGTAGTCTCGGAAGACCTCGAAACCGGATGTACAGTTTTTAAGGAAATTCTTATCTGTTTTGCCAGAACTTTCGAGTTCATACATCATGCCTAACATTAAGGCGCAGTCTGTTCCGGGCTTAGGTGCAATCCATTCACTGCCTAAAAATTCTCCGGTTTCCGTTCTGGCAGGATTGATGTCGATGGTTTTGATATCGGAATCTTTAAGTTTCTCTAAATAAGGAAAGTAGTTATGCAGTGTCGTGGACCAGTCGATGTCATTCGTCACAATCGGATCCGCGCCCCAAAGCACAATACGTTTGCTGTTTTTAAGAACAACATTCCAATCCGTCGACTGAGGATCGCCTGTTCCTATAACATAAGGGAGTATGGTTCCGATCGCGGCAGTGGAATAAGAATTGACGCCCGAAACATAACCTCCGCAAAGACTCAGCAGCCGTCTCTGAAGGATGCTGGCCGAATTTACGGTACCGGGAGACTTCCATCCGTAAGACTGACCAAAAATAGCGCTCGGGCCGTACTCCGAATAAACACGTTTAAGTTCGGAGGCAATCAGATCAAGCGCTTCGTCCCAAGAAACACGAATCCATTTACCCTCTCCGCGGCGATCTCTTGAGGCTATCCTTTCTTTAAGGTAACTTTCGCGCACCATCGGATAACGAATCCGAGAAGGTGCATAAGGCAGCTCCGCCAGAGCATTTAAATTCGGAGAAGGGTGCCAGTCCTCCGGAACCGGTTCAAGTTTAGAAATCTTTCCGTCTACAACGATCGTCTCCACAACTCCCCAATGAGTTACGGAAGTTCCTTCTCGGATGTCGGAGCCGGGTTTTTCTGAGATTCTTTCGGTCATACAAACGTGCTTTCTTTCAGTCGAATAATCGTATTGTGCTTTGAATGCCTGAATGTTTGCTGATTAATCTAAGAAATAACATTCTGAAACTTTTTCAAATGCAAATCATTCTCAACACTTAATAAAATTTTAAGCGGTCGCTCCTAAGCTCGACCTGAAGATTCTGTATTTCTCCTTGTATTTTGGTGAGTGTCAGATGTTGGAATATGAACTTAAAAAGTTAAATCTCAGCGAAAAACGCGAACAGCAGCTCAAACTTCCTTATATCGCTAAGGATGTTGAGACGATTCGCATCATGACCGAGATTTACTGCCACGCTCATCACAACACCAAAGAAGGGCTCTGTCCTGAATGCGAGGAGTTCTATTTATATTCCGTGAAAAGACTGGCTTGCTGTCCGTTCGGAGAGAAGAAGCCCGTCTGCGCAAAATGCAATATCCACTGCTATGGGAAAGGACACAAGGAGAGGGCCAAAGAAATTATGGCTTTTTCCGGTCCGAAGCTGCTGCTCAAGCATCCCATTCTTTCGATGAGGCATATCATGGCGCTCTTCCGCGAACCTCCGGAAAAACCAACTGCAGCCAAACCGCGCCCTTTAGCAAAAGAAAAAAATTAAGCTGCCGGAGTTTTTCTACGGTAGCTCTCTAATTATTAGTAGCTAATATTATTTTTTAGCGTCTTTCATCACGGTTTCGCCGGCTAATTTGCCGTTGACCAAGCAGTCCATAACAGCATTTGCTCCGATTCTGACAGCGCCGTGGATGCCGCCCGTGCATTCGCCGGCCGCATAAAGTCCGGGGATCGGTTTGTCGTCAACAACCGACAAGACGCGAGTCGAAGTATCTGTTGCGATACCGCCCATCGTGTGATGAATCTTCGGGCTCATTTCAGAGACGTAGTAGGGCGCATGCATCAAAGGCTTGATGTCCTTATCGAGTTTGCGTCCGAATTCCGTATCTTTTCCGCTTTCGATGGCCTTGTTGAATTCGGCAAAGGTCTGTTTGAGAGCGTCGGGACTGATACCGTAGGCCTTGGCCAAGTCATCGAGAGTTGCGTATTCCTTAACCGCACCGTTCTTTCTCAAGATATCCATGGCGCCGGGACGCACTTTGTTGAAAGAGGCAACGCCGACAGAGTCCGTAACCGAGATTGTCTTTCCGCCGGCATCCAGCACTTTGAAAATAGCATCGGTGGTCGTTTTGCGATCACCGAATTCGTCGGTGAAACGCTTGCCGGTCTTGGTGTTGA
>OGEO01000509.1_pt1 | contig 36012 bp, 53 predicted proteins | sample 1570661 | NCBI WGS metagenome assembly OGEO01 (sample SAMEA2582142, study PRJEB24529) | metagenome | biome: Human gut stool | place: China | collected 2011
ATTTATAAATATTTTGATTGTCCAGTAAGATTTCCCCTTCAATCTTACATCCTTCCACAAGGTCGTTCATGCGGTTCAACGATTTTAAGAGTGTTGATTTTCCACATCCGCTCGGCCCGATAAACGCCGTAATTTTATTTGCCTCTATATCTAAATTCACATTTTTCAGTGCTTTAAAATCATTGTAATAAAGATCCAGATTTTTGATACTAATTTTCGCCATTTCCGTTTCCTTTCGTTATCTTTTTCGCTATAAATCCTGACAGCCAGTTAATTCCGATCACAAGTACAAGCAGTACTACTGCTGTTGCATACGCCTGATCCATATGAAGCCCTTCTCTTGACATACTGTACATATGAACCGCCAGCGTTCTTCCTGATCCCATCACTCCATCCGGGATATCTGCAACTGTTCCGGCTGTATAAATCAATGCTGCCGTCTCACCGACAATTCTTCCAACCGCAAGAATAACACCTGCTAAAATTCCAGGCACTGCCGATGGAAGCACAATTCGAAACACTGTTCGAAGTTTACCCGCTCCAAGTCCAAAACTTCCTTCCCGATAACTGTCGGGAACTGCTTTTAATGCCTCTTCTGTAGTACGCATGATGAGCGGAAGAATCATGATCGACAATGTAAACGCTCCCGCCAGCAAAGAGTACCCCCATTTTAATGTTGTAACAAAAAACAACATTCCAAAAAGTCCATATACAATCGATGGAATTCCAGACAATGTCTCCGTCGTAATACGGATAACATTGATAAATTTATTTCCTCGTTTGGCATATTCCACAAGAAAAATTGCAGAGAAAATTCCAAACGGAACTGCAATGATCAAAGACAACGCCGTCATAATAATCGTATTGATCAAAGCAGGGAACAGCGATCCATTTTCACTTGTGTATTTCAACGCAAACAATTCCGGCTTAATATGCGGGATTCCGTTGATCAAAATATATGCAATTAAAAATAATAACACTGCAAATGTTATGATTGCAGAGAGCATCACGAGGAGCATCAAAATAAATGATCCCGGTGTTCTTTTATAAGAACGCAGTTTTTCTCCTATACTTCTAGTCACGGTGTCCCCTCCTATTTAACAATGATACAGAAAGATTAATAATCAGGATAAATACAAACAGTACAACTGCTGTCGCAATCAATGCCTCTCTGTGCAGTCCGGTTGCGTACCCCATCTCAATGACAATGTTCGCAGTCATTGTACGCACACCCTTCATAATACTTACCGGCATTCTCGCCTGATTTCCTGCAACCATGATGACAGCCATTGTCTCTCCGATCGCACGCCCGATTCCAAGTACGATTCCGGCTACCACGCCTGATTTTGCCGCCGGAAGAACGACCGCAAAAATACTTCTTTCATGCGTTGCTCCAAGTGCAAGCGCTCCTTCATAATACTGATTCGGAACACTTCTGATTGCAGATTCTGTCACACCGATGATGGTTGGCAAAATCATCATTCCAAGCAAGATAGATGCTGTCAGCATACTGTTTCCATCTCCTGCTGTTTTTACGATTCCCGCACGCTTCAATGTCATACCAAGTTCTCGAATCATCGGAACCATCACAACCAGTCCGAAAAATCCATATACTACAGATGGAATTCCCGCTAAAAGCTCTGTCGCACCTTTTAATACCGGATAAATTTTCTTCGGGCAATATTTTGCCATGAATATCGATGTCAAAATTCCAATCGGCACTCCAAAAAGAATTGCTCCAGCAGTCACATAAATGCTTCCCACAATCATCGGGAAGATTCCATAGATATCATTGGAAGGTCTCCAACGCTCACCACTTAAAAATTGTAAAAATCCGATTTCTTTCATCGCAGGAATCCCATTTGCAAATAAAAATACACAAATGAGAGCTACCGCCAGCACCGAAGCACAGGCGGCAATGAAGAACACTCCCTGCATGAATTTTTCGTTCCATGCTTTTTTCATCGTCTTTCGTTTCCTCTACTTATTTTATAATTTCATCCCATGAAAGTGCATCACCAACATAGATTGATTTTACCTGATCACTTGTAATGTCATCCAATGTGTTTGCTTTGTTGACAATCACTGCGATACCATCTGTTGCGATTACAGTTGCTTTCAAGCCTTTTGCAAGCTCTTCCTCTTTCACTTCTCTGGATGCCATTCCGATGTCGCAGATACCGTCTGCTACAGATGTCATACCTGTTGTAGAATCACTTTCCTGAATTTCAATCTCTGCTGATGGATTTACTTTTAAATATGCTTCTTTTAATTTTTCCATAACCGGCGTGATAGAAGATGAACCTGCGATGGATACTTTACCTGCCGATTTGCTTCCTGCATATGCCTGAACGTTATCCAAAGCAATATATCCGCTTTCTGACACAACTGCCTGACCTTCCGTGCTCAAGATAAAATTGATAAAGTCCTGAGCCACCTCGCTTACATCACCTTTTGTTGCGATATTAAACGGTCTTGCCACTTTGTATTCGCCAGATTTGATGTTTTCTTCTGTCGGCTCTGCCCCATCTACTTTCAATGCTTTTACAGTGTCATTTAAAGAACCAAGTGAAACATATCCGATTGCATACTCATTGTCCGCCACTGTTGATAACATAACGGATGTACTATTTGTAATGTTAGCCTCCTCTGTTGTGTTATCTACTTTTTCTCCTGAAGCGTCTTTTTCTTCAATTCCGAACAACTCGATAAAAGCACCTCTTGTTCCCGAACCATCTTCTCTTGAAACAACTGAGATATCATTTGCCGCATCAAATTCTGTCTCTGCTTTTCCATCTGTTTTATCTGAATTACCTGAGTTTCCACATCCAACTGCCATTGAGGCTACCATTGCTACTGTTGCTGTTAACGCTAAAAACTTTTTCATTTTCATTTTTACATTTCTCCTTTTTCAGTAAAAGATTTTTTATTCCTTAACTTCTTCACAGGTCATATCATATCGAACCTCTGTTAAATCTAAAACGCAAGTAATGTTAAATCTATGTAAAATAATTTTACATAAATACGCCGTTTGCAGGCATTTTTGTTGTAAACGTGTTGTAAACGGTTTTATTATATTCTATTAAGTTTTGTAAGATGATACAATATTTTCGCCCCACCTCTTCGGAGATGGGGCTGCGTTATTACTCGATCCACGCTTGGAATTTGTCGATTGCTGTTCCTGAAACACCTGCATATCCATCCATTCCATTTCCTTTGTCCATGTCTCTCTGAGGTGGGTAATATCCTCTTCCGACAGGAGCAACTTTGTAAAAGATATATTTGTCTGAATTTGGAGAATACAAGTAGCATTCTACTTTCGCAATAGCATTTCTTCCATCACCAGCATATCCATTGTTTCCATCATTCCAATTACATCCCGTTACAAATGGATATGTCTTTCCGTTTACAGTCGTAATTCTGTATTTAATGGATGCTCCATTGTTCACTCTCATCGCAAGCCCTACAATTTTCTTTCCAGGAAGTCCAGCATAATCTTCCACATTTTTTACAAACGGGAGCGTTCTTCCACCCTCAATCATAACTGCATACTCTACGTCAATTTTTTTATTTTCATTTTGCGGAACTGGTTTCGATGGATCCGGCGTGGATACTGGCGGAACTTCCCCTGCAAGGAAAGACGACACCATATCAAGAAATCTCTGCCAGCCCATATCAAGTGTTCTGTGCGGACAATATTTCCCACTCCAGTCTTGGTGTTTCTTTACCTTGTCAATTCCCCATCCACGCTCTTTGAGCATTCCGGCAATTAATTCGGCTGCGTTTCTCTCTGCTTTCACAAAGCGGTCTCCGCCGGATTTACTATAACAGATTTCTACTGCAATCGAGTTTCTGTTTCCTCTTCCATTTCCGTCTCCGGCATGCCATGCGTTCCGATCGAGCGGAATACCCTGTACTGCTTCTTTGTCGTCGACCGCAATGTGGAAGCTTACTTGATTGTTGTTCCCGATCATGTACTTCACTTCGTTCTCGGCGGTGGCATCGTTTGCAGTGTTATGCACTGTGATGCTGTCCGCAGCCATTTGGTACGGGCATTTGATATTGTATTTACTTCCTGATACTAATAATTGTCTTACATTTACTGCCATAATAAAATCTCCTTTCTAAGAGAGGACGATTACTCGCCCTCTGAATCCTCGTCAATTGTCACTTTGCTTTCTGTCTGCTCCTTAATATAATAAACTATCTTCTGTAAAAACGGTGGCAGTGGCGTGCCAATATCTGCGATATTTTCCAATATGCTAATCAATTCATTGCAGATCAGCCATATCGCTACAATGCAGGCAATCAAAAAGGTAACTGGTACCGTAAGACCAATAGTAGCTGCTGAGTACTTAATCAGCTGGTCGATAATCGCACCAACAATAACCAGTAACCACATGCATACCTTTTTTGCAATTCCGCGGATGCTCTTATAAGAACTTACCTTTTCTTCTCTACTTTGCGTTGCTATCAATCCTGTAATGTAATCAATTACGTTACACGAAACCAATAGTACAACCGGAATAAACAACACCCCTAACATACTTGACAAAAAACTGCACACCGCAGTAAGAAATACTTTAATCTTATCCATTTTCTTCATATACCTCACTTTCCTTTCTCTGTTTAAAAAATTGCATAAAAAATAAGACCCGTTACGGTCTCGCTCTGATTTCCATGTTTGTCACCTCTACCTTTCCTTATTGATCTGCACTAAGCACATTACTACCACTCCAAATAGCGTCCCTGCTACAAATGCAAATACATATCCCATTTACTCCACCTCTATTCAGTCAATTCACCCATTCCTGAATCAACCAAGATTTCTTTTACCTGTTCTTTTAACAGTCTCGGTACGTCCTTAAACTCCTTTTTGCCTAACATAATTTGTTGTGCCCATAACATTGCCATCATAAAATCATCCTTTCTGTTTAAAAATAATAATAAATTAATAAGTATCTTATACATACACTAACTCACTCATTTCCAGTACGCACGCTGTAAGCATTTCTGTTTCCCCCTCGACACTCGCAACCCTCTCTTCTAATGTCGGTGACTCTTCCGGAATCGGTGGTAACTCCCTGTATTCTTGCACACGTTCAATGTGCCTTTGTATATCAGATTCTTCATCTGCCTCTACAATTCTGTAAGATGTTATAATCTCAAATCCCTCTTTGTATTCCAAATCTACCCCTAGTACAATCGGCAGATAGCCACTTGCTAGGTAATCTGATTCAGATGGGGATATGATTTGCTTGTCTTCTACGATAAGTACGGATGGCGCGTAAATCAGATTTCCGTCCTCTAATTTTCCAAACTTCTTATTCATAAGTCACTTCCTTTCTGTGTCAATTCTTTATAGCGTATTCCACTTCTATTCCTGTTTCTACCTCTCCGCTGTCCACTGTTATGATAGTAGTTCCGTCATTTGTGTGTAGAGAATCCAAACGGTTTTCAAACGTTTCTAAGACTGGCTCTTGTAATAGATATTGTATTTTAATTGGATTCTGTTTCAGCCACTCTTTTAATTTCTCAACTGTATCTACATTTCTTTCTCTATTTAACTTTATGTATATTTGTTTATTAAAAAGTGTAAAACATTCTTTGTCTTGACCGTCTACATACGTTACTTTTTCGATTTTGTCTGACATCGCATTATTTAATGCAGATATTTTTGTTGCATCTTCTAGTATATGCGCTGCAAAACAAATAGTTTTGTTTTGTATTCCACCTAAATGATTTGTAAAACCTGTATTTTCGTCTAGCACGATTTCCTTTATCTTTCTCACGATTCCATCTTTTGTCACAACATCTTTATATCCTCCGATTCCTCGAAGTGGTTCGTCTAATGCGATTTGTGTTGTTTGTGGCTCTTTGTACGCATCATAAGCTGTCTGAGTTGAGCCTAATTCAATTTGTATGTCTCCAATCACTTCCGTAAACCAGTATTTTTCTTTTGGACAATCAACATAATAATTAAATTTTATTTCACCCGTTTCATCTGTTGTAAATGTACCCTTTCCGTAAAAATAATTTAAAGACAAATCGGGTTTTGTTTGTATAGATACTCCTTTTCCAGTTTTTATTCCTCTTACAATATTAAAAATAACATATTGTTTAGGCTTGTCCACTAAACGCTTACAACTCATCGTGTATGTTGTATTTGGCTTTAATTTAAGTATTTTGGTCGTATAAGTCGTATTTGTCCAAGTATCATCGTATTTGTCATATTTGCTTATATCAAACAGATTCTTTCCGGTTACACTCACATCAATCGCATATTTTCCACTTACTTCATCGTATTTTCCACTATTTTTTATTTCTTTTGGAGATTCAATGCTTGGGTTCTCTCCTTGTTTACTATTTCCCGACAGCACCAACCTCTTAAACCTTGTCTCTACGCAGTTTTCCAAGACAATACTTCCGATTCCGCTAACAGTTTTATAATTAAAACTCGCCCTTGTCATCAACGCCCTACGCTTCAAAAATATCATGCGACCACCTCAAATTCTTTCCAAAACAGAACATTTTGCTCAATTTGACAACAGTATTTCTTATTCGGTTTTGTGACAAATCCGTCTAAGATAACCCCGACTGGCAGTGTTACTTTCGTAGGTGTTGCACCGCTTGTGAACCAAAACGGATAGATATTAATTGCATTTGGCTTTTCGGGTGCAAGCGTTAGATTTAGTTCTGCGACCTCGCCCCAAACGACTTGGATATTTGGTTGTAGTGTGTAGGTTGTAGACGGATTGTTGACTTGGATTTCTACAATGGAATCAAGTATCTGTTGCCCTTTTGCCTGTACCGCTTCAGTTTGCTTTGCACCCTCTTTCTGCACTGCTTTAACCGCATCGGTCTTGGTAGCATTTACTTCTCCGACTGCCTGCGTTCCGGCACTCTGTACACTTTGTATCGCCTGTTGTGCTGTGTTTCCAAACCACTGTACAGTTTGCTCTACAGAGGATTTATCCTGTCGCACCTGTGTAGCCAGTCTCTCGACTTCCGCTTTATCTCCTGCGACTTCAAGAGCGTGTTGCTCTGCCTTTCCCTCTGCTGATTCTGCCCGGGCTTGTGCTTGTAGGGCAGCTTCTTTCGCCTGTTCTGATTTTTGTTCGGATAACAGAGCATTTGTTGCGGCTGTCTGTGCCTGGTCTTTATATTCTTTTACAGCCTGTACCTGTTCTCCGATGCCGGATACAGATTCGACCATTTCTGCAATTGCCGTTCTATCTTCTCCGGTTTTAATTGCATCGGCTTTCGTTTGCTCTGCATATTCTCCGGCTTGTTTCTCTGCTGTCTCTGCACGATCAGCAGCGTTATTGACTTCTTCAATCGCCTCCCGAAACGGATCTGCATTGTCGTCTCCACCCGGAATCTCCGGTTTAGATCTAGCTTTTACTTTCAGCGAAAGACTGTGTTCTGTGCGCCCGCTGGTCGCATCCGTGAGATAAATCCATACGTATACAAAGTAATCCTGTAATTCACCTTCATTTTCAAGTAGGCTATCTGGTATTACCACATCCGTCACTCCATCTTTCGTTGTGCCGATTCGTGGTATCGCCTGTCCTGCAGTTTTTTCTAACGAGAAGTGGATTTCTACCGCTTTCGGAAGATTCAGCCCTTGTATTCGCAACACTTCTCCATAATTCCATTGTGACGCCCCGTACACAATCGGATGGCTGTCGTTTTTAAAATTTGCTATTACCATCCTTATCCCTCCTGATCTGTTAGGATTTCCCTTACCTGTTCTCGGATTTTCTCAGGTACATCTTCGATATTCTTTTCTTCTTTCCTAATCAAATCCGCATACACTTTCGCAATGTAGATCATTTCTGCACCCCCATTTCGTATAGTTCACAGATGGCGCCCTGCAGGTCTGTAATCTGCGTATTTGCATTTACTAAGGCTTCTTTTAACGCTGCGTTTTCCGTTTCAAGCTGTTTTATCCGTTCTTCCGAACTCTTTCCAACTTGATTAATAACTACACCATAAATTCCACCTGTGTACTCTTCCGTGCGGTAAAACTCCGTATAGCCCTCGTATTCGGCAATATTTTGTTCGCGTTCTGTGATGCGCATGATTTTTGTCTTTACCGGGTCTGTAAATAGTTCTCTCAGTTGCACCGGCGCAATATTTATTACTTTGATTTCTAATTTTCCGCCAGTCTCATGCACTGACTGGGTTTGTATTTTTGTTGCGTCTGCAAATATTAATTCCATATTATCACCTACTTCCATCTTCCGACTGCGTACCAGTCAAAGTCGTGTGTATCAATATTCGCACCATTTAAACCACGGGAATATGCATACCCTTGACTAGTTGAGTGTTTAGATGCAACCATGACTTCGACTACTTTACCGCTTATGTATTGCCCTTGTGCAAACAGTACGTAATCTTTTGTGGAACCCGCAAATGGAATTGCGTATTTTATGATTCCGTATCCATCCGTATATGAGCAATTCACAATTCCCCACTGTACAAGCTTTCCACTTGCATACTTTTCATAATAGTTGTACCTGTTTGTTCCGGCAATTAATTGTTTCCCCTGTTCTACTATGTAGTCTTTTAGACATCTCATTATCAAAGACATGTCAGGCTTCAAGTCAAACATAGGCTCCACTGCAACAATGCTCAGTCCCTCAATCTTAACACGGTAAAGTGGCATCTCCCTGATTTTTCCATTATTATAGATGTCATCCTGTGTTAGTTCCGGATCCACCGCTGTAGCCCCTGCAACTCCTTTTTTTACAGTGCAGTGCATCTCGTCAATTCCACCTGTTCCGGTTGTTTCAAACACCGCTACAATAAAGTCATTTCTTTTCTTTCCTGTTTCTCCATTTGCAATTTCGCAGTCCTCGTATTCTCCATACGGTATTCTCGCAAAATGTCCACCTACAATCAGAACACCATCTGCAATTCTCACTTTGTTGTTGCTGAGTGTAGTTGCCTTACACTGCTGGCCGAGCGTGAATACTCCATCTCCCCCCGCAATAGACTGGAAGATAGCAGCATCGTCTTCTGCGTAAATATGTGCTGTCTCTTCCGGCGGTGTATTTAACGTAAGTCCTTTAAATCCCATCTAATCATCTCCTTTTACTCTATATTCGATTTTCACAGTGTTTCCTTGTATATTCAGTATCTTTCCGATAATCGGCTTTTGTACGTATGTTTCTGTCACGGTGTCGTAACCAGCGATAATGTCTCCAATTTCGTAGTCTCCATCGTCTACTGCAAGATTGCATTTTTTGTAGTTCTGCAGTTCTTTTAATCGGCTTGTTCCATCTTTTTCCAGTTGTGCTAGATCTGCACTTGAAAAATCATAAACCGCTGCACGCTCCGCCAAGCCTTTATAAAACTGCGTCTTGCCAATACTACCATCTTCTTGCACGTAAAGATGTAATACCACACGTTCTTCGTTTTGTCCCTCGCCGGCACAAACCAAATGATTTATTCCGCCCCTGTAATCTTCTATTGTAAGAGATATCTGTTCGGATTCCTGCGAATACTCTAGTTCTTCTGAAAAGTCCGTAATCGGAACAGCTTGAAGGCTTACATATCCGTAATCAAGTCCATCAGGCTCTATATAAGATATCTGTAAACGATGCTTATAAGCTGTCAGTAGCTTTGTAATTGCATCATATAACGTCACATACCTATCCACTTGCCAATCCTTAACCGCTACATCAGTAGAGATTTCCGGAACAAAAAAAAGACCATCGAATCGGTCCTTTATCAATTCTCTCAATATACTATTTAATTCTCCATTCAGCACAAGGTGGTCTTTCCCAGTCGGTGGCTCTACAATTTTTTTCGTAAGCAGACCTCTCCATGTCAATCCACCAAAGGTCAGCTCATATCCATCAGACTGTATATCGTCAATGATCCCGCCGTACTCTGTATCAGGTATAAAAATACGATTCTCATACCAATACTTTCTCTTTGTCCATTCGGAAACTGGCAACTGGAATTGGAAGTCATTCGTATCACCTAAATCAACATCAATCTCACACACCTCGCTCATGTAGTCAATTTCCTCTCCAAAGGGAGTAGCTGCAATAAATTTTAATTCTGACACTTTGGTTCGCTCCTCTCTTCGTAGATCAGCAAGTCAAAATCAAACGTTCCTGGCCATACGATTTCCTGTTTTCCTGGAGGGACTTTCTTAAAAATACTCTTCTTTTTTGCACGGTTATGAAAAACACTTTCACGCTCTCCATTTACAGCTACTTTCTCCACTGTTTCTTTCATGCTGTTAATTTCAAGATATTCTCCTTTTTCCAGCATGATATTTACGAGATACGGATATCCGCCGATGCCGATCTGTGGATTAACAATCGGTCCATATATTCTCAGTTTAAAGTTTGCTTCTGTAAAATGCGGATTGATAATATATGTATTATTCATTCCGTTCGCGTAACGATATGGATACTTATAAGGGTATTGCTTATTGTCAGTCGATGTGATATCAGTTATCTTAAAATTAAATTCTGTTTCTTTTATCCAAAATGGATTATCTGTCACAACTGTAAGATTTTTAACCTGAATAAACACTTTCAGGAAAACATCTGATTTTATATCCCCGGAAATATAGCAACTCATATACTGTTCTCCAACATACAATTTCCCGGGGATTCTGTTTAAGACATCTTTCTCCACAATCGAATAAAAATTCTCAATTACTTCTCTAAACGTCTCCTCTGTATCCGCTGTCACTGTCACTTTAATCGGAATCGTGGCACTTTCACGGTAAAAGGATACAATCTTCCTCCCATTATTCGTTTCTGCATTCCAAGAATAGTTCAGGAGCTCGTGATATTGAAGGATGATATTTTTTGAATCCAAATCAACTTTTTCATTCAGGTGATTTTTATAATAAATTCTCAAATTAAAATTCCCCTTTCTCGCAATCTCTGATCTACTACCCTTCCAATCTGCCTTTCCCCAACTTTTAAGGATAACTCCTTTACAGCCGATCGCATACACTGCTCCATCTTCCTGTAATCAATTTCTGCATTTCTTTCATATGCCTGATTTTCCTCCGCTGTTAAGACACGTTCTCCTTTATGCAAAACAGCCTGATAACCATCGTATGGTACATTATCCAATCCATTATAATGGAATTTCCCCAACTGCAACCCGATACGGTCTCCAGCACTTAGGTACTGAGGCACAAATTCTATTACTCTAGGGCTTCCTACAATACCTTCAACTTTTGCTTCGATTTCTTCTAACGCGGAAATTGTACCATCCTTGTTTACAGTTATATTGTAAGGCGTGCCGTTTATATTCAAAATTCCTTCTCGCGTTCCATCGGTAGCCTCTGTCACCTCTTCTAATGCATATTTAATTCCCGTCGCGGAATCAATTACCATATTGGAAGTTTCATCATACTTTATGTGCGAGCCAGCAACGAGCTGAAATGCAGCATCTTCTTTTTGTGCCATTTTCTCCGCGCTCTCGCCTATTTCTTTCCACGCTGAACCGGTTTTGTACGACAGATTACTGTGCATAGCAACTATGTCCCCTGTTTTTTCATCCACTTTTATTGCAACCTGTTCGTAGCGACCAGCAACCGTGTTGTACATATAGTAGCATCCGCTCTTTGTGATTTCTCCTATTCCGTCATAAGCTTTTTTCATCTCATCGAGTGTTTCTCTATTAGTAACCTCTTGTTTTGTCAAAACTTTTCCGTTATATTCATTAATCACGCCTTCTAAATTTTTATTGCTATCCAACGCCATGTTGTAATACTTCTCATACTTGTCCTGTTCTGTCTGAATTGCCTTTTCTTTTGATGCTTCCAAATTGTCAATCTGCTTCTGATACATTTGCTTTTCTGTCTCATCAGCCGTTTCCATATAAAGCTTCAGTTGACTAATCCCGTCATCATATTTTTCTTTAATGAGTTTTATCTCCTCATCGCGCTCTTTTGCTTTCTTTTTAAGCAGCTCACTTGCTTGATCAGCATTCATCGTAGCTATTTGATTCTGGAAACCTTTCTCAGCAGCAAGTAATTCCTCTTTTGTTTCCGCATTCGTCTGTAATTGTATTTGCGCTACCTTTTCGTAATGCTGCGACAATTCCTGTATTTGTGCCTCTGTCAACTGATTATTTTGTTCAGTTGCAGCTTGCTTGATTGCATTGATTGCATTCAAGTGTTCCTGTACCGCCTGCTGTTGTGCATCGTAGGATTCGCTCAAAGTATTCAATACCTGCTGTTCTGATTCATCAATCACACCGTCTTCTGCGATGAATAGCTCACGTAAATTTTTCTGTGCTTCATCTTTTTTAGACTGAATAACTGTGATTGTTTCATTACACATGCTTTCAACACGAGAAATCAACTCATTCGATTCCTCTGCTGATACGACTCCATCGAGAGAGATTCCAGTCAGATAAGTATTAAAATCTACCATTTTCTCTCTTGCTTTATCCATATTATTCACAAACTCTTCTGACAAAGTATCTCCATAGTCCTTTGTAACAAGGTTTAATTTTTCCAGCTCTTCCTTGGTCTTTACTTCTGTGCCATTTAATTTTGCAAGCATTTCTTCCATCAAAGACAAATCTTCTTTTGCATCTGTCACAGAACGATTCATAAGCTGACTGTTTTCATGTATCGCATAGATACCTGTGCCGACCACTGCTGCACCTGCCGCAACCGGAGCAAGTGTACCAAGCAATCCGACCATACTTCCGGTCAAACCTGCGTGCCCTATTACCGCACTCGCCCCCTTGGCTGCAGTTGCAGCTGCTGTCTGTGCCGTTCCAAATGTCTTTAATCCTTTTGACACCCCTCCGACTGCACTGGCTAATTTTGTAAAAGTGGTCACTCCTCCACCAACTACTTTTAAAGCTGGTCCGGTTGCCACTAAAACCATTCCCCACTTGATAATATTATCCTGTTGCTCATCTGACAAATTCGAAAATGCATCCGCCACGTCTCCTACAATATCTGCAGTTTTCTCGATCACAGGAACAAACATCGCTCCAAGTCGTACTCCTTCATTGCGAAGTTCATTCAACGCTCCCTTAAGCTGTTCGGCCGGAGTTGCATCTATTTTTTCAAATGCCTTCTGTGTTGCTCCAACACTATTTCCCATAGCCGAAAGCATATCATTGTATTCCTGTCCGCTTCCTTTCGCAAGGACAAGAGCAGCGGAGCCGGCTTCTACAGAACCAAACATATCTTTTAATGTCTTATCATTTTCTGCAGCGTACTGAGTTAGCATACTTAAGATTTCGGAAGTCGAAGTTCCTTCTTTTTTTAAATCTGCAAAGCCTTTTCCTGTCAATTCTCTCAAAGCTAAATCTGTAGCAGTGCCTGATTTTCCTAACTCAGATAGCATAGCTTTTAAGTATGTTCCTGATTCTGCTGTTGCAATACCATTTTTTGTTAGTTGCGCGTAAGATGCAGACAGTTCTGTAATATCAAAATTTACAGATGCTGCAACAGGGATTACAGCTCCCATACTTGATGCAAGCTCATCCACTGTTGTCTTACCCAAATTTTGCGTCGTGATAAGCAAATCGGAAATCCTTGTCGCATCCTCAGTTTTTAGATTGTAACCGTTTATAGCTGTCGTGAGAACGTCTACCGACTTCGCGCCATCTGTAAAACCACCCTTTGCAAGTTTAATCGCTTCTGTTGTAAATCCGATTGCTTTTGTTTGATCAACGCCGGCAGAAATGGATTGATACACTGCTTCTGAAAACTCATCTACAGCGACCTTTGATTCACTGCTTGCATCTAAAAGCTGTTCTTTATATTGACCAAAATCTACTACATTATCATCTAGCAGGGTGCTTACTTTTGCAAAACTACTTTCGAAGTCTACAGCCATTTTTGTAGTTGCTGTTCCAGCCCCTATGAGCGGAAGTGTAAGTCCTTTCGTTAAAAGACTGCCTGTTTTCGATAGAGACTCTCCGATTTTCGTTGTAGTTTCTAATTCTTTGCTTATCTTTCGCGCTTCACTTGAACCGATTGCACCTGCTTTCTCCATATCAGACTTGAAATTTGAGATATCCACTTTAATTTCTGTCATCAATGGTGCTAGCTTCAACATTCCCTTTCCCATAGTTTCACCTGCTTTCAAATCTTCTAATTGCGGTTTCGTCCGCTCCTGTCTGCTGTAACCTCCATAAATCTTTCAAAATTTCTCTACCTTGCTCTGTCTTCTGATACATCGCAACCCAGCTTTCCTTTCGCAAGAGCAAAAAATAAGAATAAGGGAGCTTAAGAACTTCGTTGAAATTTAGTCCCGTATACTCACTTATTCTCTTTATTGCTCCTGTTCTAATATGATATCCTTTTTCCCAATCCTCTACCGGAAAATATTTTTCACAAATCGCCTGTCCTATTTTTCCGTCTGGGATTGGGATTTTAAGTTTGGGTCTGTTTCCGCTTTTAATCGCAATATTGCAATTTCCGCAATTAGTCTAACCAAAGCTTCATATGGGAGTTTCTTTAACTCTTCCTTGCCAAATTCCTTTCCCTGTTTGTTATGATTTAACAATAATTCAGCAGTCTGCAATTGTTTTTCGTACTTGTTTTCTTGTGTCATATCTGCTTCAATACGAGCTGTTTTCATAAGCATTTCAAGCGTTGGTTCCAAAACATCATATTCTTCTCCAAAGACTTTTATTTTTAAAGAGTTATTAATGTATTTGTCTAAGTCTAACATTACTTACTCTCCTCCTCTTCTTCTGCTTTTTTTCTCACAGATGTTTTTGCAATAGCTGCCGCTTCCTCATCCGTCATTTCTTCTTCAAAACTTGCTAAGAATTTGTCGATTTTTTTAACCGCTGTTAATTCTGCGTCAACGGTAACCTCTTTGTTTTCCCACGCAATTGCAAATCCGGAACCACCTTGTCCAATCATGGTAAAGCGGATTTTCTTTCCATTTTCCTTTGTATGGACTGCACGCAATAAAACAGTGCGTAGCGCTTTCCCCTCGCCTGTAAACACAAGTTTGCGAATCTTTTCATCTTTATCCTCTGACAACACGGCTGTAGAAAATAATGCAAGATTTTTCAGATTCCAGGACAAAATACCTGTCTTGGCAGATACTTCCTCTTCTGTTACAGCTGACTTCACAATCTGACCGTACTGATTCTTCACATCGTATTTCGTAGGTTTGTAATTCACTGTAAAGCCGCCTGAGCAATGCCCTACATTATTTTCCGGTGTTTCAATTGTATTATGTTCCGGGAGCTCTGTTCCTGTAAATTCATACATATACACATCGCATGCCCCAAGTAAAATTTCATCTTTCTTTCCCATGTAAATTCCTCCATTTTATTAAAAAATATATGGTGTCCTCAAACATTTGGCACCCATCGTTAAACAAAATGCCTCCCCCGGATAATTCGGAATGGAAGCGAATCGCACCTGTATTTACAAATGGCTCATCTTCCTCCATATCAAGCAAATCAAGAAGTTTCGTTTCGCATTCCACGCAGACATCATAATCCGAGTGGATTACTTTTAATTCCAACTGGCTTTCTTTCAAATGCCCTCCCGACAGAGGCGTCACAGTATAAACAACACTTATGTTTTTTAGATCCACCGTAAAAACCGGATAAATCTTTCCTTTTAAATCCGGAATATGCATCTCTATATATTTTTTGATAGCTGTTTTCATCCTTAGCCTCCTAAAATTTTTTCAATTCTATCCCGGTTAAATAATTGCGCATACAAAAGAAATGGCTGTGCTCTTTGCCCCACCGTGTGATAATATCCTCTTCGTCTACCACTCTTGATTTCATATGTCCAAGGAGTTTTTCTTCCATTTCCATCCTTTGCGTAGATTCCAGTGCCGTTGTGAACGTAAGGAGCATATTCTTCGTTACTCCCAATACGTCCAATAATTTCAGTCTCTGTGACTTCTGTTTCGCTCGTAATTGATGCCCGCAACACGCCTTCATCTACAGGGCAATCCATTTTGGCTTGGTTCTCAACAAGCAGGCATGCTTTTTCCACCCGCTTTTCCATATCAAGCACAATAGAGATTGTTGCATCTTCCAAGCTTCTAATAAACTCCTCATTATCAGGCATCATTCCACCACCTTCAAAAGCAAACTCGCAAGTCTTCCCTCTGTATTACAACTTGTAATTTCGTACACAATTCCATCTCTTACAATTCTGTATTCATCTGCTCTTATTTTTTTGTAATGAGTTAGCCCGGAATGAGTAGATTGTAGATATTTTTCCGATGCTGTAACTCGCATGTCATTTTTTTTGTAAACAGCTACTTGTATTTTCCTAATGTTCTTCCACATCTGTTTCCCTGCGCCGGATTCTGTTTGAGCAGGGATGTTTTGTTGTAATGTGTACTCTTTCATGTCTCTATTAATAGACATTGCATCACCTCGGCAATCTTCTGTGTCTTCGGATAATACGTTTTGCCCTATCCGGCAATTCATCCGTGTAAGTTGTGCTACCCCCGGAACTCTGTGATTCAGATACGATACCTTCTGTGCCATCACGGTTATATCGTATCAATACCAACTCTTTCACAACAGAACTGCATTCCTGTGGGATCTCCTCATCCGCTTTATAATTAAGCATTGCTCGTAACTCATCCATGCTATCTTGTATCATGTCCCGCAGCAATAACTCGTCCGTTATTCCTTTTCTAAGTAATAAACTTTCCAAAATCTGTTCTTCCATCTTAATCACCATCACAAAAGAGGGAATAAATCCCTCTTAATTAACCCGCTACTTCTTTTGTGTTCACCGGGGTTTTTGTGTCGTTTGTAATTTTCACGTTAATTGGTTCAACATCTGCTGCTGTTCCAACTTCGAAGTACAATGCTGCGCTTGCATCATCACGGAGTACCTTATCACCATAAACACAAAGACCGCGGATACCGTCTGCGAATTTACTCTGTAAACGCATCGCTTCCATCTCGTTGATCTGCTTCGCCGCACCAATTGCGGATTTGTGATTCGCAATCACGACATTGGCTGGAAGCTCTTCCGAACACATCACCTGCATTCCGTTAATTGTCTGCCCTTCTACCACACCATTTTCCAGCACCCTCGGGTTATCCGTAAATCTCTTATCTTTCGATAACAGTCCGAGATAATCTGCATTTACTGTTACAAAACGGTTAACTTTAGGAACCTTCTTCTTTGAAAGCATCGTTCCTAAATCGACGATATAATCATACGCATTCGCTGGAGTTACTTTCTTTTTCGAAGAAGAGCTACCAATTAAAAGTTTTGTGCCTGCTAAAAGTGCAGCAAAGAAATCTTTGTTATAAGTTTCAGCTAATACCGCGGAATGTTCTTTGGTTGTGGCTGTCATTACATCAGCCTTAAGCTGCACTTTGTCCACATCATCTAAAGCAAACGCGAAATATTTTTTCTTGTCAAAAGTCATTTCGACCGGAGTTGTGTCGATTTCATCCCAATCAACAGAACCTTCGTAATCTTTCAGTGTTCCACCTGCGATACGGTTAAAAATAACCTTACTTCCTTTAATTTCTGCTGGTTGTGTTGCTAATACATCCGCAATTGATACGGAATGGAAGTTCGCAAGAAGAGCGCCTTCCCATAATGTTGGTTTAAAATTGTCTACTGCCATATTTTTTCATCCTCTCTTTTTTATTGTTTTGCCATCGCTTCAAACTGTGCCGCAACCTCTTCCGCGGTCATGTTATCCGCATTGTTGACAAGTGTATCGAATGTAGTAATTGCTGGCTTTCCATCCGGGTTTGACGGGCTCCTCCCTGCTATTGTCGGACCAAATAGATCTTCATAACTTTCCTTTAGGCCTTTTACTTGCTCGTCCAATCCTGATACTGTGCCATCATCCGATACGATCAGTTTCTCACGGTCAAACTTTCCAGCGAGAAGATCTGCATGTTTCACATTGTTCACCGAAAGAACCTTGCTGATTGCAGCATCGATACGCATCCCTTTAATTTCTTTGTCGTGATCCGCCTTCAATTGTTTGATTGTTCCTTCGTGTGCTTTGATCGTCTTCTGAAGTTCTTCGTTATCAGCATTGTTCTTTTTCAAATCACCGATTGTTTGATTTGCCGTTTCAAGCTCTTTCACTTTCCCATTGTACTGTTCTTTTGGGATGATATGTTTCGGCGCTTCTTCATTGATTTTTTTCATTGTCGCCTCAACATCCAGCTTTCCGTCATCTCCGTACACTGCATTTGATAAAATTTTCTGTAACCATTCCATTTTCTTTACCTCCATAGATTTTTATACCGGCTCTCCCGGTACTGGGATGTATCGTTGTTCTTTATACCCTGCAACCTTTAAAAAAGGGTATAAAAAGAACACCTACCATTTTTGATAGATGCTCCTGTTTCCCTCTCCTGCTAATTACTTACTCATCTTCCCAAAATTCATCATCTAACTCTTCGGAATCTTCGTCAAGAATAATCTCTATATCTTCCGGTAACAATTCAATATCTAGGTCATCTGGCATTTCACTGATTTTTACTTTTTTACTCTTCAGTATTTTCTTCATATAATTCGAATCCATAATCAATCCCATACCTTTCCGCAAATGTCTTATTTACTTCGTCCTTGAACATTACATGTCTTTCGACTTTTGTGATTTTACCCTCATTATACATTTTTTGATATTTTTTCCGCAAGTCCTTTTTTATCTGCTCGTATATCTCTTTCATTTTTTCTGATGATTTTATTTCCTCGGGCCATTCTTTTGGTTTTTTGATGTAGTACGAACCATTTATTGTTGATACTCGTAGTTCAGAAATCGGCATTCTCTTTAAAAATTTCAAATCGGTAAACGAAAATGAACCTGCAGAAGGGTGATTATGTGTTACAACCGCATTCTTCAATTTGAAATAGTCTAGTGGAGAAATGCTTACGCTGTCCACTTTTCCTCGTTTTGAAGACAGAAATTTCCCTTTCGAATCATATATTTCCATTGTTTCATAGTCTCTTTCACTTATTGTCTGTTCTGATTTCATCAATTCTTTCTTTGCTTCTTTTGACCATTTATCAGTGGAATCTTCCAGCCTTCCTTCGTTCCTTTTCTGTTTTTCAATTTCCTTGTAGTCTGTAACCGGAAGCACTGTACATCTGCAGTTTGCATGCAATGGAATATGAGGACATCTATCAATTGGATATATTTTACCATGATAACCGCCACACGTGTCACAGGTCCTTTCATCAACCGCCGCCCAAACTTGAACATATTCCACACCAGCATCTTTGTACCGGTACAAGGCTGCATCATTTAGGTAGTGCATACTCTCAGTACGAACAAGTCTGTGACACTCATTAAACCCTTGTCCCATGCGATTATGCAGCATAACGGCTATTTCTGTAACAGTTTTCCCTTGCTGCAATCCAATAAGCAATAGATCATTCAAACTCACTGCGAGCTTCTTCTGATTCTTCCATAAGCGTCCTGAAAAGGTATCGCCTCTCCACGGAGTATTTAGCAATTTCTCCATCAGTTTCTTGTTTGGTATTGCGAAATCCACCGTTCCCATGTTTTCAGCCGTATTCCTATATACCTGGCGAAATCCTTCTTCCATATTTTTCTTGGTAGATTCCTCTGCAGCGTTTCCAAGCTCTTCTATAATTTTTTCAAACTTTCGGTTTAACTCCGCTAGTCTGTTCTGCTTATGCATTTCAGATAGAGAAAGAACTCCATCTTTACTGTGCTTTTCTGCCAGTCGATAGAGTTCGTCTTTCACATTTTCGCTTGCATCTATGTAAAATTCCAATAAAGCTCTATTCTTTTCTTCCAAGGAATTATATATCTTCCACGTTTCCGATGCTATTCGTTTTTCCCAGTATTCACTATTCTTCGTCATTTCCATCATCCTTTATTTGAGGCACTGCGTCCCATTCAGGTGCCGATGCTTCTCTTTGCTCTTCAAGCGCTTTCATTTCTTCTTCTACGTTCGTCACAAATGGATGATGCGCAATAATTGTCTTATCCGATATCACATTCTTGGAATTATTGCAATTCTGAACCTGTTCAGATTCGTTTACAGTCATATCTCTATTAAACACAAGCTCAATCCCTATGTTTTCAAAACTTCCTTGCCCGGTAAGCTGTAGATATACATCCACAAAATACATAAGCATCTCAAAACCATTTTTAAATTCTGCCTCTAAAAGATTGCATTTTAAATCCAATCCCGAATACATGAATTTTAAAGCTACGCCCGACGGAGCAGAACCAAACTTGTCCAAGTCCTTATTAACTGATTGCCCACTCTCCACAATATCGCGATTTAATTGTTCATAATGTTCTCTGAGCGCTGTGATGTCCATCTGTGGAGTAATCGTATCTACACCACCATCTTCCGGGTCGTCAATTGGTATTGCTCTGTCTTCGTTTATAGATTTCATAAATTCCGACAAATCTTGCCCTCCATAGCCCTTTAAAACGAATATTAAATTTTTAACTTCTTCCACGTAGTTTGCGGCTTCGCTTCTTCCTATGTCATACCCATCTATAAGGCTCTTTACAAATTTAATATCCGGCAATTCGATCTGATTGTTTTTAAATGGTATAAACGGTACTTTCCCCCATACCTTCCACTCATTTCCTTGTTTGTAATGCGCAATCGGTCCTCCCGCATCTTCACTCTTCTCATAGTCATAGATCAATAGACTTCCTTCGAGCCTGTAATAAGCAACGCTGTCAGCTTTCCAAACTTCTACATTCTGAACAACTTTTTCTTGGTTATACTGCCATACAGTTGTGTCGTAAACACGAATCATTGCTTCCAGTTCCGTATGGCTCCTATCTTTCCAATAAGGGATACATTGCTCAGATGGAATCAGCATGGTTTTAAAATCGCCATTCTCATCTACATATACTTGCAGCCATCCGACACCTTTGTTCGATGCTTCGTACCCTAACTGCGTAAGTTGGTACTGAAATCTCTTTCCGAGAACATCCTTAATTTTTTTTGAGTATATTTCTTCATTCTCTCCAGTTTCCGTTTTGAATGTTACTGGCTTTGTTAGCAGATAAGCCACTTTCTCATCAACCTGTGTCTTGTATTTCCCATGCGCTAGCTTATTATTCGCTTTCCATGTCTCCTCCTCTTCATGTCCGTTCACTTTCTTAGTGATTTTTCTATCCATGATATCATTGTCAACTTGATAGTATCGCTCACCTTCCATCATAAGTTTTCGTTTTTTAGATGACATGAAATTTTCAATCAAATATATGACTCTGCCATCTGTCAGCGTATTGCTTTCTGTTACCGCTGCCATTCCAGCTTTCACTCCCTTTCTGATTCGATTAAATATCTCTTTTACTTTCATGTGTTCAGCTCCTTAACCTTAAAAAGTTCTAAGTCCACCTTTTTCCATATTTTCTGCAACACCTGTAGTGGCATCCGGCGCATCGTCATGTTCGTTCTTTCCTTCCCTTTGATATTTCACCATTGCATCATGGTACTCTGGCCAACGGTCTTTCCAATTCTTCGGATAATACACATGATTCATTACCCATGTTGCATTGGATAAAATTCTTGCAATCTTATTTTCTGATTGATGAAACCATTTTACATGAGTTCTATTGCTGTGATGTTTCTCTTCTAAAATTCTTCTTACTGCTCTTGCGAATCCCTTACCACCGTTGTTAGACTCTATCCTCGCCTTATTTACCCCGTACTCGTATAACATTTTTGCAACTGCAGGCTCTGTTTCTTCCATTGGTTTCTGAGTGTAAATAATCTCCAGTATGTATGCTTCTTTGTTGTAAACGCCATAAGTAATGCTACAAAGATAATCCGCCCCTTCATCAGCTGTATCCGTGTAATTCCGGATAGAAGTAAATAACACATGCCCTTTATCATCACGAGGAACATCATCATAGGTTTTGAATGATGAATACAGTTTTCCTTTTAAATTAATCGGCTCTTGCTGGTAATTTGCCAAAGCAATATCTTCTCCCATTGCCTTTATCTTTGCTTCATAGGATTTTCTCGACAACACTTCCTCACACAGCATCGTTCCATCTTCTTGCAAAGCCTTCATGCATACATGCCGAATCTTTGTTCCTTGACTCCCAAAAAATTCCAACGCTTTTCCCGCTAAATCATTCGTTGCCCATCTCGTCATAATGATGATGATTTTACCACCTTCTTCAAGACGTGATAGCATTGTATTGGTAAACCATTCCCAGTGACCTTCCTTCACTGTCTCGTTATACGCTTCCTTCGAGCTCTTGATTAAATCATCGATAATCAGGATATCTGCACCGAATCCAGTAGCAGTACCAGTCGGAGAAGTAGCGAGATAATTATTATATCCGCCCTCCAAGCTCCACAAATTCATTGCTCCATCTCCGAGTTTTATTTTTACTCCCGGAAACACGTCAGAGAAAATAATTTTATTCTCATCTGCCTTTTCTTCTTGGATGCTGTTTCTGACATTTTTTGAGAACGTTGTTGATAATGTCTCGTTATAGGATCCCGTCATAACTTTCTTCGTCCTGTCTTTTCCAAGAATCCACTCAACTAAATTTCCGGCAGTTCTACTTTTCCCATGTCTCGGGGGTTCATTCACAATCATAACCTCTTCATCGGACTCGAGGAATGTTTGAAACTCATTGCAAAGATGTACAAGATATTCTCTCTCCGGCTTATAAAAATCAGGAGCTTTTAAATTGCAATAAAAAAAGAACTCACGTCTTGCAAGCTCTATCTTAGCACCTTGTATAATCTGCTGCTTTCTATCCATCTCGAATCAGCTTCTTTAACTCTTCTGTTGTTAAATCTGCAAAAGGGTTGTTCGTGTTAAGTTCCCCGGCAAGGCCAACATCTTTCTTGTCCCTCCATACATCCGGCTTTCTATTCTTCAGCCAAAAAATTTGTGCGGTTGTATCCGGCACTACTTCTTTCGTTACTCTCTTAGTTTCAACACCACCCTCAGTCGTTATTTCATCATATCTGTACCCGAGCGCTCTTTTCAGCAAAGCGTTCTCCACTTGTCTGTCAACTACTTCCTTTCCCTTTTTTAAGGCCTCCGAAATCTCCGAATACTTGTTTTTCCAAACATACAACGTAGATGTTGTTATTCCCATATTCGAAGAGATCTGCTCATCTGTCAAACCATCTCTCGCCCATCCTTCCAGCTTTAGCAAGCCTTCTGGCTCTATCCATTCTTGATATTTTCCTTTTGCCATCCGGCTCACCACCTTCCAATCTATCAACTTTCTTTTCTATCTCTGGATACAACAGGAATCGAACCTGTGACATATTCACTACGAGTGAAGTGCTCTACCACTGAGCTATGTATCCAAATAAAAATGACAACAGACTGCTGCCTGCTGCCACTTCGAATCTCTTATCTGTTTCTCTTCGATGATATCATAATATCACATATTCGACTGAACTTCTATGAACTCTTTTGGAATCTCCAGATGTGCTAGAGCTTTTCCATGTAGTTTATGAGTCCATCGTTCAGAATAATTCATTTTCTCTGCAACTTCCCACCAATCCATGCCTTTTATGTATCGGTAGAATAACACATTCTTTTCATTCGTGCTTTTCAGCTTATCAATTCTTTTCTTGATGTCTTTGTAGATGATAATTCTTGTGTATCGTTCATCCGTTAGCTCTCTTTCCAGTTTATCTAATTCAGCTGCGTATCCTGACAAATCATTTTGTCCTGATCCATGAGGCATTCCATCATTATTAATTGCTATGCCCATTTTCATACCGCGAATCTCTGGAATCTCTGCATTAATTCTCCTGATTCTTCTCACGCACTCTTGATATCTCCAAAGATATTCTTTCTTTATCTCGTTTACGGTCTTATTTCTTTTGTCCACCGGCACCACCTCCCTTATGTATTTTTCTGATATAGTCTATTGCCTCGATGCTTTGATATGCCTGACGATGAAATGCAGCACTTGCCTCATCAGGAGGCTTACTCGTCTCCATCTCGGCATAATGACTGTTTTGCTCAATTTTCTGCTCATCGCTTGTACGTTTGCGTTTCAAATTACCACCTCACTTTCTTGTTGCAACGGCACTTAAGACCGTGCTCCGCTGTCCTCTTTAAACGCTTTACTCCGTCGTATATATATGCATACAAATCTTCAATACCCTGTTTGTATCCATCACAGTATGCTCTTTCTTTTTCTACTGTTCTTGTGTATTTCATTTCTGCGTCGCTTTGCATTTTATTTACAATGTTTTCCAGGTTTTCCACCTTTTCACTCCTCCTACTCCTCTTTCGCAAATCTTTAAAACTTCGTTCGCTTTAACGTGCATGCTACAAACAACTGTCGCATGCCCAATCACTTCGTATTCTTTCATATCTACTCCCTCCAATCTAACCTCTGTCCGCACTCGTCGCAAAACCTCATATAACTTCTAAGTATTCCTCCACATTTTGGACATTTCCCCACTCTGCATCCAATTGCTCCATTCACCCCGATGATAATCGGTTTCTTCGCCGTATCCCGTTCCTTCAGCTCCTGCACCTGCTTTAGCAGCTTTGCAGTCTGCGTCTTATCAAAATCATTAATCCGATTGTATTCATTCAAGATATCGCAGATAAACTTCCCAATTTTACATTCTGAACATATAATTTCTAAAGACTTTCCATCTGCCATGTGCGGATATCGGCACAGATTGTCACAGATATGCTCTGCAAATTCCGTTGTTATCTTGTCCATCTTTGTTTCGTATTTGTTCATTTTCCTGCATCCTCCTTAATCCGTTTAATTCTTGCCTTAATTATTCTCTTTTGCCTCCCTCTTCTGAAACATCAAACACCCTGTTCTGTCACATCCCTTTGGTTCCCTATCTTCCTCACAGAGCCCTGTACCCATCCCGTAACGTCGCTCAATTGATTCGTTATATTGCCATTTCGCACATTGGCTACATTTCTTGCTCATTCTTACACCTCTCTCATTTCTTCTCGCTTACTTCTCATCGATAGTTGCCTTCTCTATCTCTTTTGCAATCGCCAATAACATATCTTTTGCAAATTCCGATCTGTTATATTTTTTATGCAGTTTATTCATTGTTTCCACAAAAAAATCCCAATCCTCCTGCACCATACTTTTCCCAAAATATTTCCGGTACAAGTACCAACAATCTTGAAATAATCTTGCTGCTTCTAAAAATCCCATCATAGCTTTTCAATCCAGATATAAATCCCAGGGATATCTGCCCAAAACTTTTCCACAATCTCAGATGCCACCTGTGCATCATCATCCCAAAATCCAATCTGCGTCATACAATCCTTCAAAAGTTTCTGCAGATTATCTGTATCCGGTTTCGTAATCCGGTATTCGCCATTCTGATGTCTGCCCTTTGGAAAACACCACTTTACGATTAATCTCAATCCACAGTAAAACGGTTCTTCCGGTACATGCTCACCAAGATGAGCCATCAGCTTTTGTCTTGCTGCTTTTAATTCATCCGGTTCGTAAAAGATTGGACGACCATTGACCACATGCACTTTCTTTTCTTGGTGCGTACATGTCGGCGGCTCCATAGCCATAAAAAATTCTAAACACATATCATTTTACCTCTTTAACGCGTGAAATTTTTTATTTTCTTTTTACGTGCGCCCTGTCATCGGGGAGGGGGAAGGGAGACGGGGCCGGGCTCACTTAAGGCCCGTCCCTCTCCTACCCCCGTGACCAACGCTTGCGGGGGAAAATTTATATATTTATATATAGCGTCTTCCCCGCACTGCGGGGATGTCACGATTTTCTGTCTTCCCCGCACTCTGCACCTTTGCGGGGAAGACAGCATTTTATGTGTTCCCCGCCATTTCCCTCTCACGGGGAAGACATGTCTTTTGTTTCCCCGCACACTATTTTTTCTTTTCCTTTTTATGAACATTTCCATCCTTAATCACATAACCCCCATGCTCTTTTATCCGATCTCGGACCGTTCTTTCAGATATTCCAAGATACTCTGCAACCTCACTTACACTCGGAACATCTCCAAAATTACATCCTTCGATAGCCTCTTGAAGCGCCTGTTTTCGATCTGCTTTTCGGTCCTGTGCATTTTTTTTGTTCTTTGATGCTGCCCTCTTCCATGACGGCTGGTCATCCTCCGGCTGAATGTCTTGCAATGCTCCCGATTCATCCTCTCTATGAACCGGATAATCGAACCATAAATTGACTGGTTGAAACTTCGGAAACTCTCTTAAAGTACCGTCAATTCTCCACGCTGTGCGTGCTTTTACTGCTTGACAAGCCTTTTCAACCTGATCATTTAACATCTTTAATTCAAGGGATTTCATAACCTTATTGCAGTATGTAAGTAACTCTGTACTGCTGCATAAATCATCCTGAGACAAATCCTCTTCCATCACAGATTCATATCCATATCTTTTAAGCAAATATACGCAAGCAGCGCAAATAGCCTTGTTTTCTTCTTGTTTTAATAATTCCTCCGTAGGCTCTAATTCAATCAGATCTAGAAGAGCGTCCGGATCCCTTGCGAATACACCGGAACCTGAGGCTCTGTCCATAGACTTTTTCCCGCCCTGACTACCTTTACTGTGATGATGGCAATATATAACAGCGCATCCTAATTCTGTACATACCTTATCAAACTGATTACAAAATTTTGCCATCTGATCAGCGCTGTTCTCATCTCCGGTAATAACTTTATAAATCGGATCTATGATAATTGCCACATACTCTTTCTTTGCTGCTCTTCTGATCAACTTCGGCGCCAGCTTGTCCATAGGAACTGATTTTCCCCTCAGATTCCAAATGTCAATGTTTTTCAGATTATGTGGCTCTATTTCAAGTGCTTCATACACATCTTTAAAGCGGTGTAGGCAACTCGCCCGGTCAAGTTCCAAATTTACGTACAGAATCCTGCCTTGTGAGCACTTCCATCCGAGCCATTTCTTTCCTTCTGCAATTGATACACATAATTCTATCTGCAGAAATGATTTTCCAGCCTTAGAAGGACCTGCAATCAACATTTTATGTCCTTTTCTTAAAATCCCATCAATGAGACATGGAGACAGTTCTGGAAGATTATCCCAAATTCCTTCTAACCCCTCGGGATCCGGAAGGTCATCATTTAATCCCTCAATCCATTCCTGCCATTCTTTCCATGATTCTTTTCCAATGTTCGTATCTACAATAAATTGTTTCTTCCCATTACGTTCAATTCCAGGTAGCCTGGACAATCTGGAAGGATTCTTATTTTGCGTGTCCACTTTCATGCCGTTTTTCTGACATACCGTATACAGATATTCCACGCGTTTTTTATATTCTCTATAATCTTCTGCATCCACTCGCACAATCGCATGAAGACTCTTACCGCCGGAATTGACCAAACAGGCAACAGGAAGCTCCAACTCCCTTATAATGGCATTTTGTTTTTCAATCTCTAATTCATCAGATTCTACAAGCGCATATCGAAATTCTGTCACATTGTCATTTTTGCAACCATTTCCATCCAATGGATTAAATCTGATCCATGCACCGGCTTCCTTATTGTAATCTCCTAAAACTGCACCGATATCTCCGTTACAGCTATTTAACTTTTCAATGAGCTGTCCTGCTGTTCTATCCCAACTCCCTTTCTGCGGCAGCCACTTTTTGCCTTTCTCATCTTCCTTTAACCAACATCCGGTTACATACCCAACATTTTCTCCCGGCTCAAACAAAGTTTCCAGGTATGTCGTGATTTCTCGGACAGGGTTCCAATTCTTCGGCTCTTGAACCTCTTTGCCTTCCAGCCATCCATTATCTACAACGACCAGATCATCCTTTTCACCAACGAAATCATCCCAACCGAGTTCATGTCCCGGATCACATTTCGGAATCCACCCTCTTTCGAGAGCCATCTGCACAATGGTCCCACCAGTAACCGGAAAAGAAGAGCCGTGGAATCCTGCCCATTTTCGGAAGCATTCTCCAGAATGATATCTTCCGATATCACGTCTACTCCATTTATCCCAATCAGAAGCTGTATATCCTTCATGTTTTAATGCCATTCCGACATTTACCCACTCCTGATAACTCAGATCTGTCGGATTGATATATTCAAGAATTTCTGTTAAATCTGTTCGTTGTTCCACTTTTATGCTCCTTTATATTCTGATGGTTTAATATCTGCAGGTATTCTCCATCCATTTCCTGCAATCCGGTCAATCAATTTTTTTGCAGTATCGAACTGCCATGTTCCTACATGTTGGAATCCTCGACTTTCTAAGAATCTAATCTGCTTTGGTGTTGTAAGGTTCGCCTGTTTACGCTTATCCAGTCTGTCAAGAATCTTTGCTGCCTTTCCTGCATTCTCAATTGCATCAGGGAGAATTCCAAGTTTCTCTAACGTCTTTTTCTGCTTATCAGAAGGCGGTGCCATTTCCCATCCAAAAGCTGGAACATACCCTGCTAAATCTTCTGCCTGAATGCTCATTTCAAACTGCAGCGGATCCACTAGCTTCCGTTTTCTTCTTTTCATTTCTTCCAACTGTTTTGCCAATGCTTCTTCGCGCTGCACAATGACATCTTCCGCAGCTGCCTTCTCTGCCTCTTCAATGTCTATAGGGTATCCGGCATCCTTTTCAAAGTTCTCTGTCATTTTCTGCGCCACTTCTTCGCTTTCGCAAATCAGATGCGCCGGATGACATAATTCATGTCGCTCCGTATGCCATAGAAAATCCAATAATAAAAGGTGATCTTTCCCAGTCTCCGGAGAAAGTCTAGTTCCCCGCCCTACCATCTGACAATATAAGCTCCGTACTTTTGTCGGCCGGAGTACCACAATGCAATCCACACTGGGACAATCCCATCCTTCTGTAAGCAACATAGAATTGCAAAGCACATTGTATTTATCATTTTCAAAATCTTCCAAAATTTCTGCACGATTTTGGCTGTCTCCGTTTACCTCAGCCGCTCGAAATCCATTCTCATTTAAAATATCTCGAAACTTCTGACTGGTCTTTACAAGTGGAAGGAATACCACCGTTTTTTTATCTGAACAGTACTTCTTCATTTCCTCTGCAATATTTTTAAGATACGGGTCCAATGCAGTCCCTAAATCCCCCGCTTTGAAATCTCCGCCCTGCGTTCCTACTCCAGTCAAATCCATTGTAAGTGGAATAGTTACCGCCTTGATCGGAGATAAATAACCTTCCTTGATTGCTTTCGGAAGAGAATACTCATAAGCGAGACTTTCAAATACCGTTCCTAGATTTTTCATATCTCCTCTATCTGGTGTCGCAGTCACTCCCAATACTCTTGCTTCCGGGAAGTGACGCAGCACACGTTGATAACTGTCTGATATGCAATGATGCGCCTCATCAACAATAATCGTATCAAAATAATCTTCCGGAAAACGGTTTAGTCTCTTTTCTCGCATCATAGACTGTACAGAACCGACCGTAATTCGATACCAGCTTCCAAGACAAGATTCTTCTGCTTTTTCAGTCGCACAGCCAAGTCCTGTTGATTTTCTGATTTTGTCCGCTGCCTGCTCCAAAAGTTCTCCTCTGTGTGCCAGAATAAGGACTCTGTCCCCATTCTGCACACACTGCTCTGTTACTTTTGCAAATACAATTGTTTTTCCGCATCCAGTTGGAAGGACTAGAAGCGTTTTCTTTGTTCCATTCTCCCATTGTTCAAAAATAGAATTCTTCGCTTCCTGTTGATAAGGTCTAAGTTCCATTAGAACTCACCTGCCTTGAATTCTTTCTCCGGATACGGGTAAATCTTCTTGATATGATTATACTTCTTGCTTTCGTCTTTCCTGTCAACATCCAATGTAATCTGTGCACGTCCTTTTAATCCAGGAAGTGCATTCCAATTCATTCTCAACTTCTCGCCCTTTTTCTTCAAACCAACTCCACAAAACAACTCTGATAACTTCCACTCCATTTTTGAATGAAGAATAAAATTCTCTCGGATCGTTACTACTTCTCCATTTGCTCCTACTACATTAAAAAATACAATCGCCATATTACTTGCTGGAATCTTTTCACTTCCTTGTGAACGTGCTCTCTCATAGTGATCAATTACAAAATCATAATCTCCTGCCGGTAACTCTACAAAATTACTGTCTTTCTCAATCTCATCTTCCCAACCAAATTCTCTATCCATTTCGCTCATAACTCTAAAATCCTCTCTCTTTCTTAATTAAATGGTACTTCATACGTTTCACGCAGTTTCTGAATCATGCCGTACACCTGCGTCCATGCACCGACAAGTACTCCTGAAATAAAATTCGGATCATAATTCTCAATTGGTGTTGCCTGTGGATAGTATCCCCTGTCAGCAACTACCCTCTGTATCTCTTCTTCTGATACCAATTTATCCTCCATCAGATCACGCAAAGCCTTGGGAATTTTTTCGCTTACATGAAAAGCGCTGTTTTGTGGAATCTCTGCTGATTTCTGCTGTTGTCCCTCTTCCTCTTGTGATTCATTTTTTCCTGTAGGACTCGGATCAAACTCCACTTGCTCTGAAATTCCATCTGGAATATTCATAAAGTCTAGCTGCTTATCTTCCTTTGCTGGCTCTTTAGCTGTAACGTTACTGTTGCTCTGTTTATCGGATGAAATAATATGCGCAATCTCCGAATAATCAAATGAAAGTTCTTCATCTAATCCATAACGATTTTTCGCATCCCAACACGGATGGTGGCTCGTATACATCACACGTCTTCCGCCTTGGGCTTTGTGTTTCTTTCCCTTGTCATCTGCTGCCACAGAATACGTCTTATATTTTGCAAACAGCAGCATGTCCGACCACTCTTTTACTAGTGGAGAAGTCTGCGACTGGGTCTTTTTCCCAAGCTTTAATTCATACCGGTCATATGCTCCCATCTCATCCGGCTGTTCAAATTTCCGGATCTGCGCATGTGCAGTCAAGACAACATGGACGCCTTTTTCAACTACATCCTCTAACTGATTCAGAAATCGTCCAAATTCTTCCTTTGTGTACACATATCCATTTCCATAACCAAAATCTTCAATTCCGGATTTTCCATGTTTTGAACAGATATAATTTACGCAAAGCTGTTCTGCCCAATCTACAGTATCAATCACAAGCGTTTTAAATTCTTCCGGATGATTTTTTACATAGTCGATTTCTTCAAGCAACATCTCCCAGCTGCTTGGTCTCGGCAATCTTGCCACATCCATGTCTTTTGTACTGCCCTCTGTATCGATAAATACCGGATCAGGAAATTTAGAAGCAAATGTACTCTTTCCGATTCCCTCCGGTCCGTATACAACTACCTTTTTCGCACATGGTATCTTCCCTCTTGTAATCTGCATTAAAATGCACCTGCCTTCCATTTTGGTGTTATATCAGATGATTCCTCTGTTACCTGCTGACCAGCCACATAACCATCTTCAATGATGATGCTACATTCATCTCCAGTACTAACTCTAGTCGCTATTGCCTGCAGACCTTCCTGTTCAAGCCACTGTCCAAATTCTTGTAGCGTCTGCATATCCATTTGTTCCAGCTTATCAAGCAATACAAATCCACATTTCGGATTTAATTTTCTTACAATTGCTGTGGATACTTTCATTCGATCAGAACCAGACATGTTATCCCATTTCTGCCCTTTATAAATCAACTCGCCTTCCTTTATGGATAGTTCCGGAAGTGGAAGATCTGCACCATTCAGAAGATCTGTCTTTTCCTTTCGCTTATCTTCAATCTTGTGTGTAAGTGCAGCATATTGATTTTTATATTCAAGCGCATCTTCTTCCGCTTTATCTTTATCAAGATTTGCACGCACTTTCCTGTTGATTTCCTCAATATTGGCAATGTTCGCTTCCAGCTCCACAGTAGATTCATCCTGAAGATCTTTCGCAGACATCAATGCCACATTCAAAGAAGCCTTTGCTTCCTCCAGCTCTTTTTCCTTTTTCTGCAGCTGCTCTCTCATAGCTTCTACTTCCTGATTGAGAAATGTAACAGAAGCACGATACCTTTCAACCTGATCTCGTTTTCTCTGATTCTCACCATTCCGAGCCAAAATTTCCTGCTGCTGTTTGATTAAATCAGATGGAGAAATCAACTCTTTTGGTGCATCCGGATAATATATCTGTTCGTCAGCAAACTTCTTTTTCTGGTCTGCAATCTGACCAATAGCAAGTCTTTGGTTGTACAGTTCTTTTTCTTCTTTATCCAAAACAGCAAGTTGATCACCAACACCGATTATTTTAAGCAACGTCTGTGCTTTTTCTTTTCCGGATGCTTCCATGAATTTCGGAAGGTCAATTGCCAACTGTTCAACAAACTCATTAAGAAGTTGTTGGCCTCCCTTATTTCCATCCGGATCCGTCACTTTCAAACTGCTATTTTTCCCTTTGCGCTCCACGACAAGTCCATTACTCATGACAATATGTAAGTTAGGCGGAATCACAGAACCCTGACGCTGCGCATCAGACGGTCGGTACTTTTCTCCACCCAGTGCCCATGCGATGGAATCCAGCACAGAAGTTTTTCCTTGGTTATTATTTCCACCAACTATTGTCAATCCATTTTCTGTTGGCTCAATCTTTACCGCTTTTATCCTCTTTACATTTTCTATCTCTAACTTATTAATTTTTATTCCTGACATTTGTTCTCAACCTCACTTTCAAACGGAGCAAACATTTTTGATGTTTGATTATACACACGAATCGCTTCTTGGGAAAATTCGCGTTTTCTCGTCAAATGATTTTTTACTTTACAATAAATATCAGCTGCTATAGCAGTTACAACATCAGATGTTTTATCATCTAACTTATCGTCATCGCATATGGCACTTGCTGCCAGTCTGATGAACATCTTAATATCATCCAATGACAATTCATATTTCTTTTCTTCCATTGACTTTCCTCCCAAAATCTTCTAAACTTAAATTGTCTAATTTGTTGAGTACCCGAGCTTGCCGGCTCATGTGGGTGCTCTTTCTTATAGTAATGATGCTGCTGTAATTTCTCCAACTAAAACCCCTAGCATTGTGAGTATCACCATCACACCGCCTGTCATCACTCTTCGAAACAGCAACTCATCTCGAAACTCTTTTACTGCCAACTGATTCTTCAATCTTCTCTGTCTTAACACATCCGAGCGTTCGAACTGCATCACCTTGATTTCTTCCATAGCTACACACCTCCTATCAAAATTATCTGCCCTACAATCCCGACGACAATTATCGCCAGTACCAAAAGAGCCATTACGCAAGCTGTTCTCTTTTCCTTACGCAGATATTTCTTATGTCTGTTTCGGATTCTTCTTTTCAGGGAGTGCTTTTCTTCTGTTCCAGTTCAATTCCATCTTCCTCCAAAATCTTAATCAGTTCTTTCTTGAGTTCCCTCAACACACTTTCCTCGGCACTATACGGTATCGTACAGCCCTTATCTGATGCCACAAATAAACGTCTTACTGCTCTATCTACGTTCATGCTTCTTTCTCCTTTTCTTCGCCCTGTTTTTATTGCGTTTGTAACGCTGGTATTCTTTGTATGTCACAGTTCTTTCTCACCTCCCTTCAAGCCTACGAATTGCCTCTTCTCTGCTAATCTCGATATATCTTGCCACTTCGGTTATTGTAGCTTCGTATCTGTGCTTCTTCGGTCCGGTTTTAATAACTCGACCAAATTCCCAAAAACCATTTTTCATATTGTAACGAACTTTATTTTTGTCGCACCCTACTATTTTTGCGATTGCCGGTGCTTGTATGATTTCGCTCACGCTTATCACCTCCTACTCTAAGAAATACTCAATGCTTACTCCGAAGTAATGAACTGCTTTTCATTCCTTCTTACAATTTCATTAGTAACTTTCTTGTGAACTGATTCCGAAACTTCATCGAACTCAACTTTACCGCTCATTAATGCAACGCTTATCATCTCATTTAAACAAACTAACTCTTCATAAGTTAATTTCATGCTGTTACCTCCACACTTGTCTCTAAATATTTTCTTTGATATAATTTCCCTATCAAATGAAGAAAGGAAAAAATCATTATGAAACTAGATTCCACTATTACCATTTCTATTATTCTTGCTATCTGTGCGTTATTCGCTCCATCTATAACAGCCATAATTAACAACCGCCATCAATACAAAATCAGAAAGCTAGAATTACGTCACAATTTTATAACAAATCAGTCTAATGTTATTTACGCTAATAAGTACAATGTTTACAAATCGTTTCTTGAAGAAGCCAGCAAATACAGTATGTTCAATGATTACGCGAAAGAATTTACTTCCATACTTGCTTGTACTCAGGATGCATTGCTTTTATGTAATCCAGAAACAAAGAAATTGTTATTGGACTTTTCAGAAAGATTTAGCAACCATACAATATCTAATAGAGATGAGTACATTACTGAGCTTAACAAAATAGCAGATTCATTTAACAGCGAACTTTCGTCATTATCCTGCGAATAGAACAACTAATGCGAATAAAATGACAACCAATAGTGCCCAGACTGGATATATCTTGTCATCGGGTGCTATTTTTTTCATAATCCATACTGCCGAAACGGCTACTATCGACATTCCAAAAATTAATCCGGCTTTCAACATCTTCCCACCTCCTATCCTGCTTTCTTATCATTATTCTCTTTGTCCAAGCAATCCCTTGCTTTAAGAACTTCCGAATTGCTCTTCATAATTAAAAGACTTTCTTTATCCATTTGCTTCATATTAGATACTGTCTCCTCCACCATTTTTTTCAATTCCTCTGACATTTTTTTCACCTCTCTCTTTTTAATCGCTGTTGCTATCTAACCATATTTCTCCTATAATCAGATTACCGAGTAGCCAACAAAATAATTATGAAAGGATAAAATATCATGCAATTAAATTACAAAGATATCGAATTGAATTTTGCTCAAAGAAAACTTCTCAAGAAATTAAAAAAACATCCATTAGAAGAAAGTAATATTCCCGAAAAGGACCTTGCTTTCTTGAAAAAATTTAAATTAATCAAATGCTCAAACTCTGACGAGGCTTTTCATAGCGGAACTAAACGCATTTACACAATTACTGATGCAGGAGTACTATATACCCGTTTTACTCCAAAAGACCGCCTCCGAACTTGGTATCCTTATATTGCATCTACAATCGCAATCATAATTTCTGTTATTGCTTTATGCAGGTCTTGGTAAAAATGTCAGAATCAATGCAATTATAGAAAAAAACAGTGATATATACGGAAAAATCATAGTTCTCCGAAACTCTTTTTCGTGGTGAAGTTCTACTATGGTTTTAAAAAACCATTTAACTTCTTCAACACATTCTTTTATAATGCTCATTTTCTCACCTCTCTTCGTATCTATGTGAACATTATACGTCACTTAGATACTATTGTCAAGATATTTTTGTTATCTTTGTGACGTTTTTGTATTGACACAATATCTTTTAATATGTATAATCGGAATTAGAAAAGAGGTGAGTTAATGAACACTCGAATTAAAAAACTTAGAAAAACGCTTGATTTGACAATGGAAGACTTTGGAAAGAGAGTAGGGGTAACTCGCACTGCTATTTCCAATATTGAATCGGGTAACCGTAATGTAACGGAACAAATGTTTAAATTAGTATGTCGAGAATTTAATGTAAATGAAGAATGGCTTCGAACAGGCGATGGCGAAATGTTTGTTGCACTACCTATAGAAGATGAAGTAGCTGCATATGTTGAAGATTTGCTTGCGGACGATGGAGAAAACGAACTTTATAATATAATCAAAGCGATTATGCGTACATATAACGAATTATCTCCTAAATCGCAAGAGGTATTAAGAGATGCTAGTACAAAGTTAGTGAAAAATTTGCAAAAAGAAAAAGAAGACTAATGTCTCCTTTTTCTTGCTAAATATCTTTTAATAATGGTATACATTTGGTTTAAAAATCGAACATCTGATTCATCCAATTGCTCAACCATATTAATGATTATTTGTTTTAGTTTTTCGCAACTCATATGTACCCCTCCCGTGTCCGTTGTATTGAACGCACGTCGAAATTCCTTGTTTAAATAATACTACTCTTCGTAAATTATTTCAAGAAGTGTTTCTAACATTTGTT
>OGEO01000510.1_pt1 | contig 35946 bp, 40 predicted proteins | sample 1570661 | NCBI WGS metagenome assembly OGEO01 (sample SAMEA2582142, study PRJEB24529) | metagenome | biome: Human gut stool | place: China | collected 2011
GTCTGGACTACGTCAGCTGCTCTCCCTTCCGTGTGCCTATCGCACGTCTGGCTGCCGCTCAGGCTGCGATCAAGAATCCCCGCAAGTGATCGTGTGAGCGCTTGAAAAGCGCGAATAAAAAACCATAACGCAAATGAACCGCCCCGGTTTCCGAAGCAGGAAGCCGGGGCGGTTTTTGTGTTGACTGGCAGAATATCCAAACGGTAAAATATACATGCAACAATTTCCGGAGTGGATGTGGAAATTCTGGACGTGGAACGAATTGAGCAAAAATGCTATAATTTTAACAGCGATAAGAAAATAAATGTGCTAATCAACAGGCCGGGGGAGGTGAAAAGATGGACGAGCGGATCTGGATGATCGCTGAAATACTGGACCAAAGTGGCCCTATGACGGCGGATGAACTGGCCGCACAACTGAAACTCAGCGGCAAAACAGTGCGGAGCCTGATTAAGACCTACGCAAAGGAAATGCAGGAAAATGGCTTTTGCATCACAGCCAAACCCGGCAGGGGGTTCGGCATTGAGATCACGGATGCACAGACGTATGTGTCGGGCAGCAAACCACAGCAGGGAGAACAGACCGGCATCCCGCAGGACGCGCAGGAGCGGATACAGCGGCTGAGACAGTATCTGCTGGAAAAGGATGGCTATTCCAAGCTGGATGATCTAAGCGAGCAGTTTTTTGTGTCGCGGCGGTCAATCTCCAACGATTTGCGCGAAGTGGAGCGGCAGCTGGCGGAATACGGGCTGAGCATCCGCCGCAAACCGGGCTACGGCATCTGCGTGGTAGGCCGTGAGACGAACCGTAGGATCTGCATTGCGGCGCAGCGGGACGAGAGCCGCCCGGTCGGGCAGCAGATACAGGAGCTGGTCAGCCGGGTGCTGGAAAAAGAAAAATTCGCCATGTCCACGATGGCGCTGGATAATCTGGCGGTCCACCTTGAGGTCGCAGTGGAGCGCATCCGCACAGGGCACGCGATAGAAAGCTCGGATGGTATGCAGGCAGACCTTCCGGAGCGGATTCTAGAAGTGGCCAGCCACATCGCCGTGCAGATCGAAAACATGACGGGCGTGGCTTTTCCACTGCCGGAGGTCTGCTACATTGCTATGCATCTGAACGGCAAACAGATGTACCGGGCAAACGCAATGACCTCGGATGAAAATTTGGTGATTCCGCAGGAGGTCAACCGCATCGTATCGGATATGATCGAGCAAATCTACGAGGCATTCCGCATCGACTTCCGGGACAATCTGGAATTGCGCATGGGCCTGTGCATGCACATGGTGCCCTTGCTGGCGCGGATCAAGAGTGGGATGCGGATGAAGAACCCGATCCTGCAGGATATCAAGCGGGAGTATCCGCTGGCCTACGAGATGGCCACGCAGGCGTGCAGCGTGTTGCAAGACATCAGCCCGAACCCCATCAAGGAGGACGAGATCGGTTATATCGCCGTCAGCTTTGCGCTGGCACTGGAACGGCAGAAGGCCAAAGAGTGGGCACCTAAAAACATCCTGATCGTCTGCGCCAGCGGCAAAGGCAGCGCCCAGCTGCTGGCTTACCGCTACCAGCAGAAATTCGGCAAGAATTTGGGCCGGGTACAGACCTGTGACGTGATCGGGCTGCGGAGCGTGAACTTCAGTAAGATCGACTATGTGTTTTCCACGGTGCCTATTCCCATTTATGTCCCGGTGCCCATCCGACAGATCCAGTTCTTCCCCACCGAAAAAGAACTGACCCAGATGAAAAAGCTTTTGATGCAGGGCAAAAAGGGGACTGTGGAAGAATATTTCAGCCCGGAGCTATTTCTGCCACATCTCAACTGCGAAACACGGGAGCAGGTACTGGAACAGATGTGCCGGTTCGTGTGCGGCAAAAAAAAGCTGCCGGATGATTTTTTACAGCTCGTGAAAAAGCGGGAGTCGCTGGCCGCCACTTCGTTTGGTGGGCTGGTGGCAATGCCGCATCCGTGGAAGGCAGTCAGCAAAGATACCTTCGTCTGCCTTGCCATTCTGGACAAGCCCGTGCAGTGGGGCGAAGCAAAGGTACAGGTGGTATTTCTGGTGTCCATCGCGGACGATGCCACCGCAAAACTGCAAAAATTCTATCAGGTTGTTGCGCAGCTTATGGTCGATGAAGCCTGCATCTGCAAATTGATCGCAGAGCGCCGGTTCGAGGTCCTGTTGGGGCTGCTGAGACAAAAAGAACAAGGACTGGAGGAACAAGAAAATGGTTGATGACGAGAAGTACGAAGTTGCATTTGAAATTATCGCCTGCGCTGGTGATGCAAAATCGCTGGCATTGATGGCAATCGAGGAGGCCCGCAACGGCAATTTTGAACAGGCCGAAAAAAATCTGGCCGAAGCAAGAGAGCAGATGGCCAAGGCGCACGATGTACAGAACGATATGCTGCAGAGCGAAGCTCAGGGCAAGAGCGTGGAACTGAACATCGTGCTGATCCACGCAGAGGATCACCTGACCATGGCAATCATGTCCATCGATTTTGCAGAAGAGTTCATTGAACTCTATAAGCAGAATCATAAATAAACACGGAACACAAGAAAGGAAGAATCGTTATGAAAATCATGCTGGCTTGCTGCTTGGGAATGTCCACGAGCGTCGTCGTCCAGAAGATGAAGGACGCTGCAAAGGAGCAGGGCAAGGACTATGAGATCTGGGCTGTGGATCAGAACAAGATTGCGGAGAACGTTGGCAACTTTGATGTACTGCTGCTGGGCCCGCAGGTGCGCCATCTGCAGCGCAAGGTCAAGGCAACTGTGGGTGACAGTGCACCGGTGGCGGTCATTGATGCACTGGCCTATGGCCGCTGCAACGGTGCTGCCATTCTGAAGCAGGCCGAGGATCTGGTGAACAACGGCTGAGTTGTTTGGAAAATCCCTTTTGGAGGAGAAAAAACATGAGTAAATTTAGCGACAAGTTCGTTGATGGCATGAGCCTGGTGGCCGAAAAAGTGGACGAAAACAAGTTCCTTGGTGCAATCAAGGATTCGTTCACCATCTACATGCCGTTCGTTATCGTTGGCTCGTTCATGAACCTGTTCAACACCATCCTGTGCAGCACCACTACCGGCCTTGCCAAGTGGGTCCCCGCACTGGAAGCACTGAAGCCTATCTTTACCGCTGCAAACTTTGCAACGCTGTCTTGCATGACCCTGCCCATCGTGTTCCTGATCGGTCTCAAGCTGGGCAAGAAGAACAATGTGCCGGAGCACATCTCCGCTATTATGGCGCTGGCTTCCTATCTGACCATCTGCCCGCAGATCGTCTCTGTAGTGGTGGACGACAAGACTGGCACCGCCAGTGGCCTGCCCGGTGCAGCATTGGGTTCTCAGGGTCTGTTCGTGGGTATGCTGGTCGCCATTCTGGCAAGCCAGCTGTTCGCCTTCCTGATGACCTTCGATAAGCTCAAGATCAAGATGCCGGCATCTGTTCCCACTGCTATCACTACTTCTTTCAACGCTCTGATCCCCATCGTGCTCACCCTGTTGGGTGTTTCCGTTGGCGGTTACGCATTCCGTCAGATCAGCGGCCAGTACCTGACCGACTGGATCTACACCACCATCCAGCATCCTCTGGAGAATGCATTCCAGAGTCCTGCCGGTCTGTTCATCATCATTCTGGTCTGCCGTGCATTCTGGTTCCTGGGTATCCATGGTGACCTGATCATCAAGCCTGTGCGTGACCCGTTCTTAGCTGCTGCTCTGGCTGCAAACGTTGCCGCTGTTGCTGCTGGTCAGACTCCGTCCTCTCCAATCACCTACGGCTTCTGGGTCGCATTTGTGGTTCTGCCGGTTTCTCTGCCCGTCTGTCTGGCCATCTTCCTGGTGTCTAAGCGTGAAGATTATCGCGCTGTTGCCAAAGTTGCCATTGGCCCCGCACTGTTCGGCATCAGCGAGCCCATGGTCTTTGGCCTGCCTCTGGTTTTGAACACCACCATGCTGATTCCCTCCATCCTCTCTGTTATGCTGTGCTCCGGTACTGCACTGTTTGCAAGCACGATTGGCTTTATGCCCTGCAACACCGTTGACGTTGCCTTTGGTACGCCCGTACTGCTGAGTGCACTGATTGGCCACGGCTGGCAGGGTGTTGTAGTGCAGATTATTGGTCTGGCACTGGCAACTCTGGTGTATATCCCCTTCATGATCATTGCCAATAAGCAGGCAGAAGCAGAGCAGGCCGCTCAGAACTGATAAAAGGAGAACTGCTGTGAAAACCTTTGCAAAAAACTTCTTATGGGGCGGCGCACTGGCGGCAAACCAGTGCGAGGGCGCTTATCTGGAAGATGGAAAGGGCTTAGAGATCTGCGACCTGCTGGAGACCGGCAAAGATCGTTTCATCAAGTTGGACCCGACGCTGGAACTGCATGAGGGTCACGTCTATCCCTCTCATGAAGCGATCGACTTCTATCATCACTACAAAGAAGATATTGCCATGTTTGGCGAGATGGGCATGAAATGCCTGCGCACCTCCATTGCATGGAGTCGCATTTTCCCGAACGGCGACGATGCCGAGCCAAACGAGAAGGGTCTGACCTACTACGAGGATATGTTCCGGGAATTGCACCGCTGGGGCATTGAACCGGTGATTACGATCTCTCACTTTGAGACTCCGCTGGCGCTGGTCAAAAAGTACGGCGGCTGGGACAACCGCAAGCTGGTCGGCTTTTTTGAGCGCTACTGCAAGGTGCTGTTTGAGCGCTACAAGGATCAGGTCAAGTACTGGATGACTTTCAATGAAATCAACAACACCCTCAAGCTGCCTTATCTGGCAGCCGGCATGGTGGTGGCAGATGATGCCAATGCACCGCAGCGGCAGTATCAGGCTGCACACAATATGTTTGTGGCCAATGCACTGGCTGTCAAAGCCTGCCATGAGATGATACCGGGTGCAAAGATTGGCTGCATGCTGTCTTTGAGCACAGCATATCCCAACACCTGCCGCCCGGAGGATGTGATGGAAACCTATCAGCTTCGTCAGCGTTCGCTGTTCTTCTCGGATGTGATGCTGCGCGGCCGTTACCCCTCTTACATCGATCGCAAGTGGGAAGAGCTGGGCGTACAGGTGCAGATGGAGCCGGGTGATTTTGAGCTGATTGCACAGAACACCAACGACTATCTGGCTTTCAGTTACTACATGACCTCTACCCACATTGCCGGCATGAAGATCCGCTCCAATACGGGCGGTCACGTAGGTGCGGACAATCCCTATCTGGAAAAATCCAAGTGGGGCTGGCCAATCGACCCGGTGGGTCTGCGATTCGTCTGCAACGAACTGTATGACCGCTACCAGAAGCCCATGTTCATTGCTGAAAACGGCCTTGGTACGGCAGACACCATTGATTCGGATGGCCGCATCCGCGATACTGCCCGCATGGAGTACCTCAAAAAGCACATCGAAGCTTTGCAGCAGGCTGTGGCTGACGGCTGTGATATCTTCGGCTACACTTGGTGGGGGCCCATCGATATCGTGAGTGCCGGCACTGGCGAGATGGAAAAACGGTATGGCTTTATCTATGTGGATAAGGATAATCAGGGCAACGGAACCCTGCAGCGTCGGAAGAAAGATTCCTTCGAGTATTACAAAAAGGTGATCGCCTCCAACGGACAGGATCTGGAACTTCCCGCCGAGGACTAATCAAATAAAAAGATCGGTGCAGTATTTTTCAAAACAACAAGAAAAATACTGCACTTGATTTTTTTGTGTGATGGTGCAGCACGTACAACAGCTGCCGCAAAGGAATATCGATATGATAAGTTTGATTCTGGCAAAAAAGATCCTTTCGCTGTTTTTGGTCATGGCTCTGGGCATTGTGCTGGTGCGCTGCGGCATCGTCCGCAGTCGGGACAGCAAGGTGCTCTCCATGATTTCACTGTATCTGGTCATGCCATGTGTGATCATCTCGTCGTTTCAGGTGAAGTATCAGCCCGAGATTCTGAACGGTCTGCTGCTGGCACTGGCTACGGCAGTGCTGCTGCATCTGGTGCTGATTGTGGTGGTCGGCTTTCTGGGCAAGGTGCTGAAACTGGATGGTGTAGAGGAAACCTCGCTGATCTATTCCAATGCAGGAAACCTTATTATTCCCATTGTGACGGCCATTCTGGGCAAGGAATGGTTCATTTACACCAGCGCATTTCTTTCGGTACAGCTTTTTCTGCTGTGGAGCCATGCTAAAATGAAGCTCTGCGGAGAAAAAGGAATCGACCTGAAAAAGATTCTGACCAATATCAACATGATCGCCATTTTTGCTGGGGTGCTGCTGTTTCTGCTGCAGATCCAGTTGCCTGCACCTGTGCAGGATGCGGTGGATTCGATCAGCAGTATGGTTGGTCCAATGGGAATGCTGATACTCGGTGTGCTGATCGCAGAAATGGACCTGAAAAAACTGATGAGCTATCACAGACTATGGTGGATCACACTGCTGCGTCTGGTGGGCATCCCGCTGATAGGAATCGTACTGTTGAAATACAGCAGCCTTGCAGCACTAGTGCCGGAGGGCAGAACAATACTGCTGGTTACACTGATTGCCATCTGCACGCCGTCCGCGTCCACACTGACCCAGATGGCGCAGGTGTACGGCAAAGATGCAGACTACGCCAGCGCTATCAATGTGGTAACGACCCTGCTGTGTATCGTCACGATGCCGCTGATGGTGGCACTGTACCAGATGTGAGTACGTGCGAACGCCCTGTAATTTTGGCACCCGCTCAGGCTGCTATTAAAAACCCGAGAGCATAAGACTTTTATAGCGAATTATCGTTAAAAATCGAGCGTAAAATAAGGCTCTCCGTCAATTTTGGCGGTGAGCCTTATTTGTTTGCTCATGTATGAGATGAATCGTATTTAACACAGAGCTGCTTCCCAGAAGCATCACAGATACACCTCCACGGTCAGGTCGGTCCACGCTGCACGGCGGAACTGGTGGGGCATCTTGTTGGCTTCCCGGTAACGCTTGGCGGTTTCAAAGTCGATGGTGAAGGTGAGGATGGGCTTTTCCGACACAGCCATCAGATCGGTGCGCTCCTCCTCAAAGACCGGCGTTCCGTCCTTCAGTTTGCGCCAGTTGAAAATGCGGTATGAAGAACCGCAGCGGCAACGAAGTTTTGACACCCACAGATTCTTGGTAGTTCTGGCTCCTTTGCGCCTTGTTTCTCCATCAGGAAGGCGCAGGCTGGAAATGCCCTTGCGTCGTGTTTCTCCATCAGGAAGACGCAGATTGACAATCAACAAGTTCTATCTATCCAAAATCTTCAAGGAAACCTATCGAAAAAAGATTGGAATGCTATGAGATTGGAGAAATTATATTGCTTAAAGTGAAAAAAGTGCTTTAATAAAATAGGAACTTGGAGGAATAAAATGACTCGCACTGGGGGGTAATATGGAAAAATATGATGTTCAAGTAGAAAATAAGACATATTCAGTGGAGATTGAGAAAACTTCCAATATGTATCAAAATGATAAAACGGCGGAAGATATTGCAAAAGAGGCATTCTTATCTGAATATGATCATTGTGTGCAAAGGGCTGAGAAATTAGATAATAAGGTATACATATTGCTAACTGTATGTGCCTTTCTGTTTGTCCTTTTAACATCCACAATAAGCGAGGCATCTCATTTTGCTTTCCCCCATAACGGATTGGCATTAACGCTAATTATATTATATGTATTATTGTTGATTTGTGATGTGGCTGTTTATAGTTTAATGCTTATTAAATTGGTTGGATTGTTAAAGAGCGTTCCTTTTGCGAGGTTTAATACAAGAGAAATACTAAAGTATGACTTGATAGCACAAACACCGGAAACGATTGCGAGGTATTTGGGCACTAAATATGTCAGGTGTATAGATTACAACAATGAATTGTTAGAAAAAAGATACAAGGCATTCAACTTTTGTGTTAATCTGCTGGTAACAGATGTTGTTATTTCAATATTATTGGCGTTTGTTTGTGTTTTTATTTCTTTGAATGGAGGTATGAGGGTATGAGTGAAAACAAAGGATTAAATGACATGGATTTGTTGAAAGCGTGTCAAAAAGGGGGACCTATAACAGATCAAGATATAGGTGGAAGAAATGTTTCTGCTGATCAAAAGAGCAGTGACGTAACTTATCTGAACGAGGGAACTAATTTTTATCAATTTAGTTATGATGACGGAAAAAACAATGATAAGAAATAAGATATATAGTATATATATTATGACATTACTGAAACGGAACGGTATCCGTATAGCACCTCTGTGTGTATAAAATCTTACATGATACTCACACGGAGGTGATACAAACGCCATTTTTGCGTTGAAAAATGCTTGTTGGGATAGTCCCAAACCCTTTGTGTACTGCATCCGCCGGATGCAGGCTGCGCATTTGTGCCAAATGCTCCTACAACGGAAAAGAACACCGAGGACTCTCCCCCAAATGGGAAGAATCCTCGGTGTTTTCTGTTTAGCGGGTTTGCGATTTTTCCTTGGGGTCTTTTTCCTCGGCGAAGAACAGCTCCACATTCTTCTGTGCTTTTTTCAATTCCTGCATTTCATCCCGTGCCTTACGGTAGGCTGGATATAGGGAGAATATCTCACTTTGACTGCATGGCGCAGATAGTAGGGGATCTGGAAAGTCTTGGTCATAAACTTCTGGATAATGTCCGGGTTCAGCCATGTTGCACCCAAGCGCACATCAATTTCGGAGGCTTCCAACTCTCTGGGCTGCGCCTTAGTCAGCGCATCCACGTTGACAGCAAACTCCGGGTTTGTTTCGGCGGCGAACTGCGCCATCCGCAGCTTTGCCCGGACATCGCCGGACAGGTACTCGTCTGCCATCTGCCAGCCCACTTCCGGGTCGGTGGGGTCGGCACTGGGGTCTTTGAAGATTACGCCGGAGAGTTCGGTGGTAATGCGGCTGTACTCACCGGGGGTGCCAAGCAGTTCTGCCATATAGGGCAAGTCTAACATCACCCCGCTTTCGGTGTACCGCGCGCAAAGTCGTGGTTCGTTTTGTTCTGATAGTAGAGGTTCATGGTGGTGGGCGCATTGTAGAGCATCGCCAGCAGATACTGCTTTATGTTCCGCACCGGGGCGGCGTTTTCTGCCAGAGAACCCAGCACGAAACGGATGTGGTCGGCATTCAGCTTTTTCAGCCGACTGCGTACCACCTCGGCAGGCTTGTCATCTCCGGCGATCCGCAACATCTTGCGTTTGGTGGAACAGGTATCCACAAGCAGGTCTACGATCTGGTAGATAGTATGGACCGCCTCGGTTTCCTCTTTTGGAAGCCGGGGCGGGTTTTATATCGTGGATTATCAATGAATTGATTCCCAGTTACGCATCATCCGTCTCGGACAGGGATCTCTTAATGTCGCACTCAATTTTTGCAAGTGGAAGTTGAATCATCGATATGTTCTTGAAGTTGATCAGAGTCTCGACTTCATCGCAGGCCTCAATCGTTACAACGCTATTATCAAGTAATTCGCCCATTTCATAAATTTGCTGCACAGCAGTGGCTAAAGAGTCCGAGACATCGTAAGACAAAGAGAGGTGCTGAATTCGACCATTCGAGAATATAACAGTGGCGGTGTTCAGTTTAGAAGCGAACGCTTCGGAATCGATTTTACAAATATCAATAATGTGGTCGATGGCCCCTACCAGTAATGCGGAAAGATCGTAGTGGGAAGGAGTGTCTCCGACGTCTTTGTATGTCATATAATCATCAAACGCTTCATACACAACCGCCGGAATTTCGCCCTCACTTACAGTGCTGTCCCAATCCATGTCAACAGGAGAGTCGCAGGCCTCATCAAGAAGCACCAGCTCTTCAATTTTATCGCAGTTGATCAGCAAAAGAGAGTTGTCTATACAAGGAATGGCCATATATTTTTCAGTGCTATTTTTATAAACTAGCTGCCGGGTATAGGCCGTTATCGGAAACCACAAATATTTTGGCTGACCTTGGACTAAGATGCCTAAGTGTCCCCAAAATCCACCGGGAGAATGGATTGTTGTTGGATCGTTTTTGACAAAGTAGTCCATGCTGCTGACCGAAGTTTGAAAATAACCGTCGCCCAGTACACCAGTTACGCCGGTTCCAAGGCAATAGGCGACATCTCGCAGTTCTGCGAGGGGGACATCTTCGCCAGCTTCAATTTTTTGCAGTTCATCAATGGAAAGTCCACATCGTTGGCTCAATTGTTGAAGATCGAGGTGGAGTGCATCACGCAACGTTTTAGAGTCAGTGAAAGGGTTGGCGATGCCACCCATCAGTTCACTGGGCGTGAGGGAAAGAAATGCAAGCAACTTTGAAATATGCTTTTCAAAATTGGTTTTGTTGGTTACTTCGCCATTTAAGAGTTTATCAAGTGTTGGGCGAGAGATACCTGCACCAGTGCATACATTGCTTTTGGTATATTTGTGACTGCCAATGATTTGGTTTAGCCTGCATCCTACCACATCACGGGAATTAAACAAATCATTCATGTCATACATGGCTATCGCCTCCTTTAATGCAAGTATACGTCGATTTTCAAAATTTGTCAATATTTATTTTACACGCTTACACAAAAACAATTCAAAAAAGAAGCGAGAGACGGTGACTGGTTGAAAATTTAAGAGCGACTGAGTATAATAAAACTACGAGTTCAAAGTTTGCTCTAGCGGGAAAAGAGGTCTGTATGGCAAAGTTTGTACCATTTATTATAAAAACAGACGGCAGTCAGAATATCAGTGTGAAAATCGTGCGCATGAAAAAGCCTGACGCAGTACAGACTGAAAAAGAACCCGTCTGGCAAACAAGCTGGTTGTCAGATTATATTCAGGATGATGCCTTTGAAAAGTATACCTTAAAGACGAGTGACGGCGAATTGGTTGCGCTGGCTGCATACGAAATATTGGAAAATGACGTGATGGTTCATATTACCTACATTGAGAGCCAGCCGGAAAGCAATCCGACAATTGTCGGGCATTCTAAAAAGTATCAGGGCATTGGCCGGGTGTTGATTGCGTACGGAATCAAGCTGTCGATTGACCATGAATGCGGCGGGACGGTTACGTTCGAGGCAAAGGTTCCGGAGCTGGCAGAGCATTATGTCCGGGACTATGGAGCTTGTCCATTGCCGAGTTTTGGTGGAGCACCGCGTTATGAACTTTCTGGTGAGGCGGCAATGAACATCTTTGTAACTTACTTGAAATGAGGTGTGTTTGATGAGTGCAAAAGAATATTTTCAGCGTGATGCAGAGCGAGAGACATTTTATCGCACATTTTATCAAATTTGCAGACGCTTTAATGTCACATGGTCAACAGCAACGCCGGAAGTCCGAGCTTTTATTGAGGAAGTTACCCGTGTGACTTATGAACAGGAAAAAGCAAAGCGTAACGGAGTTTCTCTTAGTACAGTGAAGCCGTTCTTTGGAGATACAGCGTGTTAAAGAAACGGCAGATCACTGTTCCGAACGCCCTGTAATTTTGGCACCCGCCCAGGCTGCTATCAAGAATCCCCGCAAGTGATCGCGTAAGGGCTTGAACCGACACAAATAAAGCATAACAAATACCCCTCGGTTTCCTGCTGCGGAAGCCGAGGGGTATTTTGCGTATTAAGGTAACCGTCAAATCTCCCGGCGGATGGACACCCATGGGATAATAGTAGTGGAACGTTTCGCGACGTTCCACTACTATTAACATCAGGGAGGACACCATGACATCAACAGAGCTAAAGCACCAGGCACGACAACAGAAATGGGTGGCAGCGATTCAGAATTGCAGAAGCAGCGGTCTTCCGGTACGGCAGTGGTGCAAGCAAAGAGGAATCACACCATCTACATACTATCGTTGGGAACGGGAAGTGCTGTCCATCGCAGATGCGGCACCGGAATTCCCCGGGGCACCTGCGTTTGCAGAGTTACCAGCACCGAAACAGCAGGATCGGAACGTTTCAGAATGTTCCGCCACGCTGCGGATCGGCAATAGCAGCATTGACTTCTATCAAGAGCTGAGTCCGGACCTGCTGAAAGCCCTGGTCGAGGCGCTGCGGCCATGCTGAACGATTTTTCCGGAGCGGATCGGGTCTATATCGCCTGTGGCTATACCGATCTGCGTAAAGGCATAGACGGTTTGGCCCGGATGGTGCAGCAGCAGTTTGAATTGGATCCGTTCACCAACACGCTGTTCCTGTTCTGTGGGCGGCGCAGAGACCGGATCAAGGGACTATACTGGGAAAAGGACGGGTTTATTCTGCTCTACAAGCGGCTGGAACAGGGTGCATACCAGTGGCCGAGAAGTGAATCTGAAGTACGGTCACTAACGCCGCAGCAGTACCGCTGGCTGATGGAAGGCTTACAGATCGAGCAGCCAAAAGCCCACCGCCCAGTATCTGGGCTGAGCATAATATAAGGCAGATTAAATTTCCGAAAAGCATCGAAAACACTGGCTTTTTGACACTTTTTGTGGTATAATTTTCACATGGAAAACGAGAAGAGAATTGCCACAAGTAACGCTGAAATGGTGACCATTTCACGCGCGGAATATGAATCTCAGCAAACTCAGCTCACTGAACTCAAGCTCCAGAACCAATGGCTTCTGGAGCAGTTGGGTCTTGCGAAAAAGCGGCAATTCGGCTCCTCCTCCGAGAAGTTGCAGGAGGGCCTGATGGATCAGCTTTCGCTAAGCTTCAATGAGCTTGAAGCCTACGCCTATGGCACCAAATCCGCTACGCCGGAGCAGGTTGCCGTGAAAGCCCATGCGCGCAAGAAGCAGTCCGGCAGCGTGACCGAGATCGTTCCGGAGGGCACACCCACTGAAGTGGTGGAGCACCGTCTGAGCGAAGAAGAGCTGATCTGCTCCGCCTGCGGCAGCAAAATGGAGGAGATCGGCAAAGAGGTCCGCCGGAGCCTGCAAATGGAGCCTGCCCGGTTCTGGATTCGAGAGGATGTCTACTATACCTACGCCTGCAGGAAGTGCGAGCAGGACAGCGGCGAGGCCAACATCCTGAAAACACCGAAGGAGCCTGCGCTGCTGCCCGGCAGCTATGCTTCCGCGGAGGCGGTAGCGCATATTGCGGTACAGAAGTTTGTGATGTATTCCCCGCTGTACCGGCTGGAGCAGGAGTTTCACCGCCAGGGATTGAAGCTCTCCCGGCAGACCATGTCCAACTGGCTGCTGAATGTCTCTGATACCTGGCTGCAGCCCATCTACGAGGTGCTGCACCGGCAGCTCTGCAGGGAGAAAGTTCTCCATGGCGATGAGACGACGCTGCAGGTACTGAAAGAACCCGGGAAGGCGGCGACCAGCAAGTCCTACATGTGGCTGTACAGGACCAGCGGCTGTACGGAGCATCCGATTGTCCTGTATGAATACCAGCCGAACCGGAAGGCAGAGCACGCGGAGGAGTTCTTAAAGGGCTTCTCCGGCTGGCTCCATGCGGATGGATACCATGGTTACCACAGGCTGCCGGAGAATATCCGGGTGGTTGGCTGCTGGGCCCACGCGCGGCGAAAATTTGATGAGGCGCTGCAGACGCTACTGCAGGAAAAGCGAAAAGATTCTCTGGCAGCGGCCGGCGAGTGCTACTGCTCAAGGCTGTTCCAGTTGGAAAAGTCTTTCGCAGAACTGACACCAGAAGAACGACATGCTAAGCGGCTGGAACAGGAAAAACCGGTTCTGGACGCTCTATTGGCGTGGGCAAATGCGGCCAGCGGCAAGGCGGCACCAAAGTCCGCTCTGGGTAGGGCGCTGCACTATCTGCTGGAGCAGTGGCCATACCTGATCCGTTATCTGGAGGATGGGCGGCTGGAACTGAGCAACAACCGTGCTGAACGCAGCATAAAGCCTTTTGTTATGGGCCGCAAGAATTGGCTGTTTGCCAATACACCGGGCGGCGCACAGTCCAGCAGTGTGATCTACAGCCTGATTGAGACAGCGAAAGAAAACGGATTAGATCCGTACCGTTACTTGCTCTGGGTTCTGCGGAATGCTCCCGCTATGAGCCAGATGGACGAGGCTTGGGCCGAACAACTCTTGCCTGCCAGTGCACCCCAGGAATGCAGAATACCAAAAGAATGAACATCTCTGGCCCAGCTGCGGTTGCTAAGCCAGAGATGCTTTTTTATGCGCCGGGAGATTTGACGGTTACGTATTAAGGGTGGAACGAATGCGCACTGTGATTTTATTCTGCCTTCAGGCGGAGCAAGGTGCCGGACTTTCCAATGCGGTAAAAGCCTGCGCTGCCGTCCACGCCGAAGTGCTTTTGCAGCATCCGCTGCTCTGCACGATCTGGCTCGACCACCACAAGGCAGTCGTACTGGCTGAGCAGGTTTTCCAGAGTATAATTTACCAGCATGGATACCAGCCGCGCCCCAACGGTGGCCGCGGCAATGCGGGCAAAATTTTCGCCGGGCTGCGCGCAGCACCGCTGCGTATTCCAGAAATTTTTCCGGCGGCTGGTAGGCGGGGATCAGGACACAACAGTTCTGTTTCATGGCACAAGTTCCTTTTTAACATACAAAAGAAGAACTGAAACGGTCTGGTTATAGAATAGCAGTTTCTACAACAATTTTTAACAGAGAAAGGATGCGATGAAAAAGCCCGGCGGCTCCGTAAGGAACTGCCGGGCTTTTACGATGAAGAAGTTTTATGCGGGTTCCCGCCGAAAAGGCTGCGAGGGCTGGACAGGACAGGCCACCGGTGCATCCGGTGCAAACTGCAGGTATTCCCGCGGGGCAATGCCCAGCAGACCGGCCAGCAGGCCAAAGCGCTTTTGCTCCAGTGCACAGTTGAGCCGGGTGACGGAATCGTTGTAGATCAGGCTGCTGGTATAGACCATCCGGCTGTAGCAGTTGGCCGCTTCCATGCAGCGCTGGTAGGCGGGGTCTGCTTTCAGGGAAGGGTGGCTCTCGGCCGCAACGGTGATGTAGGACATGGCCTGTGCAAGATGCTGCTCCTGTTCCAGCACCTGCGCCGGTGTGGACAGGGCATTGATGGAGGGTGGCAGCAGCACCAGCTGGGCCGAAAGGCCGTGGGTGCGGGCCAGTTCCAGCAGGGCTTCCAATGCACGGAAGCGGGAAGAAAGCTGCAGGCCGATCTGGTTCATGGCAGTGTTGACATTCTCGTTCAGCTCGCTGAGACGGCGGCGGACATAGCTGAGCCAGACCACGGCCAGCAAAATGACCGGGATGAGCAGAAATGCCATAGAAGACCCTCCCTGAAAAAATAAGCTCAGGCGGCAGTAGAACCGTCTGAGCTTACTATAGCGCAAAAGCAGTGCCGACTGGTGCAATTGGCACGAGTCGCCCATAAAATGCATTGAATCGACCTTTTACAGAGAGATGCGCAGCACAAACTGGTCCTGCTGCTGCGAAAAGCTGTACATGCCGCCATACTGCTCCACAATGGCGCAGATGCTGCGCACGCCAAGGCCGTGGCCGGGCTGGCTGGTGATGGGGATGCCCTCGGCACGGAACTGCACCGGGAAGCTGCAGGAGTTTGCGATCTGTAAAAACAGTCTGCCGTCCTTTTGGTAGGCGGTGGTCTCCACAACAGCGGGCTTTCCAGCCTCGCGCTGGCGCTGCCCGGCGTGCAGGGCATTTTCCAGCGCGTTGGAAAGCAGCACACACAGGTCGCTGTCCGGCAAAGGCAGCACCACCGGGATGGCGGCATGCACCCGGAAGTCGATGCCGCTGTTCTGCGCGCGGGTTGCAAAGGCCGAGAGAATGAGGTTTGCGGCCTCATTTTCACAGTAGACGTTCACCTTGCTGGCTTCGATCTCTGCGCACACGCTGTGGATGTACTCCTGCGCGGCTTCGGCACGGCCATTTTCGATGCAGGCGGAAATGTACTGTAAATGATGGCGCAGGTCGTGGCGGTAGGTGCTGGCCTTTCGCTGGCTTTCCCGCAGGGCATCGATCTCGCGCACAGCCTGCGCTACCTGCAGGTTCAGGCTGTTCTGGGTCTGCTCCAGCTGGCTGCGCAGCTTCTGCTCCTGCGTGGTCTGCAGCACAAAGACCAGATAGGCCAGACTACACACAAAGGGCATGAACTCCACTGCAGCCTGATTGCCGCTGGAGAGCAGATCGGTATAAATGCGGGTAAAGTAGTCAAAGACATAGCTCAGCAGCGGGATCACGCCGAACTGCAGCTGCAGCTTGAGCGAAGAGTGCGACAGCGCGCGCACCGAAGGCGCGATCCAGTGCACCAGTGCCAGCAGCAGCGGCAGGGTGACGACCAGCTCGGTGGCATCCTGCAGCGCGGTGCCGCCTGTCGGGAACAGCGCAATGACCAGCAGTGCGGCCCAGCGCCGCAGCTGGCAGCACAGGTAGGCTGTCAGCACGGCAATCAGTGACCAGAGCACCTTGCGGGTCATGGCGACCAGCAGTATGACCAGCGGCAGGTGGGTAATGACCGGGTAGAGATACCGGGCAAAGCTGGTGCTCCACCGCAGGCTCACAACGCCCTGCAGCGCCAGCATCAGCACGGTGCATCCCGCAAGCAGGAGCTTGCGCTGACGGGTCCATTCCAGCTCACAGAACGCGGCGGACAGCACGATGCCGAAAATACCCACCGAGGCAAGGTTGCACAGCGAAAGCGCACCTGCAAAGGGTGTGCTCATATCATCACCTGCTTTCGGCGGAAGGCATATTCCAGATACTGCCGCCGGATCTCCGCGGACTTTCCGTGCGGAATGGGGATCTGCGCAAGGTTCGTCAGGGTAACGGCGCGGGTGGAGATGTTCTGGATATACTCCATATTTATAAGGAAAGAGCGATGCGTGCGCAGAAAGCTCTCGTGAGGGGTCAGCTGGCGGGCCAGTTCGTCCATGCTGCCGGTGCTTTCCAGCACGGTGCCGTCCACCAGATGGAACAGCAGAGTACGGCCCAGAACTTCACAGTAGAGCAGCTGGTCCAGATCGATGCGGGAGATGCCGGTCTTGCAGCGCAGGATCAGGCTGCGCTGGTCGGCGCGGCGGCACTCGGCGATCACCGAATCCGTCAGACGGAAAAAGCTGTCCTCCCAGATGGGCTTGAGCTGGTAGAAGTAGGCACCCACCACATAGGATTCCACTGCAAACTCGGCGGAAGAAGTGAGAAAGATGATCTTGACGACATTATCGTACTGCCGGATCTCCTTGGCGGCGGTAATGCCGTTTTCGGCCGGCATGATGACATCCAGAAACAGGATATCGTACCGGGTGCCCTTTTCGATCTCGGCCAGCAGATCCAGCGGGCTGTGAAAGGCTGTGCACTGGATCTGGACACAGCGCTGGGCGCGATATTTTTCCAGCAGGGCAGAGAGCTGGTCCAGAACTGTTTGGTCATCGTCGCAGAAGGCGATCTGGATCATAACGGGTTTAACACATCCTTTGTTCGCGTCAGCCAGAAATTACAGCTGGGCCTTGCCCATGCAGTAGGTCTGCAGCACATCGTAGTTGTCGTCCAGCACCACAAGGTCGGCATCCTTGCCGATCTGGATGGAACCCTTGCGGTCGTCCAGATGCAGGCAGCGTGCCGGGTTGATGGTGCAGGCGTTCAGTGCATAGTTGAAGGGCACCATGGCCTCCTCCACCAGAATGCGCAGGCCCTTGTTGATGTTCAAAGTGGAACCGGCCAGCGTGCCGTTGTCCAGATGGGCGCTGCCGTCCGGGTAGATGGTGATATGGTTGCCGCCAAAGATGTACTCGCTGCCAATGGGGGTGCCCTTGGCCATCAGTGCATCCGAGATCATGATGGCGTAATCCGGGCCTTTGCTCATGAAGTAGTTGTTCAGGGCAGCAGGGGTGGAGTGGCAGCCGTCGCAGATGATCTCGCCGTACATGGTGCGGATGCGGTAGGCTGCGCCCACCAGACCGTTGGCGCGGTGGGCGAAGGGGGACATGCCGTTGTACACGTGGGTCATGGAGCGGGCACCGTTGGCATAGGCCATCACGGCCTGCTCATAGGTGGCGGCGCTGTGGCCGATGCTGACCACCACGCCGTGCCCGGTCAGGTAATGGGTCAGTGCAAACCCTTCGTCGTGTTCCGGTGCAAGGGTCACATAGCGGATGTGGCCGCGTGCTGCCTGCTGGTAGTGCTTGAACTGCTCCACGCTGGGCTTTGCGATGTACTCCGGAGGCTGTGCGCCCTTGTACTTCATATCGAGGTAGGGGCCTTCAAAGTGGATGCCAAGGATCTCGGCACCTTCGTAGCTGCCCTCCATCACGTCGGCCACATTGGCCACGGCGTTGGTCAGCACCTCCACGCTCTGGGTGACGGTAGTGGCCAGAAAGCTGGTCACACCCTCAGAGACGATATGCTTTGCCCAGTAGCGCAGACCCTCCGGCTTTGCGTCGTTGGTGTCGAACTCGTAGGCACCATGGCAGTGGATATCCATAAAACCGGGCACGATGCGCTTGGAGCCATAGTCCACATCGGCCTGCTTTTCACCATAGGGGAAGATGCCGGTGATCTTGCCCTGCTCCAGCTCGACTGCGGCAGAAATGAACTGGTCGGCGATCCATACTTTTTTGCTCTGGATGATCATATAATCAGCCCTCCGATATCATCATAAAACCTGTATATGCTGCACACGACAGCACAACCATTCTGCAGAAAAGTATAGCATTTTCTGGCGGGAATAACCAGCCTTCGCGCGCCTTTTCAAAAAAATTAAGCTGGAAAATGAAAAAACGATCGCAGTTTGCACAAAGAAACAGCGTAAAATCAGAAACCCGGAGCCTTTTTGAGCCGTTTTGGCCGAAAAAAGGTTCCGGGTTTTGTGCATGATCCTTTCAGAGAGCTGTTTTGCAACAGCCCCTTAATATGAAGTAAGCCCCAGGCTTACATCCAAAGCCTGATCCACACGTTTCTGATCTTCCGGCGTGATCTGCCCGGCCCGCTCCCGCAGGCGGTGCTTATCCAGCGTGCGGATCTGTTCCAGCAGCACCACGCTGTCCTTGGCGAGGCCGGTATCCGCTGCCCGGATATTGATGTGGGTGGGCAGGCGGGCTTTGTCCAGCCGGGATGTAATGGCCGCAGCGATCACGGTAGGGCTGTGCCGGTTGCCGATCTCGTTCTGCACGATCAGTACCGGGCGCACGCCGCCCTGCTCCGACCCCACCACCGGCGAAAGATCTGCGTAAAAAACTTCTCCTCTGTGTACCTCCATGGAATCTCCCTCCCTGCATTTGGAGGATGCGCCCCGCTTATGTGATGCGTCCGGCGCATCTTCGTCTGATCTCAGTATGAGCAGGCTGCGCGCCGGTTATGCAGCGCAGGGGATATTCCATTGTATGCACAAAGGCTTACAGAGTTTCCAGTGTGCAGAAGGCCAGCGCCATGCCGCCCTCGTGGCTCAGAGAGAGCCGGGCGGCAAGGCCATGGGCCTGCATCCATTCCGCCGTCTGGCCGGAAAAATGATAGGAAGGTGCACCGCTTTCCAGCCGGACAGCCTCGATCTCACACAGGGAGAACGGCTCCCGCAGGCCGGTGCCTGCCGCCTTTAAAAAGGCTTCCTTGGCGGCAAAGTTGGCTGCGGCGCTGGCAAGCCGGTGGGCGGCGCTGCGCCCGGCGGGCAGCGGTTCGTCAAGGCTCAGCGCAGCGCGTTCGGCCTCGCCGTACACCCGGCGGATAAAGGCTGCAGCGTGTGCGCCGGTAAGGCTTTTTTCCAGATGCGCGATCTCGCACAGGTCGCAGCCGATGCCATACAGCATAAAGGCCCTCCTTCTGCCGCATTTGCGGCGGTGCAGGCCGTCAGCCTGCAAAATCAGGACCGGAAATTTTATGCAAACTGTGCAAATCCGGTCTGTTTAGCTTGAAGTTTCCTCGCAATTCGTGTACAATGAATGTAGTTCTTCCTAAGGGGGTGTATTCCGTGAGTGGCGAGACCGCTATTTTTTCGATCCACGACAAAAAGGACTATGAGATCCATGAAATCGTACAGCAGGTGTACGATGCTTTAAAGGAAAAAGGCTATAATCCGGTCAATCAGCTGGTGGGCTATATCCTGTCCGAAGACCCCACCTACATCACGACCTACAAGAATGCCCGTGCCCTGATCCGTAAGGTGGATCGGGACGATCTGCTGCAGGCCATGCTGCGCAGCTATCTGAACGTCTGATACCCCTTATCTGCTTCGGCCCCGCTGTCTTTTTAGATGGCGGGGCTTTTTCATAACAGAATGCAGATGCTGTTTACCGTTACAGCCCCTCCGAAGATGGCCAGAGTGAAACGGAGGCCATGCCGATCGTTACGGCTGGAATGGAAGCGTAAAGATCTGGTTTACGACGACCTCATATTCCCATGGTTCCCGGGCCTTGCGCAGCTGCTTTTCCAGCTTTTCAGAGTCCTCAAATTTGTGGATCAGGTAGAACCAGTGTCCCTTCATGCGGCTCACCGCGCACCCGGCGCTGCCGAACAGTTCGGAGTATCCGTGGTAAAGGTCGTCAAGGTATCCGCGCAGCTCTTCCCGTGTGGCCGGTGCGCCGCCGCGTGCTTCACGGAAGAGCGCCGGGTCCGCAATGATGCCGCGCCCCACCATGATGCCGGACAGCTGCGGATACTGCGCTTCCAACGTGTGCAGGTCCGCAGCGGTGGTCACATCGCCATTGTAGCACACGGGCATCCGGCACCCGGGCAGGGCGGCAGCAAAAGCGGCACGGTCGGCCTGCCCGCGGTAGAGCTGGCGCATCACACGCGGGTGGATGGTCAGCTCACAGATGGGATACCGGTTATAGATGTCCAGAATGGCAGCAAATTCTGCCGGCTTTTCCACGCCCAGCCGGGTCTTGACCGAGATCGGCCCTTCCGCATTGGCAAATACGGCGGCAAGAAAAGCGTCCAGCTTGGCGGGGTCACGCAGCATCCCGGAACCCTTGCCTTTGGCGGTGACGGTGCCGGAAGGACAGCCGAGGTTCAGGTTCACCTCGGTGTAGCCAAGGCCGCGCAGCTCGCCGATCATCCATGCGGCAAGTTCGCCGTCCTTTGCCAGCAGCTGCGGGATCACCGGTGCGCCGGGGTTTGCCGCAGGGGCAAGCTCGGCCATCTTCTTTTTAATGAGCACCCGGTTCTCCGGCGGGGAGATGAAAGGGGCATAGTAGCGGTCGGCATTGCCAGCAGGGCCGAACCATTTCTGGTGTGCCTGCCGCCACACCCGGTCGGTCAGGCCCTCCATGGGGGCAGCATAGTAATTCATGAGCAAATCTCCAAAGTGTTTGATAGGGATATTGTAACAAAAAACTCCCGCCCTGTGAAGTCACAGAACGGGAGAAGAGAGCTTTTTGAAAGATCAGTCTGCAAACAGCGGGGTGGACAGGTAGCGGTCGCCGGTATCGGGCAGCAGGACCACGATGTTCTTACCGGCATTCTCCGGGCGCTTTGCCAGCTGCAGGGCAGCATAAACAGCAGCACCGGAGGAGATACCCACCAGCACGCCTTCCTTGTGGCCGATCAGACGGCCGGTGGCAAAGGCATCGTCGTTCTCCACGGCGATGATTTCGTCATACACCTTGGTGTCCAGTACGTCCGGCACAAAGCCCGCGCCGATGCCCTGGATCTTGTGTGCGCCTGCGGTGCCCTTGCTCAGCACAGGAGAGGAAGCAGGCTCTACAGCCACCACCTTGACGTTCGGGTTCTTGCTCTTCAGGTACTGGCCCACGCCGGTCACGGTGCCGCCGGTGCCCACGCCTGCCACAAAGATATCCACCTTGCCGTCGGTGTCCTCCCAGATCTCGGGGCCGGTGGTCTCGATGTGGGCCTGAGGGTTGGCCGGGTTCACGAACTGGCCGGGGATGAAGGAATTCGGGATCTCCTTTGCCAGCTCGTCGGCCTTGGCAATGGCACCCTTCATGCCCTTGGCACCCTCGCTCAGCACCAGCTCTGCACCGTAAGCCTTCATCAGCTGGCGGCGCTCCACGCTCATGGTCTCGGGCATCACGATGATGATGCGGTAGCCCTTGGCGGCTGCCACAGCGGCCAGACCGATGCCAGTATTGCCGGAGGTAGGCTCAATGATCACGGAACCTTCCTTCAGCAGGCCCTTTTCCTCGGCATCATCGATCATCTTTTTGGCGATGCGATCCTTGACAGAACCGGCCGGATTGAAGTATTCCAGCTTGGCAATGATGTGGGCAGGCAGCTCCTGCTCCTTTTCAATGTGGGTCAGCTCCAGCAACGGAGTATGACCGATCAGCTGATCTGCGGCAGTATAAATCTTGCTCATTGTAGTTTCCTCCCTGATACAGTTATGGGCACATGTGCCCTGCCGGACGACCTGGTTCCAAAACCTTTATACCAACATTGTTTGTGGGTTTGATGGTATTATAGACCCGTTCTGTGCGGTTGTCAATGGATTTTTTGAAAAAAGTGGGATTGAAATATTATTTACCCTGTTGTATAATAGGTTAAAAACTCAATCTATAACCAACAAAGGAAGTACACTATTATGATCGTGTCCACCAAAGGGCGCTATGCACTGCGCGTGATGATCGACCTTTCCGAGCATCAGTCTGAAAAATATGTCCCTCTCAAGGAGATCGCTGCCCGGCAGGAGATCTCGGAAAAATATCTGGAAAACATCCTTAAGGTGCTGGTGCAGAACGGCTTTCTGGAGGGCTTGCGCGGCAAGGGCGGCGGCTACCGGCTCACCCGCAGCCCGGATCAGTACACCGTGGGCGAGATCCTGATGCTGACCGAGGGCAGCCTTGCGCCGGTGAGCTGCCTGACCCCCAATACGACCCCCTGCTCCCGCATGGCAAACTGCCGCACCTACGAGATGTGGAAGGGGCTGAACGATCTGATCTCCAATTATTTCGGCAATATCACGCTGGCCGATCTCGCCCGGCCTGATCAGGCCGGGAATGACTATGTGATCTGACGGTATTTCTGATAACATGCAAAAAAGCGCACCGGCTTGACCGGTGCGCCTTTTTTTGCACAGTTCTCGGCAAAATGTGCAAATTTTCTTATCCAGAATCACGGTTGATGGATTGGGGCTCCTGCGGTATACTTTACCCTTGATGTGACAATTTACGCTTTTGATCGAGGAAAGGGGAACTTTACTACGAAATATATTTTTCAGTTTGCGCGCATTCTTGCGTTTTGTTTTTTGGGCGAGATCCTTCATGTAGTGCTGCCGCTGCCGGTCCCGGCCAGCGTCTACGGTCTGGTGCTGCTGCTGGCAGCGCTGAACTTCAAGCTGGTAAAGCTGGACGATGTGAAAGAGGTGGGAACCTATCTCACAGGCATCTTTCCGCTGTTGTTCGTGCCCGCTGCCGCCGGTGTGATGGAACTGTGGGCAGAGATGGGCGAGATGCTGCTGCCCATCCTCGTTGCCATTATCCCGGTCACTGTGCTGGTGATGGTGAGTGCAGGCAAGACTACGCAGGCCCTGACCGGCCGCAAGAAAAAGGAGGCTGACAATGACGCAGCTGCTGAATGATTTTTTGTCCGGCTCCGTAGCATGGGGCGTTCTGCTTACGCTGGCCGCGTTTGCACTGGGCACCCTTATCAATAAGGTGACAGGCAAAGCCATTTTTAACCCGCTGCTGCTGGGCAGTATCTTTGTGATCATTTTTCTGTCGGTGTGCAGCATCCCGTATGCAGACTACAAGGCCAGCGCGGCACCGGTGAACTATCTGCTGCTGCCCGCCACCGTGGCACTGGCCATTCCGCTGTATGAAAAGATCGACCTGCTGAAAGAGAACGCCGCCGCTATCATTGCGGGTATCTCGGTGGGCACGCTGGTGAGCCTTGGCAGCGCACTGGCGCTGGCACTGGCGCTGGACCTGACCCGTGAGCAGTATGCCACCCTGCTGCCCAAATCCGTGACCACCGCCATCAGCATGGATGTGGCCGCTGAGCTGGGCGGTATTGCTGCCCTGACCGGTGCGATCGTCATTGTTACCGGCATCGTGGGAGCGCTGCTGGCTGAGACGGTGTGCAAGATGTTCCACATCACCGACCCCATCGCCAAGGGCGTGGGCATCGGAACTTCGGCCCATGCCGTGGGCACCAGCAAAGCCCTGCAGATGGGCGAGGTGGAAGGTGCCATGAGCGGCCTTTCCATTGCGGTGGCCGGTGTGCTGACCGCAGTGCTCTGCCCGGTATTTGTGAACCTGATCCGGTAAACGATTTAAAATAGCCGCTCTGGCTTTTTTCAGTAGAATTTATTTGTTGATCCGGGAACCTCAGTTTACAACAAAAATGAGATAGGCAACCCCTTTCGGGGAAGTCTATCTCATTTTTTCGTTGAGGCTGTTTTTATACGCCGCTGTGTTCCCGTTCATCCTTCAGGATGGCCGTCACGCTCTGCATGGTGCTTACTGCACGATGCAGTTCTTCGTCGCCAAGCTCTGCACGCAGGCGGGCGTAACAGCGCTGCATGAACGCGTGCTCCTCCGCCATCAGCTCCACAGCCTTGCTGGAAAGCTCCACATAGGTGCGGCCCGCTTCACGGTCGGTCTTCCATGCCACAAAGCCCTTGTCCTGCAGCTTTTCAACGGTATTGGAAAGCTCTGTCACCTTCAGGCCCATAACGGCAGCAAGGTCAGCCAGATAAACCTTACGGTCCGGGTGCTGTTCGGCCTGCATCTTGATGTAATATAAGATCAGGTAATCCGCCCGCTGGATGGTGCTGAACACCTTGTCGATATCAAAATTGTGCAGGAAGAACCATTCTTCCGGGTGATGTTTCAGTTCCACGCTCATCACGTATCCTCCCTGTTATTCCCGCTCATTGCGGCGGATATATTCGTGGGTGCCGCCAAGGCTCTTGTAGGCCGGGCGGATGATCTTGTTTGCGCTGAGCAGCTCTTCAATGCGGTGGGCGCTCCAGCCCATCACGCGGGCCACGGCGAACAGCGGCGTGTACAGCTCCATGGGGATGCCCAGCATATCGTACACAAAGCCGCTGTAGAAGTCCACATTGGGGCTGACACCCTTGAAAATTTTGCGCTCCTCCGCGATCAGCTGCGGGGCCATGTGCTCGATCTTGTTGTAAAGGGCAAGGTCCTTGTCGCGGCCCTTCTCGTGGGCCAGCTGTTCCACATAGCCCTTGAATACCACCTCACGGGGGTCACTGAGGGAGTACACCGCGTGGCCCATGCCGTAGATCAGGCCTTTGCGGTCAAATGCTTCGCCGTGCAGCAGCTTTTTCAGGTAGGCTTCCAGCTCTTCATCGTCCTCGGTGTCGTGCAGGTTTTCACGGATGTTCTGCATCATCTGCATCACCATCAGGTTGGCACCGCCGTGGCGCGGGCCTTTGAGGGAGCACAGGGCAGCCGCCATGGCCGAGTAGGTATCGGTGCCAGACGAAGTGACCACGCGGGTGGTAAAGGTGGAGTTGTTGCCGCCGCCGTGCTCGGCGTGCAGCAGCAATGCCACATCCAGCACGCGGGCTTCCAGCTCGGTGTACTTCATATCCGGACGCAGCATCCGCAAAAAGTTCTCTGCGGTGGAAAGCTCCGGGTCCGGCCGGTGGATGTACATGCTGCCGTCTTTTTCGTAGTGGTTATAGGCATGGTAGCTGTACACGGCCAGCATGGGGAAGATGCCGGCCAACTGGATGCTCTGGCGCAGCACATTGGAAATTTCCAGATCACCGGCCTTGGGGTCGTAGGATGCCAGTGTGAGCACGCTGCGGGCCATGGAGTTCATGATATCGTGGCTGGGGGCCTTCATGATCACATCACGGGTAAAGTTGGTGGGCATGGTGCGGCACTCGCCCAGCACGCGGCAGAACTCTTCCAGCTTTTCCTGCGTGGGCAGCTCACCAAACAGTAGCAGATAGCCCGCTTCCTCAAAGGCAAAGCGGCTGCCGGACGACCCGCGGATCAGGTCTTTCACGTCGTAGCCGCGGTAGAGCAGCTGACCGTCGGCAGGCTTTTTCACCCCATCCACATACTGGAAGGCGCGGATATCGGAGATATTGGTCAGGCCCGCCAGCACGCCCTTGCCGTTTTCGTCGCGCAGGCCCGCTTTAACGCCAAACTCCTTGTACAGATCCTTGCTGATGCGGTCGTGTTCGGCGCACAGCGGCTGCTGCTGGTCGAAGTATCCCATTACGTTCTGCAGATGATCCATTGATAGTTGCTCCTTTCCCATTGCCGTCAGCTTGCGCTCACTTGGCAGGCCATCAGGAAGCTTTCTCTGCGAACAGCCCGGGACTCCAGCCCCGCCCTGCTGCCTGTGGCAGCAGGGTACCACCCCCAGGACATTCGCTGGAGAAACTTCCTGCCGTCCTGCCCGAAAAAACCGTATTGATTCGGGACGGCATTCACTTACATTCAGAATACTCTTTCAGATTACAAAAAGGATATTTCGGTGTCAAGGTACTGTTTGTAAATAAAAAAAGAACAAAATCGGAAAGCTGCCGGGTGCGCATTTGCCCTTTAGCGCAGGGGCGGTTTTTGAGACGGTAACGCACAAATAAGGCATCTTCCAGCCGGATCTCAGGGGACTGGCAACAAATAAAGCCACGACGAAACCGCATTTGTAAACGGTTCATCGTGGCTTTTTGTCATATCGGAGTGGCGAGACTCGAACTCGCGGCCTCCTGCTCCCAAAGCAGGCGCGCTACCAACTGCGCAACACCCCGGCATCCGGCGGCACTGCTGCACCGCCGGAATATAGTATATCGTTTTTGGAGCGGTTCGTCAATAGCGGCGTGAACTCCTGCCGTGCCTTTAATTAAAGGAGCGGAAACCCTTGCCGATGATCTCGCTGGAATTGACGATGGTGATAAAGCTCCGGGGATCGTTCTCACGCAGGAAGTTGCGCAGCTGCAGGGCCTGACGGCGGGTCAGCACCGTCACCAGCACGCTCAACTCGTGGTGGGTGTAAGCGCCGTAAGCCTTTTCCACGGTAGCGGAACGGTTCATGTCCTTGATGATGAAGTCCAGAATGGGCTGCGGGTTGGCCGTCACGATGGTGCACACCTTGCGCAGGCGGATGTTCTCGATGGCACCATCCACCACAAAGCTCTTGGCGATCAGGCCCAGGATACAGTACAGGCCGGTGCCCATGCCAAACCGCCATGCCGCCGCCAGCACGATGAGGATATCGCTGACCATCAGGGCTTTGCCGATCTCCATAGAGGTATATTTTGCCAGAATCAGGGCCACAATATCCGTACCGCCGGTGGATGCGCCAATGTCGAACACGATGGCCGAACCAAGCGCCGGCAGGAACACGGCGAACACCAGATCCAGCATGGCATCGCCGCTCATGGAAACGTTGACGGGATAGAGCCACTCGCACACCGACACAAAAAAGGACAGCGCAAAGGAAGAATAGATCGTCCAGCCCATGGTCTTGATGCCCAGAAAGACAAAGCCCAGCACCACCAGAATCAGGTTGATGATCCACATAAAGCCGCCCACGTTGATCTTAGGGAACAGGTCTGCCAGCAGAATGGACAGGCCCGAGGTGCCGCCAAATGCAAAATGATTGGGATTTTTAAAGTAAACGATGCCGACCGCCGTCAGGATCAGGCCGAGATTCAGCTCACCGAAGAAATTTAAATTCTTCAGCATATTTTTCCTGCTGAACGCTTCTTTTAAACTGTTCATGGGGTTCCTCCTATTTTAAACACGGCAAAATGCGCTGTATGCCATGCAAAAATATACTCTCCTTGCACGGCGGTGTCAAGGGATAGGGAAAAAGTTGTGGAAATCGGGCAATTCACAGCAAAATTCCACGCAAAAATGCGCATTTGCCCCAGAAGTTCCGGCTTTCATCTTGAAGGTGCAGTAAAAATAGTGTATTATATAGTATTATGGAATATATAGGCACTTTGTGCCTTTGACAGGGGGAAAACACATGGCAGATAAAAACTTTCTGACCGACATCATCGACGCTGATCTGGCCGAGGGCAAGATCAGCGAGATCCATACCCGCTTCCCGCCCGAGCCAAACGGCTACCTGCACATCGGCAGTGCCAAGGCCATCTACATCAACTGGTCCATTGCAAACCAGTACGGCGGTAAGTTCAACCTGCGTCTGGACGACACCAACCCTGCCCGCGAGGGTGAGGAGTACGTGAACAGCATCATCGAGGATCTGCACTGGCTGGGCGCCGACCCCAACGGCGGCATCTTCTACGGCAGCGACTACTTTGACAAGTGCTACGAGTATGCCGAAAAGCTCATCATGGAGGGCAAGGCCTACGTGGACGACCTGACCCGCGACGAAATGCGCGAGTACCGCGGTGCCGATGCCGGCAAGCCTTCCCGTCCCTCTCCGTGGCGCGACCGCACCCCGGAAGAGAATCTTGACCTGTTCCGCCGGATGCGTGCCGGTGAGTTCCAGGAGGGCGAAAAGACCCTGCGTGCCAAGATCGATCTGGCCAGCCCCAACATGAACATGCGTGACCCGGCTATCTACCGCATCAAGTACGCCGAGCATCACCGTCAGGGCAGCAAGTGGTGCATCTACCCGATGTACGACTTCGCACATCCCATTCAGGATGCCATTGAGGGCATCACCCACAGCATGTGCAGTCTGGAGTTCGAGAACCACCGTCCGCTGTACAACTGGGTCATCGAGAACATCTTCGGCACTGCCTTCCCCAAGCAGCGTGAGTTTGCACGCCTGAACATGACCAACACCGTCATGAGCAAGCGCTACCTGCGTGAGCTGGTGGAAATGGGCATCGTGGACGGCTGGGACGACCCCCGTATGCCCACCCTGTGCGGCCTGCGCCGCCGCGGCTACACCCCCACCTCCATCTTCACCTTCGTGCGGGAGGCCGGCATTTCTAAATCCGACAACCTGATCGACATGCGCCAGCTGGAAGCCTGCATCCGCAGCGAGCTGGACCTGACCGCTCAGCGCCGCATTGCCGTGCTGGACCCCGTAAAGCTGATCGTAGACAACTACCCGGAGGACAAGACCGAGTACTTTGATGTAGCCAACAACCCCAACCGCGAAGCCAACGATACCACCACCCGCAAGGTGGCCTTTACCAAAGAGCTGTGGATCGAGAATGAGGACTTTGCCGAGGTGCCGCCTCCCAAGTTCAAGCGCCTGACCATTGGCGGTGAGGTGCGTCTGATGGGCGCTTACATCGTCAAGTGCACCGGCGTGGAGAAGAATGCCGACGGCAGCATTGCCGCCATCCACTGCACCGCCGACCTTGAGACTGGCAACGGCAATCCCGCCGACGGCCGCAAGGTCAAGGGCACCATCCATTGGGTGAGTGCCGCCCATGCTGTGGATGCCGAGGTGCGCCTGTACGACAAGCTGTTCACCGAGGCCAACATGAACGCCATCCCCGAGGGCAGCGATTACAAGGACTACCTGAACCCGGAAAGCGTTGTTGTGTGCAAGGGCTGCAAGCTGGAAGAAAGCCTGAAGGACGCAAAGCCCGGTGAGAAGTTCCAGTTCGTGCGCACTGGCTTCTTTACCCCGGACTCCAAGAACCCCGGCGTTTACAACCGCGTCGTCACCCTGCGCGACAGTTTCAAACCCGCAAAGTAAAAATATATCACGTCAAAAGGGAGCATTTGATCTTTTATGAAGAAACTCACCCGGAATGTTATCATCATGGCTGTTGTCACTGTCATTATGGCAGTTGTGCTCGGCCTGTACATCAAGAACACCGGCACTGTGCCCGCTGCCGACAACGCCGCCAGCCTGACGGATGGCATCTATACGTCCAGCGCTCAGGGCTGCCTGAGTGATGTGACCGTCACCGTCACCGTCACCGGCGGCCGGGTGACCGGTGTGGAGATCGATGCATCCGGCGAGACTCCCGAACTGGGCGGCATCGCTGCTGAAACTCTGGCAGACCAGCTGACCAAGGCCGGTTCCACCAGCGGTGTGGACGCTGTTGCCGGTGCTACCATGACCAGCGACGCTGTGTTCACCGCCATGGACGACTGCCTGAGTCAGGCAGAGTAAAGACCCGAAAGACCGGCATGGCTCACAGCTCTGCCGGTCTTCTTTCTTAAAATACAGCACAAGGAGAGGGAACATTATGGGCGTATTATCCAATCTGGAACCAGCTTCGGTTTTTTATTACTTTGAGGAGATCTGCGGCATTCCGCACACCTCCCACCACGAAAAGGCACTGAGCGACTACTGCGTGCAGTTCGCCAAGGCCCACGGCCTTGCCTGCCGTCAGGACGAGATGGGCAATGTGCTCATCAAGGCACCGGCCACACCCGGATACGAGAAGGAGCCGGGCCTGATCCTGCAGGGCCATCTGGACATGGTGGGCGACAAGACCGCCGACTGCCCGCTGGATCTTGAGAAGGATGCCATCCACCCGGTCGTAGACGGCGGCTATGTGTGCGCCGAGGGCACGACCCTTGGCGGCGACGACGGCATTGCCGTGGCCTATGCGCTGGCTGTTCTGGACGCAAAGGACATTCCCCACCCTGCGCTGGAGGTCGTGCTGACCGTCTGCGAGGAGGTGGGCCTGCTGGGTGCATCTGCCATGGATTTTTCCGACCTTGAAGGCCGGATGCTCCTCAACATCGACTCAGAGGAAGAAGGCGTGCTCACCGCAGGCTGTGCGGGCGGACGCCGCGTCGAGTGCCATCTGCCCATCACCCGTGCGGCTGTGACCGGCACCGCCGTGAAGGCGGACATCGCGGGGCTTGCGGGAGGGCACTCCGGCACCGAGATTCACAAAGGCCGCGCCAACGCCATCGCTCTGCTGGGGCGCTACCTGACCCTGCTGTCTGACCACGGTGCAGAGTACGCTGTGCTCACCCTCTCCGGCGGTGCAAAGGAAAACGTCATCCCGAAAGAAAGCAGCGTTACGCTGGTGCTGCCCGCCGGTATCACCGAAGCCGTGCGCGCTGCCGGGGCAGACTTTACCGCGCAGATGAAAGCAGAATTCGGCACTGCTGACCCGGGCATCCGCCTGCAGCTCACCGAGGAGGGCTGCGGCGAATACGATGCACTGGATGCGAACTCCGCCGAGCGTCTGCGCAAAGCCCTGCTGCTGATGCCCTGGGGTGTGCAGAGCATGAGCATGGATGTGCCCGGCCTTGTGGAAACCTCGCTGAACCTCGGCGTGGCCGAGATGAGCGGCACCGAAGCCATCCTGCGGTTTGCCATCCGCAGCTCGGTGCCCTCGGCCAAGGAGCTGCTGAGCTGCAAGGTGCAGTCTCTCACCGAGCTGCTGGGCGGCAGTGTGCGGTTCCACGGTGACTATCCTGCGTGGGTCTATGCCCGCGAAAGCGCCCTGCGCGACCGCTGCGTAGCTGTGTACGAGGCGCAGTACGGCGAAAAGCCCCAGATCGTGGCGCTGCATGCGGGTCTGGAATGCGGCATCCTCTCCGGCAAGATCGAAGGGCTGGACTGCATCTCCTTCGGCCCGAACCTGCTGCACGTCCACACCCCCAACGAGCGCGCCGACATTGCATCGGTGGCCCGTGTGTGGGAATACCTGAAGGCTATTCTGGCTTACAAAGAGTAAAACCCTCTCAGTCACAGCTTGCGCTGTGCCAGCTCCCCCGAAAGGGGGAGCTTTCTTTGTGCTGACTGTAAAGATTCAAAAAGCTCCCCCTTTCGGGGGAGCTGCTGAACGAAGTGAAGCTGAGAGGGTCAGTCCAGATACTTGATCTTGCCCTGCTCAATGCCCTTGATGCCAAGGCCCGGCTCGTTGGAAACAGTGATGTCTTTTTCGTTGAACACTGCACCGCCGAGGATGGGGTCCTCACTGCACAGCACGGGGCCGTCCAGATCCACGCGGGTGATGATCTGCTTTGCGCAGGCCAGATGCACGGCGGCATTCACGCTGATCTTGGCTTCCAGCATACAGCCGATCATGCACTCCACGCCGTACACCTCGGCAGCGGATGCGATCTTGAGGGCGTTGTACAGGCCGCCGCACTTCATCAGCTTGATGTTCACGAGGTCTGCGGCTCCCATCTGCATGATGGTCAGTGCGTCCTGCGGGGAGAACACGCTCTCGTCGGCCAGCACCGGCACATAGGAGCGCTCGGTAACATACTTCAGGCCTTCAAAATCGTGGGCCTTGACCGGCTGCTCCACGAATTCGATATCAAGGCCCTTCTCCTGCATTCCGTTCAGGATGCGCACGGCTTCCTTGGGGGTCCAGCCCTGATTTGCGTCGATGCGGATGCAGGTCTCCTTGGGCACAGCACCGCGGATGGCGCTCAGGCGTGCAATATCCTTTTCCGGCTCCTTGCCCACCTTGACCTTCAGGCAGTCGTAGCCGCGATCGATGGCGTTCAGGGCATCGCGCACCATCTCTTCGGGGTCGTTGACGCTGATGGTGATGTCGGTGACGATGGACTTCTTTGCGCCGCCCATCAGCTTGTACACAGGGATTTTGTACAGCTGGCCGTACAGATCCCACAGGGCCATATCCACAGCAGCCTTGGCGCTGGTGTTCTTCTGGATGCAGGCATTCAGTGCGATCATCAGGTCTTCAAAGTCGTCCACATCGCGGCCGATGATGGTCTTTGCGATATGGTCGCGGATGGCACCGATGATGGCACCGGTGGTGTCGCCGGTGATCACACCGGTGGGAGGTGCCTCACCATAACCCACAGCGCCGGTGTCGGTGTGGATCTCTACGATCACATCCTCCACGCTGCTGACCGAGCGCAGAGCCGTCTTAAAAGGCACGCGCAGCGGCACGGAGATCAGGCCGAGACGTACTTCCGTGATTTTCATGCAAAACCTACCCCTTTCGATAAAAAAATGTTGCCAGATTATGAAATCTATGGTAGTATTGTATACGAAGTTGTCGATATTGTAAAGACAATTGTCCGCAAAAAATTGCACAAAAAGAAAGGGGATTGGGTTCATGATCACAAACGGTTTCACCTACATCGCCGTGCTGGTGTTCATTGCCGCACTGCTGGTGTGGCTGCAACGCTACACGAAGTCGAAATTCTTCGACTATGCACCACCTATCGTTCTGCTGTACCTCATTACCATGATTCTCTGCACGCTGGGTGCATGGGACATGGAGGCCACCAAGCCTGCCTACTCCGTGCTGAAAAACAACCTGCTGTATGCAATGATCTTCCTGATGCTGCTGCGCTGCGACATCCGCAAGATCATCAAGCTGGGTCCCAAGATGCTGGGCGGCTTCTTTGCCGCTTCCGTCTCCATCTCGCTGGGCTTCATTGCAACCTTTGCCATCATGAAGGGTGCGATTGGCTCCGAAGCATGGAAGGCACTGGGCGCTCTGTGCGGCAGCTGGATGGGCGGCTCCGGCAACATGATCGCCGTGCAGGCTGCGCTGGACATCGGCGAAGCTGACATGGCCTACGCACTGGTGGTGGACTCCATTGACTACTCCATCTGGGTCATGTTCCTGCTGTGGGCCATCAACCTTGCTCCCAAGTTCAACAAGTGGGTCAAGGCCGACACCACCACGCTGGATGAAGTGTCCCGCCGTCTGGAAGAGGACGCAAAGTCCAACGAGGACAAGGCTACCTTTGTCAACCTGATCTTCCTGCTGGGCCTGGCTCTGGTGATCTCCGCCTTCGGTCAGGATATCGGCGCAGCCCTGAACAGCGCAATGCCCTTCCTGGACAAGGCCACCTGGACCGTCCTGCTCATCACGTTGTCCGGCCTGATCGGCGCTGTCACCCCCGTGGGCCGCATGGCAGGCAGCACCGAGCTGTCCAATCTGCTGCTGTACTCCGTGGTGGCATTGCTTGCCTCCCGCGCAAGCTTCCTGGAGCTGACCGATGCACCCGCATGGATCTTGGCAGGCTTTATGATCCTGGCCATCCACGGCATCATTCTGGTGCTGCTGGCAAAGATCTTCCATCTGGATATGTTCACCTGCGGTGTTGCATCTCTGGCAAACATCGGCGGTTCCGCATCCGCTCCCATTCTGGCTGGTGCCTACAGCGGCGCTCTGGTGCCCGTTGGCGTTCTGATGGCTCTGATGGGCTACGTCATTGGCACGGCAGGCGGCCTGATCACCGCAAATATCATGTCTCTGCTGGCATAACAAATACTGCAAAAAAGGGGCTGTTGCATGTGCAACAGCCCCTTTTCTTATACGATTTTTTGCTTAGCCGCCCAGATATGCGCTGCGCACGCGCTCGTTGGTCAGCAGTTCGGCACCAGTGCCCTCCATGACTACACGGCCCGTCTCAAGGACGTAGGCACGGTCTGCCACGGAAAGAGCCATCTGTGCGTTCTGCTCCACCAGCAGGATGGTCATGCCTTCCTTGTGCACGTTCTGGATGATGTCGAAGATCTCCTGCACCAGCAGCGGCGAAAGGCCCATGGAAGGCTCGTCCAGCATCAGCATGGAAGCGTTGCTCATCAGTGCACGGCCCATAGCCAGCATCTGCTGCTCGCCGCCGGACATGGTACCGGCCAGCTGCTTGCGGCGCTCCTTCAGGCGGGGGAACAGCTCAAACACCTTTTCTTTGTTGGGTGCAATGGTGGAAGCAGGCTGGGTGTATGCACCCATGTCCAGATTTTCTTCCACGGTCATGTGCAGGAACACATGACGGCCTTCCGGCACATGGGCAAGGCCTGCTTCCACGATCTTGTGGGCGCGCATGCCCTTGATGCTGCTGCCCTTGTACAGGATGTCGCCGGTCTTGGGCTTCAGCAGGCCGGAAATGGTCTTCAGGGTGGTGGATTTGCCAGCACCGTTGGCACCGATCAGGGTGACGATCTCGCCCTGATCCACCTCGAAGGAGATGTCCTTGACGGCGTGGATGTTGCCGTAATAGACGTTGATGTTATCAACTTTCAGTAACGTATCAGCCATGGCTTAGCCCTCCTTCTTGCCCAGATAGGCTTCGATGACCTGCGGGTTGTTGCGGATCTCATCCGGCGTGCCCTTGGCGATGATGCGGCCGAAGTTCAGCACGGCAATGCCCTCGCAGATGCCCATGACCAGGCTCATATCATGCTCGATCAGCAGCACGGCGATGTTGAACTCGTCGCGGATGCGGCGGATGGTCTCGGTCAGCTCTGCAGTCTCGGAGGGATTCATACCGGCAGCAGGCTCGTCCAGCAGCAGCAGCTTCGGGCTGGTGGCCAGTGCACGCATGATCTCCAGACGGCGCTGTGCGCCGTAGGGCAGGCTGCCTGCCTGCACATTGGCGAGGTCTGCCATGTGGAAGATATCCAGCAGCTCCAGAGCACGCTCGGTGCACTTCTTCTCTTCCTTCCAGTAGTTGGGCAGGCGGACCAGGGAGGAGGCCAGATTGTACTTCATGGACTCGTGCAGGCCCACCTTGATGTTATCGATGACGCTCAGTTCCTTAAACAGGCGGATGTTCTGGAAGGTACGGGCCACGCCCATGCGGTTGACCTGATAGGTCTTTTTGCCGGCGGTGGGCATACCATCGATCAGGATGGAGCCGCGGGTGGGCTGGTAAACGTTGGTCAGCAGGTTGAACACGGTGGTCTTACCGGCACCGTTGGGGCCGATCAGACCGGTGATCTCGTTGCGGCCGATCATCAGGTTGAAGCCATCCACGGCGGTCAGACCGCCGAAGTCGATGCCCAGCTCACGCACATCCAGAATGGGCTTTTTGTCCATGTCGCGGTCGGTCAAAAAGCCGCCGGAGGGCACACTGTGTAACTTGGTCTGGAACTCACTCATGGTCTTTGCCCTCCTTTGCTTTTTTCTGGAACAGTTCGCCGTTCATGATCTTTTCCACGATGCGGCTCATGGAGAAGTCGTAGCTGCCAAGCAGGCCGCCCGGACGGAAGATCATCATGAGGACCAGCACCAGCGAGTAGACTACCATGCGGTAGCTGTCAAAGCTGCGGGTCGCCTCGGGCAGGATGGTAAGCACGGTCGCGGACAGGATGGAGCCCAGCATGGAACCCATGCCGCCCAGAACCACCATGACCAGAATTTCGATGGACTTCATGAAGCCGAAGGTGGAGGGGTCCAGAACGCCCAGATAGCAGGCGTACAGGCCGCCGGCCAGACCGGCAAAGGCGGCGGAGAATGCAAAGGCCATGACCTTATAATAAGTAGTCTGGATGCCGCAGCTCTCGGCAGCGATCT
>OGEO01000511.1_pt1 | contig 35844 bp, 28 predicted proteins | sample 1570661 | NCBI WGS metagenome assembly OGEO01 (sample SAMEA2582142, study PRJEB24529) | metagenome | biome: Human gut stool | place: China | collected 2011
GTGTGTGTGTGTGTGTGTGTGTGTGTGTGTGTGTGTGTGTGTGTGTTAGCAAATTATTTGGATTAACCAAATAAAATGAGTTAAAAGTTGCATGGGAATTCTCGTTTCCTTGCAACTCGTCTATACCATTATATAAAGATAAATGATATATTCTTGATTTATTTAACACTCTGTGACTCACACTATTATTTCCTAAATCGATGCAAAGATAAACAATGTATTTTAAATATGCAAGAAAAAACAAGGAAATATGAAGGAGCAACGTGTAAATGAATGTAAAACAGGTTTTCCGAAAAACAGGATAGTTGGCTTCCTATGACTATCCTAAGCAAAGAAATTTTCGTATAGACTCAAAAAATTCATTAAACCCAAAAGGGAGAACAAGAATAATCTTGCTCTCCCTTTTATCTTGGCCATACAAGATGGCTGTGCTATGGCTGCGAATATATCGCTTTAAAGCTAATATGCTTCGTGCGCCCGCAATGTTATTCTGCCTCCTCGGCAGTCTCCTCAGGCTTCATATTCGTGTAGACATTCTGTACGTCGTCAAATTCCTCAAGGCGCTCAACCATCTTGTCGATTGTTTCACGCTGCTCGGGAGTGACATCCTTCAGATCGTTTGGAATGCGGGTAAACTCAGCGCTGGTGATCTCGAAGTCGTTCTCTTCCAAATACTTCTGAATGTCGCCAAAGCTTGTTGGCTCACCGTAGATGGTGATCTCACCGGATTCCTCATCATCGTCAAAGTCGTCGTCCACTCCGAAGTCGATCAATTCCAGAATCAGATCATCCATGCTGGTATCGTCCTTCTTCTTGAAAGAGAACACACATTTGTGGTCAAACAAGAAGCTCAAGGAGCCCTGTGTACCCAAGTTACCATTAAACTTGTTGAATACTGAACGCACGTCAGCAACCGTACGGGTCGTGTTGTCCGTCAGAGTGTCTACAAAGACAGCGATTCCGTGAGGGCCATATCCTTCGTAGGAAACCTCCTTGTAGTCGCTCTGGTCTTTACCCATTGCATTTTTGATAGCACGCTCGATGTTGTCCTTAGGCATGTTCTCACGCTTGCAAGTGGCTATGATGGCACGCAACGTCGGGTTGTTCTCCGGCTCAGGACCGCCAGTCTTGACTGCAATGGCAATCTGCTTGCCCAACTTGGTAAACGTACGGGCCATGTGGCCCCATCTTTTCAGCTTTGTAGCTTTACGGTATTCAAATGCTCTTCCCATAATTGAAAAGTAATGTAGCTAATCTCGTAGCTTAAATCTTTAACTATATTATTATTGATTCTCTATTTTGCTTTACGCTTCATGGCCAACCTACCCTACCGCAGTTCAGCACCGAGTTTTGTAGTAAGGTTATTGATGAGCCTCTTCATGATCGCATCGATCTGCTTGTCGTTCAACGTCTTCTCCTCGTCCTCAAGAATGAAGTTGACGGCATAGCTCTTTTTGCCATTAGGCAGGTTCTTACCCTGATAGACATCAAAGAGCTCGACACGCTTCAGGAGTTTCTTCTCACTTTGGTAAGCAATCTGCTCGATTTGGGCAAACTCCACATTATCGTCGACCAACAGAGCCAAGTCACGGCTGACAGAAGGATACTTGCTGAGTTCTTTAAACTCCACCTTATTCTTCTTAATAGCCTTCAGAATGCCGGTCCAGTCAAACTCTGCGTAGAAGACATCCTGATCGATGCCCTGCGGTGCCAGCACCTTGTGGGAGAGCTTGCCGTAGTTAACGAGCGTCTTGCCAGCGCGATTGTTGAATGCGATACCTTCCGAGAAGATGTTGTTCTCGCTGTGGGCTTCGACAAACATGTGTGGAGCTACGCCGGCTCGCTTCAGAATATTGTAGACATAAGCCTTCAGTTGGAAGACAGAAGTGTCCTCATCGGCATGTGTCCAAGAGCCCTCAACAAATTTACCAGTCAGCCAAAGGGCGAGATGGTAGTCCTGGGAATAGGCCCTGATGGGAGCCTCAGGCGTATCCTTCTCAGCAGCATAGCTGTAGACATTGCCCACCTCGAAGAAGCGGATATTCCTGGCCTTGCGGTTTACATTGCGAGCCAATGACTCCAAGCCACCAAAGAGCAGCGTCTGACGCATCACGCCCAAATCTGAGCTGAGCGGATTCATGATCTTCACCGTCTTTTCCCAAGGATAGGCATTGAGTTCATTGGGCTGATAATATGCGGTCTTGGTCAGAGAGTTATTTAAAATCTCGTTGAAACCACAACCCACAAGTTGCTCGCTGATGATATTCTCCAGACGGTAATCCTTATCCTCCTCACCGGCAACAGTCAACGAGGATTTCAGCTGAGTAGGAATCTCTACGTTGTTGTAACCATAGATGCGAAGAATGTCCTCAACGACATCGCAGGGACGCTGCACGTCCACACGATAAGCAGGTACGGTAAGCTCGAGACCTTCCTCGTCCTCATGGTCGATGCGCATCTCCAAGCTCTTGACAATGCTCTTGATGGTGTCGTGCCCTAACTGTTTGCCAATCAGTCTGTCGCAATATTCGTATTTCAGATTAACTTTAAAGTCGGGTAACGGCTCCGGATAGACATCGTTGATCTGCATCGACACCTTGCCGCCTGCCAACTCCTGACAGAGGATGGCAGCCTGCTTCAAAGCATAGATAGTACCGTTGGGATCGATGCCACGCTCAAAACGGAAACTGGCATCCGTGCTCAATCCATGACGGCGGGCACTCTTGCGGATCCATGTCGGATGGAAATAAGCACTTTCCAAGACCACATTCTTCGTCGTCTCATAGGTACCGCTTCCCTTGCCGCCGAAGACACCGGCGATACACATCGGCTCTTCGGCATTGCAGATGCTGAGGTCGTGTTCGCCCAAGATATGTTTCTGACCGTCGAGTGTGATGAACTCTGTGCCCTCGGGCTGCGTCCGAACCACAATCTTATGGCCCTTGACCATGTCAGCATCGAAGCAGTGCATCGGCTGGCCATAAGCCATCATGATATAATTGGTGATGTCCACGATGTTGTTGATGGGGCGAAGACCGATGACCGTCAACTTGTCCTGGAGCCATTTGGGGCTCTCCTTGACATCGCAGTCTGTGATGCTCAAACAGGCATAGCGCTTACAGGCCTCATGGTTTTCAATATCCACCTCAATGGGCAGGTCGTTGTTATCGACATGGAAACGTGAGCAATCGGGGCGGTGCAGACTGGTCTTGTAGCCGCGCTGAACGAGCCAGGCATACAAGTCACGTGCCACACCATAATGGCTGAGGGCATCGGCGCGGTTGGCAGTGATGTCAATATCGATTACCCAATCGCTTTCGAGATGATAGTATTCTGCAGCGGGCGTGCCGACGACAGCGTCGACTGGGAGCACGATGATACCGGCGTGGTCAGTACCGACTCCGATCTCATCCTCGGCGCAGATCATGCCGTAGCTCTCCACGCCACGAAGCTTTGATTTCTTGATGGTAAACTCCTTGTCGCCGTCATAGAGCACGCAGCCGAGATCTGCCACGATGACTTTCTGTCCGACTGCCACATTGGGAGCACCGCAGACGATCTGCTGGGGCTCGCCCTTGCCGAGATCCACCGTAGTGATATGCAAGTGGTTACTATTGGGGTGCATCTCACACGTCAGCACCTTACCAACGTAAAGTCCCTTCAATCCACCTTTGATTGCCTGAACTTCCTCCAAGGCGTCAACTTCCAAACCTGTAGAAGTAAGCGCGTCCGCTGTCTCCTGTGGCGTCAGGTCGAAATCGACATATTCCTTAAGCCATTTATAAGAAATCTTCATTATATAATGATTTTATGTTTCCGTGTATTGATAATATGATGCAAAGTTACTAAAAAAAAACGAGCCCTCAAAAGTTACTTTAGAAAAAATCAAAATGCCTGAGAATCATTCTGTCTTATCAAGCCCTCAACACAAAATGGATGATGAAAATGCGGCTCTAATCCGCTCCTTCACAATGAGAAGCCATGGTCAGGAGACGAAAAAAGCAGCTCCTATCATCAGATAGAAGCTGCTTGAATTAAAATATTTATTCTATAGGAATAGAGATGTCCTACAACTACCTATGTTTATTGTGCCATCTGCATCTGACGGAGCAAAGTCTTTTGCCGATCGTTGAGATTTGTCGGCAACTTCACTTTGTAGGTGATGATCAAGTCACCATACGTGCCATCGCCTCTGTCATAGCCTTGACCACGCACGCGCACCTTCGTGTCGTTTTGAGTTTCAGGCTTTACTTTCAGTTTGATCTTCTTGCCATTGTTGAGCTGTATGACGATTTCTCCGCCGAGCAATGCTGTGTAGAGATCGATGTAGACATTGGCGTTCATCTCACCACTGCTTGTCCGCATCCTACTGCCACGCGCTGAGGAATGAGCCCCCCCCATATTGCCAAATAGATCCTGAAAGAAGCTGGAGAAGCCTCCCCCACCGCTACCAAATTGCGAGAAGTCGAAATCATCAAACGGCGAGCCACCACTTGAATTCCAATGGAATGTACTGCCGCCATTACCACCTGCTCCGCCGGCTCCATTGAACGCATCGGCCTCCTTCCAGTGCTCGCCAAACTGATCATATTTCTTACGTTTCTCAGGATCGCTGATCACCTCATAAGCCTCGTTGAGAGCCTGAAACTTTGCTTTTGCTTTAGGATCATCAGGATGCAGATCCGGATGAAACTGTTTTGCACGCTTCAAATATGCACGACGGACATCCTTCTGAGGGATGTCCTTATCAATGCCGAGAATCTTGTAATAATCAATAAATGCCATAATCCTATCCTCCTGTTATTTGAATATATTAACTACAAAAAACATGCCATGCAGTCGAAAAGCAATAAAAAGCAACAAAAAAGGATGCACTGCTATAAGCAATGCATCCTTTGATTATTTCTTTGAAAGAAATGTGAGGGTTAAGCCTCAGCAGGAGCCTCCTCGACGGGAGCCTCAGCCTGAGCAGCCTCAGCGGCCTTTGCGGCCTCAGCCTCTGCCTCCGCAGCAGCCTCAGCAGCCTTCTTGTCAGCCACCTTCTTGGCAATAGCCTCGTTCACTTTCTTCTCAGCCTCCAACTCCTTGTCAGCTGCGTCCTGACGGCTCTTAGTCTCAGCGCTGCGAACAGCGTTCAGCTTCTGCTCCTTGGCAGCTTTCCAAGCGTCGAACTTCTGCTGGCAAGCAGCCTCGTCGAAAGCACCCTTCTTCACGCCACCGCGCAGGTGCTTCATCATGTAGACACCCTCACCCTTGAGGATGTTGCGGACTGTGTCTGTTGGCTGTGCACCGGCCTCTACCCAGTACAAAGCACGGTCGAATTTCAAATCTACGGTTGCAGGATTGGTGTTCGGGTTGAAAGTACCGATTTTCTCTGTAAACTTACCATCACGTGGTGCTCTTACATCAGCGATCACAATACTATAGAAAGCATAGCCTTTGCGACCACCGCGCTGTAATCTGATTTTTGTTGCCATTTTGTTTTGTATAAACGATTAATTGTTTGTATCATACTCCTAACTCGTAGAAGCGGTTGCAAAGGTACTACATTTTTCTAAGACGCTGTGTGTCTACGGCCTCCTACCACTTAATATTTAAGAATTATTAAGTCGCTACGGTTATCTGTCCTTGATGGGCACATAGCTTTTCTGCTCCAAGATATTCTTGTAGGCAGGACGGATGATACGACGTCCCTCGAAATTCAGCTCCTCGATACGGTGAGCTGTCCAGCCGACAATACGCGCCATGGCAAAGATAGGCGTATAGATCTCCTGCGGAAGACCAATCATCTCATAGATGAAGCCACTGTAGAAGTCGAGGTTGGCGCAGATAGGCTTCGTAGTCTTGCGGAAAGCAGAGACACACTTCACTCCCTCCTGCTCGATGAGTTTCAAGAAGTTATACTCCTTGACCATACCCTTCTCCTTGGCCAGCTCACCGGCCAGTTTCTTCAACTCCACAGCTCTCGGATCGCTCATGGTGTACACAGCATGGCCGATACCATAGACCAGGCCAGACTTGTCATAAGCCTCCTTGTTGAGCATACGGTTGAGATAGGTGTCGATCTCGTCGATATTGGTCCAGTCGGAAATCTGCTCCTTGAGATGATGAAACATGTTGATAGCCTTGATATTGGCACCACCATGCAGAGGTCCCTTGAGAGAGCCAATTCCCGCGGCAATGCTGGAATAGGTGTCGGTACGGGTTGAGGAGATCACACGCACCGTGAACGTAGAGTTGTTACCACCACCGTGCTCAGCTTGGATGATGAGCAGCAGATCGAGCATACGCGCATCGAGCTCGGTGAAGTTCTCGTCCTTGAGCATATAGAGGAAGTTCTCTGCGATCGTCATATTCTCACGCGGATGGCGAACATTGAGGCTACTGCCCTGCATGGAATGGCGATAGATATTGTAAGCGTAGGCGATGATCGTCGGGAACTTGGCGATGAGCTCGATGGACTGCCGCATGAGATTGTCACGCGAGATGTCGTCGGGATTGGGGTCGAAGGTGTACATCTCCAGCACGCACCGGGCCAGGATGTTCATGATGTTGCTGCCCTCCAAATCGATGATGTGCACGATCGTACGATGGTCGAGCGGCATATTCTCATTGATCAGCTCGCGGAAAGCCGTCAGCTCCTCATCGTCGGGCAGATTGCCGGAGAGGAGCAGATAAGCAATTTCCTCGAAGCCGAAACGCTTCTCTTTCAGCAAGGGAGTGACGAGATCGTCGAGCTCATAGCCACGATAGTAGAGTCGGCCCGGGCAAGGGCGCAGCGAACCGTCGTCATTGCGCTCGTAGCCAACGACATTACCGATATTGGTCAGACCGACGAGCACACCGGTGCCGTCCTCGTTGCGCAGTCCGCGCTTCACACCATATTTAGTAAAAGCCTCACGAGGGATTTTGCAAGAGTTCTTCACCTCATCGCTCAACTTGTATATCAGATATTCCTTTCTCATAACATCGTAACTTTTAGTTTACTTCAAAATACCCTTGATGACAGCGTCACCAAATTCTCTCGTACCCAACGCCCTTCCATCGGTCATCATCCGCGCAAGGTCGGCCGTGGCCGTATGGTGGCAGTAAAGCTCGGCCAAGCTCTGCCCGATAGCCTGTCCGGCTTCCTTCCATCCGATGTAGTCGAGCATCATCACTGCAGAAAGCAGGATGCTCGACGGATTGACGATATTCTTTCCAGCTATGTCAGGAGCGATGCCGTGGGTAGCCTCGAAAATGGCATGACCCGTCTGGTAATTGATATTGCCGCCAGGAGCAATACCAATGCCGCCAACCTGAGCCGCCAACATGTCAGAGACATAGTCGCCATTGAGATTCATCGTGGCGATGACGCTGTAGTCCTGTGGCTTCAACAAAGCGTTTTGCAAAAAGGCATCACAGATGCAGTCCTTTATCACCAAGCGGCCGGACTTCAAGGCATCGTCATACTCGCGCTCTGCCAACTCATAAGCCCATTTCTTGAATCCGCCTTCGGTGAACTTCATGATATTGCCTTTGTGAACCAATGTCACAGACGGAAGATTATGGGACAAGGCATATTCTATGGACGCACGGACAAGACGCTCTGAACCCTCACGGCTGACGGGCTTAACACCAAAGCCGGAGGTTTCGGGGAAACGAACCTTCGTAACACCCATCTCATCATGGAGGAAGCGATAAAACTTGCGGGCATCGTCTGATCCTGCTTCCCACTCGATCCCAGCGTAAATGTCCTCGGTGTTTTCACGGAAGATGCACATATCCACCTTCTCAGGATGCTTCACTGGACTCTCGATACCTTCGAACCAATGTACAGGACGCTGGCAGACATAAAGGTCAAGACCTTGGCGGAGCGCTACATTCAAACTACGAATACCGCCTCCGACCGGAGTCATCAGAGGACCTTTGATGCCCACAAGACACTCGCGGAAGGCATCCATCGTGGCCTGCGGCAGCCATTCACCGGTCTGCTCGTGGGCTTTGCCACCGGCAAGCGCTTCTCTCCATTCGATCTTGCGCTTACCGCCGTAGCACTTCTCAACTGCGGCATCCACGGTAGCGTGCATGATGGGTGATATCTCTTTGCCTACGCCATCTCCCTCGATGAAGGGGATAGTCGGATGATCGGGTACTACGAGTGCCCCGTTTTGTTTGCTGATATTCATAATTGTATCCTGTTTATGATCTTAAAAGGTTGTTCAAAGCCGAACCTGCCTTGAACCACTCGATTTGTATTTGATTATAAGTGTGGAGAGCCTCAAAGCTGTCGCTCGACCCATCCTTATGCGTCAAAGTGACAGTCAACGGATTTCCGGGAGCGAACGCATTCAAACCTGTCACCGAGATGCGGTCATCCTCCTGCACCTTTTCGTAATCATCCTTATTCATAAATGTGAGTGCGAGCATACCCTGTTTCTTCAAGTTGGTCTCATGGATGCGGGCAAAGCTCTTTGCCAACACCACCTTGACATTGAGAAAACGGGGCTCCATGGCTGCATGCTCACGCGAAGAGCCCTCGCCATAGTTGTCCTCAGCCACGATGATACAGCCCACGTTGTGTGCTTTATAGTCTTTCGCTGCAGCAGAGACAGTTTTGTACTGACCGTCCATCTGATCCTTCACCTTGTTGCTCTCACCATTGAAGGCATTCACAGCTCCCATCAGCAGGTTGTCAGAGATGTTTTGGAGATGGCCACGGAAGCGCAGCCAAGGACCAGCCATAGAGATGTGGTCGGTCGTACACTTGCCTTTGACCTTGATCAACAGCGGCATGTCCAACAAGTCGTTTCCATCCCATGCTGCGAAAGGCTGTAGCCGTTGCAAGCGCCGGGAATCGGAAGAGATGACAACCGGCACATCAGTGTGCAGATCCGTAGGAGGCACGAAGAGATCTTCCTGCTCTAATGTGGTGACGGCATCTTCTTCTTTACCACAGGTGAAGCCCTGGGGTGGGAAGACAAAGCCCTGAGGCTCTTTGAGCATCACCTCTTTTCCTTCTTCATTAACCAAACTATCGGTAGCAGGATTGAAGTCCAACTTTCCGGCTAAGGACAAAGCTACAGTCATCTCGGGTGAGCCTATAAATGCATAGGTATTGGGGTTGCCGTCGGCGCGACGGCGGAAATTACGATTGAAAGAGGTGACGATGGCATTCTTTCGGGTGTTGTCGTCGGTATGTCGCTTCCACTGACCAATACACGGACCGCATGCATTTGCCATGACCACAGCGCCAATAGCACGAAAATCATCCAAAATGCCATCACGCTCGGCAGTACAACGGATCTGCTCTGAGCCAGGACATACTATAAGCTGCGCCTTCACCTTCAGATGCAATGCCAAAGCCTGACGGGCAACTGAAGCGGCGCGCGACAAGTCTTGATAAGATGAGTTGGTGCAGGAGCCAATCAGTGCTACCTCTACATTCATCGGATAAACGTTGGAGGATCCTTTCTCGCGCATCTGGGAGATCGGTGTGGCAGCGTCCGGCGTGAAGGGACCATTGAGATGGGGCTCTATCTTTGACAAATCGAGGTCAATGACCTGATCGTAATACGTCTCGGGATGGAGCTCCACATCAGCGTCGGCTCTGAGATCCGCAGCATGCTGGCGCGCCATCGTAGCCACCTGCTCGCGACCGGTCTGACAAAGATACTCATCGGCGTTGTCGTCATAGGGGAATAAAGAGCAGGTTGCCCCCAGTTCAGCTCCCATGTTGCAAATTGTGGCCTTACCTGTGGTGGACAGGCTCTTGGTACCTTCGCCGAAATACTCCATAATCGCATTGGTCCCACCCTTGGTCGTCAGCAGTCCGAGGATCGTCAGAATGACATCCTTGGGTGCTGCCCAACCCTGAAGCTGTCCATGGAGATGAACTCCGATGATACGCGGCATGCGCAACTCCCAAGGCTGTCCGGTGAGAACATCTACGGCATCAGCACCACCAACTCCGATAGCCGCCATACCCAGTCCTCCTGCGTTGGGAGTATGAGAGTCCGTACCAATCATCATACCACCGGGGAATGCATAGTTTTCCAACACCACTTGATGGATTATACCGGCGCCGGGACCCCAAAAGCCAATTCCATATTTCTTGGATGCAGACCGAAGGAAATCATATACCTCTTGGTTCTCTTTACAAGCCACTTCTAGATCGTTCTTAGCACCTTCGTCAGCTCGAATGAGATGGTCGCAATGAACCGAAGCGGGCACGGCGACATGCGCTCTTCCCGCATTCATAAACTGCAACAAAGCCATCTGAGCTGTAGCGTCCTGCATCGCCACTCTGTTCGGACGGAAATCTGCGTAATCGACACCACGATTCAGTGGCTTCAACGATGCCTCATCATAAAGATGAGTGAAGAGTATTTTTTCGGCATAGGTCAACGGTCTTTTCAATGTCCCTCTTACCGTTGAAATCTTGGAAGAATAAGCAGCGTAGAACTGCTTCACCATTTCGATATCCAACATATAATTCCCTTTATTGATTAAACTCCTTGCAAATATAGTAATTTTTCTTTGAATTGATACTATATTTGAATAAAAATTGATCAAAATGAAAGGAAATTCTATTAAAATTCAATTTTATAGCCGTTAAACACGTTAATGTCTACCGCACCGTGAATACCGTCGACTCTTCCGTCGGGCGCCAACTGCCATATCTTCAACTTGATGTCCGGCTTATATTCCCCATATCGAGCGATCCAAATTGGATAGGTATGTTTGATGTCCGGCACCGAGTCGAGATAGCGGTTGACAAAAGTCTGACTGATGTATAGTATCGGCCGTTTACCCGTGCGATGCTCTACCGTGCGAAGCCATGCTCTCACATTTTGCCACATAATTGTCACGCCTCCCATCTTGCGTATTTGACTGGGCAACAACTCCAAGTCCAGTACCGGTGGCAAGTCATTCTGCGCCACGCGGCTGTTTGACAGGAAGAAGGCTGCCTGCTGACTGCCGGGGGAGCGATGCGTGAAATAGTGGTAGGTACCAGTGGGATAGCCATGTTTACGGGAAGCGGCATAATCAGAAAGGTAGTAAGGATTCAGCATAGAACTGCCCTCCGTGGACTTGATGAAGATAAACGAGATCTTATAGTTCACGTGTCCACTTACATTTTTCTTTGACAGAGTGCCCAGATGGGTAATACGCAAGCGCGCCCAGTCAATGTTATAGTGATGCTTTCCCTTCACATGCTGGTATTTCGACAGGTCTATGCCATAGAGCCGTGAGGAATTGTAGTTCAACCGCTCTCCTTTATACACATCATCCTTCCACTCTCCTACCCTGAAGAAACGATGCTGACTGGAAAAGCCAAAGCCTCGGCGGCTGCCCCGTTGCCAGAAGCCCTCATAGAGCGTGCCTTGGTTATCGATCAGTATGCCATAGCCATTGGCCTGCAACTGACGGTTGAAGTCACCCTTATAAAGTCCGGTAGAATCCTTGCGAACCCCACTCGTCAGCGTGTCATGGTTCCATACACCGTCTATGCGGTTTCCCAAAGAGTCCAATGTCCAGCCCTTGCCCTGGCGCAAACCATTTTTCCATATACCACTATATATAATGGAGTCACCATCTGAGAGTGTCCCCAAACCATCGGGCTTGCCATGAAGAATCTGCCCGTGATAGGTTTTGCCTTGCCACAACATTTTGGCTGCGTCGTTGGTCTTCACCGTACAACCGTTGAATAGGATTGCCAATAATGGCATGAAAAGAAAAGCAGAGAAAATACATCTCAGAGAAAATTTCATAGCGATCCCTCCTTATCCACTAATCCCACAAAACGACCATGAAGCGTAAAGACAGCGGAGCCGGGCTGGGCAAAGGCATGAGCCACACCTATCTTTTGCCCACGGTCATAATCTCCGCGGGTAAGAATGGTATGGTCTTTCCGTCGGTTGTCGTCTGATGACAGGGTGACGGTGATCACCTCTTTATGGCGGGACACTCCCCAAGGCACATTTTTTACCGCCCGACATCCCCATGGTATCACAGCCTTATCGGTATGAACAATGACTGGAAGGCTGACGCTATCAGCCGGAATGCGCAGCAAACGGCAGGAGCGACGATGCAACTGCCCCTTATCATCATACCATGATACTATGAAGCGACATTTATAGAGGAATTTCAAATGACGTTGACCTAACTTGCTGATTGCCAAATTTAAACTACTCAAGGAGTCGAGTTGGTGCTTCTGCCATGCGCTGTAAGCAGCGATACGGTTGTAGCCCTCATCTTGGACATTATGACAGCGGAGATAGTATTCCAATTCCTTTCTGACCATTGTAGAGCGGTGCAGCGCCACGGACAAAGAGTCGCGCTGACGCATCAGAGCGGTGTCTGGCTGTATCCTTGTGAAGCGAGAAGAAGGAAAAGCAAGCAGGGTCAATACACGGCCATCACAACTGGGCCACCACCAATGGCGATTGATCCACACTCCTTGCTGATGGACAGGATGCACTTGTAAGTCAGCAACATGGCGACCATCGCTCAAGCAAAGCGTAGCTGTCCCGTCCAACATACAGACAGACTTGCGCATGTCGTTTTCCGTTGCCGGCAAAGCCATGCAGGTAAGCCAAAACAACAACATCAAGGGGAGAATCACCGCAATATAGACTCTCCATCTTACAATGAATGGTATGATCTTTCTTCTCAGCATCACTCTGATCTCAATCCTCCAATTCAATACTCCTAAATACTACTGCAAAGTTACTAAATATAAATGAGAATCCTTTGCAAAAAGAGCATTTTCTATTGGTCGGTGTCGTCCCAGAGATGATTGGCCTCTTCGATCTCGTCCTCATCAAACCATTTCGACAGCTTGTCGTAAGCGCGCTGCTTAACTTCATCGTTAAGGTCACCCTTAATCTTGCGCAACACATACAACAGTACAGCTACATCATCGCCCAATCCGGCAATCGGTATCGCGTCGGGGATGACATCCAGGGGGCTGATCAAATAGCCCAAAGCGCCAATGATGATCGCCTTGTCCTTCAACGGGACATCCTTGCTCTGAAGCGTGTAGAAAAGAATGAGCGCAGCATATACAAGCTTAGCTCCCGCCCGCTTGGCAATATGCGAAATCTTCTCGACAAACCCCGATGCTGAGTATTTGTCGCTGTACTTCATAAAATCCGGCAACTGAAAATCTTTCATATTAGTTTTAGTCATTAAGTATTCATATAGTTTTAGCGATTACATATTCACATCGTTTTGACCATTAGGTATTGATCTACCGCGTCTGCGTATTGTGCATAAGCCTTCTGCTCTCTTCTCAACTGAAACAAGCGATAACGCGTCACCAACATTCTTACGCCCTTGGCCATGAACGCCAATGCCAGTCCGATGGCTATCCCCACGAACAAGGACTTGTTACCCCAAGGCAAACTCTCCTCGGGAAAAGCACTCAGCACAAGCACGGGCAATACAGCGATAATTCCATAGAGCGTCAGCTGCTGCCGTTGGGTGCCCTCGCTGTCAAGAATATCCTGATAAGCCGAAAGAAAGCTGTCCAACTCATCACGTACTACACCATACTGCTCCATCCGGGGAAAGCTTTCCTCGTCGCCGTAGTGTTCGATGATGCGAGCGATCCGGTGCTCATAATCGTTAAGTATATTAGGCTCTAAATCCTTCATAGATGCAAATAATAAATTAAAGACGTTGCTTGAAATTTACTGCCGATGTTCAAGGTAATATCTCTGACAGAGATAACCACATAACTTTACTTATATTGTATAGCGATAACAAAAAAGTAAGACAGTGCTCTGATAAGCCGGGTTCCGTAACCGCCAGTTCATAAGAAGGGACGGCGCTCTGTCATTTATCTAGATAATGAGTCACCCCATCACTCAAGCGTTCTACCCTCTATCGTTGCCATCAAAGTAGCATCGGGCGGACAACCCTGACATGACGATAGTATACATGAACTTGCAGCCCTCAGACGGCACAGCCCGACGATCACCCGCCGGCTGGTGGTCTCTTACACCACCTTCTCACCCTTACCGCCCACAAGGAGCGGCGGTTATTTTCTTCTGCCTACACCTACTGTTGCCAATAGCTTCTATTTTCGGAAGTGAGGTGTCCTATGCTGCCCGGACTTTCCTCTCGCATCTGAAGCGATGCCAGCGACGAGCCGGAGCACTGCCTTACATCTTGCAAAAGTAGCAAATTATCTTCAAACAGCCAACCGACTGATTAATATTTTGTAAGTTTTTAAAGGAATGTAAAATCAACTTTTATTCTGCTTAATAGCAGTTAAGCACAAAAAAGAATGTGTTAAAGTCAGATAAAGTAATAAGACAAAATGACAGTCATTCATCTTTTGATGCTATATTTGCAAGTGTTTCAACAGAGTTTGTCAGTCCCCTGTCAGATATGAAAAGAAACTGATAACAAAGTGAAACTAAAATACAAGTAGAAATAAATAAAGATATTATAAACATAATCCTTGAAAGAATGAAAAAGTACTCCAGTTATTTGCTCGTAGGACTTTGCTCTATGGCATTGACCCTCCCCGTCGGCAAGTATGCCAATGCTTCCGCTGCCACCAACAAAGTTGAAGTGGCCGGGCAACCGGTTGATTTGACCTATGCTGCCGAAAAGGCTCTGCCTGCTGTCGTCTACATCAAATACGTTCAAAACTCCAAGACAAAAACCGTAGAGGTGCAAAGCGATCCTTTCTCTGACTTCTTTGATCCCTTCGGATTCTTTGGCAATCCTAACGGGGGCAATGGCGGTGTGCAAAAGCGACAGATCAGAACTCCTAAGCAGGAGGCTGCCGGGTCAGGAGTTATCATCAGCTCCGACGGATATATCGTCACCAACAACCATGTTGTCAATGGTGCAGACGAACTGACTGTCACTCTCGAAGACAACAGAGAGTTCAACGCACGCATCATCGGCACGGATCCTACCACCGACCTGGCTCTGATCAAGATCGATGGCAAAAATCTCCCTACCCTTCCTATCGGCAACTCCGACAATCTTAAAGTGGGCGAATGGGTCATCGCCGTGGGTAATCCCTTCGGACTCAACAATACGGTGACAGCCGGCATCATCAGTGCCAAGGCCCGTACGCTGGGAGCCAATGGTGTAGAGAGCTTCATTCAGACCGATGCTGCCATCAACAAAGGCAACTCGGGAGGCGCACTCGTCAACACCAAAGGTGAGCTCGTCGGCATCAATGCCATGCTATTTTCAGAAACCGGTTCCTATGCCGGCTATGGTTTTGCCATTCCTACTGCCATCATGACGAAGGTCATTGACGACTTGAAGAAATACGGCACCGTACAGCGCGCTTATCTTGGCATCCAAGGTCAGGATGTGCTCAACTATGTCAACAATCTGAAAGAACAAAACAAAGATGTCCCCGACCTCGGTACAGTAGACGGTGTATATGTCGCTAAGGTAGAAGACAACAGCGCCGCTTCCGCTGCCGGTATCGAGAAGGGCGATGTCATCGTTGGCGTCGACGGTAAGAACATCACCAAGATGGCAGAGTTGCAGGAAGTCATCAACAGCAAGCACCCGGGCGACAAGATCACCATCTCATGGCTTCACAACAAGAAGAAGATGAGCAAGACAGTCACTGTCAAGAACATGCAAGGCAACACCAAGGTGATCAAGACAGCCGACTTGGATGTTCTCGGAGCCAAAGTCATTCCTGTCAGCGCTGAATTGAAGAAACAATTAGGCATCAGCTATGGTCTGCAGGTTAAGGATGTGAAGAGCGGTGCCTTCAAAGACGGCGGTATCAGCAATGGCTTCATCATTCTGACTGTCAACGACAAGCCTATGAAGACAATCTCTGATCTCCAGGATGCCGTCAAGGATGCTTCTACCAGCAAGAATCCAGTACTGTTCATCACCGGTGAATGGCCATCGGGCAAGACCGACTACAAGGCTGTGAATATTGGTACTGACAAATAAATCAGAAGAGAGCATGAGCCAATAGAATGCTCTTATATATTAAAAAAGGTGTATGGACTTGCTCCATACGCCTTTTTTTCGTATCTTTGCACTAAATATCCTTGAGAAGCACGCTGACATTCTTGAGGAAAGTTCATCACATCAAATAGAAATGATATGAAGATAAATATCAAAAGATGCCTGTTGGTTGTTTGTGCCATGCTTGCCACACTCGGCATCTCGGCTGCCAACACTGCGAAGACCATTTATATTTATGGCTTTGCCGCCTCTTTCAACGACTCGACAGTCTACTTCACAGAGTTGCAGAGAGTGGACTCGGCATATATCGACTCAAAGACAAAGTTTCTCTACGGCAGAGAAAACTACTCTTATCAGCTCCAAGACTATCTTGACCAAAAGGGATGGAAGCATGCTGTTTGTATTACCTCGTATGGACTGACAAAGAAAGAAGCAGAGAAGAAATACCTGAATCTTAGAAAGAAATACGTGGACAAAGGTAAGTTCGACATCAAATATCTAAAATCAAGCGAATTCACTTATCAGGCAATCAAACCAGAGGATAATTAATATCTGCTGTGGAATATACGACTTCCCAATCCCACAAGTCCACCTCATATTGTTTTGAAGTCGCAGACTTTGAATGTGTCATTGACTTCTCTTCGGGTGATGGCAACGACTTGCATTTACTACCTTCCTTACGTCCTTTTCTGACAGAGCATAAGGCAGGCAGCAGGCCTTTGTTTTCTCTACGTGTGGATGACAAGACAAAGCCATGGCCGAAAGACCGGCGTGAACGCATCCGCGCCTTTGATACCGGCAACGGAGACACCATCGTAGACTTACTGGACAATGGCGGATACCAATATATCATCAAAGACATCCATGGCCACGAATGTTGTCTGCTGATCACGAACAAAGACTTCTCTGAATGTCAATGCGCATTGAACGGCAACTACACGATGCGCAATTTTGGACTCAACAACGCGCTGATGCTTGTCTTTGCGTTTGCAGCAGGCTATCGCGACACATTGCTGATTCATGCCTCTTTAGTCAGAAACAATGGTTGGGGGTACCCTTTCATTGCGAAGAGCGGTACCGGCAAATCTACTCAAGTGAGCATGTGGCTACGCTATATTCCCAGGTGCGATTTAATGAATGACGATAATCCTATCATCAGGATCATTGGCGAGGATATCTTCATCTACGGATCACCTTGGAGTGGAAAGACACCTTGCTATAGAAAAGAAAAAGCGAAATTAGGAGCTATCACTCGCATTGACAGAGCAAAGACAAACTCAATAGAGAAGTTGTCTCCCATAGATGCTTTCGCCTCCTTCCTGCCCTCTTGCTCTTCTATGAAATGGGACTCTGATATCTTTGACCATATCTGCAACACGATTGGGAGAGTCATAGAGCGAGTGCCAGTCTATACCTTACACTGTCTCCCCAATCAGGAAGCAGCAGAGATCTGTTTTCAAGAAATTCATCAAAACAATGGCCATGGAAGAGATTAAATGTCCAAATGCAGTGATTTTACCAGAAATCGTCAAACTGATGGATGAAGGGCATACGATCACACTCCGTTTGCGAGGTTTCTCTATGAGACCCTTTTTAGAGGATAATCGGGACAAGGCTTTAATGACAAAAGCCACCCATCCCCGAGTGGGTGATCCTGTCTTGGCAGAAATAGCCCCCGGACACTATGTTCTTCACCGTATCATTAGCATCGATCACGATCACGTGACTTTGCGAGGAGACGGCAATCTCGGCACCGAGCATTGCCGACTCAGCGATGTGAAAGGAGCTGTTATCGGTTTTTATCGGAAAGGAAGAGAAGAACTCGACAGGACTGACGGCAAGAAATGGAAGACCTATTCTTGGATCTGGACACATCTGTTTCCTATAAGAAGATACCTGCTCGCTTTCTACAGAAGGATTTGGATCCCCGTGTTTGGCGCAGCATAATCAACAACGACGAAAACAATAAGCGCATTATCTCGCTATAGTGCTACACATATTAAGAATATCATAATTAAAAGAATATGAAAGCTAAGAAAGGATTTAAGATCAGGAAGGTATGCGGTCAAAACCTCATCGTTGCTGAGGGTAAGGAAAATATCGACTTCAGCTCCATCATCAGCATGAACGAGAGTTCAGCCCTTCTTTGGAATGAGATACAAGATAAAGAATTTACTGCTGAGACTCTCGCTAAAATACTGATGGATAACTATCAGCTCGACGACACAACACCTCTCCCCCACTCTCAAGCTCTCACTGATGCAGAGAGACTGATAGAGGAATGGGAAAAGATTGGCATCATTGAAAAGTAGACGATAAAGAGCCTTTGAGATGGCAGATGTACACACCCCACTTAAGGGCTGATAAGGGCTATTGACGACATACTACACAAGCAATGCATGTGAGCCGACGCTAATTTATCTTGACAGAAGTATGTCCGTCACAACTTTCAATTTAGAGAGCGAGAAAGAGCTATTTGAGGTTTCGCCTTCTCATTTTATTCTCGTTTGAAGCACAAGAAGGTACTTTGATGCGATCATCTAGGTAGTTTGACAAGGTCATTACGCCCATTTCGCTCGGTCATCACGCTTATTTCATCGTCAGAAATAGGCGTGATGACAACAAATTCTCTACAGAATTTTGCGAGAAGAAGCAGATTTCATTGATTCGCAAAAGTCAGATATTTATAACAAACTGATTTTCTGATATTTGCAAAAACACACTGATTTTCGCAAAAATCAGAGCAAGACAGACTCTCGTCAAAAAGAATCGATTCTCAGAGACGGAAAATTGTCACCTTACATGACAAAAACGGCAAAACATTTTTACTGCCAGTTCCCATTACTATACCTGAAGCGATGCATGATATGATGAAGAAGCTCTATTGATCAAGCTTCTTCATCAGCAGACCTTGACCGGCATCTATCTGATGGGCCTTCATATCCAACCGATAAACAAAGGTCTCACCATTACCAAAATCACAATATAAACGACGATGCTGGCAGCGAAAAGTTCCATGGCTGGTTTCTCCTGCGGAGGTTTCCGTGATTCTATTATCACGAATAGAGATCATGATTCCCCCGTATTTTGTATTCACTTTCCACGTACCCTGTATCCACGCTGGTGCTTTCTCCTCGGGTGCACTGGCATCGAAAGCAGGTGTCGCGATGTCTTCTTCTGCCGGCACATTAGCGTCAGACACCTCCTCTATGCCCAAATCCGCAGTACTGTCATCGTTTCCCGAGCACTCATGAGTCAAAAAAAAGGCCAAAACGATAACAGTAATCAATGCTAAGATATATCTCCATTTACTGTGTTTCTGAGCTCTATTCACATTTGGCGACAAAGTTTCAGAGTGCTCAAGAGGTTTCTGAGGACTTTGATAAACAGGTGCCGCATTCCAATTGGGTGTAGACGTACCCGAAGCAGAAGCTATAGAGGAAGCAGCATCGGAAGAATGGGAAGCATGAGACGAAGCAGAAGCACTGGACGAAGAGGAAACATCGGAAGCGAACGAAGAAGTCTGCTGATCGTCAGTTTCCTCGCTTGCATATTCTTCTGCTCCATGCTCCAGATGCTCAGCTGCAGAATGAGAATGAGCCTGGTACAGAGCCGAAGTCTCTTCATGGTGACCGCTCCCATCCTTTTGTCCCTCAGCATCTTTCAACAGGTCATCAGATGCATTGGCTGTAAAGGTAAAGGGCATGCCACAGCGTGGACACACACACTGAATCTCCTCACCGTTATCACCCCCCGGCTGGTCGAAGCGAAATCTACACTTTGGACATTTTACCCACATATTGTTATTGCTTACGTCTATTATACGGCTATCAACATCATCTATCTATAAACATCTGTCAACGAGGATCATCTGTCTTCAAACAGCAATTTGGCCTTAGCCACCAAATGCCACGAGTTACCCTCTTTTCTTACGACACCCTCCTTCAAGGTAGTGACCCTTTGAGGATAGCGATGCGTATCGCCTTCGATACGGCACACGGGCTTGATAAATTGGCTGACACTGATCATCGCCGTAGCAATGGAGTCCTTATCCTCTAAAATGGAAAAGGTGCCATTCTCCTGATCTTTCGTCTTCAACAGATAGATACTCTTCCCTACTTGCTTAGAGGCGTTGGCTTCCTCAAACACACCGTCAGGTGTAGGCGCAGGCAGATAGAACTCACTGATTTCATTTTGGCCGACATGATTCTCCATAGCCTTGCCATTGGCAGTCTGAGCCTCGCTTTGAACTCCTGCCGGCTCTTCGTTTCTCCGGTCAGCCAACGCCGACTCCACCGTCTGAAGGCGAAGATCCAACGCTGCCATACGTTTCTTCTGAGCTGCCTCAGCAGCCTTTAATTGCTCCACCTCTTGCTCTAACGCATCCACGTGAGCCTGCAGGCTGTCTACAAGCGCATCATTATTTTTCTTTGAAAACATCACTGTCAAAATTAATAATTAAATTCAACTTGTAGTCTATCTTACAGATTCTCAATGAGATTATTGCGTATGCATCCAATGATCGGATAGAAGAAGACCACATCCTCAATCACATTTGTCGGCTGTCGCTTAGGCTCATTCCTGTTGAAGAAATTCCATCCATTGACAAGATAATGATCAAGGTCACGGTTTACCCACTCACTGAAATGCTGCATAGCTGCCGGATCTACAAGGAAACGGTCCTCGACATGTATTTCCCGACACAGAGCAATGAAGAAGTCATTGAACTGCCGGACAGCATCCACGAGTTTTCCGCGCGTCGTCTCATCATCAATATCAGCGTAGGTCAACACCTCTTTGTCGATGCCCGTATAGTTGTACTTCAGGTGAGAGTCAAACCTGTCGAGCATGTTGTTGAGCTGACTGACAGCAGCAAAGCCGCTCTCATCACGCACTTGCATCAGTGCGCCACGACAAGTGATCTGCTTGGGTTCCTTGCGCTCCATGACCACGCTGAAACCGTCGTCGCCATATTGCTGTCCATAGACCCGCTCAAAGATAGCCTGCGATATCAGGTCCAAGTCGCGCTGACTGCCTACGATGTCCAGCACCTTGGAGCCAGTGCCCGAGAACATGACGGATCGCGGCATGTCAAGTCCTCTATGCTTCATCATCGAGGCCACATAGTAGATAATGGCCGAGTAGAAGTAGATAAACGCTATCTTCAGGCGCCCATCCTCAGCCAGTCGCATGTCATAGGAGAAGACTTCGTTGCCACCAACATTTTTGTTGTCGATCACCGAGAAGAGGAAAGCGTTGATATCCTCGCTCTTGCGCTTGGAGGTGATATCATCGAGAATGCCATTCAGTTCACCATAGCGGTCATCATCGGCATCAAACAGCCTACGGAAATAGTCGACATACTTCACCGTCATCGGATTGCTGTCGCCCTGAGGCACATCAGAGAAGGCATCGCCAAACAGCACATTGGCAGCAAATCGGAAAGATGACAATATCGTCGGCTGGCTGGCATTGGAGTCAAAGACCACCACATCGCTCGAACCTCCACCGATGTCGATCGAAGCCACTGTAGAGGCTGCTCCTCTGAACTTGCTCGAACAACGGTAGAAATAGTAAGGGGCTACCGACTCCGGCATCTGAATGAGGTTGCGCTCATCGGGATCGACGTCAAAAATATCTCTGAAAATACGGCTCCACACGTCAGCCATCCTGTGGACGTTGCCCACCTTCATGGCCAAAGGATAGAACCACACCAAACGCACTTTTGACAGATCACCGCCATCCAGCAACACCTTAGCACGCATCAACAGCGCCAGCTCGGTCAAGAAGCTCTTGATGCGCTTGGCTGTTGCCGGCAGCACGGCCCACTTCAAATTGGCTACCACGCGATTGCCGTAGCCTATACTTTCCTTCTCATAGATGAAAGGAATATTGGCATCGGCCAAAGCTACTATCTCGTCAATATTTTCAGCATCCAGGCGCTCACCCTCAGACAAAACGGTGCGAAGCGGGAAGCCATAGTCCGTGCCGATAATCTTTGGCAGGAATTCCTGCTTGAGGATGACGTCGTAGAGCAGATGCTCTCCATTGTAGAGGGTAGCCACCAAGCGTCCGGCAGCCAAGGCGTCTAGCTTCAGAGGCTCAGGCATCTGTCCATTGCGCATGCACTCCACGTGGGTGTTGGTAGTACCAAAGTCAATGGCAAAGGTGAACTTATCATGCCCACCCATGTAATTCGGCCACTTCGGACAAACCACGCCCTGTGTGGCCAAAGTGCCACGCTCATCAAAAAGCTGAACGGCGATATAATCAAAAGTCGAGAAGGGGCGATAATAATCCGAGCCTACGCGTTTCTCCTTCTTCAAGCTCCGCCGGCGGCTCTTGACCTCCATCGGTTGGCTGGCAGCCCCCGTCTTGAAGAACTGCAATCCTATCTGATAATTTTCAAACAGCCCCAAGGCTCTGTCCACGACCTGCACCCGATAGCTGCCGATATGATCGGGCTTGATGAATGGGAAGATACTGAGCGCAAAGGGCACGGTAATGAAATAACCCACATCAGCACCCACATTATAGTGCAGGTCCACACCTATCGCCGGCACGTAAGTGCGCTCCAGGGTGATATATCCACCCTGCTTCTGAACGGGCAGACGCAGAATGACCTTGAGCTGCTCCTGGCCGCCAACAACCGAATGAATCATCTCGAAGCGACGGCGACCGCAAATAGTCCCCTGCAGATCATCGACTGTGAAATATTTGAAATAGGTTTCCGTCAATGGCAAGAGGAAACCGGAGTGATCCGCATTCTGACTGGTCTGCGTCAGCGAACCGTCGAAGAAACAATCACCGTTCAAGGCATAGTCGAGCTTGATCAGCGAAGGCTGGAAGAAATCAGCAGACGTCAGCCAAGGATAAGGATGGGAGGTACCCGGAAGGATGCGGTGAGACGGACTCTCAGCATAGTCTTCGGGGCGAATGGTGATCATGTCATCCCAAATGTCGGAGATATAGTGATAAGGATTATCCGTCGGCGCATTGAGATGGTTTTGCAGCACCAAAGGTATCAGCTCAGCCTCGGGTTGGGGCAAAGACGGCATCAAGCGGAAATCGCTGCGCGCGATGTTTTCCAATATGTCTTCACGGCGCAGGCAGAAGAAGGGCACGCCTAAGGCCTGTACTCCTTCCTCGATTTGGGCATACTCATGTTGGAGATACTGCCGTGCGCCCTCACTGCTGTTTTCGTCTTTGACCATCGGGTTGCCGATAGTGGCCAGGATGGTCTGCTTCATATTTGTTGGCAGCAAACCGAAACAAGTAATCAGATAACTGTTGACCTCACCACACAAATCCTTAAGCCGGGGATAGGCGGTGAAGAGCGCATACAGGCAAAGGATGAACTTATCCGTACGCTCGTAGAGTGGCCGTACCTTATCGAAGAGATTGACATTCTGCTCGATAGGAATGTTCCAGGTATCGGGCTGTGCATTGGGAGTGGCCATGAACAAGGTCACCGGTGAGGTGCATCCAATCACCTCATTGCCATACACAAGGAAGAAGAGGCGGTCCATGTGGTCGAAATTGAACGACTCATTGTCCTGCCGCAAAAACATCTGCAGTGTATCGCCGAGCAGCCGATGGGAAGGCGTAGTCTGCAAGAGTTCCAACTCCTTGTCCTTACTCCATTCCACGATATGGAGCTGTGTGCCGTTCACCCCTGACGTCCCTGTCTGTCCTCCAAGGTTGTGCTTGAGCTCCTTGATATTGAAAAACACTTGCGCAATATCCAAGGCATAGCTGACCAGACGCTCATCCATCACCTCGCCTTTCAGACGCTCATTAGCACTCAAGCGCCGGAAAGCGTTCTTCACCAAGTCCATCTGGGCAAAGGGAGAAGGAATGGCTGTACGTGGTTTCACCGACAAGCCACCATTGGGGTCGCTGATCATATTGATCTCATCAGCACCATATTGTCCGGACAAGGGAATCCATCCTTCACCGGTCGTCTTCTTATTATAGGATAATATCTTCGACATCTTAATATTTATCTACTGTAGTCCAACACGCGCACTATGCTCATGCTATGCCATCATATTTCTCTTCTACCAATTTATCGAGCACCTCGTCCAGCAGCGTAGACAGGCGCAAAGCTACATCGCCTGAGCCGAAGCGTCCTTGGCGGGAAGCAGCCTGGGAGGACTTGTTCATCGCGCTCAACAGTGTCTTATAGCTGATCTCACCCGAGAAGAAGCTCTTCTTCGGCGCCACACCGCAGATAGCGTCTGCCAGCTGGGTTGTGTTGAGATTGAAAGGAGTAAAGGACCGCTGATTGGAGGTCATCTCCTTGAGCCATTGGCGATAGCCCACAAAGAAATCGGCCGTAAGCGTCTGGAAGAAGCTGGTTGCCAGGAAGCCACGCTGTATCTCAGGCTTATCCTGGGTATAGCCGCGGCCGATGTCCTGGGAAAACTGATTGGTGATATACTGGTAGGCCAAGTAGAACTTAGCCATGTCTTTGTTGACAGCCCCCCGCGTCTGCACACCGAAGTCCTTCAACGTCAGATGCATGAGGTCACGAGAAAGGCCATACTCCTTGAATATCGGCTTTTGGGCATTGCCGTCGACAGTCACCAAGTCATCATCGGGGATGCCCAGAAAGTCGAGGATTGCCAAGGCGCCGACATACTCCACCACATGGGCATCGTTGCGCTGTCCGTTGTCGCCGGGGTCGTTGTAATAAGGATTTGAGGGTACCTCATCGCCCAGATAATAACAGGCATTGACCTTCGACATCGGCAGGTCTTTGCCGGCATGACGCAGTCCTGTGAGATTGTCGTGATAGTAAAAGAGGGCCGACTTGGTCTTTGAGATGAAGTCGCCGCGCGATATCGGGCTGTTGCTGTCCTGCTGGATATTGAAGTAGGGCAAGACGGTGAGCGCCCCTATTCTGGCGTCTCTCAGGTCGCCACGGTTGTTGATGGCGGCATTGTCGGCCGCATTGCGGATGTTCTTGACGATGATAGGATAACCGGCAGCACCGGTACCGCCAAAGATACTTGACACCACAAACACGCGGTCATCCTTGCGGAAGACATTGGAGAACTGCCTGAACTCTTCCGAGTCCTTGAACTCATTGAGCGCTATCGACCCGATGTTGGGCGAACCGACGAAGCCGATGTCCATCTTGGTCTGCAGCTGGTCTTTGGAAAACATCATACTGCACAGCGCCTGATTGGCAGGGTCCAAGGTGTTGAAATCGATAAACTCACTAAACTTCTCCTCCTCCACAGCTCCGAGGTTGAAAAGGAACGTGTCGCTCAGATTGCTGCCACCGGGGAGTATGTCGCTCAGTGTGGAAATCTTGGCTGAGAAGAAGCCTTTCTTCACATCCGCGCGATCACCATAGAGTCCCTTATGGATGCTGCGGTACCAGCGCAGGAGGTTTTCCGTACGCTTCAGGTCTTCGTTGGCTTTATGCGGATCGACGATGACCGGGATGACTTCCAAGGCGAGAGGCCGGCCCTGCTCATCCAAAGGATGCACGCCGGCTGCTAACTGCATGATAAAAGGGCGCATCACACGTGAACCTGTTCCGCCTGTCAGGAATAGAAATAAACGCATGTTATGATGATGGTATTATTTTTAATATGTGTAGATATTTTCTTTATTACTCTGGGATTGGCGTATGCCGACAGTTGCTGCTCCACCATCTCATTGAGAAGCTTGCCACCACATAGAGAAGGGCAGCAATGACAAAGTTGACAACGCTGAAGCCTGAAAGCTGAGATTCAAAATCGTATCCAAGACCGTCTAATACGCTGTTGGCATAGGCATAGCCGCACACAGCAGCCAACACGGAAACGGCGGCGAGCACGATCAGCCAATGAAACCACCGGCTGAAACTCACGCTGTTGATGACATAATAAAACAGCACAGCCCCACCCCATGAGCAGCAAGCCGTGATCAAGGCTGTGATCAAATAGAGGTTTTCGTTGTACATCTCGTTGGAAAACTCATTTTGATAATAGCCTAATTCGTAGACAGCGGCAGGAAAGATTAAAAACAGCAGGGTCAGTACCAAACCACCGCCAAGCAATATTGCATGTTTCATATGATGTTATGATGAAAATCAATTGTCTATATTCAAGTTCAATTCAAAATAAGCCGGTGTGTCGCCGGCATTGCGGCTATAGCTGCCATAGATACCCTGCAACAGCGGATTCAGTCCAAACGTCGTAGCGTTGTCGGGAACCAGGTCGTTGTCTGTCGATCCCTGCTGTGTCCATGTCGGCAACTGATTGAGCAGACGTATCTTCAGCGACTGTTCATGGGTGACCTTTGGCACGGTGAGCACAAACAGATGGGTCGCCGTACCGAGATATTTTTTCTCGGCCGGCGTGCGGTCAGAAGCAGTGATCGGGCGGATTGCCTTCAACTTGATGCCATCGTCGGAAATCAACTGATAATGGCGGATATCTGTCAGATAGTCAGCATCTATCAACATACCCTTCAAGTCTACGGCTAAAGCCAACTGCACATAGCCTTTGTCTTTATCAGGCTCTACGTCGGTGAGACGGGTCACAGCATCTTCCTGACCGCGAGCCGGACGGAAATGTCCGGCGAGGCCCTTGCCGCCTAAGAGGAAAGAGCAGTAAGGGCTGTAGATAGGAGAAGCCGTGAAGAGACACATATTCTCGTAGCCTTTCAAGCTCCGGAAATCAGCAAAAGTGCGGTAATCGGGATCGGTCGTCAGCTGCTCCATATTGCTGTTGGAAGTGATCACGATGATGTAGTAAGGTCTGCGGCCATTGAACGTCTTCACGCTGTTGTCGTAGGAATAATAAGGACCATTGTAGGAACCGTTCATGCGCACCACGAGCATGGCTTTGTCCTTCACGGCATCCTTGAAGACGGAGCGCACCATTTCCTGCGCCTCATTGAAGACTTTCTGCGGATTGACACCTTCCATGTCCTTCACCGAATAGATCATGTCGGTCACCAGGATGCTTACCTCGTCGCCTTGTGTGCGGTTGAGCATCTCATCGAAGATCTTGCGATAGTCGGTATAGCCCTTGTCGCCGATGCTGTCAACCCTTACTTTGCCCGATATGCTGTTTTCCATGGCCATAATTGCCGAGCGGAAGGAGCCGTCGCCATTCGGACTGTCATAGGCCGTCATCGACCCGCTGCGCTCCACAAAGATATGGAATTTCAGCGCCTCACCATTGATGCCCACAAAGCGGATATGCTTTGGCGGACGACGCTTGGCAAAGAAATCGGTGATATAGGCCTCTACCTCGCTGACCTTCAGATGACCGTCCTCGAAGAAGTCTTCGAAGTGGTCTTGATTGGACTGAAGATAGTTTTGTATCTTCTTCCAGTCCTGCCCGGAAATCTCCTCGTCCTGCCCTGCCAATTCTATGAGCAGGTGATTGAATTCTCTATGAGAGCCGTCCGTACAGGAAGCCATCAGCATCACTACCAAGAATGACAAGACATAAAATAGCTGTTTCATCTATCTTTGATTTTCAATTTTACTTGCAAAAGTAATAAAAAAAAACGAGTTTCTCATCAATCATTGGCAATTATTAGTCTTCTACAAAAAGTTTCTGTCTATTTTTCTGACATTTCCAACAAAATGAAGCATTTTGATAACGTAAAGCCATGGATTTCAAAGTTTTGAATCAAACGTTAAAAAAGCCTTTCAATACGCCGGTTTCTATCTTTCCCGACGTAGTGAAAGGCCTTCTCTAAAACGGATCCTCATGGGACACTACTACTTCTTGTCATGCAGTCCCTCATCTTTCAGCAAAGGGAGAGAGAGATGGTATTTCACAGCCAAAATTCGGATTGTCACGATGATGGCAAAGACCACCACCACAGTAACTGCCACATTGGCATGCAACGAGATCATCAGCCAATAGACCAAGCCACCCAGGATGCTCGCCATGGCATAGATTTCTTTCCGAAAGATCACCGGCGGACGGTTGAGCAGCAGGTCACGGATGACACCGCCTGCCGATCCCGTGATGCAGCCCATGGAGATGGCTACCCAAAAGGGGTGTCCGCAGACCAGCGTCTTCTGGATGCCGGCTATCGTGAACAGAGCCAGGCCAAGCGTATCAAAGAAAAACCAAGCATTGTCCAGATGACGGAGCAACCTGGCGAAGAGTATCACCATTGCCTGGGCAAGAAAGGTGCATACGATGTACATCGGTGAGGTCATCCAGAAAGGGGTCACTCCCAGCATGACATCACGCAGGGTACCACCGCCGATAGCCACGACAAAACCGCACACAAAGCCTCCAAACCAATCGTAATGCCTGGCTGCCGCATGGCGGATGCCGGAGATGGCAAAGGCCAAGGTACCCAAAATTTCTATCGTTTGCTGGACTGAATGGATGAAGACTGGATCATGATAAAACATTCTCTATTGTTGTTTCTTAATGATGAACAGATCGTTTTAATGATGAACAGATCGTTCGGCAATCATTAAATCGACACTCGAACGGAGCCTGCCATCACTTTGATTTAAACATGGTTTAAGTCTCTGCCTTCAACAAACGCTTTAATATTCTCGACACATATCTTCATCAAGCGTTCCCGCGCTTCTTTTGTCGCCCACGCGATGTGCGGAGTAATATAGGCATGGGGCTGGGCGAAGAGAGGATTGTCGGCCCGTGGCGGTTCCTCGGTCATCACGTCAGCACCATAGGCTGCCAATTCGCCGTTTGCCAAAGCATTGGCCACAGCCTCCTCGTCGACGAGCGGTCCGCGGCCGGTGTTGATGAGGATTGCTGACGGATGCATCAGCTTCAAGCGCTTGGCATCGATGAGATGCCAAGTGTCTTTGGTCAGTGGGCAATGAAGCGAGAGAATGTCTGACACGGCTAAGACACCCTCCAGCGTGGTCTTCTGTATGCCTTCGGGGAGGTCGGAGGCGTTTTTTGAAGTCAGTGCAAACACGTCCATACCCAGGTCACAGGCGATGCGCGCCACCCTCATGCCAATATGTCCGAGCCCTACGATACCCATCGTCTTCCCGGCCAATTCGGGCAATGGCGTGTCCCAATAGCAGAAATCAGGATTGTGGCTCCATCTGCCTTGTCGATTCTCTTCAGCATAATGGGCTACCTGATTGGTGATGTTCAGAATATGGGCGAAAGTCATCTGCACCACGCTGTCGGTGCTGTACGAGGGGATATTCGTCACCACGATGCCACGCCGGTGGGCAGCGTCTACGTCCACCACATTATAGCCGGTGGCGAGCACTCCGATATATTTCAGTTTGGGCAGCCGGGCCATCACCTCGTCGGTGATATTCACTTTATTGACCAACACGGCATCGGCGTCCTTGGCGCGCTCTGCCACGTCTTCCGGCGCTGTACGCGGATAAACAGTGAGATTGCCAAAAGTCTTGAGTGCATCCCAAGACAGGTCTCCGGGGTTGGCGGCGTAGCCGTCGAGTTCTACAATGTTCATGGTTAAAAGTCTTTTCTTTGATGTGATTACCTTGTAAAAACGGTATGACACCTTTTATATTATTTTATATTATTGATTTCAAGTACAAATAAATGAGCTTAAGCCGATGCCGACTATTCCTTATACCGGTCTCCCCAACAGTTGAGCATGCGCTGATAGAGTTTCTCTTCCGAGGGGGAATGCCGGGCATGCCAGAGCCGCAGGTCCCTGAGATTGTCAGGGAGATATTGCTGGGGCGTGAAGTTGCCGGGATAGTCGTGAGGATATTTATAGCCATCATGGTATCCGAGTTCAGCCATGAGCTTGGTGGGCGCATTGCGCAATGGCAGGGGCACGGGTTGGTTGCCACTCTTTCTGACCTCTTCCAAGGCTGTGTTGATACCCATGTAAGCCGAGTTGCTCTTCGGGCTCGCAGCCAGGTAGACCGCAGCCTCGGCCAGCGGTATGCGTCCCTCCGGCCATCCTATCTTCATCACCGCGTCGAAGGCGGCGTTGGCCAGCAGCAAGGCGTTGGGATTGGCCAGTCCGATGTCCTCAGCAGCCGAGATGACCAGACGGCGGGCGATGAACTGCGGGTCTTCCCCACCCTCGATCATCCTTGCCATCCAATACAGAGCCGCGTCAGGGTCGGAGCCGCGGATGCTCTTGATAAACGCCGAGATGATGTCGTAGTGCATCTCGCCGTCCTTGTCGTAGGCCAGCGGATTGGTCTGCAGACGGTCCTCCACCAAGGCATCGGTGATGACGATGTCGGAAGTGTCGTTGGCACCGACCACCAGCTCCAATATATTCAGTAATTTGCGCGCGTCGCCCCCGCTGTATCTGAGCATGGCCCCGGTCTCCTTCAGCTCGATATGGCGTTTGCTCAGCTCTGTATCGGTCGTCAGTGCCCGATGGAGAATCTTCAGCAGGTCGTCCTTACCGAGCGGCTTGAGCACATAGAGCTGGCAGCGCGAGAGCAGCGGACGGATGACCTCGAAGGATGGATTCTCGGTAGTGGCGCCGATGAGCGTCACCACGCCCTGCTCCACAGCCCCGAGCAGCGAGTCCTGCTGAGACTTGGAGAAGCGGTGGATCTCGTCGATGAAGAGGATGGGCGACTGCTCCTGGAAAAAGCGGCCCTGCTTGGCCCGGGCAATGACGTCACGCACGTCCTTCACCCCGCTCGTGACGGCACTGAGCGTGTAGAAGGGCACCTTGAGCGTGCCGGCGATGATGTGGGCCAGCGTCGTCTTGCCCACTCCGGGAGGTCCCCATAATATAAAGGAGTTGATCCGCCCCGTCTCTATCATTCTGCGCAGCACACCGTCCTTGCCGACAAGATGGTCCTGGCCTACATAGTCGTCAAGCGAGCGCGGCCGCATGCGTTCTGCCAATGGTTCTGACATATTCTATGAACTTTTCGTTTTCAGAATACAAATATACGATTTTTCTTGGAAATACACTCATACCACCATAAAAAAAATAACGCTACACCGCTGCACCGCTACACCGCTACATTTATAGGTATCGGACATACAAGAAACGCAAAACGTAAAATAAAAACAAGAATGTATATTATATCATAACTAATTAATATATAATATATTATATAATATTAATATAAATAATAATATAATATATTTTCATTCTATAGTCTCATTTTCAGCACTTTTCTGACAGTACATCAGAATGCACCTTATGTAGCGGTGTAGCGGTGTAGCAATGTAGCGGTTGTTTGTAACCGCGACATCCGTCGCACCCTTGCCCTTTCGACTTTCGTCACAAACCTTAGTTCCAGGCCTCTCAGACAATCCCTCCGCGGCACACAGACCATAAACACAGATTTCCCAGACCACGAATAGAAATCGCACGTTATTGGTGTTAAAATATCATAAATACGGCATAACCCGCTGAACCGGTGAATGGTGTATGAAAAAAAAGCAGTACCTTTGCAGCTGATTTCAAAGGGTGTGGGCATGCTATACCCTGTCGATTCACATAAAGTCTAACTTTATTAATTCATTAACAATTTAATTTTTTATGTCAGATTTAAACAACGTCAAGAACGTGCAGCCGTTAGCCGACTTCAACTGGGACGAGTTTGAGAACGGTACAAGCTCCAACGTCAGCAAGCAGGACCTCGAGAAGGCCTACGACGAAACCCTCAACAAAATCCAGGAGCATGAGGTGGTGGAAGGTACTGTCATCTCCATCGACAAGAAAGAGGTGGTGGTCAACATCGGCTACAAGAGCGATGGTATCATCCCCGCTTCTGAGTTCCGCTACAACCCCGACCTGAAGGTGGGCGACAAGGTGGAAGTCTATGTTGAGGACCAGGAGGACAAGAAAGGCCAGCTGGTACTTTCTCACAAGAAGGCCCGCCTGAGCAAGAGCTGGGAGCTCATCAACAAGGCTATGGATGACAATGAGGTTATCCAAGGCTACATCAAGTGCCGCACGAAGGGTGGTATGATCGTCGATGTCTTCGGCATCGAGGCCTTCCTCCCCGGCAGCCAGATTGACGTTCATCCTATACGCGACTACGACATGTTCGTGGGCAAGACCATGGAGTTCAAGGTGGTGAAGATCAACCAGGAGTTCCGCAACGTAGTCGTCTCTCACAAGGCACTCATCGAGGCCGAGCTCGAGGCTCAGAAGAAAGAGATCATCTCTCACTTGGAGAAGGGCCAGGTGCTCGAGGGTACTGTCAAGAACATCACTTCTTATGGTGTATTCGTCGACCTCGGCGGTGTGGACGGACTGGTGCATATCACCGACCTGTCTTGGGGCCGCGTCAGCGATCCGCATGAGGTTGTACAGCTCGACCAGAAGATCAATGTCGTTATCCTCGACTTCGATGAGGAGAAGAAGCGCATTGCTCTCGGCCTGAAGCAGCTCACTCCGCATCCTTGGGACTCTCTCGATCCTAACCTCAAGGTGGGTGACCACGTCAAGGGTAAGGTTGTCGTCATCGCCGACTACGGTGCATTCGTTGAGATCCAGCCCGGTGTTGAGGGTCTGATCCACGTCAGCGAGATGTCCTGGAGCCAGCACCTCCGCTCTGCCCAGGAGTTCCTGCACGTAGGTGACGAGGTAGAGGCCGTGATTCTCTCTCTCGACCGCCAGGAGCGCAAGATGAGCCTCGGTATCAAGCAGCTCAAGGAAGATCCTTGGGAGACCATCGAGCAGAAGTATCCTGTTGGCAGCCGCCACACTGCAAAGGTTCGCAACTTCACCAACTTCGGTATCTTCGTAGAGCTCGAAGAGGGTGTTGACGGTCTGATCCACATCAGCGACCTGAGCTGGACCAAGAAGGTGAAGCATCCTTCTGAGTTCACTTCTGTTGGTGCCGACATCGACGTTGTCGTCCTCGACATCGACAAGGAGAACCGTCGTCTGAGCCTCGGCCACAAGCAGCTCGAGGAGAATCCTTGGGACAACTATGAGGCTGTCTACACTCCGGGTTCTGTTCACGAGGGCAAGATCACTGAGATGATGGACAAGGGCGCTGTCATCACCCTGACAGAGGGTGGCGAAGGCTTCTCTACTCCTAAGCACCTGACCAAGGAAGACGGCTCACAGGCTAAGCTCGGTGAGGTACTGCCGTTCAAGGTCATCGAGTTCAACAAGGATTCCCGCCGCATCATCCTCTCCCACTCCCGTACATTCGAGGAGGGCAAGGACGAGCCTAAGGCAGCCCGCCGCCACAACTCCGGCGCACCTCGCAAGGCTCAGGATACTCCGGTGATCAACAATGTTGCTGCCGGTACCAGCCTGGGCGACCTCGACGTGCTGGCTAAGCTGAAGGCTGACCTCGAGAACGGCAAGTAATCAATAGATTGCAAAATTACAACTCTCTCCTGCTGATTAAGTATAGAGAGAGAGTTTCCACTCATAAAGACTGCAAGACTTCGGTTTTGCAGTCTTTTTTATACCCTTCCTTGTTAAAATTCCATAGGTAGGAGTCCCGACAAATGATCATTTGCCGCATGTTAATTAATAAGTGTTAATACACAGATATTTCATTTCTGTTTATTCTAATAATTGTCGATTTTTCATTACCTTTGCAATGATTTAAAACACACCGACGTTGCAGTTCTTGCAACATCTTGTACAAATCAAAAAGCATATTTTTATATTCTATGTATAGCAAAGAAGAATTATTAGCTAAGAATACTTCTGAACTGGAAGATATTGCCCGGCAATTAGGTATGGAGCCGGATCAAAACGTCTCTAAGGAGGATGTCGTCTATACCATTCTTGACAAGCAGGCCGATGACAGCAGCCATGCCACTGCTACAGCAACAGCTACTGGTAAGAGAAAGCGCATAAGGATAACGGCTCCCGAAACCGATTACGTGTATTCTGTAAATGGAAAAAATGGAGAAAACCTCGATATGAAAAGAAATAAGAAAGTAGTCGAGAACAGCTTGTTTTCTGAAAATGCCAACGCTCAGACTCCTGATGAAGCTGAGCAAGAGAATAAAACCAACGATGATCAACCGGCACAGAATAGCGACCAAGGCTCTTTGTTCCAGCAAGTAGAGGCCCTCAAGCAGGAACTCGACAGCCTGCCTAAGCATCGTGGACCCAAAACCAAACAGGAGAAGGAGATCATTGAAAGAATCAGCCAACTCCAAAAACAAATAGAAACTGCAGCCCAGAATATGGCACAAGAAGCTAACGCTGACGAAAACGGCAACAAGGATAATATGGAAGACAGCGCAGCTGCCGCCAACACGGAAATAGTACCGGAAGAGGCTTTTGCCACGGGCAATACTCAGGCTGAAAGCGATGGTCAAGACCACAACATTCTGACTAAGCTGCAGGAAAGGGTCAATGAGCACAACAAGCAGCAGGAAGCTTCAGCAAAAGATGAAGACAGTGTGTGGGAAGGCGATCCCGGTGACGGTACGGATTTCATACCTGTCGTGGATCTTCCGATAGAAGATCAGGGGATGACGCCAAACTATGATATGTTTGACAATCCCACGACCCCTTATAATAATAATGAGTATCCTGCTTCTGACTATCAGGAGGAAGAGAATCAGCAGGAGCATAGCGGTAATTACGACTTTGACGATATCATCTCCGCCAATGGCGTACTGGAGATTATGCCTGACGGCTACGGATTCCTGCGGTCAAGCGACTATAATTACCTGTCTTCTCCCGACGACATCTATGTTGCCGTCAACCAAGTCAAGCATTACGGTCTGAAGACAGGCGACGTCATTCAGTGCCATGTGAGACCACCTAAGGAGGGTGAGAAATATTTCCCTCTGACTTCCATCGACTCCATCAACGGCCGGAATCCATCAGAAGTAAGAGACAGAATCCCATTTGAGCATCTTACCCCGCTCTTCCCCGACGAGAAGTTCACACTTTGCGGTGATCCGAAGACCACCAATCTCTCCACTCGTATCGTCGATCTTTTCTCTCCGATCGGTAAAGGTCAGCGTGCGCTGATTGTGGCTCAGCCTAAGACCGGCAAGACCATCTTGATGAAAAATATCGCCAACGCCATTGCGACTAATCACCCCGAAGCTTATCTGATGATGTTGCTCATTGATGAGCGCCCCGAGGAGGTGACTGATATGGCCCGCACTGTCAACGCAGAGGTAATCGCCTCTACTTTCGATGAACCAGCAGAGCGCCACGTCAAGATTGCAGGTATCGTGCTCGAAAAAGCCAAGCGCATGGTAGAGTGCGGTCATGATGTGGTCATCTTCCTCGACTCCATCACCCGACTGGCCCGCGCCTACAATACGGTGTCTCCTGCCAGCGGCAAGGTGCTCACCGGTGGTGTCGATGCCAACGCACTGCAAAAACCGAAACGATTCTTCGGTGCTGCACGTAACATCGAAGGCGGCGGTTCACTAACCATCATCGCTACAGCGCTTATCGATACCGGCAGCAAGATGGATGAGGTGATCTTTGAGGAATTCAAGGGAACCGGCAACATGGAGTTGCAGCTCGACCGCTCACTGTCCAACAAGCGTATCTTCCCGGCTGTCAACCTCGTAGCATCCAGCACACGTCGTGACGACCTGCTGCAAGACAAGACCACACTGCAACGTATGTGGATCTTGCGCAAGTTCATTTCCGACATGAATCCGATGGAGGCCATGAACACAATTCATGACAAAATGGAGCGCACAAAAGACAACGCCGAATTCCTCGCTTCCATGAACGAATAAGAAATTTGGAAAAAAATAACGAAAAGTTTGGTAGGTACCTAAAAAAAGTGTACCTTTGCACTCGCAATTCCAAAACAGACGGTTGAGGATTGCTAAACACTTAAAGAATGCGCCCTTAGCTCAGCTGGTAGAGCAACTGACTCTTAATCAGTGGGTCTAGGGTTCGAGTCCCTAAGGGCGCACTTCTTTTACCTGAGAATGCGCCCTTAGCTCAGCTGGTAGAGCAACTGACTCTTAATCAGTGGGTCTAGGGTTCGAGTCCCTAAGGGCGCAC
>OGEO01000516.1_pt1 | contig 35647 bp, 31 predicted proteins | sample 1570661 | NCBI WGS metagenome assembly OGEO01 (sample SAMEA2582142, study PRJEB24529) | metagenome | biome: Human gut stool | place: China | collected 2011
TAGGAAAAGATTCGTCAGAGAAACAGATAAGCCCTTCTTTCGGGGGCTGCATCCTCGACCCCCCGCGGAGGGGTCAAGACCCCTCCCTACAATCCTCCCCGTACAGGCTCTCGCACTTCTCGTCAATCTCCCTTGCGGGCAGCGACACGGCCATGGCCACCGCGGCACTGTAGCATTCCTCGGGGGTGAAGCCTTCGCCCGCCAGCGGGAAGTGCTGCAAAATCTTCTCGACCAGCTCGTCGTAATAGCGCGCGTAGAGCACGCCGCGGTCCGTGATGTAAATTTTGCCGTACCGCCGCCGCACAATGACCCCCTGCTTCATCAGGCTGGTCAGGATGCTGGTGACGCTGGGCTTGGTCACGCCCATGGCCTGCGCCAGTGCCAGCGGCGAGACCTCGGTGCTTTGCTGCGCCAGATGGTGGATGGCCAGCAGATAGCGCAGGTTGGAATCGGTCAGGGTCAAGGTACATCTCTCCTTATACCAAACTAAAAAGGGGGCGCGGGCCACGAACGGACCCGCGCCCCCTTCAGGCACTTATGCTTTACTTACTGTGGCAGGCACCGCCGCAGGTCTTACAATTACCTGTGCAGCCGCCGTGACTGCCGCAGCCGCCGCCCCCGCAGGAGCCGTCACAGCAGCCGAGGCCGCCTGTCTTATGTTCATGATACATCAGCCAGCCCGTACCGCCGAACACGATGATCGAAACGATGATCGTAGGCAGGTTGAAGTTAGTCGCCAAAAATTCCATCATAGAAATCCGCTCCTTTCCGGAAGCATGATACGCCCCAAATTACTTGGAAGCAACAGCCTTCTTGGAATCGAACTGAACCTCGTTGACACCCTCGTACTTGTTGGGGCGGAACAGCAGGTAGATCGTGAAGGCGATAATAGCGACAGCCACGATGGTGAAGAAGTTGAAGCCGACCTCACCGGTGATCAGACCGCCGATCTGGTAAACGACCAGAGAAGCGCAGTAGGCAAACAGGCACATATAGCCGATGGCGATGGCAGTCCACTTGCCGTTGTTCATCTCGCGCTTGATGGCGCCCATAGCAGCAAAGCAGGGGGCGCACAGCAGGTTGAAGATCATGAAGCTGTAAGCGGAGATCGCGGTGAAGCTGGCAGCAACCTCAGGCCAGATCTCATCGCCGTTGTCAGACAGCTCGTCAGCATAGTGATACAGAACACCGAAGGTGCCGACAACATTCTCCTTGGCAATCAGGCCGGAGATGGACGCAACGGTTGCACGCCAGTTGCCGAAGCCCTGCGGGATAAAGATCCAAGAAATCGTGCTGGCCACGATAGCCAAAATGGAGTTGTCCTGATCCTCGACCATCGTGAAGGCACCATTCTCGAAGCCGAAGCCCTGCAGGAACCACAGGATGATGGTGGCAGCCAGAATGACGGTGCCGGCACGCTTGATGAAGGACCAGCCGCGCTCCCAAGTGGCGCGCAGGACGTTGCCCCAGGCGGGCACATGGTAGGCGGGCAGCTCCATAACGAAGGGAGCGGGGTCACCGGCGAACAACTTCGTCTTTTTCAGGATGATGCCGGAGATGATGATGGCTGCAAAGCCGATGAAGTAAGCAGAGGTGGCGACCCAGCTGCTGCCGCCGAACAGAGCACCTGCAATCAGGCCGATGATGGGCATCTTAGCGCCGCAGGGAATGAAGCAGGTGGTCATGATCGTCATACGGCGGTCACGCTCGTTCTCGATGGTACGGGAAGCCATAACACCGGGAACGCCGCAGCCGGTACCGACCAGCATGGGGATGAAGCTCTTGCCGGAAAGGCCGAACTTGCGGAAGATACGGTCCATGATGAAGGCGACACGGGCCATGTAGCCGACATCCTCGAGGATGGACAGCAGGAAGAACAGAACGAGCATCTGGGGAACGAAGCCCAGAACAGCGCCGACACCGGCGACGATGCCGTCCATGATCAGGCCGTACAGCCAGCCAGCAACGCCGATGGATTCCAGTAGGCCGCCCAGGGCGTTCGGGACGATCTCACCGAACAGAACATCGTTCGTCCAGTCGGTGGCAAAGGTGCCGATGCCGATGCCGCCGTCCGCAACGGAGGTGCCCATCGCGATGGCGTACATCAGCCACATGATGAGCGCGAAGATCGGCAGAGCCAGGATACGGTTCGTGACGAACTGGTCGACCTTATCGGAGACGGTCAGGTTCTCGGTGCGGGGCTTCTTCTTGACGGCCTTGTCAACAACGCCGTTGATGTAAGCGTAGCGCTGGTTGGTGATGATGCTCTCGGCGTCATCGTCCATTTCCTTCTCGCAGTCGGTGATGTGGGCATCGATGTGGTCTAGCAGCTCTTTGTTCAGGTTCAGCTCAGCCTGGACCTTGTCGTCGCGCTCAAACAGTTTGACAGCGTACCAGCGCAGGAAGCGGTCATCGACCTTGCCCTGAATGGACTCCTCAATGTGGGCGATGGCATGCTCAACGCTGCCGGTAAAGACGTGAGGCAGCTCGCCTGCCTTGCCCTTCTTGGCGGCGGCGACGGCCAGCTCGGCAGCCTTCTCGCTGCCCTCGTTCTTCAGGGCGGAGATTTCGACGGCCTCGCAGCCCAGCTCGTTGGACAGCTTCTTCAGGTCGATCTTGTCGCCGTTCTTGCGGACGAGGTCGATCATGTTGACAGCCATGACAACGGGGATGCCGAGCTCGATCAGCTGGGTGGTCAGGTAGAGGTTACGCTCGATGTTGGTGCCGTCGATGATGTTCAGGATGGCGTCGGGCTTCTCATTGACGAGGTAGCCGCGGGCAACGACCTCCTCCAGCGTGTAGGGAGACAGAGAGTAGATACCGGGCAGGTCCTGGATCACGACGTCGTCGTGCCCCTTGAGTTTGCCTTCCTTCTTCTCAACGGTAACGCCGGGCCAGTTGCCGACATACTGGTTAGAACCGGTCAGGCTGTTGAACAGGGTGGTTTTACCGCAGTTCGGGTTGCCTGCCAGAGCAATTTTAATTGCCATTTGGTTAAACCCCTTTCTTTACTTTTTCAGAACTCACTCAACTTCGATCATTTCGGCGTCAGCCTTGCGGACGCTGAGCTCGTAGTTGCGGACGGTCAGCTCCATCGGGTCGCCCAGAGGTGCGACCTTGCGGACGTAAACCTTGGTGCCCTTGGTCAGGCCCATGTCCATGATGCGGCGCTTGACAGGGCCCTCGCCGTGCAGCTTGGCAACGGTGACGGTCTCGCCGACCTGTACATCTTTCAGAGTCTTCATACTTCGTTCCTCCTCTTGGTACAATCAATCAAACAGCCGAGGGGCTGTGATTCCAAATTTTTTACGCAACGATAATGCGCATGGCCAGGGTCTTATCCAGCGCGATGCGCGCTTCCTTGACCTGAAGGATGAGGTTGCCGCTGATCTCATTGACCACGGTAACGGTCTCCCCCACGACAAAGCCAAGCTCGGCCAGATGCTGGCGGACCTCATCCTTGCCGGTAATCTTTCGGATGGTAACGGTATCGCCTGCTTTAGTCATCGTTAAAGGCATTCCACACACTCCCCTTTTGCGATTCTGCAATATATTAGCCTATGCTAACGCTTGGAGCAAAAGCATGCGGTTAGAACGCTCTAACCGCTTACGATGGTAGTTTACCACCACTAACTCCCGATGTCAATACGGAAGTTAGGCTAACCAAACAGATTTGTGAAAAGTAGATAGTTATTGCTAACTTGAATTGTGCAGCTTTGAACAAATTGTGAAAGCATCACGGCAGAAGCCGGGCAGTGATGCGCACTTACGGAAAGCACCCGGTAGGGGCGGGGCGTGCCCGGCCCGCAGCCTACCTGTAACGCCGCACTTGCGGGAAGGCCGAGGGCGGGGCGTGCCCGGCTCCTACAGACAGCAAAAAAGCCGGAGGGACCTCTCTCCCCTTCCGGCATATTCAATATCTTATTGCCCCTTTTTCTGCTTCCGCGTCTCTGCCAGATGCCGCACCGCCAAAACGGGATGATGGAACAGCATCCGCGGACCGCTCCAGCGCATGACCTGGCGGATGCGCTCCCGCATCTCGGGCTTGTAGCAGTGCGTTTGGCAGACGCTGCAGAACGTTTTGGTCGCTATATGCGGGCAGTGGTCCACCCGCGCGTCGGCGTAGTCCCGCAGGACCGCGCAGTCGGGGCAGAGCCGGCCCTTGGGCGTACCGTGATGGCCGCGGCAGTATAGCTCAATCATCAGGCCGACAGTGGCCTTTTCCTGTTGGCGCTTCTTCTCCGGGGCGTCGGGGACGCCGCCCCCTACAGTGTTCGTAACGGCCATCAGCTCATCCTCCCGTTTTCCACAGAGTACGTCGTGTCAGCAATTCGCATCGTCGAGGCGCGGTGGGATACAAGCACCACGGTCTTGCTGGCCCGCTCCTCGGCCAGACTGCGCAAGATGACGGCCTCGTTCAGGCTGTCGAGGTTGCTCGTCGGTTCGTCCAGCAGAATGAACGGTGCATCGTGCAGAAATGCCCGCGCCACACCGAGCCGCTGCCGCTCGCCGCCCGAGAGGGTATCGCCCAGCTCCCCGACGGACGTGTCGTAGCCCTGCGGCAGCGTCATGATAAAGTCGTGGATGGACGCCTTCCTGCAGGCTGCCACGACCTGCTCATGGGTCGCGTTCCGGTTGGCAATTTTGACATTTTCTTCAATACTGTCATGGAACAGCACGGTGTCCTGCTCGACGAAGCTCTCCGCTGCGCGCAGCGACGCCGTGTTGATGCCCTTGATGTTCTCGCCGGAGATCTCGACCTGGCCTAAATCCGTGTCCCAGAACCGCATGAGCAGCTTGAGCAGTGTGGATTTGCCGCTGCCGCTGCGGCCCGTGATGCCCACGATGCCGTGCTCCGGGATGTGCAGGCTGACCTCCTTCAAAATCTCGCTGTCGCGGTAGCCGAAGGTCACGCGGCGGGCGTCGGCACCGCGGAACACAATGTCCCTGCCGTCGGTGACCTCGCGCACAGCGGGCTGCTCATCGAGAATATCCAGAACGCGGTTGCCCGCGGCGAAGGTGCTTTGCAACCCGGTGCCGAGATTCGCCAGCGCGATGACCGGGCCGAAGCTGCTCATGAGTGCCACAACGCTGACGAGCGCACCGTCAAACCCGATGGCACCCGCCATGAACAGACTGCCAGCCAGCGCCAGCATACCGGAGTCCAACAGCTGGATGATGGCCCCGGTCACGGCCTGTGCCGTGCCGCCGGCCTCCTTCAGGCGGCGCTCCTGCCCGGCCAGCGCGTCGGTGCGCTGGTTGATTTGCGCCAGCCGGTGCGCGCCGTCGTTGTATTGCAGGCTCTCCCGCACGCCACGCAGGCTGTCCAGCACAAAGCCGTTCAGTGCGCCGAACTCCGCGCGGAAGCTCTCGCCCGATTTGCGCGCACCTCTGGCGGCTGCCACGGGCACGCCGATGCCGATGACCGCATAGGCCAGCGCCGCGTACAGCCCCAGCGCGGGTGCATAGCTGCCCATAAAGCACGCCATAACGACGCTTACGATGACGGCAATGCAGATGGGCGAGATCGTGTGCGCGTAAAAAACCTCCAGCAGCTCAATGTCCGCAGTCAGCACGGCAATCAGGTCGCCCTTGTCGCGGCCCTCCAGCTTGGCGGGGGCCAGCTGGCGCAGCACGCCAAAGACCTTGTCCCGGATAAACGCCAGCAGCTTGAACGCAATAAAATGGTTGCAGCCCTGCTCCGCGTAGTGGAGCACGCCGCGGGCCACGGCCAGAATCGGCAGCAAAATACAGGCGGTTTTGAGCACAACGGGCACAGAAAAGTGCAGGCTGTCCAGCAGCGCATACACACCCAGAACCGGGATGAAGATGGCGCAGAGAAAGCCCGCTACGCCCAGCAGAACGGCGCAGACCATGACCGGGGCGAGAGGGCGTACCAGCCCTACAAGGCGGTACATGACGTTGAAATTGCCGCGAGTACGTTTGTTTTCCATCACTGTGCCTCCTTCCCGTAGTTTTCCAGTGCCTGCTGTCGGTTCCACAGGTCGGCGTACAGCCCGCCCTGCGCCAGCAGTGCCTCGTGCGTGCCCTGCCCCGCCGGATGGCCGTGATCCAGCACGTAAATATTGTCCGCCTTTGTCACGTTGGCAAGGCGGTGGGAAATCAGGATGACCGTGTTGCGCCCAGCCAGCCGGTGGATGCCCGCCATGATGTCGTTCTCGCTCTCTACGTCGATGTTGGACGTTGCCTCGTCAAAAATATAGACGGGACTGTCATGCAGCAGTGCGCGGGCCAGTGCCAGCCGCTGCCGCTGGCCGCCGGACAGGTTGCCGCCGCCCTCGGTCAGCGGGGTGTCCAGTCCGTCCATCGAGCGCAGGAAGTCCGCCAGGTTCACCTGCTCCAGCGCGCCCCACAGCGCACCGTCGTCTGCGCCGGGCGCGGCCATCCGCAGGTTGTCGGCCACCGTACCTTTAAAGAGGTGGCTGCCCAGGCTGACGAGCGTTACATTTTTGAGCAGGCTGGCCTCGCTGACGGCGGAAAGCTCCTGCCCGCCGATGGTCACATGCCCCGTGTAGCCGGACACGCGCCCGGTCAGCACGGCGGCAATCGTGGACTTGCCGCAGCCGCTCTCGCCCACCAGCGCGGTGAAGCTGCCCTGCGGGAAGTCAAGATTTAAGCCATGCAGCGTTTCTTTTTCAGCCGTGTAGCCAAAGTGCAGGTCACGGCAGGCAATCGCGCAGTCCGCGCCGAGTTGGGCGGTCCTGGCGCTGCCCTCGGGCAGGTCCAACAGCTTGAAAATTTTGTCGCTGGCGGCCATGCCGTTCATGGCAACGTGGAAGTACGACCCCAGCGCGCGCATCGGCAGGAAGAAATCCGCCGACAGCAGAATGATGCAGAGCGCGCCCGGCAATGTTACGCGGTTTGCATTGAACTCATGCGCGGCCACGATGATGCCCAGCGCCGCGCCGCCGTAGGCGATGACGTCCATGACGATGATCGAGTTGAGCTGCATCGTCAGCACCTTCATCGTCACCTTGCGGAAGTGCTCGGCCTCACGGTTCATGGCCGCGTGGCGGGCCCCGTCGGCCTGATAAATCTTGAGCGTGGTCAGCCCTTGCAGGTTCTCCAAAAAGCTGTCGCCCAGCGCAGCGTACCGGCCCCAGTACTTGCCCAGCAGTTTTTTGGCAAACTTCTGCACAGCTACGATGGAAACGGGAATCAGCGGCACGCAGATCATCAGGATGACCGCCGCGTGCAGACTGACTGGGGCCAGCGCAATAAACAGCGTGACCGGTGCGATCATGGCGTAGAAAAACTGCGGCAGATACGCGCCGAAGTAGGTCTCGAGCTGCTCGACGCCCTCGCCTGCCAGCTGCAAAACCTCCGCGGTGGGCACGGCCTGGGTGTAGCTGCCGCCCAGGCGGAGCAGCTTTTCATAAATGGCGGCACGCAGCGTTTTTTTGACGGTGCAGCTGGCGTTGTAGCTGGCCGACGCCGCGCCGCGCATGCAGAAAAAGCGCACGATCAGCGCACCGAGAATGTACAGAAGTGCGGTGGGCAGGTCTGGCTCTCTGCGCACAAGTCCCGTTAGAAAGAGGGACACGGCGAAGATCATCACGATGTTGGCCAGCAGCGCAAGGAATTGCAGCACAACATTCCACGCAATGTACCGTTTGGAGTCGCCCATCATCGAAATCAGGCGTTTGTTGATCATCATAAGCGGTTGTTCCTTTTTTATATAGTGCGGTAGAGGCCGGACATACCCGAAAGATTACACCTTTTCCTTCGTGCGCAGCGGCAGGTAGCCTGCGTCGCGGATGGCCTTGCGGATGACCTCCTCGTCGGCGTCGGCCTTCGTCCAGACCGTCACGTTCTGGGCGCTCAGGTTCACCTCGGCCAGTGTGTCGGGCAGGGTGTTCAATGCGTTTTCCACATGGCGCTGGCAGTTCTGGCAGGTCATGCCGTCCACGCCCATGACGAGGCGGTGCGGATAGTGGCTCTTGTTGGTGTCCGCCGCCCTGACCTTTTTAGCGGGGGCGTCATGCTCACCGCAGCAGCCGCCGCCGTGGCGCAGATGGTGGATAAAGCTGTAGATGCCGTAGCCGACGGCAGCCACCAGAATCAGAACAATAATGACGTTTGCCATAAAAAACCTCCCAGTTAGCGTTTTCTAATTTGACTTAGAATATACTAACTTCTGCTTTGCTTTTTGTCAAGAGGTATCTTTTTTGATACTGCCCGGCAGGGGCCGCACATGCCCGGCTCCTGCCGCGCAAACAAAGAAGGAGGGGCATCGCTGCCCCTCCCGGTATGGATGGATATGGAGAAAATCAGGCATTGGCCAGAGCGGTGCCAAGGGCTGCGCAGGCAGTCTCGGCGTCGCCGTCGGGGGAGCCGTTGGCCATGACAGGCTCAACGACCAGACGGGCACCGGCGGCCTCGGCGTCCTCGGCCCAGGTGCGGATCCACTCGCCGTCACCCCAGCCGTAGGAGCCGAACAGGCCAACGGGTTTGCCGCTCAGAGAGCCGCGCAGATCCTGGTACATCGGCTCGAACTCGCTCTCCTCCAGCTGCTCGGCGCCCATGGCGGGGCAGCCCAGCGCAAAGCCGGTGTAGTCGCCGGCGGAGGAAGCGTTGAACTCGGAGGCGGTGAACTTGTCAACAGAAGCGCCGGCGGCGGCAGCTGCGTTGGCGACCAAATCGGCCATGGCCTCGGTGTTGCCGGTGCCGCTCCAATAGATAACTGCAATCTTGCTCATAAATAACTACTCCTTTTATAATTTTTATGGTGCATCGTCAGGCGGCCACTGTCAGCCGCCTGATCGGGGTGCCGTTGTAATAGCAGCGGGCGTAGATGCGCTCGCACTTTTTATAGCGGTCAAACTCTGCCTGCGCAGCGGTGGGATCGGTGTAGACCTTCCAATAGCCGCACGCGGTAAAGTTTTTGCCGCGGTTTTGGATGAACCCGATGACATCCGCCAGCGGGTATCCCAGAAAAACGCCGATCTCATGCGGGAAATCTCCCTCGCAGCAGAGCCTTTCGGCTAGTTGGTCCAGCAGCTCGTCTGCGGTGCCGGGGGTGTAGCCCTCCCCCGCCAGAAAGTCCAGCATGTGCGGCGCTGCCAATAGCCTGGCCACACGGGCCGGGCGGTATACATAGACCAGCACAGCCCCGGTGCGCGGGCACTGCCTAAGCACCCGCACCGTGACCCCGCGGGGCGACAGCGCGGCGTGCCAGGCGGCGGCCATGGCGGCGGCATCCTGCCCGGGCGCGGGCTGGTAGCGGAACAGACTGGCAGGCTTGAGCCCCGCCAGTGTGGGGGCGCATAGGGTGGCCAGGTCGCAGGCAAAGCTGCGCGGGCTGGGGATGACACGCGATTGCTGCATGAGATGACTCCTTACCTCTACAATAGTTAGTGTCTGCTAACCATCGGCCCCATAAAACCGCCCGGCACGGGGAGAGAACCGCACCGGGCGGGCTATGGTTGTTCCGAAGGTCGGATACTTGCTGCGGTTAGCCTTAACTAACGCTAACAATATAGCATGATATAGAGCGGTTGTCAAGCAAAAATTTGAGAAAAAATTGCAGCTGTAGGGGGCGGCGTTTCCGACGCCCCGTGAGCCAGCGCACATCTTCCATGAAAATCGTAGGGCGGCCTGCCCCCAGGCCGCCGCGGCGGGGTGAGAGAGCCCCGCCCTACAGCAATAGCCAATGGGGGCAGTGTCTCCCGGGACACTGGCGGCGGCGCAAAGCCCCGCGGGAGGGTCAAGACCCTCCCCTACGAACCAGCCAGAAGCGGGAATCTGCACATAACACAGCGGCAGCCGCAAAGCTCCCGGGGTAATGCCAAGCATCGATCCCTACACGTAGGGGCGTATAGGAAATGCGCCCGGAAGCTCTGCGGCTGCCGCTTCTTTACAAATTAATAGTTGCTGCTCTTCAGCTCAAAATAGCTCTGCGGATGTGCGCACACCGGGCACTTGACCGGCGCGTGCTGACCGATATAGACGAACCCGCAGTTGCGGCACTGCCAGACCTGCTCGGTCTCGCGGGCGTAGACCTTGCCCGCCTCAATGTTGGCGGCCAGCGCTTTGTAGCGCTCCTCGTGGTCCTTCTCAATCGCGGCGACCATCGTGAACAGCGCGGCGATCTGGGTAAAGCCCTCCGCCTTCGCCTCGGCGGCCATGCGCGGGTACATCGAGGTGTGCTCCTCGTTCTCGCCCGCGGCGGCCATCTTCAGGCAGGTCAGCGTGTCGGGGATCTCGCCGTTTTCCATCAACAGCTTGAACCAGATCTTGGCGTGCTCCTTCTCGTTGTTGGCGGTCTCGGTGAAGATGGCGCTGATCTGCTCATAGCCCTCCTTCTTGGCCTTGGACGCGAAATAGGTGTATTTGTTCCGGGCCTGGCTCTCACCTGCGAAAGCCTCCCACAGGTTTTTCTCGGTCTTGCTGCCTCTGAGTTCCATAATGAATACCTCCGTTTAAATAGGAATGAGTCTTAATATGACTTTATTATAGCATACAAACAGCCCCTGTCAAGTAAAATTTCGGAATGGAATCTTAGTGATCTTGCACAGACGGTTGACAAAGCATACATTTTAGTGTACTATCTGAATAAGATATATTCTTAAATCAGAGAAGGAGGTCTGCCCATGACCCGCCAACGCGCCCTGATTTTGGGTATCATGCGTGAAAAATGCCCGGAGCATCTGACCGCTGACGAAATTTTCAGCTATGCGCGGCAGGCCATGCCGCACATTGCGCGCGGCACTGTGTACCGCAACCTGAAATTGATGGAGCTGGACGGTGAGATCGGTCATCTGGAAATGCCCGACGGCCCGGACCGCTACGACGCCAACCCGACCCCCCACGGCCACCTGCTGTGTGACAGCTGCGGCGACCTGGCCGACCTGCCGGTGGTGGGACTGATTCGCGACATTGAGTCCGCCATCGGTACCGAGGTACGCGGCTACACGCTGACGATCCGCTACATCTGCCCGAAATGCCGCGCCAAAAACGCGCAGTGAGGTTCTGATTTATGGCAAAACAGCGTGACCCTGTAATAGATAGTATGCGCGGCATCGGCATTGTGCTTATGGTGCTGGGGCATTCGGGCTTTCGCGGGACGGACTTCATCTACCTGTTCCACATGGCCCTGTTTTTTATGCTGAGCGGCTGGCTTTTCAGCCTGCGCGGCGGGCCGGTGCACTTTATCAAGCGCAAAGCCGTCACGCTCTGGCTGCCCTTTGTGCTGGCAAACACCGCCTTTACCGTGCTGAACAACCTGTTTTTAAAGCTGAATATTTTGACGAGTGATGAGCGCATTTTGCAGGTTCCCGGCAATGCCGTCACAACGCCCGTGACGGTGAAGGATGTGATTGGCCGCACCGTGCACTGGTGCGTGTTTGACGGCGGCACCCAGCTGGGCGGCGCGATGTGGTTCATCCAAGCACTGTTTCAAGTATCTATTCTGTACGCTTTGGTGGAATTTATTCTGCAAAGGCTGCTGCATGGTGCCGATACGCTGCTGACGCAGGGACTTTTTTCCGGCGTGCTGCTGTGGGTGGGCTGGCGCTGCAGGCTGGCCGGATGGAACGTGTGGGGGCTGGGCATTGCGGCCAGCTGCTACTGCCTGTTCTACCTGGGCACGGTCCTGCGGCGCACGACGCGGGAAAGCATACCGACGTACCAGCGTGGTATTTTTGCCGCAGCGGCCTTTGCGGTGCTGTTGATTCTGGGGCAGCTCGGCTCTGTGGGGCTGGCGGGCAATGGATACAGCGGCCCGATTTTCCTGCTGCTTGCCAGCCTGGCGGGCTGGGTGCTGGTGCGGGAGGCCGCGTGCCTGACCGCTCCCCTGCCCTGTGTCCGCGCGGCGCTGGCCTATCTGGGCCGTGCGACGATGCCGATTGTGATTTTGCACTTTTTGAGCTTCAAGCTCGTGACCTGGCTTGGCCTGCTGGCCACAGGCGGAGAGCCGTATCTTCTGGCCGCATTCCCGATTTACTTTACGGGCGGTGCCTGGTGGCTTGCCTACACCGCCGCGGGCCTGGTTCTGCCGCTGGCAGCAAATGCGGTGTACAAGAAAATAAAAAATACCGTCTTAGCGCATTGATGTAAAAAAAAGAGCCCCGCGGGGCTCTTTTTTCTTGCCTCCCTCTGCGAGACAGACTCCCCCGATACGGGGGAGGTGGCGCTTGCGCCAGAGGGGCCAAGAAAATGCTTGATTTGTGACACATTCCTGCTCCCGTCGGCGTTATAAGGGTGAAAGGAGGCGAGCCGATGCAAAACGAACAGGATTTAGAAAAGCTCGTACATGCCCATACCGCTGCACTGCTGCGGTACTGCACCGGCCTGCTGGGGTGCGAGGCCGACGCACAGGATGCTGTGCAGAAAACCTTCATCAAGGCGTGGCAGCAGCGCCACACGCTGCGCCATGACGGCACCGACAACGAGCGCGCGTGGCTCTACCGCATCGCCTACCGCACCTCGCTGGACATGCTGCGGGCAATCAAACGCGCGGCGGCCTACCCCACCCCGGAGCCGTTGGAGCAGGACCCCGGCATCAGCGAAGAGCTGCGCGCGGCGCTGAACACGCTGGCCCCGCTGGATCGGGCCCTGATCTTAGAGCGTGTGCTGGACGGGCTGGATTATGCCGCACTGGCGCGCATTCACGGACGGCCCGCCGCCTATCTGCGCACACGCTACCACCGCGCCAAAAAGCAGCTGGCGCAGCGATTGAAGGAGGGTGAGCACTATGAAGTATGACCGCGAAGAAGCATATTTGCACGAAAAGCTGACCGGCGGCCTGCACCCGGCAGGCGTTGACCTATGGCCCGCCGTGGCCGAGCACCTGCCCGACGCGCCCCCCGCACGGCACCCGCGCTGGAAGCTGGCAATCTGCCTGGCCGCGCCGCTGCTGATTGCCGCCGGAGTGCTGGCAGGCACGGCAGAGTTCACGAACCTGCGCGAAAACCCGCGCCCGTCCTTTGCGCCGGAGGCCAACACCGGGTACGCCATCACGTATGAGCGGCAGTATTTTGCGCTGGATGAGGATTTGCTGGCGGGAATGGTGGCAAACCATAATGGGGAGATGTCGGACGATGGCTGGCTGCCGATGAACGCCAGCATAAACGGCCAACTGCACCCCACCGACGAGGACTACGCCGATTGGTACGCCCGGGCTGCACGCGGGTACGACAGCTGGGTGGAAATGACCGCCGCGACTGGTCTGCCGCTGGCGCAGAACACGCTGCTGGATGAGGGAGATACAAGCACTTTCCCGTCGATTGCCATGTATCCGTCCGGTATGATCGACATCCCGGATGAATATGACGATGGTATGCCCTATACGCCGAAATTTCAGGAATATCCCGCCGGATTTATCCCCATCGGGCGCGGCGATACACCGGACAAGCTCTACCTACGCACGGGTGTGCTTTTGGATGGCTACAATGTAGAAATCATGGCAGTTGCCTATCTTGGGGATGCGCCCAAGGAGATGGCAACGGATTTGTATTGGCAAAAAAGTGCCGGGTTAACGTGGCAATGTGAAAGCTACCCCATGGCCAACGGCAACACCGCGCTGATCCCCCACTGTACAAGCAACCCGAACTCGAGGCCCTACATCCAGTCCAGAGCCTACTTTGCGCAGGACGGCATTTTGTACCAAGTCTATTGCCGTCCCTATACGGATAGCCTTAGTTACAGTGCCTCGCAGGAGAACATCTGGGCAGAACTGAAGGTGGTTTTGGACGGATTTTCTTAAAAAGCTCCCCGGGAGGGGAGCTCCGCCCGCAGGCGGTGAGGGGTGGGCGGCAGGCTGACGATTTAGACAGTAGCTCCCACCCATCCCTCCGGCCCGCGGCCACCTCCCCTCGAGGGAGGCTTTAAAGCAGGCAATAAAAAGAGAGAAGAATCTTCGCCCTGTGCGAAAATTCTTCTCTCTTTTTTCTCTTTTATCTCTCCTCCAGCGGCACATACTCCCTTGTCTGCATGATGCTCTGGTAGGCCGGACGGATGATCTTATCCACGTTGACAAGCTCCTCCATGCGGTGGGCGGACCAGCCGACGATACGCGCAACCGCAAAGATCGGGGTGTACAGCTCCACCGGGATGCCCAGCATGTCATACACAAAGCCGGAGTAGAAGTCCACGTTCGTCGAGACACCTTTATAAATATGGCGCTTCTCGGCAATGACCTGCGGGGCCAGCCGCTCGATCGTGTTGTAATACTCAAAGTCGCGGCTGCGGCCCTTGGCGTCGGCCAGCTGGTGGACAAAGCTCTTGAACACCACCGCGCGCGGGTCGCTCAGCGAGTAGACCGCATGGCCCATGCCGTAGATCAGGCCCTTCTGGTCGAACGCCTGGCGGTCCACAATGCGGCCCAGATAATCAGCCATGGCCTCCTCGTCCAGCGGGTCGGTGACGTGGGCGCGGATGTCGTCCATCATCTGCATGACCTTGATGTTCGCGCCGCCGTGCTTGGGGCCCTTCAGGCTGGAAAGCGCCGCCGCAATGACGGAGTAGGTGTCCGACCCGGACGAGGTGACGACGCGGGTCGTGAAGGTCGAGTTGTTGCCGCCGCCGTGCTCCATGTGCAGCAGCAGGGCAATGTCCAGCACGTGGGCCTCGAGGTCGGTGTACTTCTGGTCGGGGCGCAGCATCTTCAGCAGGTTTTCCGCCGTGGACAGGCTCGGGTCGGGGCGGTGGATGTACATGCTGCCGCCGCACTCATAGTAATTGTAGGCGTGGTAGCCGTAGACCGCCAGCATCGGGAAAACGCTGATGAGCTTGATGCACTGTTCCAGCTGGGTCTGCAGGTCGGTCTTGCCAATGTCGTCATCGTAGCTGGCCAGCGTCAGCACGCTGCGGGTCAGTGAGTTCATCAGGTCGTGACTGGGGGCCTTCATGATGACGTCGCGCACAAAGTTTGTCGGCAGGTCGCGGCATTTGGCAAGGCAGGCGGTGAAGCTCTCGAGCTGCTCTTTGTTCGGCAAATCGCCGAGCAGCAGCAGATAGGCCGCGCCCTCAAACGCATAGCGCTTGCCGCGCAGACCGCGGATCAGGTCATAGACATTGTAGCCGCGGTACCAGAGCTTGCCCTCGCAGGGAACCTTCTGGCCGTCGCGCTCCTCAAAGGCGTCGATGCGGGAAATGTTCGTGATGCCCGCCAGCACACCCTTGCCGTTTTTGTCGCGCAGACCGCGCTTGATGTCGTATTGGGCAAACAGCGTGGGATCAATGCGGTTGTTGGTGACACATTCCTCGGTAAAAATGCGGGCTTCCTTTTCAATGGCTGCGTAGTCGCTCATGGTGACGGCCTCCCTTTCCCTTTCTTGTCCGTGTGTGGTAAACACTTTGTAGCAGCGGCGGGCTATTCTACAAATCGTATAACGCATAAATCTATTATACAGGGAAATCGGACAGTCTGTCAAACAAAGTTTTTGTGAACAAAATGACAAGAAGAAAATGACAAGGCTGTAGGGGCCGGGCATGCCCGGCCCGGAGGTGTAAGGCGGACGTGTGCTTTCCGGGAGGGATAAATCCCTCCCCTACAAACGCCGTTGCCGGGAGTTTGTAGGGCGGCCAGCCCTCTGGCCGCCGCGGACGCTTGCGACAGCAGGAAAGTTTACGGGTTGCCACACTGTAGGGGCCGGCGTCCCCGACGCCCCGCGGAGGGGTCAAGACCCCTCCCTACAAGGCCACAATAAAAAGGGGCGACAAACAAAAAGGGAGAGGCTCTCCCTCTCCCATGAAACGTGATTATACTTTTACTCCGCCACCAGCACTGTCACGCTCGTCGGGGCCAGCTCCAACGCATCCCGGAAGCAGGGGCCGAAGGGGGTCACACCGGCGTGGACGCCGTCGCTTACTTTGCGCCAGGTACCGGCTGGCAGGCTGGCCCACTGGCGGGTGCGCTCGGGGTTGTAGTAGACGGCCAGCTGACCCGCCGTGGCCGTGCCTTCGTTCTCCGGCACAAAGCCGATGAGCCAGCCCGGCAGCGCCAGAATAAACGGCTCCGGCTCCCCTGCCGCGCCGCTCAGCCGCGGATAGGCGCGGCGGATGGCCAGCATGCCGCGGTAAAACGCCGTCAGCGCGGCAAACTCCGGGCGGTGGGCGCGGGTCCAGTCCAGCCGGTTCGTGGCCAGCGGCCCCTTGTAGCTGTTGTGGTCGCCGTGCTTGGTGCGGCCCCACTCCTCGCCCGCCTGCATAAAGGGCAGACCCTGGCAGGTCAGGTAGATGCCCGCCGTCATGCGGTTCTGTGCCAGCAAATCGGCGTCGGGGCAGTCGTAATCGCCGCGGCGGCCCACGGCGGCCAGCTTGTCCCAGAGCGTGTAGTTGTCGTGGGCGGAGACGTACTGCACGACCTGCCCGGCGCGCTTGGGCAGGAAGCCGTGTGCGCCGCTGCGCCACGCGCTGATCGAGTGCAGCACATCGTAGCCATGCTGCGGTGCGCCATTGACATAGCCCGCGTTGGCCGCGTCAAAGACGTTGCCCTTGATGCAGTCCCGCGTGTCATCGCAGAAAAATCCGATGCGTTCATGCAGCGCGTCGAGGGCGCGCTTGTCGGCGGGGCGTGCGCCGCCTTCAAGGTTCGTGCCGCCGCCCATCCAGGGCTCGCCGTACAGTAAAATGCTCTCGCCGCCGGGCAGACTGTCCAGCGCGGCGCGGATGGCGTTCATCGTGTCCACATCCTCCAGCGCCATCAGGTCAAAGCGGAAACCGTCGATGTGGTAGGCTGTGGCCCAGTACAGCACCGACTCGACCACGTATTTGCGCACCATCGGGCGCTCGCTGGCAAGGTCGCACCCGCAGCCGGAGCCGTTGGTCATCATGCCGTTGGGCCAGCGGCGGTTCCAGTAGCCGGGCACGGTGCGCTCCAGATTGCTCTCGCCGTGGTAGGTGTGGTTGTAGACGACGTCCATCACAACGCCCAGCCCCGCGCGGTGCAGCGCGGCGACCATGGCGCGGCACTCCTTGACGCGCACCTCGCCGTGGAACGGGTCGGTGGCAAAGCTGCCCTCGGGCACGTTGTAGTTCTGCGGGTCGTAGCCCCAGTTGTAGCCGCCGTCGGGGCGGGACTCGTCCACCGTGGCGTAGTCGCAGATGGGCTGTAATTGCACATGGCTGATGCCCAGATTTTTCAGATAATTCAGGCAGGTCGGGTGTTCGCCGTCGCTGTCCAGCGTGGTGTCATCGGGCGTGAAGCCCATGAACTTGCCGCGCCACTCCGGTTTTACACCGCTGTGCCCGTCAGCGGAAAAGTCCGCTACATGCACCTCCCACACGCTGCGGGCGTGGGCCGGGATGTCGGGGCGCCGGTCCTGCTCCCAGCCGTCGGGGGCGGCCTGTGTCAGGTCCACCACCATGCCGCGGGTGCCGTTGGCCCCGGCGCTGCGGGCGTAGGGGTCTACGACCTCATGCACGCGGCTATCCGGAAAGTAGATGCGGTAGATGTAATACGTCCCGTGCAGGTTGCCGGGCAGCACAATGGCCCAGACGCCGCCATCGCCGCGGCGCATTTCGTGTACGCCCAGCTCTTTCGCGCCCGGCTCGGCGTCGGTGCCGGTGGCATACAGGCAGACCACGACCCCGCAGGCAGTGGGAGCCCACAGCTTGAAGGTGGTCTCCTCCGCCGTTGGATTTGCGCCGAGGTCGCTGCCGTGGTAATAGGGCAGCTCACAGGCCTGATGCCAGTTCATGAGTGATCGCTCCTTACAAATAGTCTGCATTTATTGTAGCAGGTAGAGCGACAGTTTGCAAGGGAAACGTTTCAACGCCCAGCGGAAACCTTTGCATCCGGCATCCCATGTAAAGAAGCCATACACAAGCAAAAATCCCCTGCCCGTGCGGACAGGGGATGCGGTTGCTTATAGAGGTGGATTACTCGCCCAGATGCCAGATGTCCTTGTTGTACTCGGCAATCGTGCGGTCACTGCTGAACAGGCCGGCCTTGGCAATGTTGATGACGCACTTCTTGCGCCAGCCCAGCGGGTCGCAGGCGTAGTCGCTCAGGGCCTGACCCTTGCGCACCACATAGGCGTTGAAGTCGGGCAGCGTCTGGAACCAGTCCTTCCAGACCAGCTCGTCGTGCAGGCGGCGCAGGTTTTCCTCATGCCCGGCGGCCAGCATCTCCGGCCCGACGAGGAAATCGACGGCGCGGCGGATGTTGGGGTCACCCTCCATCCACTGGCTGGCCTGATAGTCGCCCATCTCATAGCGGTGGATGACCTGGTCGGATGTCTGGCCGAAGATATAGATGTTCTCATCGCCGACCTGCTGACAGATCTCGACGTTCGCACCGTCCATCGTGCCCAGTGTCAGCGCACCGTTGAGCATGAACTTCATGTTGCCGGTGCCGGATGCCTCTTTGGAGGCCAGCGAGATCTGCTCCGACAGGTCGCAGGCGGGGATGAGCTTCTCAGCGGCGGTGACGTTGTAGTTTTCCACAAAGACAACCTGCAGATACTTCGACACGACCGGATCCGCCGCAATGACCTTAGACAGGGTCAGCAGGGCGTGGATGATGTCCTTGGCAATCGTGTACGCCGGGGCGGCCTTGGCACCGAAGATGCTGACCAGCGGCGTGGCGGGCAGATGCCCGGCCTTGATCTCATGATACTGGTGGATCAGGTAGAGCAGGTTCAGCTGCTGGCGCTTGTACTCATGCAGACGCTTGGACTGGATGTCGAACATTGCATCCGGGTCAACGGTGATGTTCTGCGTGCGGTGCAGCCAGTCGGCCAGTGCGCGCTTGTTCTGCGCCTTGACGGCGGAGAACTGCTGCAAAATATCGACATTTTCCGTGTAGGGCAGCAGTTTTTCAAGCTCGGCGGCGTCCTTGCGGAAGCCGGAACCGATGAGCTTTTCAATCTCGGCGGTCAGCGCCGGGTCGCACTCCAGCAGCCAGCGGCGGAAGGTGATGCCGTTGGTCTTGTTGTTGAATTTTTCGGGGTAGAGCTGGTAAAAGCCGTGCAGCTCGCTGTTTTTCAGGATTTCGGTGTGCAGATAGGCAACGCCGTTCGTCGAGTGGGTGAAGTGGATGTCCATGTGGGCCATGTGAACGCGGTCGTCCCCGTCGATGATGGCCAGACTCTCGTCGGTGGTGCGGGTGCGGGCCAGCGTGTCGAGCTTTTCAATGATGGGCATGAGCTGCGGCACGACGGCGTCCAGATAGGCGCGGGGCCACTTTTCGAGCGCCTCGGCCAGAATGGTGTGGTTCGTGTAGGCACAGGTCTTTGTGACGATCTCGACGGCCTCGTCAAAGTCGATGCCCTTTTCCCCCAGCAGGCGGATCAGCTCGGGGATAACCATGCTGGGGTGGGTGTCGTTGATCTGGATGGCGGCGTAGTCGGCCAGATCGTGGTAATCACAGCCGCGGGCGGCACACTCGGCCAGAATCAGCTGGGCCCCGGCGGAAACCATCAGGTACTGCTGGTAGACGCGCAGACGACGTCCGGCCTCGTCAGAGTCATCAGGATACAGGAAAAGCGTCAGGTTTTTGTCGATGTCGGTCTTGTCGAACGTGATGCCGTCGTGGACGATGCTCTCATCAATGGTGTCGAGATCGAACAGATTCAGCGTGTTCGTGCGGCCCTCGTAGCCCGTGACGGCCAGCTTGTACAGACGGGCGCTGTAGGTCTTGCCGGCCAGTTCGACGGGATAGACCGTATCCGTTTTTTCCGCCCAGGAGTGGGCGGTCAGCCACGGGTCGGGCAGCTCGTTCTGGACACCGTCCTTGAAGGACTGGTGGAACAGGCCGAAGTGATACCGCAGGCCAACACCGTCGCCGGGCAGGTTCAGCGTGGCGAGGGAGTCAAGGAAACAGGCGGCCAGACGGCCCAGCCCGCCGTTGCCAAGGCTTGGCTCCGGCTCGACCTCCTCAATATCGGACAGGTTTTTCCCCGCAGCGGCCAGCGCGGCGCGGGTGTCGTCGTACAGCCCTAAATTGATAAGGTTGTTGGACAGCAGCTTGCCGATCAGAAACTCGGCGCTGATATAGTAGAGCTTGCGGCCCGTGACGGGACGGACGCGGGCGGCGCTCTGTTCGCGGACGATGTCCAGCAGGGCCAGATAGATTTCCTGGTCGGTGCAGGCGGTCAGGGGCTTGTTGGTTCTGGCTTCCATCGCAGCAGTCATATTCATAAGAGGTTGCCTCCATTCGTGTATGGGCTTCTTGGGTACAACTTGGTTATACCACACAAAACGTGCATCTGACTTGCAAAATACCCGCAACTTGTGGTACAATACTATCATGCGAGGTGAAAATATGGCGAAACAAGAGCGTTTGCGCGAAGCAAAGCAACACGGGGCCGCGTGGTTCCCGTTCAATATCTACCCGTGCACGATCCCGAAGGACTTCCCGCAGGTGGCGCTGCACTGGCAGGACAGCATGGAGCTGGTCTTTGTCAAAAAGGGGCGCGGCATCGTGCAGGCCGGGCTGACGACCTACACGGCACAGGCGGGCGACATTTACGTGTTTGCCCCCGGCGTGTTGCACGCCCTGCGCCAGCTGCCCGGTGAGGCAATGGAATATGAAAACATCATCTTTGAGCTGGAGCTGCTGGGCGGCGCCGGTGACATCTGTGCCGAGAAGTACCTGCTGCCGCTGCAGAGCGGACGTCTGGCTCTGCCCATGCGCCTTGGCCCGGAAGACTGGGGCTACAACTGGGCAGTGCGGTGCCTGCACGCGGCGGAGGAATTCAACAAGATCAAAGACGTGGGATATGAACTCTGTATAAAGGGTGAGCTGCTGCTGTTTCTGGCGGCGCTGGTGGGCCGCACCGGAGACCTGCCCCCTGCCGATACCCCCGACACCCGGCGGCTGAAAACCGTGGTGCAGCTTGTGAATGAGGGCTACGCGGGGGCGCTGCATGTGACCGACGCAGCGGCGGCCTGCGGATGCAGCCCCAGCCATTTTATGCGCTGGTTCAAGAAAATGACCGGCCAGGGCTTTACCGAATACCTGAACGAGCAACGCCTGAACGCCGCCGCCGATGCCCTGCGCAGCGGCAGCGACACCGTGCTGGCGATTGCGGAGCAATGCGGGTTTGAGAATTTGTCCTACTTCAACCGTCTGTTCAAAAAGCGGTACGGGATGACGCCGCGGGAATACAGGGGGAGAAAATAAAAAAGCCGCTTGCGAGAACGACTTTTATTTGTAAAAAATGTTGTAGAAACGGCAAATTTATTTGCTGACAACAATGAGGCACATTTTTTGTACAGAAAGCCATTTGTTTGGTACTCTATCAAGTGATACAATATGTTTATCTTTAAAATCGTAAACTCACTTGAACTTATCACCAAAATGAAGAAGTATGTAAGAAAATTTCATTCCAGCCATTCTATTCCGAATTGGAGGCAGAGCCAATTATGAAGAGCAAGCGCCAAAAAAGGATTGCAGCAGAAAAGGCCCACCAGCAGTTTATACAGACACAACAGGCATTAGATAGAGCATTCAAAAAGGAGCAAAATAAACTTCGCGGCGTTTCAAATGCAGCCACGTCCATCTGCCATAACAAGAGTATCATAGTTTTCCGAACAGAAAAAGAAGGCCACAAGTATTATGATGAACCTGTTCAGTATCCCTGTGTTAATGAATTGTCTATAGGAAAAGACCTTATCGGAAAAGTTTATGGCTTCAGAATGAGTGGAAAAGGTGACTTTTACTGTTCTGTAAATGCCATCAAAAATTGTCTGCATGAAATCACACGCGCCAAAGTTAAATTGATATATATGTTCGACGAAATTACTGATGGCAATGACGCCGAATTTATAAAACTGAACCACTTTGCCAATGAAGGCAGAAAACCTGAATATGCACCTATTTGCATTCTTAAAGACTCGGAATGTATCGAAGTAGTAAATGACCTTAAGAAGAATGAAAATTTAATTTCTCATACCTACTGCTTAACAACATCTTCGAATAAGATTACAACCGTACCAGGAATGTACTCTGCGGCCGTTGGGGTTGCTTTCGTTCGATTGAGCAACTTTAACGGAAAAGAAATTTCTCCAGATAAAATTCCCCTCAAAATATATGGTGGCCTGTATCGAAAATCATGTGGAAACGATATTCGCAATTGCTTACAGATAACCAGTGATTTAACATATATATCAGCATTGCTCAATATTGCAACATCAAAAAGAAACACTCTTGGTATTTGGCGCAAAGATATTCCCCGCAGAAAAGAGTGCAATGTACTGTATGTATACCCATCGTTGGGTGAACTTTCTGGCACTTATTACAAAGGAGAATTAGAACCAGCTATCACTTTGTCAATAAATGGCTATTACAGCGTTGATAATAAATTTTGCTGTACGCTGGCTGATATTAAAAGCAATTCCTCCGTACTGCTGAAAAATAAGATTCGGCTTATTCTCTGTGGTAGCCTAACATGGATGAGCCTTGTGCCAACCATATTGCGCACATTGGTAACAACAGACCGCACAAATTCTATTTCTCGCAGTACATATAGTCCAAACATGTGTGTCATTGACAAAATTGTAATACCCACAGTTCTTGGTAAACCACATGACGCGGTAAATCTATCCTACGATCTTGAACAAGGAAAGAAAATACTAATATATTCGAATAAGTGTCATTGCTCTAAATGTGCAAATCTGTTGGGTCATGATACCATTATTAACTGTAATGCAATGGTTTCGACAAAACGAGGCTCCAATGTTAAAGTTACCGTTCAATACTGTACAGGCTGCGGCAACTATTTTATAAATTACGAAACCTTCGAAATGTATAATCGGATGTATCATGGACTTCTTTTTGAATGTTCATTCGATAATGAAGTTGCAAGAAAAGACAATCCGTTTGGATTTGCGCCAGATTCACTTCTGAGCCGCTGCGGATATTCAGTTAAAACAACAGAGAGCCAAGCCGACAGACAAGCTGTATTGCGCTATATTCTTGACAGTAAGAAAGCAACAAAATGGGAAATCACCGAAATGATTACTGGCTTTATTCGCGTTCGGCAAAACATGCCTAATATGCAGAGGGCAATCACGCGCTGGCGCGAAGATATTGCTTATGTTGCAAACTATAACACTCAGGGACAAGTCTCTATTGGAAAAAAGACTTTTTCGCAGGCCGGAAGGATTCAAAAACGGCAATGAGTTGCTTTTTGCTATCGCGTAAATAGGCGTAAGGCAATGAGCGCTCTCAGAATGAGCAGTGGTTTTGAGATTATGCCTTTTTGCTGTAATCCCGTGCGCCGTAAATCGCCGTGCCGACGCGGACGATGGTCGCGCCCTCGGCGATGGCGGCGGCGTAGTCGTGGCTCATGCCCATGGACAGAATGTCCATCTGTGCCCGGTCATAGTGCCGGGCGTCGGCTCTGGCCAAAAACTCCCGCATCTGTGCAAAAAAGCGGCGGGTCTCGGTGTCGTCGGCGTCGGCGGGCGGGATCGCCATCAGGCCGCGCAGACGGATGTGCTCCCTGGCGGCGGCAGCCTCCAAAAGCGGGAACAGGCTGTCGGCGTCCACGCCGCTCTTGCTGGCCTCCTCGCCGATGTTGATCTCGACGAGAATGTCCTGCACCAGCCCCAGACGGGCCGCGGCGGCATCGATCTTATCCAAAAGGCGCGTGCTGTCCACGCTCTGGATCAGCGCGGCGCGGCCTACGACCTTGTTGACCTTGTTCGTCTGTAAATGCCCGATGAAGTGCCCGGGCTTGCCGTTGTAGGCGTTCGCGTCGGTCTTTTCGACCAGCTCCTGCACATGGTTTTCACCGAACAGGTCAATGGGCAGGTCGGCGCTGTAGCGCACCTCCTCCACCGTGCGGGTCTTGCAGGCGGCGCAAAGGCGCACCTCTGCCGGGTCGCGGCCTGCGGCCTTGGCGGCAGCGGCCATCGTCTCACGGATCTTCGCGACGGCCTCGGCCATCTGCTGCTTCTGGGCTTCGGGAATCATCGCACTTCCTCCTGACTGTAAACGGCGCGGGAACCGCCGATGAACGGCGGACGGGTGCGGGCGCAGAGCAGAATTGCCTGCCCGATGTGGTCCATCGACAAGCGCACCGGTACAGCCACGCGGCGCAGGTGCATACCGATCAGCGTACCGCCGATGTCCATGCCCGCGGCGGCCCTGACCTCCTCCACAAGGACGGGGTCGTTAAAGCGCTGCCAGCAGTTCGTGGCCCAGCTGCCGCCCGCGTGGGGCTGCGGAATGGCCGAGACGATCTGATAGCCGTTGGCCTTCGCGGCCTCGCGCTCAATGACGATAGAACGGTTCAGATGCTCACAGCACTGGGCGGCCAGATAGACGCCCTGCTCCTGCAATGGCGGCAGCACGCCCGCCAGCACGGCAGCGGCAGCCTCCATGCTGGAATCCTTGCCGATGCGCCCGCCCATGATCTCGCTGCTGGAGCAGCCGACCACAAAAATGTCCCCGGTCTCAAGATGCGCAGCCTGCAGCAGTTCTTCCGCAGCCTGCCGCGCCTGCGCCGTAAGTTTTGCATAATCCACAGGTAATGCCCCCTTTGGTTACTATTATAGCAGGGGTGTCAATAAAAGAAAAGCCTTCCCCCGCGGGGGAAGGTGGTCCGTAGGGCCGGATGAGAGCGACCCCGCGGATGCTGCTCATAAATGGGTGGCTGCGGGAGCTTTGCCCTCATCAGTCCGCTTCGCGGACAGCTTCCCCCGCGGGGGAAGCCTTAGAACCAACCTGCGTCAATTTGTCAAGCCGTCACATCCTCAAACTGACTGTTGTACAAATCGGCATAGAACCCGCCGGCTTCGATCAGCTCGTCGTGGGTGCCCTGCTCGACAATGTCGCCCTCGCGCATGACCAGGATCAAATCGGCATCGCGGATGGTAGACAGGCGGTGCGCGATGACGAAGCTCGTGCGGCCCTGCATCAGGCGGTCCATAGCCGTCTGGATGCGCTGCTCGGTGCGGGTGTCAACACTCGATGTCGCCTCATCGAGGATCAGGATGCGGTTGTCCGCCAAAATCGTGCGGGCAATCGTCAAAAGCTGCTTCTGGCCTTGGCTGACGTTGGAGGCGTCCTCGTTCAGCTCCATCTGGTAGCCGCCGGGCAGCGTGCGGATAAAGTGGTCGGCGTTTGCAGCTTTCGCAGCGGCAATGACCTCCTCGTCCGTGGCATCCAGACGGCCATAGCGGATGTTCTCCATGATCGTGCCCTTGAACAGCCAGGTATCCTGCAGCACCATGCCGAAGCCCTCGCGCAGGTCGCTGCGGTCAAAGTCCCTGACGTTGTGGCCGTTCAGCAAAATTTCGCCGGAATCCACATCATAGAACCGCATGAGCAGCTTGACCATTGTGGTCTTGCCCGCGCCGGTGGGGCCGACGATGGCGACCTTCTGGCCGGGCTTGACATTGCAGCTGAAATTGTGGATGACGGTCTTTTCCGGCGTGTAGCCGAACTTTACATGGTCAAACGTGACCTGACCGTCGATGCAGGCGGGGTCGGCGCGGCGGGCGGAATCGGCCAGCTGGTCCTCCTCGGGCTCGTTCAAAAATTCAAAGACGCGCTCGGCGGCGGCGGTCATGCTTTGCAGCATGTTGGACACCTGCGCCAGCTGCTGGATGGGCTGGGTGAAGTTCTTGACGTACTGGATGAACGCCTGAATATCGCCGATGGTGATGGCACCCGCTGCGGCAAAAATGCTGCCGACGATGGCGACGGCCACATAGCCCAGGTTGCCCACAAAGTTCATGATGGGCTGCATCAGGCCGGACAAAAACTGCGATTTCCACGCGGATTCGTACAGCTTATCGTTCGCGTCGTTGAAGTCGTCCAGCACGGCGGCCTCGCGGTTGAACGCCTTGATGACGTTGTGGCCGGAGTAGACCTCCTCGACCTGACCGTTGACAACGCCCAGTGTCGCCTGCTGCGCCTTGAAATACTTCTGGCTGAACTTGACGACCACCAGCACCAGCGCCAGCGAGACCGGCAGGATCAGCAGGGCGATCAGCGTCATTTTAGGGCTGATGGACAGCATCATGATGAGCACGCCGACCATCGTCGCAACGCTGGTGATCAGCTGGGTCACGCTCTGGTTCAGGCTCTGGCCCAGCGTATCCACGTCGTTTGTAATGCGGGACAGCACCTCGCCGACGGTGCGCTTTTCAAAGTAGGCCAGCGGCAGGCGGTTGATCTTTTTGCTGATCTGGTCGCGGAAGTCGTAGCAGACCTTCTGCGACAGGCCGGACATGAGCCAGCCCTGAATGAAGCTGAACGCCGCGGACAGCAGGTACATGCCCAGCAGGAACAGCAGCACCTTGCCGATGTAGGCAAAGTCGATGCCGCCCACGCCGCGCAGCTTGGCGATCCAGCCGGTGGCCAGCGCCGTGGTGGCCTTGGCCAGGATCTTCGGCCCTGCAATGTTGAAAATGGTTGACAGAACAGCAAAAACAATGACGACGACCAGCGACAGCTTATACTTGCTCATGGCGGCCAGCAGCTGGCGCAGCGTGCCCTTGAAGTCCTTGGCGCGCTCCGTCGTCATGCGTCCGTGTCTTGGCATATCACTCACCCTCCTTCTGCAAATTCAGTTCCTTCTGGCTCAGCTGGCTGCGCGCAATTTCCTGATACGCGGGGCAGCTTTCCATCAGCTGGGCATGGGTGCCCTTGCCGACGATGCGGCCCTCATCCAGCACCAGGATCTGGTTCGCGTGCAGCACGGTGGAGATGCGCTGCGCCACAATAATGACCGTGGCGTTGTCGGTTTTAGCCTTCAGCGCACGGCGCAGTGCCACGTCGGTCTTGTAGTCCAGCGCCGAGAAGCTGTCGTCAAACAGATAGATCTGCGGGTGCTTGGCAATGGCGCGGGCAATCGAAAGGCGCTGCTTCTGCCCACCGGAGACGTTGCTGCCGCCCTGGGCAATCGGGCTGTCGAAGCCCTCGGGCTTGGCGGAGATGAACTCCGTGGCCTGGGCGATCTCGGCGGCCTGCTCTGCGTCGGCGTCGGTGATGTGGTCGCCGCCGAACTTCAGGTTGGATGTGATCGTGCCGCTGAACAGCACGCCCTTCTGCGGTACATAGCCCAGCTCGTCGTGCAACTGTGCCTGGGTCATGTCGCGCACGTCAACGCCGTCAATCGTCACGCTGCCCTCGGTCACATCGTAGAAGCGCGGGATCAGGTTGAGCAGCGTAGATTTGCCGCAGCCCGTGGAGCCGATGATGGCCGTTGTCTCGCCGGGTCTGGCCGTGAAGCTGATGTGCTCGAGCGCGTCCTCGTCGGAGCCGGGATAGCGGAAGCTGACGTCATGGAACGCCACAACGCCGTGGGTGCCGTCCGCGGGCAGTGCCTTGGGCGCAGCGGGGTCATGGATGGTCGAGGGGGTCTTGATGACCTCGTCAATGCGGTCCGCAGCAACACCGGCACGGGGCAGCATGACGGCGACCATCGAGAGCATGAGGAACGACATGACGATCTGCATCGTGTAGGTGATGAACGCGATCATCTCGCCCACCTGCATGTTGCCCAGATCCATCGCCTTGCCGCCGAACCAGACGATGAGCAGGCTCGTGCCGTTCATGATGAGCGTCATAAACGGCATCATGGCGACCATCGTGCGGTTGGTGAACAGCTGGGTCTTCATCAGGTCGGTGTTGGCCCTGTCAAAGCGCTTTTCCTCAAATTCCTCGCGGCTGAACGCGCGGATGGGCATAATGCCGGTCAGGATTTCGCGGCTGACAAGGTTCAGCCGGTCCACCAGGACTTGCATCTGCTTGAATTTCGGCATGGCTACGTTCATCAAAACGGCGATGAGCGCCAGCAGTGCGGCCACGGCCACAAAGATGATCCATTCCAGCCCCGTGTTGCCGCTGGCAACGTGCATAATGCCGCCAATGCCCAAAATGGGCGCGTAGGCTACCATGCGCAGCAGGATCACACAGACGAACTGCACCTGCTGGATGTCGTTCGTGGTGCGGGTAATCAGCGAAGCAGTGGAAAATTTTTCGATTTCGGCGTTGGAGTAGCCGACGACGGTCCTGAACACGTCGCGGCGCAGGTCACGGCCAATGGCGGCGGAGACGCGGGACGCGATAAAGCCTACGGCGACGGCCACGGCAACCATGAGCAGCGTTAAAGCCAGCATCTGGCCGCCCGTGCGCAGCAGATAGGACATTTGCACGTCATGGGCAATGCCCTGCGCGTCATATTCCAGCGCGACGAGCAGCATGGCCTGGCTGGACAGGCTGTCGGCGACGGTCTCGTCCAGCTGGGCGAGACCGTCCGTCAGCTGGCTCTGCAGCATTTCCCGTGCGCCGGGGGCCTGGGACGCGGCGGCCAGCTGCGTGGCGACGGCGTCGAGGTCATAGGCCGTGGGGACCACGGTGTCGGTGGTACCGGCGGCAGTGGCGGCATTCTTCGCCGCGGCCATGTACAGCACAACGTCCGGCGTTGTGAACGCATTTTCCAGCGCGGAGGTGTCCGCGTCCGGGTTCAGTGTGCGCATACCGTCCGCATCGGGGTCGGAGTAGGCTTCGTCTGCCAGTGCGGCGTCGTCCTCGGACATGAGCAGCTCGAGCGCCTGCAGCGTTGTGCTGCGGACGGTGTCGGGCAAGGGGCTTTCAATGCCGCCCTGCTGGATGCCGGTGTCCACAATTTTGCTTGTGTAGTCGGGCAGGCTTAAATCGCAGTATGCCTGCACGATGAGCAGCGCAACGACGGCCAGGCAGGCCGCCCAGTGCCGCCCCAGCTGCTTAAAAATTTTCGTCATGCGGGGGTTCTCCTTTCAAATCGGTTTTCATAGCGGCGTTCTCGGCCTCGATGGCGGCGAGCAGAGCGTCCTTTACGGCGTTGGCCTGCGCCAGCTGCTCCGGGGTCAGCCGCGCCATGATGCGGGCAAAGTAGTCGTTCATGGCCTGCTCATTGGCTTTGCGGGCGCGCTCTCCTGCCGGGGTGATGCGCACCAGCGTCTTGCGGCGGTCCTTGGGGTCTGTCTCGCGGACGATGTGGCCGTCCTGCTCCATCTGACGCAGCCCGCGGGAAATCGCCGGCATAGGCTGGTGCATCTGCCGCGCAATGTCCGAGACATAGATCGCGCCGTCGCAGCCGTGCTGCTCAATGAGATTGTACAGACTTTGCAGCATGCCATAGCGGCATTTGGGCTGCCCGGCCAGTGCCATGCGCATCCCGCGCCTGGACAGTGTGTGCAGCCGCGCCACAAAGCGGAACACCCCGCTCAGATAAGGGGCTTCAGTGCCCATTGATGAACACCTCCTGTTAATAGTTGGCTTATGTTAATTATTAAAACATGATAATAATACACCCTCCTGCACCGCGGTGCAAGAGGGTGTAAGGAAGTTTTAAGATTTGTTCATAAAGGGAGGCTTTAGGCTTATTCCTTCACACACGCAAGATTGCTCAGCGTCACACCCTTGCACAGCCCCAGCGGCAGGGCGACGGACGGCTTGGTGATGGTAATATCCTTAAAGACAATGTCCTCGACCTCATAGCCCGGCTTGTCAAAGCCCGCGATCTCGATCGGGGCGGCATCGTGCCGGCTGCGGTCATGGTCCAGCACCTCGGCGGTCAGGGTCAGCCGCTCAAAGAAGCAGTGCTCGAGCTTCGGCGGGGCACCGGCGGGCACACCGTCGTCATTGTACGGTACGCTGTGCAGCATGACGCGGGGCGTAATGCAGTCCCGCACGGTCACGCCGCGCACATAGCCGCCCCGCTTGGGCGTGGCCTTGATCTCGATGCCGGACAGCGAGTTCGCCAGATCGCAGTCCCAGATCTGCACGTCCTCCACGCCGCCGCTCATCTCGCTGCCGATGCAGATGCCGTGGCCGCAGTCGCTGCGGCAGTCAAACACCCGGATATGCGCGCAGGGACGGTTGATTTCGTTGCCCTCGGGGTTCTTGCCGCTCTTGATGGCGACAGCGTCGTCCCCCGTGAAGAACTCCGACGCAAACAGCGTGCAGTTCGTCGAGGAGTCCGGGTCCCAGCCGTCGCCGTTCCAGACGCCCTCGGACACAAAGGTGCAGTGGTCGGTCTGGATGTCGTCGCAGTAGATCATGTGGACGTTCCAGGACGGGCCGTTTTTCAGCGTGATACCGCTGATCCAGACGTTCTCACAGTTGCTTAAATTGATAAGCCGCGGGCGGACGCGGCCCGGGATCGTGTCGCTGTTCTCGCAGCTTTCGACGAGCTCCCGGTTGTCGTCCAGAAAGCTCTTGATGCGGGCACGCTCGTCCTCAATGATCTTGCGGGCCAGCTCCTGCCCGCCGCCGCAGATCGTGCCCCTGCCGCGGATGATGATATTGCGGCAGTTCGGGCCGGTCTTGTGGTTCATGTCGCCCGCGTTCAAAAGGCTTGAGTAGCAGCGCATCTCGGTGCCCTCAAACCGGCTGGGGATGCGGGGCGAATAGTCGTGAATGTTCGTTGTGCCCTGCAGGACCGCGCCCTTGGCCAGATAAATTTCCAGATCGCTGTGCAGCCGCAGTGCGCCGGTCAGGAAATCGCCCGCCGGCACGTACAGAATATCGTCCGCGCCGCAGTCGTTGATGGCCCGCTGTAAATTGTCGGTGTTCAGGATATGGCCGTCGCCCTTGCAGAAGTAGGGCGCGGCGGTAATGTCGATGCGGCGCTTTTCCCTGCCGAACTGCAGCGTGGCCGAGCCGATGCAGTAGCTGCCGCTGACCACGTCCACCCGGAAGGCACTGCCGTAGCTCAGCCCCTCTATCGTAAAATGAGTGCGGTCTGTGCGGCCAATGGCCTCACCGTTCAGGGAGACCGTGTATTCCGCCCCGCTGGGCGCGGCGGCGGGTTTATCCCAGTACAGCACCGCGTAATCTTCGGTGCAGCGTATATTCAAATTGCCTTGTTTCATGGTGACGTCCTTTGGTTATGGGGAGTTTGCTCTTTCTTACATATTGTACCACAGTGTGCGCGTTTATCCAAGACTTGGGGGTGACAAAATACGCGGGCTGAAATGCCGCAGGTTTTTACACTTTGCAAGATTGACAGACATCGGCACGCTGGACCTGATCGACGGTGACAAGGTCTGCCTGGCGAACCTGAACCGCCAGGTTCCCGGCAGCAACGCCTACGTCCCCGCCGTTGCCGGTCTGATCTGCGCCGGTGAGGTCATCAATGATATTGCGCTGAACCGCGTGTAACAGCTCTGCTCCGCGCTGATCCGGCGGGAAGCTTTGCTTTTGTGCGGGATGTATGGTACAATAGGGAAACACTGTAGGGGCCGGGCATGCCCGGCCCGCGGCCTGCCTATAGGCGGGCGTCCCCCGTGAAGCTGCGGGCCGCACATGTGCGGCCCCTGCTGCGCGGCGATTTATACTGCACGAAAGGAGCTGCCATGGACAAGGTTATATTTGAAACGGCCCATCTGGCGGCCCTGAACGACCAGCAGCGCGCGGCAGTGGAGGCGGTCAACGGCCCGGTGCTGCTGCTGGCGGTGCCGGGCAGCGGCAAAACCACCGTGCTCATCACCCGGCTGGGCTATATGACCGAGGTCTGCGGCATTGCGCCGGAAGCCATCCTGACAATGACCTACACCGTCGCCGCCACGCAGGAGATGCGCGCCCGGTTCGCGGCGCGGTTCGGCGGCGAATTGGCCGCACGGCTGGAGTTCCGCACCATCAACGGTGTGGCGGCGCGCATCATCGCGCTGTACAGCCGCATGTATGGCCGTACCCCGCCGGAGCTCATCCGCAATGAGAGCGAGACCACGCCGCTGCTCATGCGGCTGTGGCAGGACACAAACCACGAGTACCCCGCCGAGAGCACGGTCAAGGATCTGCGCACGGCCATCACCTACATTAAAAATATGTGCCTGACCGACGCGGAATTGGACGAGCTGGAAACCGACATTGAGAATCTGCCTGATCTGTACCGCGGCTACCAGAAGGCGCTGAAGGCCGCGCACAAAATGGACTACGACGACCAGCTCTGCTTTGCGCTGCAAATCCTGCGCGGTGCGCCCGCGGTTGCGGCGGCGTTCCGCAAACGGTACAAGTATTTCTGCGTCGATGAGTCGCAGGATACGTCCAAGGTACAGCATGAAATTATCCGCGTGCTGGCGCAGGAAAGCGGCAATATATTTATGGTCGGCGACGAGGACCAGAGCATTTACGGCTTCCGCGCCGCCTACCCCCAGGCGCTGATGGACTTTGAAAAGACCTATCCCGGCGCACAGATTTTGCTGATGGAGCAGAACTATCGCTCCACAGAGCCGATTCTGGAGGCTGCCAACCGCTTTGTGGCGCGCAACCGCTATCGCCGCCCCAAGACCATCGCGCCGACGCAGGGCCCCGGCGCACCGCTGCAGATCGTCACCGTGCCGCGCCGCGCCGACCAGCTGCCATTCTTGTTTGAGACGGCGCAGCACTGCGATACCGGGACGGCGGTGCTGTTCCGCAACCACGAGAGCGCACTGCCCATCATCGACCTGTGCGAGCGGCGGGGCATCCCCTATGCCTGCAAGGCAGTGGACCAGACCTTTTTTACCAACAAGATCGTCCGCGATGTGACCGATATTTTCACGCTGGCCGCACACCCCGCGGATGGGGAAACTTTTCTGCGCTGCTACTACAAATTCGGTGTGCCCGTCACCCGCGCACAGGCGCTGTTTGCCTGCAATCAGGCGCGGCAGTACGGGCAGGGCTGCTGGACGGCCCTGCTGAATGAGGACAGCATCCGTCCGCGCACCCGCGCCGCCATGGCTGACGTTGCGGACGGTCTGGCGCGTCTGCCCAAAATGGCCGCGGACGATGCGGTGCGGTTCCTGGCCGACCAGCTGGGCTACGGCAAATATCTGGACAAAAACGGCATGGACCGCACGAAGCTGGCCGTGCTGGAAATGCTCGGCGCACAGGAGCCGACGCCGCGGCACCTGCTGCGTCGGCTGGAAAAGCTGCGCAGCATCATACAAAACCATGAGAATCCGCCCGGGTGCAGGTTTTTGCTTTCGACGATCCACTCGGCCAAGGGGCTGGAATATGACCGGGTCATTTTGTTGGATGTGCTGGACGGCATCCTGCCCGCCAAGCCGGAGCTGTGCTGCCGCACGCCCGGTGAGACACAGCAGTATGAGGAGGACCGGCGGCTGTTTTACGTGGCCATGACCCGCGCGCGGCAGCAGCTGGTGCTGTTTGACTGCGCGGCGGAGCGCTCGGCCTTTGTGGATGAGGTGCTGTCCGGTCTGCCCGGCCACCGCAAACGCCACGACGCCGAGCCCGCGGGCCGCCGCACACCCCCGCCCGCGGCACGCGCCCCGCTGCCGCCTGTGGATGTGGACAGCATCACCGCCGTCGGTGCCCATGTGCGGCATGCCGTCTTTGGCCCCGGCACTGTGGAAAGCGTTGCGGGGCGCCGCGTGACCGTGCGCTTTACGGCAGGTCCGCGCACACTGGACGCCCAGGTCGTCGCGGAGCGGCATCTGATGTGGGCGGAGTGAAAAGCTCTTGCCTCCCTCTGCGAGACAGACTCCCCCGATACGGGGGAGGTGGCGCTTGCGCCAGAAGGGGAGCGGTGGCCCGTAGGGCCGGAGGGAGAGAGCTTTGCCATGACCCGAAATATTTCGGATAACCGCGAAGCTCTCTCCCCCACCGCCTGCGGGCGGAGCCCCCTCGCAGAGGGGGCCAAGGAAGTGAGGTACTTTGATGAAAAAAATTCTGCTTCTCGCCACAGGCGGGACGATTGCAAGCCGCCCTACGGCGGCGGGCGGGCTGGCCCCGGCCATCACGTCAGAGGAGCTGCTGGCCTGCGTGCCCGAGCTGGCTGACCTGTGCGAGGTCAGCGCTGTGCAGGTGTTCAACCTGGATTCGACGAACGTCGGCCCCGCGCAGTGGCAGATCATCGTGCGCTGCATCAAAGAAAATTATGATGCCTGCGACGGCTTTGTCATCGCCCACGGCACAGACACGATGGCCTACACCGCCGCGGCGCTCAGCTACATGGTGCAGAACAGCGCGAAGCCCGTTGTGCTGACCGGCAGCCAGAAGTCCATCTACAACCGCGATACCGACGCGCGCAACAACCTCTACCGCGCGTTCGTCTACGCGGTCAGCGACGGCGCATGGGGCGTGCAGCTGGTGTTTGACAACAAGGTCATTCTGGGCACACGCGCGCGCAAGACGCGGACGCGCAGCTTCAATGCGTTTTCCAGCATCGACTACCCCGAGACCGCGGTGTTCCGCGATACGCGGCTGGTGACGTTTCTGCGCCGCCCCGCGGACCAGCCGCCCGTGCGGTTCTATGAAAGGCTTGAGCCCGCCGTTTTTGTGCTGCGGCTTGTGCCGGGCATGCGGGCGGACATCATCCCGCTGCTGGCTCCGCACTACCGCGCACTGGTGCTGGAGAGCTTCGGCGTCGGCGGCCTGCCGGGCGGGGAGCACGGCGAGATGTTCGCCGCCCTGCGCTGCTGGTGTGAGAGCGGGCGGCTGGCGGTGTTTACCACGCAGGTCCCGCACGAGGGCTGCGACCTGGCCGTCTACGAGGTGGGCCGCGCCGTCGGTGAGCTGCCCGGCGTCCTGGAGGCCCGCGACATGACCCCCGAGGCTGTCGCCGTCAAGCTGATGTGGGCGCTGGGCCAGACCGGGGACCGGGAGAAGGCGGCACGGCTGTTTGAGACGCCGATTGAATACGACATAATGTAAAAATGAGAAGCCTTCTCCCCCCCGTGAGCAGGCTTTAGAAAGCAAAGGCTGCCCCGGGTATGCCCGGCCCTTACAGGCAAGCCCTGATTGCAACGTGGCTGCGATCTATTTTCAAACTTATTACATATTTTGTGAACAAACATTACATAACATGTAAACATTAGCACTCTACTATTGACAGTGCTAATGTTCGGTGCTATTATAGAGGCGTTCCAAGGGAAAGAGGAACGGAAGAACTGAATCCCCAAAGGGAACGCAACAATGTGTATCAAAAGTCAACCGCTCACAAACAAAACGGGCGACCGATGAAAATTGGAGGAATGACTTATGATGATGGTTCCGTATATGTTCAATGAGGCTTTGATGGATGATCTGTTCAGCAACGATTGGGAGCACGATTTTGACCGCGCCATGAAGGCCGCTGCCCCCCGCGGTATGTTTGGCAAACGTGCTGCCAATGTGATGAAAACCGATGTCCGCGAGAACAAGGACAGCTACGATGTGTTCGTTGATCTGCCCGGCTTCAAGAAAGAGGATGTCAAGCTTGATCTGGACAACGGCTATCTGACCATCAGCGCCCAGCGCAATGAGGAGCTGGATGACAAGGACAACGAGGGCCGCTATATCCGCCAGGAGCGTGCTACCGGCAGCTGCGCACGCAGTTTCTATGTCGGCAAGGAACTGGAGCCCAAGGACATCAGCGCTAAGTTTGAGAACGGCATCCTGACCCTGCATCTGCCCAAGGCCGAGGCCAAGAAGCTCGAGCCGAAGCAGACGCTGATCGAGATCGAGTGATTGCAAAAAAAATGTGCAGCCATGCTGCACCGTAGGGGCGCATTCTATATGCGCCCGCTTGGCAGCATCCCGTTGTGAAAAAAGATGAACGCAGGGTAATCGTCCACGGGCGGATATAGAATCCGCCCCTACAGAGTCCCTGCCCTAAAAATCATCAGGCCGCAGCCCAAAATTCCGGGCTGCGGCCTTTTGTTTTGCCGCAAGGTGTGCTATAATTCCGTGTAGATGTAAGGCAATACCGCATAATTCTAAGTGCCGATACGGCGAGCGAGGTGCGGCAGCTGC
>OGEO01000533.1_pt1 | contig 34736 bp, 29 predicted proteins | sample 1570661 | NCBI WGS metagenome assembly OGEO01 (sample SAMEA2582142, study PRJEB24529) | metagenome | biome: Human gut stool | place: China | collected 2011
TGAAAGTAAGATTCGCCTCTATACAAGAGACTTAACTTATCCCGAACTCAGGTTGACAATAGGCGTTGTTAAATCTGACGGCATGTGCGCGGATACGATCGAGATTGGGAGTCTTAACGATGGAGTCATCAAAACTACCGAGGTCCGCATTCAAGTCGTCGCAGACGATAAAGACCACATTCATCTTCTTGTCCTTGTGTTCATTGGATTGTGACTGCCGGGCCTGAGAGGTTGAGGCACCTCTCATCAGCGCGGTAAGCAGCAAGGTCGATTTTTGAATACACACAGAAAGAATTTTGGCCACTGCAAGCGCTCATATTGATATAAATGCCGTTTCGCGGGGTTAAATAAGCCTAAAAGATTGTTACTTATTTGCTCTTCACACGTTTTATTAGTAAATTTGAACACAGAAAGAATACATATTATAGGATTATAGGGGAAATAAAAAGCTAAGTTAATATGACGAAAACTATTTTATTTGTAATATATGGCAATCGTGCATATTCGTAATTTTAAATAATATTATCTTATGAACAAGAATCTCACAGTTGCCTTAGCTTGTGCCCTTGCGGTAGGAGCTTCCTTCACCTCTTGTAAGATGAAGAAGGGCGGACACATTGCCGTCGATGATGACGCTGCAAAGAAAGTGTATGTGGCTCCGGGTCACTACGATGAATTCTACGACTTCGTTTCTGGTGGCTTCTCCGGTCAGGTGGCTGTCTATGGCCTTCCTTCCGGTCGCCTTATCAAAGTCATTCCGGTCTTCTCACAGAATGCGGAGAACGGTTATGGCTACGACGAGAACACCAAGCCGCTCCTTATGACGTCCTTCGGCTTCGTGCCATGGGGCGATGCCCACCACACGCAGCTCTCTGAGACCGATGCCATGTATGATGGTCGCTGGGCGTTCATCAACGAGAACAACACGCCGCGTATCGCACGTATCGACCTCAAGCGTTTCCAGACGGCTGAGATCATTGAGATTCCTAACACCGGCGGCGACCATGCTTCTCCTTTCATCACCTGCAATACGGAGTATGTCGTGGCCGGCTCACGCTTCTCTGTACCTTTCGACTTTGAGAACGGCGATGTGCCTATCCAGGACTATAAGAAGGACTTCCGCGGCACTGTGTCTTATATTAAGGTGGACAAGAACACAGGCCACATGAGCCTCGATTTCCAGCTCGCGCTGCCCCCATTCAATTATGATCTGAGCCACAGTGGTAAAGGTCCGTCTGCCGACTGGAGCTTCTTCACTTGCTATAACACCGAGATGGCTCACTCCATGCTTGAGGTCAACGCCAGCCAGAACGATAAGGACTATATCCTTGCCATCAACTGGAAGAAGGCTGCTGAGCATGCTGCCAAGGGCGATTTCGTATTGAAGGATGCCAAGTATGCCCACAACGTGATGGACTTCGATAAGAACCAGGCTACTTCTGAGATTCTTAATAAGGTAAAGATGATCGATACCAAGAAGTTCCACGACTTCCTTTATTTCATTCCTTGCCCGAAGTCGCCTCATGGTGTCGACGTTGACCCGACAGGCGAGTATATCGTCGGCAACGGTAAGCTCTCCGCTAACCTGCCCGTGTTCAGCTTCTCCAAGATTCAGGAGGCTATCAAGAACAAGCAGTTTGACGGCGAGGTCGAAGGCATTCCTGTCATCAAGTATGAGGCAGCGCTCCATGGTGAGGTGCAGTCGCCGGGTCTTGGCTCACTCCACACCGAGTTTGATGCCGATGGCAATGCTTATACGAGCTTCTTCATCTCTTCTGAGATTGTGAAGTGGGACCTCAAGTCCTGTCAGATCGAGGATCGCATTCCTACCTACTACAGTGTCGGTCACCTCTCAGTGCTTGGTGCTGATACCAAGAAGCCTTACGGTAAGTACATGGTTGCTTACAATAAGATCACGAAAGACTGCTTCCTTCCCACAGGTCCTGAGCTTTGCCAGGCTGCACAGCTCTATGACATCAGTGGCAAGAAGATGAAGCTCATTCTTGAGTTCCCGTTGATTGGCGAGCCTCACTATGCTTCTGCCATCGCCGCAGATATGCTGAAGCCCAACTCGATCCAGTTCACGCGCCTTACAGAGAATAAGAACCCCTACAAGATCAGCTCCGCTCAGGAAGCTCGCGTAGAGCGTCATGGCAACCGTGTGGATGTCTACATCGCAGCTATCCGCAGCCGTCTCGTCCCTGATAATATCGAGGGCATCAAGATGGGCGATGAGGTCTACTTCCACGTAACCAATATCGAGCAGGAGTGGGATATCCCGCATGGCTTTGCCGTCAAGGGTATGAACAACGGTGAGCTCCTTGTCATGCCTGGTGAGACCTGCACGCTGAAGTACATCCCCAACCGTGTCGGCATCCTTCCGATGTATTGCACCGACTTCTGCAGCGCGCTCCACCAAGAGATGCAGGGTTACATCCGTGTGAGCCCCGCAGGAAGCAATGTGCCGTTGAAGTTTACCATCGACGACAAGCTGCCTAAGGACTTCAAGATCTCCAAGCCTACGACACAGGCAGGAGCAGCCAAGACCGGACACGGCAGAAAATAATTGTTTGTCTGTTGATTGTGCGCGTTCCTGCATACAAGGGATGCGTGGCAAACAAGGCAGAAACACAGTATTTAATAACATGGTAAAGGGCGGTCCTTGGGACTGCCCGCTACTTAATTCGATAAAATCATGACACTTAATTTCAAAGGTAAAATAAGTAAGATGAGCATGATTATGCTCATCGTGGCCGCTATTCTCACAGGCATAGCAGCCTTCACATCATTGTGGCGCATCGATATCGCCGCTCCGCAGTATCCTGAGGGAATGGTGATGTACATCGGAGGCGTGAAAGGTGTTGACGGAGGCGAGGATGGCATCGACCTCGAGAAGATCAATGAGCTCAATCACTATGTCGGAATGGCCCAGATTCATCCGGGAGATTTCTGGGAGTTTTCAGTGTTGCCTTACGTGCTTTTGGCTTTCGCCGTATTCTTCTTGGTTGCAGCCATCGCCCGTAAAAAGGGTATTTCTATAGGTGCACTGATCGCCTTCGGCATCTTCGGCGTGTTAGGCTTCATCGACTTCTACCATTGGACCTACGTCTATGGTCACAATCTTGATCCGTCGGCTCCTATCAAGGTGCCGGGCATGGCTTATCAGCCGCCTATCATCGGTGTGAAGCAGTTGCTGAACATGACCGTGATGTCGCAGCCTGACCTCGGAGGTTATCTTCTCGTTGTGTCGGGTCTGTTGGTGGCCTTCGTGGTGTTCAAGGAGATCGGTGTGTTTGCCGGTAAGAAAAAGGCCATGAAAAAGGCTGTCCATTTGATAGTCTTCTCCGCTTTGTTATTTGCGGCTTGCTCTGTCAACGACAAGCCGCAGGCTATCAATGCCGGGGGAGACATGTGCGACAAGTGTGGCATGACCATCGAAAAGAAGCAGTTCTCTTGTGAGTATATCTCTGACAAGGGTAAGTGCTTCAAGTTTGATGATGCCACCTGTCTCTTTCATTATCTGCATGATAATAATATCGGCGACTCGGCAGTCGCCAAAATCTATGTGGCTGACTACAATCAGCCCGACTCACTCATTGACATTCAGCGGGCCTCACTCGTCTTAGGTGAGTTCCAGACACCGATGAACGGAGGTGTAGCGGCTTTCAAGGACGCTGCACAAGCGTCGAAGTTTGCCAAAGACAATCATGCTATATTGTTGGATTCATGGGAAAGGCTCAAGTTAACCCATTAGTTTATATTATCATAGTTTGTGTTTTTGTATTGAGAGGATTCCTCACTGCCTCAGCCCGTGTGCTTGAGGTTGGGCAAGGATATCCTTTCTCTTCTATCAACGAGGCCGTGAGGAAGGCTGCCCCCTATGACGAGATCAGAGTCTTCGGGGGAAGGATCTATAGGGAGCATGTGGTCATCAACAAGTCGTTGACGATTACCGGAAAAGGTTGGCCGGTCGTGGATGGATGCCATAAGACGCATGTCATTGAAGTCCGGGCAAGCAATGTCACGATCTCCGGCTTGAAGGTGATGCACAGCAACCGCTCATCAAGGCTCGATTATGCCGGAATCTTCGCGCAGAATGTAAGCAATGTGAAGATCGTAAACAATATTCTCAAGGACAACATGTTCTCTGTCATGCTGCAGCAGACGAGCCTCTGTGCCGTGGAGCATAATCAGGTAGAAAGCAATATTACGGAGAACGCTACGATGGGAAGCGGCATCCATTGTTGGAAAGGCTTTGGACTGAGAGTCACCGACAACAAGGTGGGTCATCATCGCGACGGCATTTACCTCGAGTTTTGTGAGCATTCGTACATAGCCCGCAATACGATCGACGGCTGCGAGCGCTATGGCCTCCACTTTATGTTCTCCCACTACAATACCTATATGCACAATGTCTTCTGCCATAACCGTGCCGGCGTGGCGGTGATGTACACGCACAACGTAACGATGCTGAAAAACGTCTTCGAGGATAACCAAGGCACGAGCAGCTATGGCCTGCTCATCAAGGAATTGCAATATGCGCGCATCCAGGGCAACATTTTCCGGCGCAACACCGTGGGCTTGATGATTGACGGTGGCCAGGACCTGCTCGTCAAGCGTAATGAGATACGCGACTGCGGATGGGGCGTGCGCCTCGTATCTGGAAGCAGTAACGACACGATTGTGCGTAACAATTTTATTGGCAATACATTCGACATGGCGACAAACAAAAGCTATAACGGCAATGTCGTGGAGAGCAACTACTGGGATAAATACGACGGCTACGATATTGACCACAACGGGGTAGGCGATGTACCCTATCGGCCGCTGAGCCTCTTCGCATCGTTAGCTGAGCAGAATACGGATGCCTTGCTCTTCTTCCGCAGTTTCCTTATGAACCTGTTGGAACAGACGGAGAAGATCATTCCTACTGTCACCCCGGATACTTATCAAGACCATTCACCCCGTCTCAGACGTTGGGCTATATAATTCAATGCTTCCATGATAGAAATCAATCATCTCAATAAATATTACGCTCATCAGCATGTGCTGAAGGACATCAGCCTGAAGCTTGACCAGGGCCAGTGCGTAGCCTTTGTGGGGCCTAATGGGTGCGGCAAGACGACGCTCATGAAAACGATTCTTGGACTTGTCACCCCTCAGAGCGGAGAGATGCTCGTCGATGGCAAGAACGTAGCGACCAATCCGGAATCTCGCTCGCATATCGGATTCATGCAGCAGAACAGCAACTTCCCTGAGAACATGAGCGTGCGCGATGTCTTCAAGACACTCATCAGCGTGCGTGGTTGCCAGGGAGAGCTCGACAAGGATTTGTATGAAGCTTATGGCATCGGGCAATTTGAAGGAAAGCGCATGGGGGCGTTGTCCGGGGGAATGCGGCAGAAAGTGAACGCTGCTTTAGCATTCCTTTTCAATCCTGACATCCTCGTTCTCGATGAGCCCACGGCTTCGCTTGATCCGCTCTCGGCCAATATTCTCAAAGAGAAAATAAAGAAGGAGAAAGGCAAGCTCGTGTTTATCACAAGTCATATTCTCAGTGAACTCAATGGCCTTGCTACGCATATCATCTTCATGGAGGAGGGCCGTATCTTGTTCTATAAGCCTGTAGGAGAACTTCTGAAAGCAACAGGTGCGCAGACAATGCACGATGCGGTAATAGATTTATTGAAACAAAACGGCTGAAATGGGGTAGACAATGGGAAAAATAACTCGAATCATTCTCCTCGACAACCTCAAGAATAAGGTCGTCATTTTCTATTTCATACTGCTTGCCCTTATGTCATGGACAAGCATGATGCTTCAGGATAACGAGACGAAAGGCGCACTGACAATTCTCAATGTCGTGCTCTTTATTGCTCCTCTGATGTCGATGGTCTACACGGTTATCTATCTTTACGACAGCCGCGATTTTATCACGATGCTTCTCTGTCAGCCTCTCCGCCGAAAGCATGTGTGGCAGAGTCTGTATGTAGGATGCGGCGTGAGTCTGTTGGCCGCTTTCATCCTTGGAGCGGGAATACCTGTCATCCTTTATAGTGACTTTCCTACAGCTATGGTTCAGTTGCTCATGGGCTGTGCGGTGACGCTCGTCTTCACTTCCTTGGCTTTCCTCACGGCTATGCTCACAACGGAAAAGACGCGAGGGATAGGAGCGACGCTGCTCTTGTGGCTGCTCTTCACGATGATCTATGATGCCGTGTTGCTATTCTTTGTCTTTCTGTTCAGCGATTATCCCATTGAGAAACCGCTTATGGGTCTGCTCATGCTCAACCCCCTCGACCTCGCTCGCTTTCAGGTCATTCTTAAGATGGATGTCTCGGCAATGATGGGCTATAGCGGTGCTCTTTTCAAGGACTTTCTCGGCGATACTTGGGGCATCATTGTGTCCTCCCTTCTTCTTCTTGCATGGATCATACTCCCTTATGCACTCTCACAGAGACTTTTCGGAAGAAAAGACTTGTGAGAGCTGTTAATGACGTGATTCAGTTAGGGATAGAAAATTAATTATAGTTGTGCAAGTTTCTCAGCAGGAATAGGATGCTCGTGTTTCTTGGGCATCCTCACTTTGAACTTATCGAATCCTTCTCCGTAGACTCCAATGACATTTGTCTCCGTGACGAATGCTTTGGGGTCTATTTCATTGATAATGCGAAAGATCGTATTGCTCTCACGGCGCTTAGCCATGATAAAAAGCATCTCCACGTCATGACCCGTATAAAAACCGTGAGCCTCAATGACCGTAGCACCACGGTGAGGAAAGACAGCGATACGTGAGGCAATTTCTTTATATTTGTCGGAGATGATGAAGAACTGCACACTGCAATGCATAATGTTAACCACCTGGTCTACACAGTAAGCAGTCACGATGAGCACGACATAACCATAGATGACCTGCTCAAAGTTGTGGAAGACAAGATAAGAAGAGGAGATAATGACGACATCGCACATCATGATGACGCGACCGAGAGAGATGTCACGATACTTGTGCACGATGGCTGCAATAATATCCGTGCCACCTGTGTAACCATTGAAAGCTAAGCCCATGCCTACACCACTTCCGCAGAAGATGGCACCGATGATACTTGCCATAAACGGCTGGTCCTTGAGAAGGTGAAGCCCGCCGGAATTGCTCCGGGCGAATGTTGTCAGTGTCGTGAGCAAAAGTACTGCATCGATAGTCTTTACGCAGAAGCGCCATCCTAAGATTTTCAATGCTATCAAAAGGAGAATAGCGTTGATAATGAAGTAAGTGATCTATACGGGATGCCGAAGCCCCAATAGATGACGGATGACACACCCGGCACACCTCCGGTTGTGATATTGTTGGGCAGAAGGAATACTGTCCAGCCTATACAGTAGCACACCATGGCGATGGAGATCATCAAATAGTCGCGCAGCTCTGTAGTTAGTTTTTTGTTGGCCTTCATTTGTAGTCTCTCTTTATAATTTTACGGCAAAATTAATGCTTTTTGTTTATATCTTGCATCTTTTCTCAATAAATAGCTTTCTAAATGCTGGTCGGGATTTAAGTTTTCACGGTTTCGCCATAGATTTACCATGACATCGTCTACTATACTTTCGGACTCAGCTCTGTCATGAACCATCTGATAGGCATAGCTTGTCAATCGTGCATAGTATTTATGGAACACTATTTTAAAAGCTGCCATATCCCCGGATTTAAGCTGGAATATGATTGGCCTATGAATCATATCTAAATACTTTAGAAAACTTGGTTTGATATTCCCTGATAGCTTGACAATCGCTGTTGAGCTTCATCATAGAGAATAAAAGTTATTCGTATCTTTCTGTCTTGTATGTGTCTTTAATAAACAGATAAAAGGCGATAGTCAGTCGTACAATGCAAGGAAGATTGTCTTGTGGACAATCCCTCCCCAAGCGGGAATGAATGATCATTTCCTTTATTTCCTGATCTCCAGTACCGGGCAGATGTTGTTCAACTTCTTGCCGGGAAGCGTGATGACGAGCCCGTCAGCATCACGTGTAAAGGGTACTTTGCCATAGCATAAAAGTTCCACACGGCTGATCTTTTGCGGATAGAGCTTACTGCCCAGTGCCAATGACTTGACGGTGACCTTCCCGTCCTCCGGCCAGGCCAAAGCAGAAACATAGAGTGCTTTGGCGGTTTGGGTGAATCGGATCTCAGAGGATGTGGGATTGAGATAAGCGCCCTCGTTGAAGCCCTGCGCATTGAGCTTGACATTGGAACTGGCAATGGGACCCTCGCCAAAGACTGTCCAAGGATGCGTGCCGATGATGCTTTCTTTGTTTATGCGCATCCAAGCACCGAACTCGTCGAGGATGGCTTTTTCTTTTTCGTCGAAGGTGCCATCACTGCGGAGAGGCACGGAGAGCAGTAAGTTGCCGCCTTCGCCCATCCGTCAAGGATGTCCTTGTGCGGACCAATGTTCTTGGAGTTCCACGGCTGATATTTCGAGTCCCATAGGTCAAAGTTGTCGTGATGGTTGCCAAGGGCAAAGAAATACTGTGCTCCCAAGCTCTTGTAGTAAGCGACAAGGGAGTCAGGATTCCACCTCTCCGCCTTGAACAGCGGCAGGATGTCCTTGAAGCCCACCTTTGAGGGATGGCCGTAATGCGCCACATGATATTTATATTGATAGCTGCCTTCCTGATACATGCCACGGGCCATCCAGTCGCCACTGCCTTCCACACATTGCGGTCCCCAATGAGCCCATATACCGAACTTGGCATTACGGAACCATTCCGGAACCTGATAGTTCTTCTCCAAAGACTGCCATGTCGGTTGGAATTTACCCGTCTGCATCGGCTCATCGGCTTCCGACACCTTTACCTTGTAGCCTTGTGCCAACAGACTTCCCGTCATCAAAAGCATCAGACCAAATGCCAGTAATCTTTTACTCATATTGTTTAGCATTAATATTGTCATCATGGAAGTTTTTAGTTTTCAATGGCAAAGTTACGATATTCTCCTTATAAACGCATAGTAATATGCTGTTTTAGAATAGCACAAAAATGACATATCATACTTTTTCAGGCTCCAGCTTTGATGGTATGAGACCTCCGATGGTAGGCACAGCTTATGCGTTCTTTGCAGCTTGTCGAGAGAAATGTAGAGCACATTCAATTGGAGGCTCGTTCTGTTGAGATCCGCTGAGGGCAGCGGATCTCCCCGTAGCGGACATCCTGGGAAGTATCATGTCGATGATGAAGTCAGAACGCTCCGCTACGTGGAATGAAAAATAGAACCAAATATGGAGAATATAAATATTCGTAATATTCGATTATATTTATCATACTATCAAAGAAGAAGCGCTGAAAAATCAGCAACAGCAACATGTTGGTTGGGAAGTATCTTCGCTTCATCCGGTTTTCAAGTGAGGAACGATCGTGGCGTTTCTTGTCATTATAACCCCGCTAACTCATCTATGCTCATGCCTGTCGCTTTCGAAATATCCTCCAACGACATGTGCAGAGCTTTCATTGTCTTTTCTATCTTCTTTCTCTCTTCAATAGAACCTTGCTCGAATCCCTTCTTCTGTCCTTTCAGTTCTGCGGTGTCAATGACATTCTTTAGGTCACGATATACCTTCAAGCTGTCTTCGTATTTCTGCCGCTCCTTAGGAGAGTAGCGGGCGATCTCAGCCTGCTCGAAAAGACGGGTGAAGACGTGCTCCTGCAAGGCTGCGGGACGTTTCATAAGGCAAGAGAGGTTGTGCAGGACGAAGAGCCACTTGTCGTACATCGTCTCCAGTTCGTCCTCCGTCTTGGTGAACTTAGGCATCTCAAGATACAGGAATGTCAACTTATCATAGAACACATGCTTATCGTCGACATCCACTAACTTCACCTCATGGCGCAGGCTGTCATCAGGATATTCGTTGTCAGGGAAGACAAAATCCAGAATAGCTACAGTGTAGACGCCTTTCAGGTTGAAATCCCATATACCTTTCTTTCCCTGATTCTGAATGGCAAAGGTAGAATAGAAGACACTTCTGTCCTTGAAGAATTGCTGTTCAGCCTTTTGCATCTCAACGATGAAGGTCTCTCCTTTCTCATTCTCACAATAGACATCAAAAATGGCTCGGCGGTCACCATAGCTGTTCCCTAAGTTCTCACCGTTGAGGTAGGTAAGGTCACTAATAACCTCCTTGCCCTCGAAGGGCGAGTTAAGAAAACTGATCAGCAGCTCTTTATTAAGAGGCGTGCCGAATAGCTTCTTGAAGCCGAAGTCGGTATATGGATTAATGTATCTGGCCCCTGTCATCTCATTCAATTCCCGTATGCTGTTATTTGGTCATCGTTACACAAAATTAGACGTTGCTTTTGCAAATATATGTATTGTTCTTGATATTTGCAAATATTTCATGCCGTTTTTTGAAGACAACGAACTTTCTATGCAGGTCTTTCTATGCAGATGAGGGCGACCACGGAGGGATCGCCCCTACATCAATACCGCAGAAACTGAACAAGGGGATGATTACTATACAGATCTTGGTAACAGTGATAATGAAGCGCCAACACGGATGATGATAACTATCGCAAAATAATCAACTCACAAGAAATATCCGTTGCGCCCTTATGCAATTGCTTGAAGTAATCACTTCCCTCCCTCTTGGGGAGGGGTGAGGCTGCTGATGGGTTAGAGGGTGAGCCCATTGATTCTACAGTTTATTTCCTTCCTTCGGGAACACCACGACTGGCTGATAGTGCTTGGCCTCCTCAAAGTCCATGATGGCATAGGCGATGATGATCACCGTGTCACCCACCTGCACCTTGCGCGCCGCAGCACCATTGAGACAGATGCAACCCGATCCGCGCTCTCCTTTTATAATATAGGTCTCGAAGCGCTCGCCATTGTTGTTGTCGACGATCTGTACCTTCTCGCCAGCAATGAGATTGGCGGCGTCCATGAGATCCTCGTCAATGGTGATGCTGCCCATATACTGGAGGTTGGCATCAGTGACGGTCACACAGTGCAACTTGCTTTTTAATACTTCTATCTGCATGGGGTATGATATTGAGCTGTTTGCTGATTAATATATGAGAGTCGCTATTATTTCGTCTCGGGATCCTTGTATTTGACGTGGTCGATCAAGCGGATCGGCGTGTGTCCGCAGTAGACAGTGATGCAGCCCACCACGTAGCCGCTGTCGTTCCAGTTGTTGACGTCGAGCAGCGTGTTTCCGTCCACAATCTCGAAATACTCCACGTCGAGGCCGTCAATGGCGTTGATGTCAGCCACCACCTTGTCGTGAGTCTCCGCGACGGTGTGATCCTTGGCATAGTCGACGCTGGCTTTCAGTGCCTTGTAGATGTTCGGAGCGATGGCACGCTCTTCCGGCGTGAGCAGCGTGTTGCGCGAACTCTTGGCCAGTCCGTCCTCGTCACGTACGATCGGGCACTCTACGATGTGTACGAGCCTGTCGTAGCCGATATATTTCACCATCCGCTTCACCACAGCGATCTGCTGCCAGTCCTTCTCACCGAAGTAGGCACGGTTGGGCTTGACGATATAGAATAGGCGGCTCACCACCTGGCAGACACCATTGAAATGGCCCGGTCGCTTGGCGCCCTCCATGACTGTTGACTGCGGGGGGAATTCAAAGTGGCGGGTATCGGGAGTGGGATACATCTCCTCCACCGAAGGAGCGAAGACATACTGCGCCCCGCAGGCCTCGCAGAGCTTGCAGTCGGCTTCGAGTGTACGGGGATAGCGATCGAGATCGCCCTTGTCGTTGAACTGTGTGGGATTGAGGAAGACAGACACCACGGTAGCGCCATTTTCCTTCACGCTACGTTTGATGAGAGAGGCGTGCCCCTCGTGTAATGCACCCATGGTAGGAACGAGACCGATTTCCTTTCCTTCCTTGCGCACAAGGAAGAGCTCGTTCTGAAGATCTACAATCTTTTTGAATACTTTCATTGTCTGTTGTTCTAACAGAGTGCAAAGTAACAACTTTTTTGCGTAACTGACAAGAAATCACCGCTTTATTTTCATTGCGAGGCCTGGCAAACGTTAAATAGCTATAAAAGATAAACGCCACTTATCTACGATAAGCCTTGTGTGCCGGTTTTTTCGTACCTTTGCAAGGTTATTTAGTCCGTGGAGGCTCAGTTCAAGAGGTGCTGATGCTGCGCCCGCCTTGCGGAAAAACCCGTTTAATTAATCAATTCAATGTACGCAATCGTAGACATTAACGGTCAGCAGTTCAAAGCCGAAGAGGGCAAGAAGCTCTTCGTCCATCACATCAAGGACGCCGAGGAAGGCAAGACTGTTGAGTTTGACAAGGTGCTGCTCGTCGACAAGGACGGCGCAGTGACTGTCGGTGCCCCCACCGTAGAGGGCGCAAAAGTAGTAGTAGAAGTGGTGAACCCGCTTGTCAAGGGTGACAAGGTCATCGTGTTCAAGATGAAGCGCCGCAAGGACTGCCGTCGCAAGAACGGCCACCGCGCTCAGTTCACCGAGGTATCAATTAAACAAGTAATCGCTTAACAAGCAGGAGGTATTCATTATGGCACACAAGAAAGGTGTAGGTAGTTCCAAGAACGGACGTGAATCAGCTTCAAAGCGTTTAGGCGTTAAGATTTGGGGTGGACAGAGCATTATCGCCGGCAACATCATCGTTCGCCAGCGTGGCAACAAGCACTTCCCAGGTGAGAATGTAGCTCAGGGCAAGGACGATACGCTCTATGCCCTCAAAGACGGTGTGGTGTATTTCCACAAGGGTGCCCGCGACAAGAGCACCGTGTCTGTGCTCTCACCCGAAGCTTACGCAGCTAAAACAAAAAAGGCTGAAGCATAAACATTAACAGAAAAGACTTATTCCAAACAAACATAGAAGCCTGCTCCCTCCGGAGCAGGCTTTCTACGTTTATAGACCTAATGAATAGTACACTGACAACGGAAGATTTTGGGATCAGCTTACTTGCCTGCTGTTATGGTTGAAAAAGTGCAGTAAGAGTCAGGAGATATGGTTGAAAAAATGTAAGAATTGCTTGGAGATATGGTTGAAAAAATGTAATTTTGCTTATGTATTAACTGAAACTCTTTGATGACATGAAGCGTAATATCACACAGCAACTGCAAGCATGGAAGGAAAAGGCTGACCGTAAGCCCCTGATTGTCAACGGTGCACGACAGGTAGGCAAGACCTACAGCCTGAAGGAGTTTGGACGAGAAGCCTATGAAAACGTGGCGTACATCAACTGCGACGGCAATGAAGAGGTAACCAACATCTTTGCCCAAGACTACGACATGCACCGAATCCTATTGCACCTCTCTGCCTTAACCGGGGTTGACATCAGGCCCGGAAAGACGCTCATCATCATCGACGAGATACAGGAATGCCCCAAAGCGCTCAACAGTCTGAAGTATTTCTGCGAGAACGCACCGCAATACCATGTGGCCGTTGCCGGCTCGCTGCTCGGCATATCATTGCATGCCGGCAGTTCTTTTCCCGTTGGAAAAGTGGATATGATCAAGATGTATCCCATGACTTTCGACGAGTTTTTGATGGAAGCTGGCGAGAACAGGCTCGTGGATATGCTGCGGCAGCAGGACTACAGTCTGATCACGCCCATGTCAGCACGGCTCCTTGAAATGCTGCGGCAATACTACTATGTGGGTGGAATGCCGGCTGTGGTGAAGGCTTTCTTTGCTTCGCATCAGTTGTCAGAGGTGCGCGACATACAAAATCAGATACTGTTTGACTATCAGCGCGACTTTTCCAAGCACGCTCCTCTGTCGGAAGTGCCACGCATCAACATGGTATGGAACTCCATCCCTTCGCAACTCGCCAAGGAGAACAAGAAGTTCGTGTATGGTGCACTCAAGAAGGGAGCCCGCGCCACTCAGTTCGAGATGGCGATAGAATGGCTGACAGATGCCGGACTCATCTACAAAGTATCACGTGTGTCGGAACCTCACAAGCCATTAAAGTTCTATGAGGATCTGAATGCCTTTAAGCTCTTCTCTTTGGATGTGGGACTGATGGGAGCCATGGCAGAGACGACAGCTGCGGACGTGTTGGTCCGCGGAACAGCTATGACGGAATATCGTGGAGCCTTCACTGAACTGTTTGTGCTGACGCAGCTGGTCGCCCGCGGCATCACACCTTATTATTATAGTGCCAACGACTCAAGGATAGAGATCGACTTCCTGATACAAAAGGCGGACTCCGTCATTCCGTTGGAGGTAAAGGCAGAAGAGAATGTCCACTCCAAATCGCTTAGGACCTACATCGAGAAATACCCACAACTGAAAGGTGTACGCCTCTCCATGTTGCCTTACCACGACCAAGAGTGGATGACCAACTATCCACTCTATTGCGTCAACTTCATATAGAACAAGAGCAACACCCCCCATGAGGCTGCCCACACATCAAAACAATCTATATTCATTTGAGCGCATAGGAGGCAATGCAGAGACCGACTCTATACCCATCCAAACCTCTTGGAAGCAATCAAAACATTTCACAAAACACCTCTCTCTGAAACTTGCAATCTAGAGAAGAGCCGTAACAGAAAGAGGAGCCTTTTCATCAAAAAACAAGGAGAAAAGAGAGGAAACAGTGGTTTCTCATCATCAAATCAGTGATTTTACTTGGTCAGAAAGGTCGTTTGACCCGATCATCTCGGTTGTTTGACCTTATCAAAGTGCCTTTCTGAGCAGAAATTCTCTAGAGAATTTTTGCTCAGAAAGGCACTTTTGTCGTAAGACCCTTGATCTTTTCTCTTCTCAAAAGGATCAAATCTACATAACATTCTTATTATCAACAAAATACAGAAAACAGCCAATTTTTCGCAAAATTGAGAGCAAAGTGGTCTCTCGTGCAGAAGATCGCCAAAAAAAGGGCCGTTTTTTGTCAGTTTTCCCAACAACTTAGAAAACACCAGAAGACGGAGAATCCTTCTTCCGTGACACGCCTAAGCGTATGCAATCAGTTGGCTAATGAAGAGAGGCGAGTTGTCTACAGAAGAGGGGGTAGCACACTACAAAAGAAGGGGCAGTACAAATTTACCCTCTCTTTCGTGTAGAAAATGCAGCCTGCGCCTATGCCTTCGTGTAGAAAAGTGTAGAGAATTGGCAAATATTCGTGTAAAAAAGTGAGGAAGGAGAGTGATTATTCATGTAAATTTTGTATTTTTGCCATAGATATTAAAGAATTCATACTTAGGATACAAATGGAACGCAGCATTATCTCACAACTGAAAACGTGGAAGGAAAGCCCGTTGCGCAAGCCGCTCATCCTCGCCGGTGCCCGTCAAGTGGGTAAGACATACATCCTCAAGGAGTTTGGCAAAAGGGAATACGAGCATGTTGCCTACATCAATTGTGACAACAATCCCGAAGTGGTCAACTTGTTTTCCGAAGACTACGACATGAAGCGCGTACTACTCGTTATTGGCGCTCTGACAGGCCAGCCCATTCTCCCCGGCAAAACGCTGATCATCCTCGATGAGATACAAGAATTGCCGAAGGGATTGTCTTCCCTGAAATATTTCTGTGAGGACGCACCGGAGTATCATGTTGCCGTAGCGGGATCGCTGCTCGGTAATTCTATGAAGATCTCAACGCCTGATCTTTATGCTCGACGTAGGATTGTTGGGAGCTATGAGCGAGATGGACCCGGCTCAGATGCTGATGTCAAACAATGCAATGACAGAGAGCAAAGGCGCATTCACCGAGAACTACGTACTGTGTCAACTGAAAACAAGGGAAGGTATGGCCATATACTACTATAGCAGGGACGACTCCAGGCTGGAAGTAGACTTCATCGCACAGTACCACGGAAGAATCATCCCTATCGAAGTGAAGGCAGAAGAGAACCTGAAAGCTAAATCGCTGAAAGCGTTTATGGAGAAGCACACCAGTCTGCATGCTGTAAGGATCAGCATGGCTCCATATAAAGATCAGAACTGGCTAAAGAACTATCCGCTCTATGCCGTAAAGGAAATAGAAGGTTAATGTGTTAAAATCATAGTTTCGTGAGTACCATCAGAAAATTATTGCTACCTTTGCTTTAACGCATATCATCTTTTAATATATGAACAACCTTTCCTTACCCAAGCAACAACTCCGACAAGCCATCCGGCAACGGAAACAACAATACTCCGCTGAGCAACGTGAGGCTTGGTCGAAAGAGATCGAGCAGGAGCTGCTCAGCCACCCACGCCTGCAGGCTGCCCGCGTGGTGATGCTCTACTATGCGCTGCCCGATGAGGTGGACACACGCCATCTCGTTGATACACTGCTCAAGGAGGACAAGACCGTCATCCTGCCGAAATGCGTCGACAAAGGACACATCGAACCACGGCAATATACGGGATCTGACGACCTCGCCGAAGGCATCTACAACCTGCTCGAACCCGTAGGCAAGCCTTACCACGACCTCGACAGCATCGAGCTGATCATCGTTCCGGGCATGAGTTTCGACAGCAAGGGACACCGCCTCGGACGCGGACGCGGATACTACGACCGCTTCCTGGCGCAAGTACCACGGGCCTACAAGATCGGCGTGTGCTTTGACTTCCAGCGCGTGGAGCAGGTACCCGTCGACGACAACGACCGGGTGATGGACGAAATAATCAGCAACAAAACACTCTGACTTTATGAAAGGAGAGCAAGGATGATGACCACCAGGCCACAACATATCGGCCGCCTACACCACCGGGGGCTTTCGCCCACATGCCTGTCAGGGCGGTCACCACTATGGCTCTTGGCCCTGATCGTCGTCCTCAGCGCTGTGTTTCTCACCAGCTGCACCAAAGAGAAAGAAAAATGGGGCTGGGACGAGATAGAGACCTACTTCGACGAGCCGCTTGCCTCACTCTCCGCCGAGGGCGACAGCGTGCACTGGATCGGCGGTGAATACGGTGACCTCTGGCGCATGACGGCACAAGGTCGGAAGCACTACAAGCTTGGTTCCGACCGCATCTATTGTGTCGTCAGGCACGACAGCACGTATTGGATCGGACACCGCAACGGAGGACTGGCACAATACCGGTTCGACGGCAACGCGTTCAGCCCCGTCGCTCACTACTCCATCGCCATCAAAGGGCTCCACTACTCGGTCTACGACATCCAATGGAAAGACGGCCGACTCTATGCAGCCACCAGTCAGGGACTCTTTGTCCTGAATGACGGACATCATCAACTGGGAAAAGTCTACCCTCGTGACCACAGCAACGGCGTGTCTTTTGCCACGCCACTCATCGCCGACCTTGACGCCCGACGACTGGCGCTCGCCACCGACAGCGGATTGGCACTCGTAGACACGCACACCGGCAAGGCACAGGTGATCCATGCCGGCAGCAAGGTAACATGGGTGGAGCGTCAGGGCGACCGTCTCTGCTACCTCGCAGGTGACCAATACTATGAGCGTGAGGCTAACGGCAATGAGAAGACCTACAGTCTGCCCGACGTAACCACCAGCTTCTTCCGCACGGGCAAGACCTACTGCTTCATCAGCCGTACCCATGCGATACTCACCGACGACCTCCGTCACTTCTCCCACCTGCAGTTGCGGCGGCCGGTACCCACAAAGTCCTCGCACGTGGTTGCTCAGCCCGGCAACGACGACTTCGTATGGCTTGTCACCGACCACGCCGTGTGGCAGTTGCCCCGCCATCTCTCCAGTTCTGCTCCCTATCCCATCGTCGCTGCCTGCCAGGACGAGGGACGGCTCTGCTTTGTCGATGACCACGGCAATGTCTTCGCCCTGCCCGACGGCAGCAGGCAGGCCGGTAAAATCTTCGACTTCATCCATACCAACGCCATCATCGACTGCGTCGCCGACAACGGCACACTCTATTACATCAACAACAAGCAGCAGGTATTCCGACTCGGCCTTGACAACCACCTTTGGGGCAACTATCTCTCTCACGTGCCCCATGAAATCTTCTCCACAAAGAAAAAGGTGACGGCCATGGGACTGCTGCCCGCAAAGACTCCTATATTATATATAGGCGTGCAGGACGGCTTAGTCAAACTGCCACTCGACGGCAGTCAGGCCCATAGCGTGGCGTCGTTTCGCGACAAATATGTCACCTCGTTCTACACTGCTCCCGATAACCAACGAATGATGATCGCCACGCTCAACGACGGACTGTGGACCGACCGGGGCGACGGGCCTCAACCTATCTTCACCGACCAGAATTCCAACCCGCGACTGACAGCGATCATCAACTCCTATCCTCCCGCCACACTGCTGGCCACCAACGACGGTATATACCTCCAAGGCGGACCCGACACCATAAGAGTGGAGGGTACAGCCGCCCTGCTGCCTGTCAACGACAGCGTCGTTTACGCACTCTTGGAGCGTGGCATCATGAAACTCACGGTAAAAGGGCAGAGGCTGCACAATGAGGGCACCTATTTCCGCGACATCAAGTTTCACCCACAAGCGGCTCTGGTCAGCAACGGGCGGCTCTACTTAGGCAGCGACCTCGGCATGCTCAGTTTCAAGGCTGGAAACGAACGGCAGGCTGAATGGATCGCCATGGAGACGAGTATGATCACACGGCGCAGCCTCCTCGAGGGTACAGCGATCGTGCTGGGAACCTTGCTGCTCATCTATCTCTTCTTGCTACGCCTGCGTCGATCCTACCGCCAAGAGCTGAGAGCGCGTCAGCGTGATCTGATACGACGGTTGGAAGCGGTGAAAAAATATCGCGATATTCTCAGCAATGGAGAAGCCCACGAACTGAAAGACATAGAAGCAGAGATCAACCAGTTCGGTACCCGCAACAGACACTCCTGGAAAGTTTCGAACCAACGCTTCGCGGCTGTCTCTGAGCGAATCATGCGGCTTAACAGCCAAGTGGCGCTCTATTTCATGCGACTCGTATTGCGGCAAATCGACTCCATCAAGCAGACGGAACTCTTCGATGCCCACAAGCTCATCCACGACAGCCATCAGGCATTGACCGAGGGACGGCCCGAACAGTTGGGCGAGCAGGCATCAAGAAACGCCTCGTGGCTCCGGCAGATCAATACTATCCACCAAGAATTAAACAAAGATCAGGATCTGCTCACCGGCACGCTGCCCGTCGAAAACATCAGCGACGACCTTCCCTCTCTCATCGACAGCTACCGCAAAGGATTGGCCATCAAGACGACACACGACATGGCACCGACGCTCAACACCATCCGCAGACGCATGGAGGCGCTGATGTCCAAGGATGTACAGAATCGACTTCAGCGCTTTGCGGAGCAACGACTCAAAGACATCGCCGCACTGGAACAGCAGGACAGAGTGACCGATACGCTCACCCATCAGTGGGAGGATATGCTGCCTACGATGGAAAACACAGAGCGCATCGCTGTGCTGCGACGGCTTCAACATCTCGACGACCGCTATTACGAACTCAAAGCCTTGCAACAACTGCGCCATCTCATCGCACGCTATGCCGGTGAGGAGCGCCGTGGCGATGACACGCACGACACCATTCACGCCATCAAGTCGCAGACCGACTGGTTCTATGACGCACTCTTCCGCACTGACCCCCGACTGATGAGCGAGATACTCCAGTGGAGCAACGGTGAGAACCAGCCCGCCCGTGTACTTGCCCTCCTGTTGGCCGACCCGAAAGTCAAGCGTCTGCTCCTGCCGGGTATGCTCAACGTGGCCAGTAACCTCAACCCTGTCATCAGCCGACTCGTCAAGGGCAGGCTCGTACCAGCCGAGGAAGAGATCCGCCAGTATGCCGAGCGGCATCCGTCAAGCATCGCAGACTATATCCTCAGGCTGGCAGTATAAGACATAGTAACAGAAACTTTTTTGCTTTCCACACATTTTTCATAACTCTTTTTGATACAGCATTTTGCGAAAAATTGCATTTGATGATATTGTACAATACATCAAATGCAACTTTTTTTATTCCTTCTTTCACCATAACTTTGCAGCGCAATCGCAAAGACCGGAATCAACATTTTTAAAACTTAAATAGATTACAGATCATGAACAACGTCAAGTCACTTGTTGTCAGCTTCATGCTGACGCTCATCGCTGTTTCCTCTTTCGGTCAGTCCAAGATCAAGGATGTCCGCACCAATCCCGACCTCTATTTTCTGCGTGCCGACGAAGTCGCCAACAGCCTCTCGCTGTTGCCTCCTCCTCCCCAGCAAGGTTCCATCCTGTGGCTCAACGATGAAGCACAGTATCAATGGGGTAAGCTCCAGCGCGACACGCCACGCGGTGATCAGGCTGCTGCCGACGCACGCGTCAACGGCGACGGCGTGCCCAACGCCTTCTCCGGTGCTTTCGGTGTGCGTATCAGCAAGGAAGAGACCCCCGAAATCTATAAGCTCATCATCAACATGCGCGAGGATGCCGGCGATCTGGCCACACGCGCTGCCAAGAACCACTATATGCGTGTGCGTCCTTTCGCCTATTATCACGAGATGACCTGCAACCCCGAACAGCAACAGGAACTCTCCACCAACGGCAGCTATCCCTCCGGTCACACCTCCATTGGCTGGGCCACTGCCCTCGTCCTCGCTGAGGTGAACCCCGACCGTCAGGACTCTATTCTCAAGCGTGGCTATGAGATGGGGCAGAGCCGCGTGATCTGTGGCTATCACTTCCAAAGCGATGTAGACGCTGCCCGCCTCGTGGCCAGTGCCGTCGTGGCCCGTCTCCATGCCAACGACAATTTCATGAAGCAGCTCGGCAAGGCTAAGAAGGAATTTGCCAAGCTCGTAAAAGAGGGTAAAGTCGCCAAAGTAGAGTGCAAGACAGAAGGGACTGCAAAATAAACCATATTTCGGACAACCGCAAATCATCGTACATTCAGTAAACACAAAAAGATGAAAAAGACAATACTGTTTGGACTTGCACTGCTCGCCACAACGACACTGCAGGCCCAGGAAAAGACAGAAAGTAAACTTGTCGTCAAGCCTTCCGGCCGTATTCTCTTGGATGCCGGACTCTTTGACGCCAGCGACGAGATCAACAACCAACTCAACGACGGTATGGCCATTCCTGACATGCGCGTGGGATTCAAGGCCACCTACGAGGACTGGGCCGCTAAAGTCGACATCGGCTACGCCTACGGCAAGGTAGGCATGAAGGACGTCTTCATCGAGCACTCCTTGGGCAAGAAGAGCCTCATCCGCGCCGGATACTTCGTTCACCAGTATGGTTTGCAGAGCGCCACCAGTTCTTCTTTCAAGATCTCCATGGAGGAGCCGCGCAGCAACCAGGCGCTCAACAACGCCCGTCTGCTCGGTGTGATGTTTGAGCATTCCGATCTCCGCTATCTCGTCACCACCAGTTTCTTCTCCGAGACTGACGCGATGAAGATGACCAGCGACAAGACCGGCAACCAGGGCATCGGTGTCATGGCGCGTGCGCTCTACCGTCCGTTCACCGAGCCGGGCCGTATCTTCCACGTGGGCGTTTCCGGTGCTTACGAGAGCCCGCGTTACAACAGCGACAACCAACTCAACCACAAGTCGTTTGTCCTCTCCACCACCTGGCCCACACGTATCGCCCAGGTCGCCTCGATGAAGGCCACCGTCGACCATGCCAAAGCCATGTATAAGTTCACCCCGGAGGTCATCGCCGCCTATGACCGGCTGGGACTGGAGGCACAGTATTTCTACAACTCTGTCACCCGCGACAACGGCTATCACAGCTTCCAGGCTACCGGCGGCTACGCTGCCCTGCGCGGTCTCATCCTCGGCAAGCAATACAAATATAACTATTGGGACGGTGGCATCGACACTCCGGCACGCAGCAGTCTCGAGCTGGTACTGGCTTACGACTATCTCGACATGTCGGATCCCAACGCAGGCATCCGCGGCGGACGCAGCAACGACTTCTCCGCTACGATGAACTACTATATCAACAAGTACATGATCTGGCGTGTCAGAGGCTCCTACACCAAGGTCAGCAACCGTACCGGATACGACGATGACCACTTCACGGCACTGGAGACCCGTCTGCAGATCAAGTTCTAATCAACCCTAAAGATTCATTTGGCTATGAGAAAAATATTTTCTGCCTTTCTGCTGCTCTTGATGCTCTGCCCGTCATGGGCATGGGCACAGCTGCAGCGTAGCGAGGCTTTCAAACAGCAATACCGGCTCACCGAGGTCGTCGTGCTGAGCCGCCACAACATCCGTTCACCGCTCTCGACCAACGGCAGCGCACTGGGCCGCCTCACTCCTCATCAGTGGACACAGTGGTCCTCGGCCGCCAGTGAGCTGACACTGCGCGGCGGAGTGTTAGAGACGATGATGGGACAGTATTTCCGCAAATGGCTCGTCGACGAGGGACTCTTCAAGGAGAATGCCACGCCCTCGGCTGACGATGTGAACTTCTATGCCAACAGCATGCAGCGCACCATCGCCACGGCACAGTATTTCTCTTCCGGTTTCATGCCTTTGGCCAACATCCATGTCAACCACCGCTTCTCGGCCAGCACGATGGATCCGGTTTTCTGTCCCAAGCTCACCAAGGTCAGCGACGCTTTCCAGGCAGAGGCCATGAAGCAGATCACAGCTATGGGTGGCAAGAAAGGATTGAAAGGTATCGGTGAGAAGCTGAAGGCCAACTACGCCGTTACCGCCAAGGTCCTCGACCTCAAGGACTCTCCTGCCTGCAAGAGCGGCGAGACCTGCGACTTTAAAGATGACGACACGCAGATCATCTTCCGGCTGAACGACGAACCGCAGATGAAGGGTTCGCTCAAATTGGCCAACTCTGCCTCCGACGCGTTTATCCTGCAATACTACGAGGAGCCTGATGCACGCAAGGCTGCCTTCGGCCATGACATTACAGCTGAAGACTGGGAGAAGATCGCCCAGATCAAGGATGTCTATGGCGACGTGCTCTTCACGGCTCCCATTGTAGCGGCTAACGTGGCTCATCCGTTGCTGATGTATATCAGCGACGAGCTTCACGCCAAAAACCGCAAGTTCACTTTCCTCTGTGGTCACGACAGCAACATTGCCAGCGTCGATGCCGCACTGGGTGTGGAAGACTACTCCCTCCCCAACTCCATCGAGAAGAAGACACCGATCGGCTCGAAAGTGGTCTTTGAGAAATGGACCGACAAGAGCGGCAAGCAGTTTGTAGCCGTCAGCCTCGTCTATCAGTCCACCGCACAGCTGCGCGGACTGACGATGCTCGACCTGAACAACCCGCCGATGATCTATCCGCTCAAACTACGCGGCCTCACAGCCAACGCCGACGGTCTGTACTCCTTCGACGATGTGGCCCAGCGTTTCACAGAGGCCATCAACGCTTACGACAATATCAAGTAAGAAATAGCTATTTAATACAAGGCAAGACTGACAATGTTAGTCTTGTCTTCTTTCTTTGTACTCAGCGTGAAGGCATAGCGGTTGCTCTTAGCTTCCCCGCCCTGATAAGTCATCCAACTGTCATCGTCGGCATTGTGGTCGAGCCATCCATAGTCACGACGCAGCAGCTGCTGCAGGCCTGCGTTGAGGTCATAGGCCTCCTGCGCATTGCGGCAAGACTCGGTCAGTGTCAGGCCCTTCATCATTTTCAACTTACCAGCCTGCTCGTACTTTACAACTATACAATCCCATCGTGTACCGCGGAACATAAGGTCATGATACACCACTTCGTCGCCGTCGGCATTTACCTCGGCGGGTGTTCCTAACATCTTCACGACCGTCTGCTCCTCGCATCCCATAGTGGGCATCACTACGTTCTTTTCCGCACTCATCGTCAGGCAGACTACAGCTGCCACGACCATCATCATCATTCTTTTCATACGCTTTTCTCCTTATTATATATATACTTTGTTCACTTGCAAAGATAAGGAAAAAAGAAATTCCAAGGCTGCGCTTCTCCCCTTCTACCCAACTTCCTCACGCCATCTTCACACTTTTGTATCATGTTTGACATTTGTGTATCATGCTTGACATTTTGTGGAGCCCACTCTACAGACAACACATAAATCGTTTCAATTTATTTTTCACTGCTTTTATTTTGATAATTTGAATAAATAAGTTAATTTTGTCCCTGTCATGTCGAACCTTGATCTAAAATCAATCTGCCTTCTGCCGCTCATGGTAGTGACGTCGCTGCTTGTCTTTGCAGGTAGCGGACATATCTTTACGTCCGGTAAACTGTCGAGTTCGCTCATCAACTGTGTGGCGCAAGACCGTTACGGCTATATCTGGGTCGGCACAGAATATGGCCTCAACAAGTTCGACGGCTACAACTTTTCCTCCTATTTATATAATAGCACCGATCCGAACACCATCACCGACAACACCATCACCAATTTCCTTGTCGACCGTAGCGGACGGCTTTGGATAGGAAGCGCAAAGGGACTTATGCGCTATGACTACCACAAAAACAACTTTGTGCGTTATCCGTTCCCCGACGGACGCCGTCCCCGTGTCTATTCCCTGATTGAAAGCCGGCAGGGCGACATTCTCATCGGATCAGCAGGATTCGGTCTCTATGCCATCAAACATGGTACTGACAGGGTCATTCACGAACGGGAATATTCCCGCCGCAATTCTGAAGACTTTTTCACCCACATCTACGAGGACAGCCGCGGCCAACTGTGGCAGAGCAGTCATATAAGCCAGTTCACCCGTTTTACCCGCAATGACCATCGTGTCATCGCACACGACTACATCTCTCCGGTGGGAGCGCCTGTGGCTTTCTTCCCCCGTCACGACGGCCGCCTTCTTATTGTCTGCATGGGGGGTATCATCGTCTATGACTATGCCACTGACAAGCTCTCTGATGCCGGATATGATTTTGGCAGCTATTCCGGTCATATCACGATCAATGCCGCCACTTTCGACAAGCGTGGCAATCTGCTTGTGGGAACCTCTGAGAGCGGCGTCCTCGTGGCTGCTGCCGGCAAACGCACGTTCGCCCCCTATACACAGCCTTCTGACGATGGCTTCAACATCGCGGCTTCCTATGCCAAGGATCTCATGTTCGACAAGGATGACAACTTATGGGTAGGCTGCTACCGTAAGGGACTTTATCTTGTCAACGACAACGCTCCGTCATTCTCCAGCTGGAGTTTCTCCAAACAGAATTACTCCATTGGCAGCAGTGTCTCGTCACTCGCCAAAGGCGATGGTGGCACTACATGGTGCACGGTTCAGAACAGCGGTGTCTTCAAGTTCAATGCCGACGGTAAAATAACAGCCCACCTGCCTTCGCCCAGCGGCACAAGTATTATCTACCGCGACAGCCAAGGCCACTACTGGGTAGGTACGGGCAATGGCCTCTACAGCTACGACATAACAACAGGCTCTGCCTCCAAGAAGATGAACTATGCGGGCGACGGTACTTATTGTATCGCCGATGACGGTCATGGAACACTGTTCGTCTCTGTCTACAGCAAAGGATTATACGTCTACAACACCCATACAGGACAGACACGCGTCTTCAACCAATCACAGCGGGGGCCACACGGTCATCTCTGCAACGACTGGATCAGGTCGATGACTGTCGACCACACAGGGCTGCTATGGACAGGGACATCGAACGGTGTCACCTGTCTGGATCCAAAGGATATGTCCTTCAACACGTTTGGCAATGAATATTTCCTTCATGATATACAGACCAACTACCTCTGTGAGGACCATAACGGCAATATACTCATCGGTACTGACAATGGCCTCTACGTATTCCTGCGCAAGAAACGCAAGGCCGTGCCGTTTCCAAATGCCGGTACTCTCCGCGGCAAGCAGATATGCGCAATTGCTATTGATCATAGCGGCGACTTGTGGATAAGCACTACAATGGGTATTTGGCAGTATGACAGGAAGCATCGCAAGTTTCTCGGCCACGTCAGTGGCAACGGGCTAATGTCGAGAGAATATACTCAGGGAGCAGTGCTTCATGACATCGATGACCGTATCACCTTTGGTACCGGTGACGGCATCACCCGTTTCTGTCCCGACAACGTGCGCAACCGGCGTATGTATCTTTCCAATGTCTATCTCACGGGGTTTATCGTTGACGGAAAGATGATGGACTGTCTGTCCGACAATTTCACCATCCCCTACTCCGAGAACACCTTCACCCTACAGTTCTCCCTCCTCAACTATAAGAATCCTACCAATGTATATTTCCAATACCGTATTAATGGCAGCGAGTGGATTCTCAACAGCGAAGGAGACAACTCTATACCCTTCACCAAGCTCCAACCCGGGAAATATGTCATTGACGTAAGAGCCTATGACAACGGAGTGTGCTCCGACAAGATTCGCACGATCACCATCCACGTGAAGAACCCATGGTATCTGTCGCCGCTGGCCATAACCTTTTACCTCATTGCTGTAGCAGGCATAGTGGCTTTCGCCTTCTTTTTCTACTCACGGATGAAAAAAACAGAGCTTGAGGAGTCGAAGATGCGGTTCCTCATTGATGCCACACATGACATCAAGTCGCCGCTAACCCTCATCACAGGACCGCTGAGCCGTCTGAAGACTCGTCTTGCTAACGATGAAGAAAGCCAGAAATATATCAAAATCATCGACCACAACGCCAATCGCCTTCTTGTCCTCGTCAATCAAATTCTTGACGAACGCAAGATCGACAAAAAACAGATGCGTCTCCAATGTCAGGACACAGAGATGGTGTCTTTTGTGGCAAACATCTGCAATCTCTTCCAATCTGTTGCAGAGGAGCGCAATATACAACTGAAGTATGTTCCTAACATGAGTGAGGTACATGCCTGGATCGACCGAATCCATTTCGACAAAGTGGTCTCCAATCTCCTTTCCAATGCCGTAAAATACACATTTGACGGAGGAGCCATTGACGTTGTTGTCGACAGCGACGGCACTAATTTCCATCTCGATGTCATGGATACTGGCATCGGTCTTAAGGAGGAAAAGATCAGTAAGTTGTTTGACAGGTTCTACCGTGGTGACGAGACCCGCGGCCTGCATATCGAGGGCACTGGCATAGGCCTCAACCTCTGCCGCAATATAGTACGGATGCACGGGGGAGCGATTAGCGCTGCCAACCGTCATGATGTGCCCCATGGTTCTGTCTTCTCTGTCACAATACCACTTGGCAAGGCCCATCTCAAACCAGAAGAAATGATCTCCGGCAACGCCATAGTGCCTGCCTTCAGCAGTTCGGCACCCGCAAGCAAGAACTATCGCATACTGATCGTTGATGACGACCGCGAGATCGCCTTATATATAAATAATGAGTTGTCATATTGGTATCGCTTCGACTATAGCCCCAATGGAAAAGATGCAATGAGGAAACTTCTCACCGATACATACGATATTGTCATCTCAGACGTAAAAATGCCTGAGATGGACGGTATCACACTCCTGAAGGAAATCAAAAACAACAGCAACATCAGCGACATCCCCGTCATCCTCCTGACTTCGAAAACAGATGTCGCCGACAAGCTCGAGGGTATCAAGCGCGGCGCCGACGCCTACCTTTCCAAACCCTTTAACATGGAAGAACTGCACATGCTCATTGATAACCTCGTGAACAACGTCCGACGGTTGCGTGGCAAATTCTCCGGAGCACAAGAGCAGAAGGACAAGATGGAGAAAGTGGTCGTGCGCGGCAATGACGATGTGCTCATGGAGCGCATCATGAACGTGGTCAATAAAAACATTTCCGATCCTAACTTCAATGTAGAGCACCTCACTGTGGATGTGGGAATCAGTCGTGCTCAGCTCCACCGCAAGATGAAAGAGATGACTGGCATCTCCGCCGGGGAGTTCATCCGCAACCTACGACTTGAGCAAGCTGCCCGCCTCATTGCCGAGGGTCATATCAATATCACCCAGGTGGCCTTTGCCGTAGGATTCAACAACCAGACCCACTTCTCGACCATTTTCAAAAAACACTATGGTGTCACCCCCTCAGAGTACAGCGAAAAGCATAGAGCCGAAAAAGACGGCCAATCTGATGAAATATGAAAACTATCATGCAACAAGTATGTACGCCTGTTTCGTTCTTTGTGATAATCTATTGACTTTAAAAGATTTATATGCCTGAGACAAATTAAAATGATTATGAAACATTTAAAGTTGGATGGTTGTAACAAGTTAATGTATCTTTGCAATTGCAAGATTTCAAGAAAGGAAACCATAACTAAATATTAAATTAAATACCCAACCAATTTAATTACCAAGACTATGAACCTACGATTAAGTAAAACGACTTTGCTGGCCGGATTGCTCGTGTCAGGAGGGCTGCTCTGCCCACAGTACACTCAAGCCGGAGTGGAGAACAGCACCCCATCCGTACAGCAGCAGACTGTAAAAATGGTAAAGGGAACTGTCAGTGACCCATTAGGAACACTGATTGGTGCCACAGTCCTTGAAAAGGGAACGCGGAATGCCACGGTAACAGACCTTGATGGGAACTTTGTGCTCAATGTCAAGCCGGGTGCCACACTTGTCGTCTCTTATGTCGGCCACGTCACCAGGGAGGTAGTAGTGGGCCAGAAGAATGAATTGGATATCTACTTAGCAGAGGAAGGAACGAATCTGAACGACGTTGTCGTCATCGGTTACGGCACACAGAGACGCGAAGCCGTCACGGGGTCTGTTGCCAACGTCAAAGGCGACATGCTGAGAGAAGTTCCCGGTTCCGATGTCAGTCAGGCACTTCAGGGACGTATAGCTGGTGTGGAGATGGCACAGACATCTTCTAAACCGGGCGCTTCCATGCAGATACGCATCCGTGGCACACGGTCGCTGACGGCAAGCAATGACCCGCTAATCGTCCTTGACGGTATCCCTTTCGCCGGATCACTCAACGATATCGATCCGAACAACATTAAGACGATGGACATCCTCAAGGACGCATCTGCCACAGCTATCTATGGCAGCCGTGGCGCAAACGGTGTCATCATCATCACCACCTACAAGGGCTACACCGAGCAACGCCCTACCGTTACTTATAACGGATACGTAGGTTTCAAGACGCTCTTCCACCGCTATCCGATGATGAATGCCGAAGAGTTCACCCAACTCCGCAATTATGCCAACAAATTCCAGTATGGGGCCGACGAGATTCCTTACGGTCAGGAAGGCGCCGTGGACATCGACTGGCAGGATAAACTGTTCCGTACAGGTATGACTACCAACCAGGATGTAGGCATTAGCGGTGGCAGTAAGACCGGCAGCTACAACTTCGGTCTGGCCTACTACCGCGATGAGTCGGTCATCCCTTTGCAGAACTTTAACCGCTATGCCATGCACGCCGCCATCGACCAAGAACTCGGCAAATGGTTTAAGGTGGGAATGAGCACAAACACAAACTACAGCGTGACCAACGGTGCGGACATCAGCCTATACAACACGTTAAGTATGACGCCGATAGCCAATCCTTATAATGCTGATGGGACGATGAAAGCCCGTGTGAGCATGGCCAACGATGACCAATGGGTTTACACAAAAGACATCCTGGAAAACCTTGGCAGCAGCTATAAGGACCAGACCAAGGCCTTCGGCACCTACAACAACTTCTATGGTGAATTCAAGTTTCCATGGGTCAAAGGACTGAAATACCGCATGAACCTTGGTCTTAACTACCGTCATAGCGACTATGGCAACTATGTTGGGCAAGGCGTGTTCTCAAACACAGAGAACTCAAAATCACATGCCACCGACCGTACTCAGAACACGACGAACTGGGCTGTCGAACATATGCTCACATTCGATCAGACATGGGGCAAGCACTCCGTCAACGCAGTGGCACTCTATTCTGCAGAGCAGACGATCTATCGGCAGAGATACATCTATGGTCTGGATATCCCCAACGACGCTTTCCAGTTCTACAATATGGGACAGGCTGCCAACATCACCCTTGATCCGGGCTCACAAGTGTACTACAAAGCCGGACTCATCTCATACATGGGACGTGTGATGTATAACTACGACGACCGTTATATGGCAAGTGTCGCCTTCCGCTCCGACGGTTCTTCCCGTCTCGCCAAAGGACACCGCTGGCATACTTATCCTGCCGTCTCATTGGGATGGAACATCTCTAAAGAGAAATTCATGCAGTCGGTCAAATGGCTCGACAACCTGAAACTGAGAGTGGGATATGGTGAGACTTCCAACCAGAGTGTCAACCCCTATCAGACGCTCGGCACACTTTCCACACGTCCATACAATTTTGGTTCTACCTACGCCACAGGCTGCTATGTCTCCTCCCTTCCCAACTCTGACCTCGGATGGGAATACTCCAAGACATGGAACCTCGGTCTTGACTTCAGCCTCTGGAACGACAGATTGTCGGGTACGGCTGAGTATTATATTACCAACACCAACGACCTGCTCATGAGCGTCAACTTGCCGGCAACAGGTGGTGTACCCAGTTACATGGCGAACATTGGAAAGACAAAAAACTACGGCTTTGAGCTTTCGCTCAATGGAAAGATCATCGATCATCTCAATGGATGGTCGTGGGATGTCGGCGTGAACTTCTATACCAATCATAATGAGATCACTGAACTGGCCACTGCTGATGGCACCGATGAATCCAACTGGTGGTTCAAGGGTCATCCTATCAATGTCATCTACGACTACCAGAAAATTGGCATCTGGCAAAGTAATGAAGAGGCCATCAGGCAGGTGGCTGAACCTGGCGGTAACGCGGGCATGATTAAAATTAAATATAATGGCACCTATGAGGCCGACGGCGTAACACCCACACGGGCTTACAGCGCTGCCGACAGGCAGGTCATGAAGGTAGACCCAGACTGGGAAGGAGGATTCAATACACGCATGGCTTGGAAAAACATCGATCTGAGCATCGTAGGCTCGTTCAAGCATGGCGGCACGCTCATATCCACGATCTACGGATCACAGGGATACCTGAACATGCTGACCGGACGTCGTAACAACATTCAAGTGAACTACTGGAGTGAGGACAATCCAACAAATGATTATCCCAAGCCAGGAGGTGTGGAGAGCAGCAACAATCCTAAGTATGGCAACTCACTCGGATATTTCAGCGGCTCTTATCTGAAGATCCGTACGATCACGCTCGGATATAATTTCGAAGATCAATTCATCAAGAAGCTCGGCATCAGCAAGGCACGCGTCTACTTCACAGCGCAGAATCCTTTCGTCCTCTTCTCGCCGTATCATGACGAGTCAAAGATGGATCCAGAAACGAACTCTTACGGCGATGAAAACCAGGCCGTGAATACATTTTATCAGTCCCGGCTGCTCGTCGTCGGCTACAATACACCATCAACGCGCAATTGGTTGTTCGGACTCAATCTCACTTTCTAACTTCAACAAAAATGAAAAAGACATATATTAATATAATAGTTCTTGGAGGAATCGCTGCAGCGCTGACACTCAGCAGTTGCAACAATGTGCTTAACGAGGTCAACCGCGAGACCTACACGCCAGAATACTTCAAGACAGAAAAAGGTGTTGAGGGTGGCATAACTTCTTTATATGCCAACCTGCGTAACCTTTGGGGCAATGGCTACTGGCTCATTGCCAACGAGACAGGTACGGATGAATATACCTTCGGACATGGTGGAAACGAGAACGACAAACCGATTGACATGTCGGGAAACGGTGTGCTCGACGCTACCAACTGCCGTGCCGATGTCCTGTGGAATTATGCTTTCTCCGACATCAATACAGCCAACGGTGTCATTGACAACGGCTCGGAAGCCGGAGTCAGCAAGTCACTTTTGGCAGAAGCCCACTTCTTCAGAGCTCATGACTATTTCTGGCTCGTGCAGACCTTCGGCGGCGTGCCACTTGATCTGGGTTCCGGAGAACTGAAGTTCAACACCAGTGCCACACGTATCTCGACCCGCAACACGGTTCCAGAAGTCTACACCAAGGCCATCTTTCCCGATCTCACAGAGGCTGTCAACAACTTGCCCGACAATCCGCGTGTTACCGGCGGACTGACAAAAACGGCTGCAAGGCTGCTGCTATCAAAGGCTTATCTCACTTATGGATGGTGGTTGGAAAATCTAAACAACATCCCAACCTATCCCGAATGTGCACGTACTGATCCTGACGGGCATGATGCCACATGGTACTATCAGCAGGCTTACAACACTGCCACAGAAGCCATCAGCAACCCCGGACCTTTCAAGCTGCAGAAGTCTTTCTACTTGGTCAACGTCGGAAGCAACGACCGTAATGCTGAGATTGTTCTTTATGCTGACCATACCGAAAGCAGCAACTACTATGATGGTGGTACAAACTTCGACTGGGCCAACGGCACTGCTCCAGGAAACTTCGCACGATGGATGTGCAGATGGGATTACACTTTCCTCGAGTCTTCGTCTTCTTCTACCACTTGGATGAAGTTCCGCTCCGTACAGCGTGAGGCTGTTCAAGGCAAGGACCGTCCTTGGAAGGAAATGGCAACACCACAGGAAGTCATGAAAGTAGTCTTCACTGACAAGGATGCCGACTCTCGCTTCGACGGTACGTTTGCTTATCAGTTCAGAGGCAACTGGGATAAGTCGGGTGCCAACAGTGAGAATGGACAGCCTCTCGTGGCTTACAACGCCAACATGCTGCCTGTACACGCCGGTGACTCCATACTCACGTTCGTAGACAGTGATGAAGGTATCACCTATCCGTCAAGCAGCGACAACGGCGGAGCAGGACAAAGCAATGTGGGAGCCGGATGGATTCCGGGACGTGCCGACTGGGTTGTAGGCCCGTCAGCCATCAGCCGCTATAAGTATCTCAATCTTTGGAAAAACGGAATCTACCGTACTGACAATGGCAACGGACTGGGACGCCCTAACGGTGACAGCCCACGTCCTTACCCGGTACTGAAATTCTCAGAGCTCTACTTTATCGCCGCCGAGGCTGCTGTCAAACTGAACATGAACACCGAGGCCCGCAACCTCATCAATGTGATCAGAGCCCGTGCAGGCGTCTGGACCTACGACAACAATCGCGACAGAGTGAAAACTGCTGATCACAGTGCTGAGATGACAGCCGCCACACCACAGGTGATCACCATCGACTATATCCTCGACGAGCGTGAACGGGAATTCTTTGGCGAGGGATATCGCTGGACAGATCTCGTGCGCACACAGAAATGGGCCGAGAGGGCCAGCACCTATACCATTGCCGGGCTCGGTGCTGGCGACCATACGCCTCAGGTAGTGACACGTACGATCACAAAGGACGATTATCTGCGACCGATACCACAGTCGCAGCTTGATGCCATGAGCATGCCGGAAGACCGGAAGATGGCTTTCCAGAATCCTGCTTACAGAAGTAAATAATTTATATTCTCATATTCAGACTTGGGCTGCGCTAACGCTGATCCCTTTTAAAATGCTACAACAACTTAGGGCTATATAGGGTACTATTCAGCGATATGCGCTATGATGATAACGAGAAGTTCTATGAGCTTTTTAACATACGGTGTGCGCGGGGCTACCTTCTCAACTTCTCTCTCAGTACATTGCTCCTTCTGAGATAGGCCATCAGGAGGAAGACACTCAGGAAGGCGATGACCAAAGAGATGAGATAGAAGCCGCCGGCAAACAGGTCGTAGAGGCCATGGAGCGTGGCGGGGATGGCCAGCGCCAGCACATAGAGCGACTTGCGATACTGGGGATAGAGACCGGCCATGCCTACGAAGTAACCGCAGATGCCAGCCCACACAGCATGAAGAAACGGCAGAGAGGTCAGTCGCGCGATGTTCAGCACAAAAGCCGTGGTGTAGTCGGCCCGGATGTTGATCGACGTCTGATACTGCACACCCTCGAAGACGCCGAAGGCAATACCCGCCATGAGACCATAGAACACCATCGTCTGTGGCAGCTGCGGCTCGCGCGCCCGACGCTCCAAGACGAGCAGCGGGATCATCTTGGCAAACTCCTCGGTCAGGCCGATGCCGAGGATATAGCCGAGAATGCTCAGCGGGAAAGGAGCCGAGGTGAAGTTATAGAAAAAGTTCAACTCGTTGAGTCCCGAGAAGATGATGAACACGCCGAGCTGTGTGAGGAAGAACGTGGAGACAGCCTTGCCCTTGCTGATCTGCCGCGTACGGAAGAAATAGGAGAAAAACAGTCCCCAAATAGTAGCGAAATAGAGACTCACGGCATAGAAGACGAGATAGCCGCCGATGGGCAGCAGCATGATGATGGACAGCGACAGGCCTACGATGGCGAGGATGAGCAGTCGCTTGTCCTCCATGAGATGGTGCCGCTCCATGTCGTCCTTGGGGAAGATAAACGCATGACCGATATATCGGAGCTGCTGCATGAGCGAACCACGGCTGCGCACATGTGGATGAATGCCGCGCGCACCGAGCAGTTCCTCTACCGTTCCCTCGTCTCCGGACTCCGCGTCACGTGCACGGTCATTGAGCAGCAACCGTCCTTCTTCTACGTATCTTGCAATGTCTGACACCCCGTAGGGTCCGTATTCGTGTTGGTTTCTGATAATAAAAAGCATGACTATGTTGCTCTAAAAATCTGTAAGATCTAATAACTGTCTAAAAACAAACTATTTGCGTACAACTGTAATAGACTAAAGTACCAAAAATGGTAACAGTAAATCGAATATGCTCATCTTGTATGCTTTCATTTTCTATCGCCTGCAAAAATACGTTTTTTATCTGGAATGGGCAAGGATTCAGATTAAAAAATGAGTCTTAAAGTGCACCAAGTTTGGCTATAACCCACATGTTGGGGGATTATATAAATGAATATCCGCAATCATCCAAATCAGTAGATTCTATGCTTGAAACTCGTCC
>OGEO01000534.1_pt1 | contig 34673 bp, 30 predicted proteins | sample 1570661 | NCBI WGS metagenome assembly OGEO01 (sample SAMEA2582142, study PRJEB24529) | metagenome | biome: Human gut stool | place: China | collected 2011
CTGACGATACAAAAATTTATTATTTTTTATTGTCCTCTTGACGGGGAGCATACCAGTTCTCCTAGCGGCGGTGCTTTTTTTCATTCTATTTAATTTGAGGCGAAAAACGTAATCAGTCCTCGTCTTCCTCTTCCGGCTGATTCCAGTTGTGATATACTTCCTGTACATCATCATCGTCATCCAGCATATCAAGAATACGGTTCATAAGCTTTACATCATTATCAGATGTCAGATCAACATAATTCTGTGGAATCATAGTAACCTCTGCGCTTGCCATCGGAACACCAGCCTGCTCAAGTGCCTCTCTTACCTCAGAGAAGCTGTCTGGATCGGTGTAGATCTCGTAGCAATCTTCTTCCTCGGAGAAATCCTCTGCACCTGCATCAAGAGCAGTCATCATCAGCTCATCTGCATCGCCCTCGTATTCTTCCTTATCTACGATGATCTGACCCTTGCGGTCAAACATGAAGGATACGCAGCCATTTGTTCCTACGTTTCCGCTGCCCTTTGTGAAAGCGTTGCGCACATTTGATGCGGTACGGTTACGGTTATCGGTCAGTGTCTCTACAATAATCGCAGTTCCGCTTGGGCCATATCCCTCGTAAGTGATAGACTCGTAGTTTGCAGCATTTGCATCTCCTGCTGCCTTCTTGATGCTGCGGTCAATGGTATCATTTGGCATGTTGTTTGCCTTTGCCTTTGCAACGACATCACGCAGCTTGCTGTTGTTTGCCGGATCTGCTCCGCCTTCCTTTACTGCAACTGCGATTTCACGGCCGATACGGGTAAATACTTTTCCCTTTGCGGCATCGTTCTTTTCCTTCTTATGCTTAATATTGGCAAATTTAGAATGTCCTGACATTTTTAACGCTCCTTTGTGACTTAAAACTATATGTTTGTTTAACTAATTTATCTTATCATGTATTTTTCAATCTTGCAAGTATAATTTGAAAGACCCGCTCTATCTATGTACGGGTGATGTCTAAACTGACGCGCAGCGCTTCGTCTATCTGACGTATCATATCTTCCTCCAGATGACATACCTTTTCGCGAAGGCGCTGTTTGTCTATTGTGCGAAGCTGCTCTAGTAATACAACGGAATCTTTTACGATACTGCAGCAGCGTGAATCAATTACAACATGCGTTGGCAACTTTGCCTTTGACATGCGTGATGTAATGGCGGCACAAATCACTGTCGGGCTGTGCCTGTTTCCCATATCGTTTTGTATAATAAGTACCGGGCGGACACCACCCTGTTCAGAACCTACCACAGGGCGAAGATCCGCATAATAAATATCACCTCTACGGATTACCATATATGCACACTCCAATTTCTTTCAGGATATTCTAAGTATTTCCATATTGGAATTTCTTATTCATCCTGACAGATGCTGTTATTGTATGGTATGTGAATATATTGATCATCGCAACAATTTAACGCTGTGCTTTGCACTCCCGCATCTTACTCTGATTACATAAAATCACGGTAATCGTCTTCGTTATAATCCTTGCTTCCGACTACTTTGCCGTGGCGGTAATAAACCCTCGGAATACGCTTTCCAAGGTCACACAAAAGTTCATAATTAAAGCTTCCCGCAAGTTCAGAAACTTCCTCGGCGCTCAACTCATTATCACCGCTTTTTCCAATGACAACTACCTCGTCGCCTTCTTTTGCTTCTGGAATATCACTGATATCTACCATTGTCTGGTCCATGCAGATACGGCCCAAAATCGGCGCTTTCTTTCCATGGATTAAAATACTTCCCTTATTTGAAAGTGCTCTTGGATAACCATCTCCATAGCCAATTGGAATCGTAGCTACCACAGTTTCATGATCTGTTACAAATGTTGCTCCATAGCCGATTGCTGTGCCTGTAGGAACAGTCTTAATATAGGCAATCTCAGACTTTAGTGTTAGTGCCGGTGTGAGCGATACAATATCCTTTCTGACTTCCTCTGACGGGTAATAGCCGTACAGAGAAATACCGATACGAAACATATTGCCCGGCGCATTTGTCATCCAGATGCCTGCGGCTGAATTAGCACAATGACAGATTTTAGGACAGCATCCTGCCTCTTTTAAGCTCTCTATTATCTTTTGAAAGCGTTTTTGCTGCTCAATAGCTCCCTGATTTTTGATCATATCAGCAGTTGCCATATGAGTAAAAATACCCTCTGTACAAATATTCTCCTGAGTTGAAAGCCATTTTACAAAAGAAAATGCATGCTCTGGTGTCATGCCAATGCGGTTCATTCCCGTATCTACCTTTACATGTACATATGCTTTTTTGCCCATCTTTTTTGCCGTCTCAGAAAGAAGCATTATCTTATCTTCCTCAAAACCGGCATAACGAATTTTATGATCAACCAGATCTGCAAAGCGTTCCGGATGAACATAACCGAGCACCAGAATGGGCTTTGTGATGTTATGGCGGCGCAGATTTAATGCCTCGTCAATTGTGGCTACGGCATAGCCCCATACCAGATCATCAATTGTTTTTGCAACTGGGACGGCTCCCAGACCATATCCATCTGTTTTAATAACACCGCAAAGCATTGCCTCTTTTGGAACATTATCTCTAAACGACTCCATATTGGCTCTTATGGCATCCAGATTAACCTCTGCCCAGACTCTGTGATAGTTATGCATATCCTTATACCTTCTTCCTGCTTATTTGTATCAGCACTTTTGATAGCCCATCTGCCAGATCACGCGCGATCATACTATATGGACTCTTTTCCTTTGCCGCCTCATCACCAGCTGCGCCATGCAGCCAGACACCAAGAACAGCTGCCCTTTCGGCAGACAGTCCCTGTGCGGCAAGCGACGCAATCACGCCGGTCAGTACGTCACCGCTTCCGCCTGTTGCCATACCGCTGTTTCCGGTAAGGTTCAGATATCTGTTTTTTTGTGTTAGAATGACTGTGCGAGCATCCTTGCAGACGCATATACAGCCAAACTTTTTTTGTAATTCTTCTGCAAAATATAGAAGATTTTTAGCTGCCTCTTTCGCAGAGGAGTTCATCAAACGACCAAGCTCACCTGGATGCGGCGTAAGAATCACATTTTCTCCAAGGTATTCTGCATGATCAATATTTGTTCTCATCGCAAGCAGATTTAAGGCATCTGCATCAATAACAATAGGACAATTTTGTGATCTGTTCCACTCTAAGACCATATCCAAAAGCTTTTTTGCTAAGGTATCAGTTGAAAGTCCTGGTCCAATCACAATAGCTTTTGCCTTTGGAAGTACCTCATTTCGCAGATATGCCAGCTGTTCTTCGTCTTCATCTTTTGAAATTTCAGAAATTTCTGAAATACAATGGAGCACTGCCTCTGGAAGCAGCTGCTGTAAAACCAGACGATTGCATTTGGGTGTGACAATATCAACAAGACCTGCTCCTGTGCGATAGGCAGCAAGTGCCGACAAATATGCGGCTCCTGCCATGCCGCTGCTTCCCGCAATAATCACAACACGACCAAACGTCCCCTTATTGCCCCACAAACAACGGCTGCCAAGCCAGTCTTTTGCATCAGATTTTTCAAGACAATTAAATGGAAATCCGTCTACATGATAAACTGCTTCATTTGGCATACCTATATCGCATGTGATTGTCTGATCTGATAATGATGCACCTGGATACAGAAACTGACCTACTTTTCCATAGCCAAATGTGATCTGTACATCTGCCTTAACATATGCACCGAGCACCTGTCCGCTTTTTGCGTCTAAACCAGAGCATATATCAACAGCAACACCATATGCACCGCACTTCTTTTTATGTTCGTTCCATTCTTCAATAGCAGCGCGGTAAACTCCACTCACCTTGCGCGACAAGCCAACGCCAAATAGAGCATCCACATACACCTGCGCCGGCACATAAAGATTTGAAAGTGCTGATCTGTATTCTTCTTCATCCTTATCATCTGACTCATAAAAGTATTGCACGGGCAAAATTTCCATTTTGTCTAAAAGTGCTTTTTGATAGAGCCATTCCTTCGTTGCCTTCTCGATTTGTCCAATAGCAGCGATTCTAACAGACCAGCCGTTTTGTGAGAGGATTCTTGCCATTGCCAGTCCATCAGCACCATTATTCCCCATGCCGCACATAATAAAGACGCATCCTGGTTTTTGCACTGACATGATGTGCTGTGCTGCACAAAGCGCTGCACGCTCCATCAAAATCAAGCTTTCCATTCCAAACTCTTTAATTGACCATGTGTCCGCCTGCTTCATCTGCTTTCCTGTCAACAGCTGCTTCATGATTATTCCTCCTGATTGCTAAGACGATATGAAATACGCATCAGACTCTCTGACAAATGAACATTTTCTACAACCACATCATCCGGTACACGAAGATCGGTGTGAGCAAAATTCCAGATACCGCGAATGCCGATCTTAATAAGTCTTTTTGCTGCTTCCTCTGCTCCTGCCTTTGGAAGAGTCAGTGCTGCAATCTGAACATCGTTATTTCTGATATAATCTTCCAGGTCATCCATTGAATAAACTGGAATACCACGCACAGTCTTTCCCTTTAACTGTGAATTTGTATCAAACATTGCCTTTGCAACAAAACCACGACGCTCAAAATTGGCATAATTTGCAATCGCCTGACCAAGATTTCCTGCACCGATTATAATTAAATTGTATGTCTTATCAAGCCCCAATATTTTTCCGATTTCATGATAAAGATACTTTACATTATAGCCGTATCCCTGCTGTCCGAAACCTCCAAAATTATTCAGATCCTGCCTAATCTGTGATGCTGTGATCTGCATTCTTTTGGATAATTCTCCGGAAGAAATTCGCTCTACGCCCTCCTGCATAAGTTCTCCCAGATAACGATAATACCGCGGCAACCGTTTGATAACAGCTCTGGATATTTCTCTATGCTCCATGATGTCTCCTTTTTTAATTGCTTATAAATTTTATTATCTGTTTTTAAGTTTTAAATTAAATATTGCTTAAAAACAAATGAATGCAGCCTTAAGGCTGCATTCTGTGCATAACTGCGTACTATTTGTAATCTCTCCACTCCATATCACCTCGGTCAAGACACAATACAAGTGACTCTGCGGTGGCGATGTTTGTCGCCAGAGGGATATTATACATATCACACAACCGTGAAATCTCAGCCAGATTCATACTTTCTGCATCCTGCTCTAAATCAGCACTGTGAAAAAATATAACCAGATCGATATCATTGTTTGCGATCATATTTTGCATCTGCTTCGAGCCTCCCATCTGACCCGGAAGCAAACTGGTCACTTTCATGCCTGTCGCTTTGGCAATGTGGTTTGCTGTCGCATTGGTCGCAATCAGCGTATGCTTCTTAAAAATGCCTTTATACGCAATGCAAAAACTTTCCAGCAGCGTCTTTTTGCTGTTATGAGCGGTAAGTCCAATGTTCATATCTAATCCTTCCTTTCCACATAGCTAAAAAGAATTATATCATATTTTTTCAGAAAGTCTATATTTTTTTGATGATTTTGTCAAAAAAGAGCAATTTACACAAAATAGCACAACACTTTTTGTAAAACTACATTGTCTGATTTTCCATATTCGACAGTTTTTCTGCCTGATCTGCTGCTGTCAGACTGTCAATCAATTCAAAGAGATCACCGTCCATAATGGCATCAAGTTTATAAAGTGTCAGCTTGATTCTGTGATCTGTCACGCGGCTCTGCGGAAAATTATAAGTACGAATTTTCTCAGAACGGTCTCCTGTTCCAATCTGGCTTCGTCTGTACTTTGCCTGCTCATCCTGCTTCTTTGCTGTCTCAAGTTCAAACAACTTAGCACGAAGTACCTTTAATGCCTTATCTTTATTTTTAAGCTGAGACTTTTCGTCCTGACAGGAAATTACGATTCCTGTTGGAATATGAGTCAGACGTACAGCTGAATCTGTCGTATTGACACACTGGCCGCCATTTCCTGATGCACGGAATACATCAAACTTGCAGTCATTCATATCAATGACAACATCGACATCCTCTGCCTCCGGCATGATTGCAACTGTTGCTGTTGACGTATGGATTCGTCCGCCGCTTTCTGTCTCAGGCACACGCTGAACACGATGCACACCACTTTCGTATTTAAGTCTAGAATAAGCACCCTGTCCGGAGATCATAAATACAACCTCTTTCATGCCGCCAATACCACTCTCATTTACACTGATCAGCTCACTTTTCCAGCGGTTTCTCTCTGCAAATCTGCTGTACATACGAAACAGATCTGCGGCAAAAAGTGCTGCCTCATCTCCGCCTGCACCAGCACGAATCTCAACAAATACGTTTTTCTCATCATTAGGATCTTTTGGAAGAAGCAAAAGCTTTAACTCTTTTTCAAGCTCAGGCATCTGTTTTTTTGCCTCAGCAAGATCTTCCTTTAAAAGCTCACGCATCTCTTCATCACGCTCTTGCTCTAAAAGCTCCAGATTTTCTTCAATGCTTTTTTTTGTTTTCTTATACTGTGTATAGGTCTCCACCAGAGGGGCAAGCTCGGCCTGCTCCTTCATAAGACGGCGAAATTTTTCCGGATCAGATGTAAGTACCGGATCACCCAGTTCATGAAGAAGCTCCTCAAAGCGGATTAATATATCATCCAAACGGTCAAACATAAATAACTCCTCTTTTCTATTATTCATTCACATTTTCTGCTTACTAACGCGCCTCGACGATTGTTTTGTAAATCATATCTCATCCAGCACGCCCCACACCACGCGGTCAAGTCCTGCAAGATCGCGCACAAGAGTCGGCTTTGAAAAACCATTTGCACGAAACAGCTCTGCCACCGCTTCCCACTGGTTATAGCCAATCTCGACAAAAAGTGCGCCGCCCGGATTTAAATGATCTTTTGCAGTTTCAGTCAGACGCCTGTAAAAGATAAGCCCATCTTTTCCGCCTGATAAAGCAATCATAGGTTCATTATCCTTTACCTCTGGCTCTAACCCTAAAATTACATCGTCTTCAATGTAAGGTGGGTTTGACACAATCATATCAAATCGCCCTGGCACCTGTTCGAGTAAATCACTCTCAAAAAACTGCACCGATGCATGATTGTCTGCTGCATTTTTCTTTGCCACTAAAAGTGCTGCACTTGAAATGTCGGACGCTGTCACCTGTGCAAAATTTCCGTAATGAGCGAGCGACACAGCTATGCAGCCACTTCCCGTGCACACATCAATGAGGCTTGTCCCTGGCTTATCCTTTGCATATGAAAGCAATGTCTCTACAAGCGTCTCTGTATCCTGCCTCGGTATCAAAACAGCAGGGGTTACAGAGAACTCTAACCCCATAAACCCCTGCGTCTTTGTCAGATACTGAAGTGGAATACGCGCTGCGCGCTGTTTTATAAATTCATGATACTGTTTTATCTTCTCTTTCGATTCCACAATTTGTCTGCGATTTAAAAAGAAGAAACTCTTTGTAATCGAAAAGCAGTGCTCCATAAGAAGCCATGCGTCAATGTCTGCATCTGGTACATTTGCTTTTGTAAGTGTATCTTTTGCCTCACTTAAAAGCTGTCCCCAAAAAATAGTTTCATCATTTGACAACTCATTCAATTGATTCTTATTGTGTATTTCTTTCTGTATCTGATTATCTCCCATCAATTAAAGTTTGCCTCCTCATATGCCTTCCAGTCAAATACGGCCTCTACTGCACAGATAGCTACCTCTGCCATCTTTTCATCCGGCTCCTTTGTGGTCAGTCCCTGAAGCATTAAACCTGGCTTACTTAAAAGATTAACAACTGGATTGTCACTGTTTCCGGCAAGACGCAAAAACTCAAAAGAAACTCCAGCGATTACAGGAATCAAAAGGATTCTTGATACCAGACGAAGCCACAATGTCTCCGGACGAATCACCAAAAAGAAAAGAATACTGATAACCATGACAATTAACAAAAAACTAGTTCCACAGCGCTTATGCTCCTTAGAGCTTTTCATAACATTTTCTACTGTTAATGGCAGTCCATGCTCAATACAGTTAATACACTTATGCTCTGCACCGTGATACATATATGTTCTTTTGATATCTGGCATCAATGATATCAGCCCCACATAGGCAATAAAAATAGCGATACGAAGCACGCCTTCAAAAAGTGCCATCCAAATGCCATTTCCAAGAAGTGGCTTCATAAGTGTGGATACCCATGTTGGAAATACCATAAAAATCCCCATCGCTAATATGATAGAAATAACCATGGTCAGGTCCATAATTACTTTTTCTGCTTTATCGCCAAACTTTTTCTGAAGCCATTTTTCAAAGCGTCCCGGTTCTTCTTCCTCGCCGTCCTCCATAAAAAGACTTGCTGAATAATTTAAAGATTTCATGCCAAGTACAAGTGAATCCACAAAGCTAAAGATTCCTCTTATAAATGGAAGACGAAACAGCTTACACTTTGATCCCACGCCCTTGTATGTTTCTTTTTTTACTTCAATTTCTCCATTTTCCTTGCGAACAGCCACACTATACTCGCTGCCGTTTCGCATCATAATTCCTTCCATGACGGCCTGGCCGCCAATTCCTGATGACTTCATCCGCACTCCTTTGTTTGTCCTTAAACGACAAAAGAGGTTGAGATAAAAATCTCAACCTGCTTCAGTCAACATCATTCACTCTTTAAACCATACTTACGGTTAAACTTATCAATACGTCCGCGTGCGGAAGTTGCCTTCTGCTGGCCAGTGTAGAACGGATGGCACTTAGAACAGATTTCAACGTGGATCTCCTTCTTTGTGGATCCGGTAACGAACTCGTTGCCACAGTTGCAGGTAACCTTTGCCTGATAATATTCTGGATGGATTCCTTCCTTCATGAGCTCACCTCTTCTTCCTTGTGATGGTTCCCAACCATCATCATAGTCATAATAATTTACGCGCACTTGACACTGTACGAACACAGCGCTTATAACGCAACAATAAAATCATAACACAAAACATTACTCTGTGCAAGTACTTATTTTATTATTTTTATAACAATTTTTTCATGGCAAACTCATAGATTTCTTTGCTTGCTTTTTCCCAATTGTCGCACATTTTTTCAGCCATCTCCTCTGTCGCTGCCGAAAGCTTTAACTCAATTAATGTATTCTTGCCTTCCTTTACGACACAATCAATCTCAAAATCATTGCTTGCCGTACTCTTATAATAATTGGCCAGCACAGAATTTTCTGTTCTAAGCTTAAAATTGTTTTCCTTTAAGAAATCATCCATGTCTTGCTTGACTTCGCCTGTTATTTTATTTTCAAAATAAAAGAGCACCTCTTCGCCCTCTTTTGTCAGCTCGTAGCGTGATGTATTTCTGATTGTTTCCTTGTGAATCAGAGAGGTTCCCAGCAGTTCATTGATCACCATCTGAAAGGTAAAATAGTCTGTATACGATTTACTCACAAAGAACTCAGACATCTGCCCGTTTGACAACGGATAATTCACCTTTTTCAATAAATAAAGTATCATCAGTTTATATAATGTCAATGGTTCTGCCATAATCCAATAGTTCCTTTCTATATATCAGCCCTGCTCTTTTAAAAAGCAGCCTTGGTATATTCCCTGTGTCTTCAATTCATGATGAATACAGTTAAGCACACTGCGCTTTGCCCGGCTCCACAGCGGTGAAATCAGCTGATTTGACGGACCATCTCCTGTCAGCCTGTGAATGACAATATCAGGTGAAAGTGCACCGATGCAGGAAACAACAAGATCCACATATGCTTCCATAGACAATGTCTGAAACTTTCCGGCACGAAATTCATCTGCAAGGTCAGTATTTTCAAGCACATGAAGAAGCTGCAGCTTTATTCCAAAGATCCCTGCATTATTCAGATAACGAATAGTTTCGAGCATTTTTTCCTTATCTTCGCCTGGAAGACCAAGTATCACATGAACGATTACAGGAATCTGTGCATCATTAAGACGCTTTAATGCGTTTTCAAAGCATGTCAAATCATATCCACGTCTAATATAGGCTGCCGTGTCCTCGTGTATTGTCTGAAGTCCCAGTTCTACCCACACCGGCTTTCTTTTGGAATATTCACAAAGAAGTGAAACAACATCCTCTCCCACACAGTCTGGTCTTGTCGCAATATCCACCACCGCAACCTTTTCATGTAAAAAAGAAGGTTCATAGACACGTCTTAAATAATCCAAATCTGCATATGTATTTGTAAAAGCCTGATAATATGCAATATACTGCTTTGCATGAAAGGAGCCAAGCTTTTCAATCTGACTGTCGATCTGCTCTTTAATTGACAGCGCTCTGCTGCCTGCAAATTCACCCGAACCGCCTCTGCTGCAAAAAATACATCCGCCGCGCCCGATTGTTCCATCCCTGTTTGGACAAGTAAAACCGGCATCTAACGATGCCTTATAAGTCTTTGAACCAAACGTTTGCTTCAGGTAATAATCAAGCGAAAAATACGGTTTTTCTCCCCACAGCATCTTTTTCCTCCTTCACACGTGACGCATTATAGAATAATGATATCAATTTTACATACATTCGTCAAGTTTTGGTTTATTTTTTTACTTTACTTTTTGCCATTTCATTCGTATAATGATAGTGCGATGTTTCGCTGCAGCTATGCGAATGCTGCATCATTTCGAAAGGTGAAATTAAAAAAATATTATAATTTGTATTTTGTCTGACAAAAACATGAGAAAGGCATGGTTATTTATGCGTGAAAAATTAAAATCACTTCCGCTCACTGAGCTAAAACAGATTGCGAAAGAAAATCACATTAAGAACGTTTCTACTCTGCGCAAGGCGCAGCTGATTGATGTAATTCTGGAAAGACTTAGCCCGGAACAGGCACAGACGCCGCAAACACAAAATGTTCAAACATCTGATACGGCTTCATCCGACAACGAACTTGTATCGGCATCTTCTGAGACAAATTCCACTGATACAAAGACAGCTTTATCAGAGACAGATTCTTCACAAATGAGCTCTGCTCAATCTTCTTCTGATGATGTACAGGATTCTTCTGCTGAAAAACTTGCTGATCCAACAGCACAAAGAGAGCGCCGCTCCTATGCTGCTTCTGCAGCTTCCTATGCTGCCGCAAGAAATAATTTTTACAGCAGGAATAATTCCTATTCCTCCTCTTCCTTTAAGGATCTTCGCCAGTCAAACGCCCACACGGTTCATCCGCGTAAGCCACGTGTACGAAACGGTCGCCCTGATTCTAACTGGCGTGAGGATTCTGTAAACCGCTTCGATACTACAAGAAATGATTCCCAAGGACGCTTTGATAATACAAGAATAGATTCTACAAGCCGCTTTGATAATACAAGAATGGATTCCTCAAATCGCTTTGATTCTACGAGAAATGATGTTCAAAATCGTTTTGATAATACAAGAAATGATTCCCAGGGACGTTTTGATAATTCCGGAAGAGATTTTTCAGTCCGCAGTGATTTTTCAGTCAGAAATGACTACTCAAACCGCTATGATTCCAGAAATGATTATCAGAACCGCTATAACAATTCTTCAAGAGATTATACAAATCGCTACGATAATTATAGAAATGATTTCCAGAACCGTTTTGATTCCAGAAATGACTATCAAAACCGTACCGACTTTAATCGAAATGACAGAAATGATGCTATGAACAGAAACGATATGACAAACCGTACCGATGCTGTCAATCGCTTTGATTCAAGAACAGAGCTTTCCAGTCAGAATCGTTTTGATTCAAGAGATACATCTGCTCAATATTCTAATCGTTTTGATAACGCAATGCGTGATGATTTTGCAAACCGCTTTGATAATGATGGTGCTCTTCCAGAAGGATGCCAGCCGGCATGCGGTATTCTTGAGGTTTTACAGGAAGGCTTTGGTTTCCTTCGCTCTGCAAACTTCTTAACTGGTCAGCAGGACGTATATGTTGCGCCGTCTCAGATTCGTCGTTTTGGCCTTAGAACAGGTGATATGGTAGATGGTTTCCAAAAAGCAAATCCAGATGATAATAAATATGATGCTTTGATTCGCATCAATACAATCAATGGTGTTAATCCTGAGCTTTGCTCACACCGCCCGAATTTTGAAAAGCTTACTCCTGTTTTCCCTAACAGTCGTCTTTCTATGGAGGTTGAAGGCGGTTCCACTGCACTTCGCATTGTTGATCTGATCAGCCCTATTGGAAAAGGACAGCGCGGTATGATCGTCTCCCCGCCAAAAGCTGGCAAAACAACGCTTTTAAAGGAGATTGCAAATGCTGTTACACACAATTATCCTGACATGCATCTTATCATCCTTCTTATTGATGAGCGCCCAGAGGAGGTTACAGATATCCGTGAATCCATTCAGGGAGAGCATGTTGAGGTAATTTATTCTACATTTGATGAAACACCTGAACATCACAAGCAGGTTGCTGAGATGGTTCTTGAGCGTGCGAAGCGTCTTGTTGAGCATAAGCAGGATGTTATGGTTTTATTAGACAGCCTGACTCGTCTGGCTCGTGCATATAATCTTACCGTGACTCCAAGCGGACGCACTCTTTCTGGTGGACTTGATCCGGCTGCACTTCACATGCCAAAGAAATTTTTCGGTGCTGCCAGAAATATGCGTGAGGGTGGCAGTCTTACTATCCTTGCCACTGCACTTGTTGACACTGGAAGCCGTCTTGATGATATGGTATTTGAAGAATTTAAAGGAACTGGAAACATGGAGCTTGTATTAGACAGAAAGCTGTCTGAGCGCCGTATTTTCCCGGCAATTGATATTACCCGTTCTGGAACAAGACGCGAAGATCTGCTTCTGACACCAGATGAACTTACAGCTGTTTCCACTATCCGCAAAAGCATAAGCGGACTAAAGAATGATGATGCAATCGAACAAATTTTAAATCATTTTGTACACACAAAAAATAACGCTGAATTTATTGAAACACTTCCAAAGGTAAGACAATAATATAGTAAATCTAAAAAAGCAGTCAACTGACTGCTTTTTTAGATTATAACTATTCAACTGCTCGTTCAATTGCCCATAACACATCTGACAGCGCTTTTGCTGATACCTGTCCCGGTGCACTGGCTTTTCCCATGCTTCCAAAACTCATTACGCTGCCAAATAAGCCGCCACAAAGCCTGCTCACACATCCTGTGCGCCCCATTGACATTGTAATTAAAAGTGTCTCTGGATGATTCTCCTTCATAGTTCCTGTCGCCAAAAGAAGCGCTGCCACATCTGCAAGAGACTGAGGCATCACTGCTATTTTGCAGACATCTGCGCCATAGCCTGCCATCTGCTCCATTGTTGTAATAAGATTTGAAGCTTCCGGTGTCTTTTTAAAATCGTGCTGTGATACAATCACACCGATACCCATCTGGTGTGCATGTTTTATTAATTCCTGTACACATGCCATTCCCTGGCTAAGCTCCACATCAAGAAGGTCAGCCATATTGCTTTCTATTACTTCATCAAGAAGCACCTGATACGCTGCGGGAGTAATATCACCCTCACCGCCCTCTCGTCTACTTCGAAATGTTACTAAAAGCGGTTTTCCCTGCAGATTCTCACGAATTTTTCTCGAAAGTGCATTTCTCTTCCTTGGCTGAAACACATCCTGATACCAATCAATACGCCACTCGGCAATATCTGCCACACTGCTTTTCCCAATGCGCATAGACTCTTCTAAAATTTCTTTTTCCGTTTCGTAGGCAATTGGTACACAGATGCGTACCTTTCCATCCTCAAGTGTTGTATTTCCTGCTCTCAGAACACTCATGCAAGCAATGCCTCCAATCTGCTTCTGATTGCACTAAGAAATTCCTCACTAGTTACTGTCTGTGCATTTGAAAGCGTTGTGATGGCAGACAAATCCTTTGTCATAATGCCAGACTCGATTGTATCAATAGTTGCCTTCTCTAACTTGTCTGCGTAATCACACAGCTTCTCTAAGCCGTCCATCTCGCCTCTTTTTCTGAATGCACCGCTCCATGCAAAAATTGTTGCAACTGGGTTAGTGGAAGTCTTCTTTCCTTCCTTATACTGATAGTAATGTCTCTGTACTGTTCCATGAGCAGCTTCATACTCATAGCAGCCATTCGGAGATACTAAAACAGATGTCATCATTGCCAGAGAACCAAATGCTGTTGCTACCATATCACTCATAACATCACCATCATAGTTCTTGCAAGCCCAGATATATCCGCCCTCAGAACGAATTACTCTTGCAACAGCATCATCGATCAATGTATAGAAATACTCAATACCAGCCTTCTCAAATGCTTCCTTATAATCGCGATCATAGATCTCCTGGAAAATATCCTTAAAAGTGTGATCATACTTTTTGGAAATGGTATCTTTTGTCGCAAACCACAGATCCTGCTTTGTATCAAGCGCATATCTAAAGCAGCAATGTGCAAAATTCTCAATGGAAGCAACGACATTGTGCTGTCCCTGAATGATACCTGCTCCTGTAAAGTTGTGGATCAGCTCTCTTGTCTCCTCACCAGCTTCATTTGTGTAAACAAGCTCTGTCTTTCCTGGTCCCGGAATCTTCATCTCAGTCGCCTTATAGACATCACCATATGCATGTCTTGCAATTGTGATTGGCTTCTTCCAATTTTTTACAAGCGGTTCTACGCCTTTTACAAGAATCGGTGCCCGGAATACAGTTCCATCTAAAATAGCACGAATAGTTCCATTTGGACTTTTCCACATCTCATGCAGGTTATACTCTGTCATTCTTGCCGCATTTGGAGTGATCGTTGCGCACTTAACGGCAACACCGTACTTCTTTGTCGCATTCGCACTGTCAATCGTTACCTGATCACGTGTCTGGTCACGGTATTCAAGTCCCAAATCATAATATTCTGTTTTCAAATCAACAAACGGAAGAATCAGCTCGTCCTTAATCATCTTCCAGAGAACTCTGGTCATCTCATCTCCGTCCATCTCTACTAATGGAGTTGTCATTGCTATTTTTGTCATAATTTTCCTCCTCCTGCAGCTTCGAATGCTGACATATCTTCATGTGAAAACATTCACTTTGATAGTTTACCATGTTATTGTATCAAATGCAATCCCCTGATAAAAAAACAAAAGAATCTCCTGCCACGTTTTTCCCTGCTCTAATAGTTGGTACGCACAATTTTGTGATAACCCAATACCATGTCCATTTCCGCCGCCACAAATCACATAGCCTGTCATCGTATCCTGATTCATAACTGGAATCAGACAAAAAAAAGCACTTGGAAGGTAATTTCCTTCGCTTAGCGATACTGTTTCCTCTGATTTATTTTGATATGTACGGTTTGGTTCACTTAAAAGTTTTCTCATAATAAGCTCTCCTGTCACCAAGACACTTCCTTTTTCGTATGTAAGCTTAAGCCCTGATACCATGCCGCCGGCGAAACGACCCGTCACCTGCACAGATGTTAATGTTGAGCTGATGATCTTTTCTAAGCTTTCTCCTTCTGCCTTGATACATTCACTTTGACTGGCGCTAAGCGCTGGAAGACGTTTTAAAAACAGCTCCTGCATTACATCAAGAGGAATCTCACAGCGCCACCTGTACCATGCCATATTTGACTCTAATCCAGCTGCATTCTGGTCCTGTAAAAATGCACTGACTGTCGCCTCATCTGTCATATCACGATCTGACTCTCCTGTTAAATTAAGTGATTTCAGATAAGGAAGCGTCTGATTTCCAGACCAGGCAAGATTATCTGAAGTATAGCCGCATGATGTTGAAAAATAATATGGCACGATTGGCGCACCGTCACGCGTCATTATCACACCTGATGTAAGCTTTGCTCCCTGCGCTGAAATCTCCTGATAGCCTGCACTGTTATACACCTGATAATCTACAGAATCATCTGCAAATGAGCCATAATTATCAATCGTTTTTTGGTGAAGAATACGTTCATATGCATATGTACGTGCACATACAGCCTGCAGCTTAGCTGCTTCTAATCCATAGGAAACAGGCATCTCGCTTGGTACTACCTTTGAAACATAATCCTCAAGCGGCAGTTCATTTACAATCACAATGCCCTGTTCATTAAGATATAAATCAAGAACACCTTCATATTCATGGCTGATGCCGCGCCTTAAAATACTGTCAATTATAACGAAGCCACCCTCCGATGCCACACGAATCGATCCTTCCTGAAAAAACGGATGCTCCGGTGTAATCGTAACAGTCTGTCCGCCGGTAAAAATCTGCTCCTTTGTGCCAGACTGTATATGAAATGTATCTGGACATGTTATGATTACCTTGGCATGCTCAAATGAGGTGTTGTCTGAATTTTTCAGCTTAACGCGCATAGAGGGCATCGAAGATACAGCTTCCTCAACTGGTTTTGTTTCTTCCTGATTTTGAGTCGCTGTTTTTTCATTTTCCTGTATATCAGACGTTGTTTCTTCTTGTGTCTCTGACAAAACACTTTGTTTATTTGCCGTCTGGATTTGTGTTTCATTCCAAATAGCATTTTTCCACAACACAAAAGCTGCGATCAAGATCTCTGCCGTTGCAATAGCCAGGCAGACGATATGGATACGCCTCACGCGGAAATTTTTCATGCTGACACCTCTGCCGCCTGTTTTTAATGTTTACACAAGAAAAGAAAGAAGGCACTACTGCAGAATGTTCTGCTGTAATGCCTTCGTACGTTATAATTTTATCTTTTGTACTATCCCAGAGTGCCGTCCCTGCCCATTTGACGCCTAGCTAATGCTAGGTGGGCAACCGCAATCAAACTTCTGCCTTCCACTGCACAACGGAGGCCTGACATCTGCCTGACAATATAGGAATCCCGTATTAAGTCATGTAGGTTCAAATAAAAGCAAGACTTCGTACACCCCAGGATCTATTGTTAGTATAACATATTTTACAGAAAAATCAAGTAATCATTACATTTTTTTCTGTTCTTATTCTTCATCCCAGTCATCTTCTAGGATTTCATCGCCCCAGTCATCCTCGTCGGAATATTCTTCGTACTCGTCGTAGTCATCATATGCTTCTTCCTGATACTCGTCTTCGTATTCTTGCAAAGTTTCTTCACCGCTTTCATCAACAAAGCCTTCGTCTTCTGCATTTTCATGCTCTAGATCATTGTCCCATTCGGCTTCCTCAATTTCCTGTGGCTCCCATACAGTGTGTGTATCCTGTACTGGCACTGCTTCTTCTTTTGACTCTTCTTTTGCTTCCTCTATCGGACGTTTATTCTTAGCTGCCTTCTTTCGTGCTTCCTGCTCTTTTGCACTCTGCTTTACGTGTGCCTTCGCTGTCTTTTGTGCACGCTGCACTTTTTCCTGTGCAGATATAGGCGTTGGAACAATTGCTTTTTCTTCGTCGTTTCCGGCTTCCTGCTCATACACATCATCATCATCGTCTTTGTTTCGTCTTCTGATTAATGTAACTGCAAGAATAGCAACAACAATTGCAATCGCAAAGATAACACCAATGATGACCATTGTTAAATTATTAATAGTCAGCTGATAACGGTATGTCTGCTGGGGAATGGTCGGGCCTGCTGCTACAGTTGTTACCTGCTGATTCTGTGCGTTAGTCTCTGCTTCATTACTTTCATTTTCCTGTGCCTGTGATTCAGGCTGCGTGGCTTCGACAGTCTCTTCACTGCTTGTCACCTCTGCCTCATCTGACTCCTGTGAAGTCAGAACAGGTGCTGCAGACTTCTGATCATCTGTCAGTGTATTTACAACTTCGTATGTTCCTACAGGTGTGCCATCCTGGAAAATAAGATACTGTGAAGAGACATAACCAACACCATTTGGTGTCTCAATCTGACTCCAGTTTCCAAATGTTCCAATGCGGTGAACTGCATCGCCTGGCATTAAAGAAGCAATTCTTGGTGCTGATGTGCTTGGATACTGACGCACATTTAATCCGGAAGCCAGATCATTTTGAGCCATTACAGAGTCATCTGCCGCTGCATATACTTCCTGCTCGTTTCCCTGCACCTTTAAAAATGCATGGTCGAATAATGTCTCTGTATCACTGTAGAAATTATCATTATCTGATTTCATGATTACACAGATAAGATCCATGCCATCACGATATGCTGCTGTAACTAATGTACGTCCTGCTTTTGCAGTATGTCCTGTTTTTCCTGCATACACACCTTCATATGGACGTGCACCATTAATCAGCTGATTTGTGCTGGTACAATTTCTCTCACCATACTTGTTTGTTGCCGGAATCGTGTAGGTTGCTGTTGAATCAACATAACGAAAAACATCATTTTTGAGTGCTGCATCAAAAATAATCGCCATATCGTGAGCTGTTGTATAATGATCATCATCATCTAGTCCATGCGCATTCATGTAATGTGTATTGACTGCACCAAGCTCTTGTGCCTTCTCATTCATCATCTCAACAAATGCGTCAATGGAGCCTGCCGTATAAACTGCCAGCGCGCTCGCACACTCATTTGCGGAATTAAGCATAAGGCCAAACAACGCATCACGCACTGTCATCTCCTCGTCCAATATTGCCACTGGATTTAATGTAGAGCTGTTGCTGCTGATAGAATCCATAACCTCACTGTTAAATACAACAGTATCGTCAAGATCAGTACAATGCTCAAGTGTGACAAGTGCCGTCATAATTTTCGTGATACTTGCCGGGTAGTAACGGTCATCCATATTTTTTGAATATACAATGGAGCCGTCCTTTCTGTTAATTACACAGTATGCCTCCGCCTTGACATCAGGACCATCCTGCTGTGCAAATACGGATACGACAGACAGCATGCAAAGACATACTGCTACTAGTACTGCCGTTATTCTTTTCATTGTTTGCTTCATAATACGTAACCTTTCTTACGCCTTCCATTTTTCATTTTCTGTTGGTCATTATACATTATTTGTTTGTATTATGCAAGCACTATTCAAGTAAATGACTTATATCAAGCTGTCCCCACCCCTGATGACTGCGCGGCAAACCTAGATTTTTCGCACTTTTCCAAAGCTTTAGCTTCACATTTGTATTTGTCATTTTTGGATAACGTTCCAACAAAAGAGCTGCTGCACCAGATACCATAGGCGTAGACATGCTTGTTCCGCTCTTTACTGTATAAGGGCGGTCATCTTCCCCCTTCATTGCATTTGTTGCCACAATATTTGTTCCAGGTGCTACGATCTCTGGCTTACAAATACAGGCAATTGTCGGTCCTCTTCCTGAATAATTATGATAGAATCTTCCACCCTCATCAATCATTTCTTTATCATCGCAGGAACCAACAGTGATAATTTTTCTGCTTATTCCCGGCGATGTAATATTATGCTGCTGCATACCCTCGTTGCCTGCCGCTGAACAAATCACAAGACCACTATCCCAAAGCGATTCAACAGCCTGGACAAGCTGCGAATTTTCTTTCTGCTTTTTAACTGAACCTACTGAGATATTTACAATTTGTATACCAAGGCGTTTCCCATTTTCTTTAAGCCAGCGAATGCCTTCCAGCATAGCAGACAGCCTTCCTTTTCCGTGAGCATCGAGAACACGTACAGACACAATGAACGCCTGCGGTGCAATTCCCTGAATATGACCTCCAGAAAGCGTGCCGTCACCTGCGATAATGCCTGCAACATGGGAAGGAGGAAATGGTGTGATCGCAGTTATTTTCACGAAATGCCTACTCGGTGAAGCGCCTGTGTTTTTTCTCCTGTACAAAAAAGAACATTTCCTCTGATATAATCGGTTCATGGACATGTGCTATCCTAATCCACTCTTCTGGCGGAATCTGTATCCTTGCTTGATTTTTGTAGCTGACTGTCCTTGTCTTTCCCTGCACTATTTTCCCGGTGTAACACTCGTTTGCTAAAATCCGGTAAATGCTTCTGCTGCTCCAGCCTGCTTTAGCATCTGGAGATGGATATGCTTTTTGCTGACAGTGCTTCACAAGCTCTTTGACTGATGTGCCAGCCGCATACGCCTCGAATAGTCCTCTTACAATTGATGCCTCTGGTTCTTTTAATATCAGCTTATGTGGATTCTCTGGTGATTTTTGATAGCCAAATGGAGCGCTGCTTCCAATAAACTCACCGCTAAGCACCTTCTGATGCAAGATTTCCCGCACATTTTCAGAAATCTCCTGACAATACCACTCGTTTACAAGAGCATAGATCTGTCTCGTCTTTTTTCCACTTCGACGCACTGCAATATTATTAATTTTGCCCGTATCTACACCGTCCGTCACACCAATAAAACGAATATTAAGATGCGGCAGCTCCCGATGAAGGTACTGCTCAATATGTAAAAAATTCCGTGAAAAGCGTGACTGATTCTTTGCCAGAATCACATCAAAATGACCTTGTCTGGCATCCTCCATCATCTTAGCAAAACCAGGACGCGTGTCTGTTAAACCAGATATTGCTTCATCTGTATATTCTTTTACAACCGAAAAACCATGATCGTTTGCATACTTCCTTAAAAGAGCCCTCTGATTCTCAATGCTCTCCTGTTTATCTTCTTTGCTCAGTCTAAGATATATTGCTGCTCGCATGCACTCCCCCACCTTAAATCTTGCAGGTTATACTCGCCCTTTCTTCATTCTATGGCAGACACTCCATACTCATTCCGACCTATAAAAAAAGCACAGCAATCCGCAAATTGCTGCACTTTTTGTTTATAATATTTTTTCTTATACACCTCTAAATCGTCTTGTCTTTACCTTTATCGGCTTTGGCGGCTTGACATCATGGCGATGATCGTACCAATAGAAAAACTTATCATAACCCTTTGTTGCAAGATCAATAATCATTGGTGCGAAGTTTACTGCTGCCAATGTGACTATAACGCATGTAAAGTTTAATCCAACTAGTTCCATAATACGCTGACCAATTACCATTGCTACAAGGTAAGCTGTCTGCATAAGATAAATAACAAATTTGCGGTATCCTGTCATTGGCGAATATACCTGACGAAGTGTGATCAGATAAACCCATCCCGTTGCCAATACACATACAGTTGAAAGCATCTCACGCGGTGTTCCAATTGAATGACCAATATTGTTTATAATAGTAATCATTGCTGTAATAGTAATGGCTGCCGGCATTGACATTCGAAGCACCTCTCTAAAGAAATGCTTGTTGACTTTCTGGAAGCTTGGTTCTAGCTGCAAAAGCATCGTTGGAATTGCAACTGCACATCCGTTGATGACTGACAGCTGAATCGGCTGGAACGGATAATTCTGTCCTACAATGATTGTCAAAAGTGCTGTCAAAACAGAAAATCCTGTCTTAATTAAGAACATTGAAGCTGCTGCCTTGATATTGTTGATGACACGCCGTCCTTCATTTACAATATGTGGCAGTGATGCAAAGTCTGAATTTAACAATACCAGATTAGCTGTATTTTTTGCTGCCTCACTTCCTGATGCCATCGCAATACTAACATCAGCATCCTTGAGTGCAAGCACATCGTTTACACCATCACCAGTCATAGCTACTGTACGGCCATTTTGCTTTAGAAGCCTTACCATCTGCTGCTTTTGCTTTGGAGTAACACGTCCAAATACTGAATATTTTAAGATGGCATCCTCCATCTCCTCATCAGTATGGATCGTTGTCGCATCTATATATTTGTCGGCATCCTTTAATCCGGCGCGTGCTGCAATTGCCGCTACCGTTACAGGATCATCACCTGAGATTACCTTTAAATCAACACCCTGCTCCTCAAAATAACCCAAAATGTCAGGTGCATTCTTACGAACAACATCTGTCATGAAGACGAAACCAACAATCTCAAAGTCCTCTGCTAACGTATAGTCTGTCATCTCATTTGGACTGTGCGCAACTGTCAGCACACGAAGACCCTGACTTGCATATTCTGCAATCTTTTCAAGCACTGCCGGATCTGCCTGCGGGAAAATAAACTGGTATGCACCCATAAGGTAAGTTCCTTCTCCCTCAAACACAACACCGCTGAACTTACGCTCTGACGAAAATGGAAGCACAAACTTTGTGTTCGCTGACTGGTTTCTCTTATAATGCTGACGAAGCGCCTGAAATGTCTCATTTTCATCGCCAAGTGCTCCAACCATTCTGCCCATCAGCTGCTCTAAATCAACGTCTTCCTTTACTGATTCCTCACCCTGCACACAAAGATGACCTTCTGTGATTGTTCCTGTCTTATCAAGACAAAGCGTATCTACACGCGCCAAAGTTTCGATACAAAACAGCTCACGAACAAGTGTGCTTCGTCTCGCCAGACGAACTGCGCCAAGTGCCAGCGCCACACTAGTCAAAAGTACAAGACCTTCCGGGATCATACCAAGTACTGCAGCCACTGTATCAAGTGCTGCCTGCTCATAGGTGCTGCCTGAGATCCAATACTGCTTTGCAAATAATATAATGCCAAGCGGTACAATAATGATACTGATAAACTTTAAGATCGTATCCAGATTTCTCTGCAGCTCTGTCTTATAGCGCTTAAACTGCTTTGCCTCTGACGAAAGCTTTTCCATATAACAATCGTGTCCAACTTCTGTCAGAAGACACATTGCCTTTCCTGATGTCACAAAGCTTCCCGAAAGCACCTTGCTGCCGCACGTCTTATGGATTGAATCAGACTCTCCTGTTAAAAGAGATTCATTTACATCCACCTCTCCATCCAAAATCACACCGTCCGCCGGAATCTGTCCTCCGCTCTTTAGCAAAATAACATCATCCTTTACTAGTTCTGAAACTGTTACAGACTTTTTCACGCCATCACGTATTACATCTACATGACTTACTGTCAGGATCTTCAATTTATCAAGCGTAATCTTTGCCTTGATTTCCTGAAAAATACCAATCAGCGTATTTGCGATGATGATAAAGATGAACAGCATGTTTTTGTAGGAGCGAACAGATAAAACTAGTGCCAACAGCACGACATTGATAAAGTTGAAAAACGTCAATGTGTTTCCCATCACAATATCTTTAACACTGCGGTTGCTTGAATCCTGAATGGCATTTACCTGTCCGTCTGCAATACGCGCTTCTACCTCTGCCTGCGTCAATCCCTGAAAGCAAAGCTCTCCATTTGCTCCCGTCTGCACACGTGTGTGCTTTTTCGGGTCAAAGTTATCTGTGGAATTTTGCTGCTGCGGCTCATCACCAATCTCTGGCTGATCCACTTTCTGATCGACAGTCTCCTGATCAACAGATAATTCTTCGTTGTCGCCCATACTCTTTTTCTTTAATTCCTACTCTTTCTTTATTTTAATTTTAGAGCCAATGTCTGTAAATTCACAATTGTACAGACAGTTCTTATTTTATCATACCGATTTGTCAAATACAAGTTTTTCCTTTTTTTTTAAAGAACTTTTAATTTTCTCTTCCCATTTTCTTCTTTCTGTTATATAATACCCGTGAATCAAATGAGTCATACAATCGGAAAGGAGTTATTCTCTATGAGACACTTATTAAACCCATTGGATCTGTCCATGGATGAGCTGGATAATATTTTAAATCTGGCTAATGATATTAAAGAAAATCCAACCAAGTATGCACACAAATGTGACGGCAAACGTCTTGCTACACTTTTCTATGAGCCAAGCACACGAACCCGTTTAAGCTTCGAATCAGCAATGCTTAATCTCGGGGGTACTGTTATTGGCTTTTCTTCTGCCGAAAACAGTTCTGCTTCTAAGGGCGAAAGCGTTGCTGATACAATCCGTGTTGTATCATGCTATGCCGATATCTGTGCAATGCGCCATCCAAAGGAAGGTGCTCCAAAGGTTGCATCCATGTTTTCTGGCATCCCAGTCATCAATGCTGGAGACGGCGGACACCAGCATCCAACTCAGACGCTGACTGATCTTTTCACAATCCGTACCTTAAAGGGACATACAGACAACATGACAATCGGTCTTTGCGGCGATTTAAAATTTGGCCGTACCGTTCATTCTCTGATTGAATCTCTGGTTCGCTATGAAAATGTAAAATTTGTTCTTATCTCCCCTCCGGAGCTTCGCGTTCCAAGCTACATCCGTGACGAGGTATTAAAGGGATTTGAATTTAAGGAAGTAACAAATCTGGATGATGTTCTTCCAGAGCTTGATATTCTTTATATGACACGTGTTCAGAAGGAACGTTTCTTCAATGAGGAAGACTACATCCGCATGAAGGACTGCTATATCCTGACAAAAGAAAAGATGGATCTGGCAAAGGATGACATGCTCGTTCTTCATCCACTTCCACGTGTAAATGAAATTTCTGTAGAAGTAGATAACGATCCGCGTGCTGCATACTTTAAGCAGGTTCAGTTTGGCGTATATGTCCGCATGGCACTTATTCTGACACTGCTCGGACTTGCACCTGAAAAAATCTAAGAAATTTGAGGAGGAATATTATGCTGAACATCAGTGGTATTAATAACGGTGTCGTTCTCGACCATATCCAGGCAGGAAAATCAATGGATATCTACCATTATTTAAATCTTCAGGAACTGGACTGCCAGGTTGCTATCATCAAAAATGCAAAGAGCAACAAAATGGGCCGCAAGGATATCATCAAGATCGAGGGCAGCTTAGATCTGCTTGATCTTGACGCACTCGGCTACATTGATCACAAGATTACCGTTAACATCATCAAGGATGGCGTGATCTCTGAAAAGAAGATCCTTCGTCTTCCAAAGCGTATCACAAACGTAATTCACTGCAAGAATCCGCGCTGCATCACCTCCATTGAGCAGGAGCTGCCGCACGTATTTGATTTGACAGATGAAGAAAATAAAGTATATCGCTGTATCTACTGTGAGACAAAGCATCGCTAATTGTACTAGTTTGATCAGAAAACCATCGGCTTGCAACAATACGGATAGTTGCAAGCCGATGGTTTTTATTTGAGTTTTGTTTCAGCATTGTTAATTACAATTCTAATTGAGAAAAATCAATTTCTAATTCTGGATAAATATTGACCTTGACTTTCTCCTTTAAAGTCTTTGGTGGATCAAATGCTCCTGCCTGCAAGCCCATTTCAAGATTATAGACAACAATTCTGTCATTCTTTGGGTCAATAATCCAATATTCACGAACACCTGCCATACTATATTTCATCAATTTACGAATATAATCATTATTTTCCGTTGAAGGAGATACGACTTCAATTACCCAGTCTGGTGCACCAATACACCGCTTACCGTTACTTAACTTATCACGATCGCAAACTACTGTCACATCTGGTTGCACAAGATTATACTTATCATTTGCACTTAATTGCACATCAAAAGGTGCTGGATACACTTTACATTTACCATTATTGGATTCAATATAATTTCCTATTTTTCGGGTGAGAAAGCCTACAATTTCTTGATGCACTACTGTAGGCGCTGCCATATTGTAAAAAATTTCTCCATCTATCAATTCTGCTCTAGTTCCTTCCGGCAACGCTTCTACATCAGCAATTGTCTTCCACTCTTCCTTCTTTTCAAGTGCCATTCCTCTTACCTCCTTCGGATTGATTTTCTGTGTTTTCATGTTATCACAATTTTTTTTACTTATCAAGTCACTTCCAAGAAATGATCCCCTGTCTGATTCAGCTTTTCCATCTTTCCATCAGCTCTCTTTTGGCATCAAAATATCATATCCAAAAGCTCCCGAATCTCCTCTGGAAGTCGTCCTTTTCTCCATGCTAGTAAAATCTCCGTTGTCAAATCAGCATCACAAATCTGGCACGCATGGAGCTTATCCGAACGTGTCAACATTGACTCTGACAAAATGGCAATTCCAAGCCCTTTTTCGGCCATCGTCATTGCTGTTCTGGCATCCTCGCAGGCAAGATAAATATCGCAAATCAACCCAGCTTTTTCAAATGCAGAAAACATATATTTTTGATATCGGTGAGACAAGATCAATGGTTGCTCGGAAAGCTCTCTTAACTTAATCGAGGAACGCCCTCTTAAAATAGGATATTCGGGTATTGCCATCGCAAGCAAACTTTCCTTTGCAAGTGGATACGTCTCGCATCCATTTAACACAATTGGAGTTCGAAGAGTCGTCAGATCCAACATTTGGTTCTCCAATTGATCTTTTAACGTGAACGTCGATCCCTCATGAATGTCAAAGTGAACCTTCGGATATTTTTTAGAAAATTGAACCAGAAAATCAGACATCATTGAGACTGTAGACGGTGTCATTCCAATATGCAAAGTCGCCGCCTGCCCTGACTTTATTACTTCCTGTTTCGTCAAATTGGCAAGCATTAAAAGTGTTTCTGCCTGCTCATAGAGTGTCTTTCCCGCTTCTGTCAATGTAATTTTCTTGGTGCCGCGAAGAAAAAGCGAAACCTGCAATTCTTCCTCTAGCATTTTCATCTGATAGCTGAGTGGCGGCTGTGTCATATGGAGAGCCCTTGCTGCTCCGCTAATGCTTCCCTCATCTACTATCGCCCGAAAATATTCTAACTGTCTAAGTTCCATCGTTCTTATTCTCCTCCTTGCAATGTTTTTTTCCTGTCAATTTCATCTAAGAAATTTCTCACATCGTTTTTAAAGTTTTGTTTTATTTTTAATATACAAAAATTATTGATTTGCCATATAAAAACAATAATTTACATATAGTTTAACACATGCTATACTATTGTGGCAAACAAAAAAGAAAGAGGTTCTCTATATAAAATGAAACGAATTGATTTTGAGCATGGAACAGTGACAGGAAATATTCTTGGTGCCGCTCTTCCAATGTTAGTAGCTCAGATTTTAAATCTACTATATAATATTGTAGACCGAATTTATATTGCACGTATTCCAAATGTCGGAACAGCAGCACTCGGCGCTGTCGGACTGTGTTTTCCACTGATTGTTGTGATTACCGCCTTCAGCAATTTATTTGGAAGCGGAGGTGCTCCGCTCTTTTCAATTTATCGTGGAAAAAATGAGTCGCAAAAATCGGCAAGTATTATGAACACCTCATTTACAATGGTTGTCGCCTGTGCCGTTGTCTTGATGCTTATTGGCTTTTTATTTGCCAGACCGCTTCTTGTCGTATTTGGCGCATCAAATGATGCCCTAGTTTATGCCTATCCGTATTTTATGATTTATCTAATTGGAACACTGCCATCTATGATTGCCACTGGTATGAATCCATTTATCAATGCACAGGGCTACTCGACAATCGGTATGACCTCAATTGCCGTCGGAGCTATTGCCAATCTCCTATTAGATCCATTATTTATTTTTGCTTTGGGCTTTGGTGTGCAGGGTGCCGCGATTGCAACTGTGATTTCTCAATTTCTGTCGGCTGCATTTGTACTGTTTTTCCTGACAAAAAAATCCGAATTAAAGGTTCGATTCTTGAAAAAGGACGAATTTGCCGAATGCACCGGCTATGCAAAAAATATCGTAAGCCTTGGAACAGCAGGTTTTATCATGCAGTTGACAAACAGTCTTGTATCTATCTGCTGCAACAATATTCTGTCGAATGTCGGTGGCGATATCTACATATCAGTCATGACAATCGTATCGAGCGTTCGCCAATTGGTTGAGACACCGATCCATGCAATGAACGAGGGAACCTCTCCGATTTTAAGCTACAATTACGGTGCACGTCGTCCCAGTCGCGTGAGAAAAGCGATGATGGTAATGGGGGCTATGATGCTTGGTTACACGGCCATTATGTGGAGCATCATTATTGTATTTCCCAATGCATTAATTGGTATTTTTAGCTCAGATGCCACACTGATGAAGGATGCAGTCCCAGCTTTAAAGCAATATTTTGCAGCATTCATCTTCATGGATTGCCAATATATTGGTCAAACCGTCTTTAAATCATTAAATAAAAAGAAGCAGGCGATTTTCTTCTCACTGCTTCGTAAAGTCTTTATCGTTGTGCCGCTCACCTATCTGATGCCATACGCACTTCATATGGGAACAGATGGTGTCTTTTTGGCAGAACCAGTATCAAACGTCATTGGCGGTGGGCTTTGCTTTGTCGTAATGCTGTGCACAGTCTTGCCAGAATTAAAGAAAATGGAACAATAAAAAAAGAGAAATGGGAGGATACTGTACTCTAGTACAATTCTCTCATTTCTCTTTGCGGTGAGAAAATAAATAATAATTCAGCACTTTTTAGAAGTATACAAGATCTTCCTTCGGTGCACTTGTCTGAGCAACCTCAGTCGCACGAAGCACCGGTCCCTTCTCGCCATACAGATCAGAATATTCCCACTCAAACGTTGCAGTGACCATTACCCACTGACGTCTCTTTAAGCTCGCTGTATCCTTATACTTGCAGACAAAGCCAAGGAAACGAATATCATCGGCACAGCATGTCATCGCATTTCTTCCTGGAACGAACACATCTGCCGGGAACTCCTTATTCTTCATAACCATTGCCTTGAACACAATGGTCTTTCCGACATACTCATCTGGATTATCCTGTGCATCAATATACCAGATACCGTAATCCTCATCCTCAAGATGAATCACATCCTGATCGCGGTCATAAGGAAGTACATCTTCTGGCTGCAAAGTCTCTCCATCCTTTGTCTCAAACATCACCTCTGCACGACGGTTTACTGCCTTGATTGAACGATTGAATGTATCAATTGGCGTTTCTTGTGTACAGCGATTGAAAACAACCATATCAGTGTATGTTAAAAGCTCCATTGCCAGCGACTTGATATTATTTAAGTACAGCTGGAAGGTGCTTCCGTCGAGAACAGTGATCGTCTGATACAGTTCCCATGAATATGGAAATGGAAGCTGTGTAATATTCTTCGGAGACCACATACCATTATACTCGATAATAACACGATCTGGCTTGTGGCGCTTTCCTACCTCACGGAAGTACTCTCTGTTCAATTCACTCTCTTCCTCGATTGTCTCTGTCACAACATGATACTTATCCATAAATTCCTGATCCAGCTCGGTCTCTCCTTCTTCGCAAAGGATTAAAAGTGTCTTAGAGCCATCATTAAAATAATCCTGCTGCAGCGTAAATTTCAAAAATGATGTCTTTCCGCCTTCAAGAAATCCGGTGATCATATATACTGGTATCTCATTTGCCATGTTACTGTCTTCCCTTTCTAACGCTTTTATAACGAAGAGCTGCCTCACCTTATTACAGGATTGGCAACTCTATCGCCATGTTTCTCTGCTTTTTTATCGCTTACAGCTTAAACAATTTCTCTAACTTGTCAGTATCCATCTTAGAACCAATTACACAAAGTCTTCCTGTGTAATCTGGTGCACCATTACGAATCTCATACTCACCTGGAACAAGGTCGAAATACAGCCATGTGCCATCTGCTGCCGGCAGCATACCCTTTGCTCTTAAGATAATGCCAAACTCGGTCTCCTCAGAAAGCTTAACAAGAATCTCATCAAGCTCTTCCTTTGTATATTTTCTAGGAGTCTCCTTACCCCAGCTGGTAAATACTTCATCTGCATGATGATGGTGATGATGATCATGATCGTGGCAGCCACAGGTGCACTCCTCGCCATGCTCGTCATGGTCATGATGATGCTCATGCTCGTCATGATCGTGGTGATGCTCGTCATGATCGTGGTGATGCTCGTCATGATCGTGGTGATGCTCGTGACAATCGCACTCGTCGTCATCATGATCGTGGTGATGATGATGGTGCTCATGCTCGTGATCATCGTCGTCATCGTGATGATGATGCTCGTGATCATGGTCATGGCAGCAGCAATCATCATCGTCGTCATGATGGTGATGATGATGCTCATGCTCCTCTTCTTCATGAAGCTTCATAGCCTCTTCCATCAGCTCCTCTGCCAGTGAATGACCCTGCTCCATAACAGCCAGAATCTGCTCACCTGTCAGCTCGTCCCACGGAGTGGTAATGATCTTTGCCTTTGCATTCTTCTCCTGAATCATGGAAACTGCCTGAGCCAGCTTTTCTTCCTTCATTCCCTGAGTTCTGCTTAAGATGATGGTGTTTGCGCTCTCAACCTGATTGTTGTAGAACTCACCGAAGTTCTTCATATACATCTTGCATTTTGTCGCATCTGCAACTGTTACAAAGCTGTTTAAGTCAAGATCAATCTCACCTGCAACGTTCATGACAGCTGCGATAACATCAGACAGCTTGCCTACGCCTGATGGCTCAATAATAATGCGGTCTGGATGATACTGCTCAACTACTTTCTTTAAAGCAGCGCCAAAATCACCTACAAGTGAGCAGCAGATGCAGCCTGAGTTCATCTCAGTAATCTGGATTCCAGCGTCCTTTAAAAAGCCGCCGTCAATGCCGATCTCACCAAACTCATTCTCAATCAAAACGACCTTCTGGCCATTTAATGCTTCCTGTAAAAGTTTCTTTATTAAGGTTGTCTTTCCTGCTCCCAGGAAACCTGAAATAATATCAATTTTTGTCATTGTGTAACCATACCTTTCTGTACTCTCGTACAACCAAACAAACGTTGCCGCTTCCAACTTTGTATCTTAGCATGTTTGCTTATATTTTGCAAGCCTTCTTTTGCGCAAGTTTTTTCAAATATTATACTACAGTTCACGCGTCATGTTACGAAAGCCCCTCAACTTAGGGCTATGCAACAAATATCTTCATAACTACAAGCGGTGCTAACATCACCTCGCTTCCTATCCCAACAGCCCATATCAGCCCTATGCGAAATAAAATCCCGATTTGCTCTCCTAATCTAAATTCGCTGCGTTTATAGGCTAGCTCGTAAAGTGCCCAGTATCCAAAAATATAAAAGATAAAGTGCGGCAGAAAAAGAGCCAGAGCCTGCAATATTCCTGTGATGCCAAAAAGCATCGTTGCTGATGTGATTATAACTGCTGCTGATACACCAGAAATAAAGGCGATTGCTGCAAAAGCAGCTGGTGCAGCATTTGTTAAAGCTGACACTGCTATCATCAAAAAAACGGGCAGGCGAAGGCGGCAAACATACTTCAAAAAGCCAGAAGGAAAGCCTGCCTGTTTAATTTGAAGATGAACTGCCGGAAGATAGCAGATCGTTTGCTTATATAAATACGCTGAGCGCCAAATACTGACTGCTGTTCCAATAAAAATCCCTACTACAAACATTACAATCGGCAAGCTGTAAAGTAACGAATTTCTCCTAAGATCCATCGCACACCTCCCCCTAAGCAAAGCTTATCACGCAACTATATTTTATGCTGTGTAAAAAGAGAATATGCGAAAGTGATATAAAAGAAAAAAGGTGCTGCTCTCACAACACCTTTTGTCATTACTTTGCTATGTCGGTAACTCTGGACTCTCTGATCACACTTACCTTGATCTGTCCAGGATACTCCAACTCTGCTTCAATCTGCTTTGAAACATTTCTGGCCAGAATAACCATATCAGCATCTGACACCTGTTCCGGAATAACCATAATCCGAACCTCTCGGCCCGCCTGAATTGCATAGGATTTCTCAACTCCCTTAAACGAATTGGTAATCTCCTCCAAATGCTTCAGACGATTCGTGTACGCTTCGAGAGTTTCTCTTCTTGCACCTGGTCTTGCTGCAGAAATTGTATCTGCGGCCTGAACGATGCATGCAATTAAAGAGGTTGGTTCTACATCGCCATGGTGGGACTCAACGGCATTGATCACAATCTGGGACTCTCTGTACTTGCGGCACAGCTCGGCTCCCAGCTGAATATGTGAGCCTTCCATCTCATGGTCTACTGCCTTTCCAATGTCATGTAACAATCCGGCACGCTTTGCCATACGGACATCTAACCCCATCTCTGCGGCCAACAGTCCTGAAAGATGAGCAACTTCGATTGAATGCTTTAACGCATTCTGACCGTAGCTTGTGCGGAACTTCATGCGTCCTAAAAGCTTTACAAGCTCTGGATGGATGCCATGAACACCCACCTCAAGCAGGGCTGCCTCTCCCTCTTCACGAATCATTACTTCAACTTCTTTTTGCGCCTTCTCCACCATCTCCTCGATTCTTGCCGGATGAATACGGCCATCAAGGATCAGCTTTTCCAAAGCGATTCTTGCCACTTCTCTTCTCATAGGATCAAAAGAGGACAAAACAACTGCTTCCGGTGTATCATCAATAATAAGCTCTACTCCGGTAAGCGTCTCAAGGGTACGAATATTTCTTCCTTCACGTCCGATAATTCTTCCCTTCATTTCATCATTTGGCAGCTGAACAACTGAGATTGTTGTCTCTGCTACATGATCGGCAGCACATCTTTGAATGGCAGTCACTACATATTCCCTTGCCTTCGCGGATGCCTCATCCTTTGCCTTTGCCTCCATCTCCTTAATCATCTTTGCAGTGTCAAGTTTTACTTCGTTTTCCACGCTCTTGAATAAAAACTCTTTTGCTTGTTCGGAGGTCATACCTGAAACACGTTCCAGTTCCTGAGAAATCTGTGCCGTAAGTTCGTCAGCCTTTGCATGTTTTCTGTTCAGGCTTTCTTCCTTTGCATTCAGGCTCGCTTCCCGCTTTTCTAAAATACTTGTCTTTCTGTCAAGCGCCTCTTCTTTATTGACAGCACGCTTTTCCATTCTGGACAATTCGCTTCGGCGTTCTTTGATCTCTTTTTCGAGTTCATTTTGAGCTTTCAGGTTTTCTTCCTTCGCCTCAAGAAGCACCTCGCGTTTTTTGCTTTCTGCGGTCTTAAGAGCATCGTCTATTATTGCTCTGGATCTCTCCTCCGCACTTCCAACGGTCGCTTTGTACTTGGACTGCTGGATGCCGGTTGCGACGAACCAGACGATAACAGCAACAATCACTGCAGTAACCGCTGCTGTAATAATAATAGGAACCACAGGAGCACCTCCTTTATGAAATTTTCATTGTACGGTTTATATTTCATATATAAACAGGCAACAGTATAATTTTATACGATTCATTTATAAAAGTCAAGACGTTTTGTGGAATCCAACATACATCCAGCCTTTCTTTGCCTATTTATTTGTAGAACCATACTCATCACGCAGCTCCCAGACAGCACGCTTTGCCATTTCGTACGGAAATCCCTTTGATACAAGACTTTTTACTGCCTTTAAAAAATCTTCTTCTGTGCGAGGCGGCTTTTGCATAAGACGCTTTCGTGCCAGACGACGCACCGTATTTTCCTGTTCATCTGCATAGGCCTCAAGTGCATCTTCAATCGATTCCTTATCCACACCGCGGCTTGAAAGCTGCATATAAAGCTGACGCCTGCTCTTTTTCTGACAGCCAGACCGAACATATTCCATAGCATAATTTCCATCATCCACATAGCCAAAGCTTTCGGCGTAACGAATAGCATCATCTGTCTGTTCTGCCGAAAAGCCATCGTCCATTAGGCGTTTTTTCAGCTGATAAACCGTTCGTGGACTGTACTCGAGAAGATGCAGGCAGCGTCTTCTGGCCTCGGTGTTAAAACCTTCTGAATCTTTCTGAAAAGGCAAAGAACCGTCCTCAGACGGACGGCTCTTTACCTCGCGATACAGCTCGCTTGTCTCCCACTGCTTCACTCTGCATCATCCCCTGACTCTGCTAGTGCTGTCGGCTCTGCATCCTTAAGCGGAAGGTTATAGTGTGCACGTACCTTATTCTCAACCTCAGCCATGATATCAGGATGCTGTGACAAATAAATCTTCGCATTCTCACGTCCCTGGCCAATCTTTGCATCATTATAAGAGAACCATGCACCTGCCTTGACAATGATATTTAAATTCACCGCAAGATCAAGCACATCGCCTTCCTTAGAAATACCCTTTCCAAACATGATATCAAACTCTGCTTCTTTAAATGGCGGAGCAATCTTGTTCTTTACTACCTTAATTCTTGTATGGTTTCCGATTACCTCACCTGCCAGCTTCAAGGACTCTACACGGCGCACATCAAGACGAACAGATGAATAGAACTTAAGTGCACGTCCACCAGTAGTCGTCTCTGGATTTCCAAACATAACGCCAACCTTCTCACGCAGCTGATTGATGAAAATTACGATACAATTGGAACGGCTGATTGCTGCTGTCAACTTACGAAGTGCCTGTGACATAAGTCTTGCCTGAAGACCTACATGGGAATCACCCATATCGCCATCAATCTCTGCCTTTGGAACAAGTGCTGCAACAGAATCGACAATCACAATATCAATAGCACCTGAGCGAACCATCGTCTCAGTGATTTCAAGTGCCTGCTCTCCATTATCCGGCTGAGATATGTAGAGATTATCAATATCAACACCAATATTTCTTGCATAAACAGGATCAAGTGCATGCTCAGCATCAATAAAGCCTGCAATGCCGCCTCTTTTCTGAACCTCTGCAACTGCATGAAGAGCAACAGTTGTCTTACCACTTGATTCTGGTCCGTAAATCTCAATAATACGACCTTTCGGCAGTCCACCAAGTCCAAGTGCAATATCAAGACTAAGGGAACCTGTCGGTACAACCTCAATATTCATATTTGCACCAGAATCGCCCAGCTTCATAACGGCACCCTTGCCGTAAGCCTTCTCAATCTGAGTTAACGCAACGTCCAATGCCTTAAGCTTTTCCTGATTATTCTTATCCAAACCTTACCTCTTTCTGTACAGAATAGTCTGTACGCTTTTATGAACGCATGTTCGTGTCTATATTATATAATACACCAGTTCGACACTTTTGTCAACAAGATATTTTTCGATTCCTCTTTATAATACACCAAAACACATGTTTTGTGAAGTGGAAATTTAACGCAATTTTCGACAAATAAAAACCCCGGCTGCATGATATGCTACCCTCATATAGGACAATGAAATATAAAAGTCCTATATGGGGGTAT